>Ga0209745_1000150_pt1 | contig 39033 bp, 36 predicted proteins | sample BarGraNGADG00312_FD_184495 | JGI IMG/M metagenome (GOLD analysis project Ga0209745, IMG submission 184495) | Arctic peat soil microbial communities from Barrow, Alaska - Barrow Graham LP Ref core NGADG0004-312 (SPAdes) (version 2) | ecosystem: Environmental > Terrestrial > Soil > Wetlands > Peat... | reverse complement strand
TCTCATCGACTCGGTGCTGATCGACAAGGTCGTGGACGCGGCGTTGAAGCCGTACGTGAAGACGCTCGTGGCCCGCTCGACGGCGGAGGGCTGGTATGCCGGGTTCAAGGTCATCAGGCAAGGAGCTACGGACGCCGACGCGGAGGGCTTGCCGGCAGACCAGGCAGGAGGCGGCGGGGAGGAGGAGGAGGTAGAACCCGACGCCTGGTCGCGGTCGCTCGCCCCGGCGGTCCTCGACGCCGGGGCCGGCCTCGAGGTTCTCTACTGGTTCTTCTTTCCGATCGCGGCGCGAGGGGGAGCGCCCACGCATCTGGCTTGGGAAGCCACGTCGCGCGGCGGCCGCGCGACCTATGTCTTCCGTCTCGACCCGGGGCAGTCGCTCGACGCAGCGGTTGCCGAGATCAACCGGGGGCTGGTCTCCCTGAACTTCCGCCGCGAGCCGGTCTACCTGGACGACCGCAAGCTGGAATCGGAACTTCGATATCGCCACTACGCGATCGCGCAGCGGAAGGTGCCCGAACTCGGTCGCGTGCGCCGGGCCTTCGTCGGCCGCGCCATCCACACCTCAACGGACTCGTGGACGAAGCAGTTCGACGCGTTGTTGTCGCGATAACGATGCGTACGAGAGCCGAGGGCCGCCCGTCAGGAACGGCCCTCGGTAGAATGCCTGTTCGTCCGTCCGCTGGACCGACCCGCCTACATCAGGATCTCGACCTTGGCCTTTGCCTTCAGCGTCTCGACGTAGGCCGCCGTCTTCTCCTGCGTTTTCTGCTGCTTGATGAATTGCTCGATCTGCGGTTTGACTTCCTGGAGCGGGACGGTGCGGGCGTCGCGGTGCGCGATCATCTTGATGATGTGGAAACCGAACGGTGATTCCACGACCCCGCTGAGCTGGCCGGCCTTCAGCGCGAACGCCGCCTGCTCGAAGACAGGAACCGTCTGGCCCCTGGGGACGAAGCCGAGGTCGCCACCGTTGACCGCGCTGCCCGAATCCTGCGAATGCTGCTTGGCCAGCGCCGCGAAGTCGCCGCCCTTCTTGAGCTGCGCGAGCACGGTCTGCGCTTCGGCGCGCGCCTTCTTCTTGGCTGCCTCGTCCGCGTTCTCGGGCGTCCGAATCAGGATGTGCGCCGTGTGCGCCGCTTCCGGTTCCTGGAACTTGTCGGGGTTCTTCGTGTAGAAGTTCGAGACATCGGCGTCGGTCACGGTCACGGTGGGCCCGATCTCCGAGTCGACGAGCTTCATCGCCTGCATCTGCTGCCTGATTTCGGCCTTGAGCTTGTCGGGGGTCATCTGGCGCTCGGCCAGCGCGGCCGTGAAGGCCTGCTCGTTCGGGAACTGTCCCTTGACCTGCGCCACCCGCCCGTCAATCTCCGCGTCGGGCACGGCCACTTTCTTCGCGACCGATTCCTGCGACAGCAGCCTCAGGGCGACGAGTTGATCGACCAACTGGCGGTAGATGGCGTCGCGACGATCCGGTGGAACCGGTCCGCCAGCCTGGGCTTCGAGGCTCTTCACCGCTCGCTCGAACTCCCCGCGATCGATCGCCTTGCCGTTGACGCGGGCAATGACGTCGGGCAGGATGGCCGGCACGGGCTTCACGGCTGCCGGGGCGTGACCGGTCGCCGTCCCGGCGGGCGCGGGTGTGCCGGCCGGCTTCGGCGCTTCGGCCGGGTTCTTCTTGCAGCCGGCCAACAGCGCGACCGCGATCAGGGCAATAGCAATGCGAGTCTTCACAACGATACCTCTGTGTCCATCCGACACCTCGACGTGTGACGTGCGATGCTGCGGCTACCAGCGGGGTTCGCGCCGGCCGCCGCCGCCGTCGAACCCGCCGCCGTCGAACCCGCCGGTGCGCTCAGGCTTCGGCCGGGCCTCGTTGACCGTCAGGGCGCGACCGCCCAGGGAATACTGATCGAACTGCGTGGCCGCCTTCTGCGCTTCTTCGTCTGTCGCCATCTCGACGAACGCGAAGCCGCGCGCACGGCCGGTCGCCATGTCGCGCATGACACGGACCGATTCGACCGATCCCGCCTGGCTGAACAGTTCCTGCAGCTCCGCCTCAGCAATCTGGTAAGGCAGGTTCCCGACGTACAACTTCCGACCCATGTATCTCGCTCCTTGTCTCGCTGACGCGAGTGGCCGGCCGCCGCGATGCAGCGCCGGTTGTACTGCTGAAACGGTCGTTCGTGGTGAGGCTCAACTCTGCCTGCTCAGGTTGTCACGTCTGTGAGAGAGCGAATGAACTGGCGGGTCCGATCGGCTCGTGGCGCTCAGAAATCTGGCAGAGAGGATTGGACACTCCCAGTTAGCCTAGCAGACCGCGGCCCGTGCGCAAAGGGAAAACTCCGACCGGGCAGTAGCTTGGGGTGGGGAGCCTTGACAGGCTCCCCACCGCTCCAGTACCGTCGCGCGGGTTTACTCTCGTCCGATCACCTCGTCGGCCCTCATTCTGGTCGGCGCGATGATGATGCAGAACGCCAGGAAAATCGACTGGGACGATCCGTCCGAAGCCGTACCGGAGTTCCTCACCGTCGTCGGGATCCCGTTGTCGTCATCGATTGCGGACGGGTTGGCGTTGGGCTTCGTCACCTACCCGGTGGTGAAACTCCTGGGTGGCCGGGGGCGTGACGTGCACCGGCTGGCGTACGTGATCGCGGTGGTGCTGGTGGCATACTTCCTGCTGTTGCGAAACCGTCTCGGGTGATTTTCGCGAATCGAGCCCCACGAAGTTTGCTAGGATATGAGGTCGCGTGTCGAGGATTGCAGCTCTATGGAGACGACCGTTTGTCGGATAGCCGGGGAACTTGGCGTTGGGGAAGACCAGATCGAGGCTGTCCTGCGCCTGCTCAGCGAGGGAGCCACCGTGCCGTTCCTGGCGCGGTACCGGAAGGAGGCGACAGGCGGGCTCGATCGCGCGCGTCTCCGCGCCGTGGAGGATCGCCTCCAGCAGGTGAGGGAACTGGACGAACGCCGCTCGTTCATCCTGAAGACCATCGGCGAGCAGGGCCGTCTCACGCCGCCATTGCAGACTGCGGTGGCGACCGCCGAAACGCGGGCACGCCTCGAGGACCTGTATCTCCCCTTCAAGCAGAAGCGGCGCAGCCGCGCCAACCAGGCGCGTGAAGCGGGGCTCGAGCCGCTGGCCGATCTCCTGCTCGGCAATTCGAGCCTGTCGCCGGACGAGGAAGGGGAGCGGTTCGTCAACACCGAGAAGGGCATTGCCGATCGCCTCTCGGCCCTCGACGGCGCGCGTTGGATCCTCCTCGAACGCTTCTCCGACGATCCGCACCTGCTCGAATCGCTGCGCCAGTACGTCCTGGCCCACGCGCTGCTGCAGACGAAGGTTGTCGAAGGGCGACAGGAGAAGGGCGCGAAGTTCGCCGAGTATTTCGCCTTCAGCGAGCCGGCTCGCGCGTTGGGGTCACACCGCGTCCTCGCCCTGTTCCGGGGGCGGAAGGAAGGTGTGCTCCGTCTCGCCCTCGTGCTGCCGGCTCCGCAAGGTGTCGCATCGACCGCGGCAGCAGTGGCACCTCCCGCTCCGGAGTTCGCGGAGGCTCAGGACGTCGAGACGATGGAACCTGAGGCCGGCGTCAGTCCGACCGATCCGGTGCGGGAATCGCCGAGCGTGCCCGAACAGATGATCGCCGAGCGCTTCGGCATACGGAACGAAGGCCGTCCGGCGGACACCTGGCTGCTTGACGCGGTGCGTCGAGCCTGGAAGATGAAGGTGTTCCCGTACGTGCAGGTGGAGGTCGAGGGACTCCTTCGCGAACAGGCCGAGCGAGAGGCGGTTCAGAGCTACGCGCGAAGCCTTCGCGACCTGCTGATGGCGGCACCGGCCGGTCCACGGACGGTCATGGGCGTCGACCCGGGTCTGCGCACTGGGATCAAGGCGACGGTGGTCGATCCTGCCGGCGCCGTGCTGGAGTCGGCGACGCTCTTCCCTCACCAGCCGAAGAACGAATGGGAGCCGTCGGTGGAAGCGCTGGCGGACCTGATCGCCCGCCACAACGTCGAATTGGTGGGTATTGGGAACGGGACGGGTTCGCGCGAGACCGACCGACTCCTGTCGGACGTGGCCAAGCGCCGCCCGGACCTGAAGTTCAGCAAGGTGATCGTGTCGGAGGCTGGCGCATCGGCCTTTGCGTCGTCGCGTCTGGCCGCGCGCGAGTTGTCCACGCTGGACGTGCCGCTGCGCGCCGCGGCCAGCGTGGCGCATCGCCTGCAGGACCCGCTCTCCGAACTGGTCAAGATCGAGCCGAGGACCATCGGCGTCGGGCAGTACCAGCACGACGTCAATCAGGCGCACCTGTCGCGCGCGCTCGTTGCCGCCATCGAGGACTGCGTGTGCGAAGTGGGGGCGGATCTGAACACCGCCAGCCCGGCGATGCTCGGCCGCGTGGCAGGGCTGAACCACCGGCTGGCGGACAACATCGTCGCCGTTCGGACCACGATCGGCGCATTCAGGACGCGCGAGGAATTGAAGCGCGTGCCTGGCGTCAACGACCGCGTGTTCGAGCAGGCTGCAGGATTCCTGCGGGTCCACGGCGGCGACCAACTGCTCGACACGACGCGGGTCCACCCGGAGTCGTACCCGATCGTCGAACGCATGGCGGAATCGGTTGGACGTCCGGCCGTGGAGTTGATCGGGCATGACGAGGCGCTGCAGGCGATTTCGCCAGACGCGTTCACGGACGAGTACGTCGGGCTCCCGACGATCGCCGATATCCTGTCGGAGTTGCGGGCGCCAGGGCAGGACCCGCGTCCGCCGTTCCGTATCGCGGCGTTCAAGGAGGGCCTCGAGGACCTGGCGGATCTCAAGTCCGGGATGATCCTCGAGGGAGTGGTCACGAACGTGGCGGCGTTCGGCGCCTTCGTGGACATCGGCGTGCACCAGGACGGCCTCGTGCACGTGTCGCGGCTCGCCGACCGGTTCGTGAAGGATCCCCACGAGGTTGTGAAGGCCGGCGATATCGTGCGGGTCAAGGTACTCGAGGTGGACCTCGAGCGAAAGCGGATTGCGCTCACGATGCGGTTCGATAAGAAGCCGGCGGCGGCGGCGGCGCCCCGAACCCAGGCGCCCAGGGCTCCGCGCGAGGCCGCGAGCGGCGTCGGAAGAAAGGCCGGCCGACAAAAGCCGATGGCGCTTCCGGCACCCGCGGCGCGGACGCCGTCGGCGGAGACCGCGATGGGTGCGGCCTTCTCCCGGCTCTTGAAGCGCACGTAATCGGCCGGCCTCCCGGGCCGGCCCCCTGTCATGGTGCGGTTCCTGCGTCTCGGCACGATCGGTCTCGCGCTCGCGGCGGCGTTCGTGCCGATCCCCGCTTCCTGGATCGAGTTCGGGTATTCCCGACGCGCCTACCTGTCGCTCCAGCGGTCTCTCACGACCTGGTCGAACGCTGCTCCCGTTGCGGTCACGGATCTGCTCATCGTCGGTGCGGTCGCCGTGGTCGCGATCGCCGCCGTGCGCTGGCTACGCGCCCGCCGGCGGGTGGGGGTGTGGCGTGCGTCGGGACACGCCGTACTCGTGGCAGGGACTGCCGCGGCGGCAATCTACCTGCTCTTTCTCGCCGTGTGGGGGCTGAACTACCGACGGGAGCCGCTCGGGGCGCGCCTGGATTTCGATCGCGCGCGTGTGACGCCGGCGTCGGTCCTCGAACTGACGCAGCGCGTCGTCGAACGCGTGAACACGCTCCATGCGAAGGCGCACGCCGAAGGCTGGCCGGCATGGGAAGACCTGCCGGCCGTCCTCGGCCCGGCGTTCGCCCGCGTGCAGCAGCAACTGGCCGACGTGCGCCCCGTGGTGCCCGGGATTCCCAAGCGTTCGCTGTTGACCTACTACTTCGAGCGCGCCGGCGTCTCCGGGATGACCGACCCGTTCGTGCTCGAGGTGGTGGTCGATCGATCGCAGCTGCCGATCGAACGCCCATTCGTCGTTGCCCATGAGTGGGCACACCTGGCGGGCTACGCCGGCGAGGCCGAGGCGAATTTCATCGGCTGGCTGGTCTGCCTGCAGGGACCGCCGGCCGCCGAGTACAGTGGGAGCCTCGTGCTCCTGATGTACTTGCTCAACGCGCTGCCGTCTGCCGAACGGGCCGGGATGATCCAGGCCCTCGGGGAGGGCCCGCGGCGCGACATCATGGACATCCACCGCAGGGCCTCGCGCGGCTGGCCCTGGCTTCAGCGGCCGGTGTGGTGGGTGTACGATCGCTACCTGCGTGCGAACCGCGTCGAGCTGGGTGTGCGCAGTTACGGCGCCGCCCTCGATCTGTTCGTGGGCACCCGGTTCGAGGCTGGCTGGGTGCCGGTGGACAGAAGAGAGAAGCCAGCGAAGGGTCGAGGCATGCCTCGACCGGAGAAGAGAACAGATAGATGACCGAAGCGATCATCTTCGACATGGACGGCGTGCTGATCGATTCCGAACCAATCCATTTCGAGGCGATGCGGGCGCTGCTTGCGAACCACGGCGTCGTGTATGTGCCGGGCCATGACGACAACTTCTACGGCTGCACCGACCGCGAGGTGTTCGGGGCGCTGAGCGCACGCTACGGCCTGCAGGCGGCCGAAGCGGAGATGGCGGCCTCGTGGATCGATCGTGTCGTCGAGTTGCTCGCGGGCCCGCTGGAGCCGATGGCGGGCGTGCCGGATGTCCTGCGCGCGTTGCGTGCGAGCGGCGTCCGCCTTGCGCTCGCCTCCTCGTCCGCGCCGGCGATCATCGCAGCCACGCTGGCAGGCCTTGGGCTGTCGGACGCGTTCGAGCTGACCGTGTCGGGCCACGAAGTCGCGCACGGAAAGCCGGCCCCGGACATCTTCGTCGAGGCGGCGCGCCGCCTCGACCTGCCGCGCGAGGCGTGTCTCGTGGTGGAGGACTCGTACAACGGGCTCCAGGCCGCGATCGCGGCCGGCATCCGGTGTGTCACGGTGCCGTGCCCCTCCACCAGGGGGCAGGATTTCACGGGTGCCGCGATCCGCCTCGACAGCCTGGCGCAACTGCCCTCGTGGATGGGCCTGCCGCCCGATTCGGCGGTGGGCGAGAGCGCGAGGTAGCAACGAACGTGGAGATCTCCCGCGCGACTGCAACGGTGCGGCAGGCGGTGCTGGCCGAAGGGCCGCCCTTGCGTTTCCCGCACACGTCAGCGATGATGACGATCGTGCGTATCCTGTTCGCGCTCGCGCTCGTGCTGCACCTCAGCGGCGTTCCCGCCGCGGCCGTGTCGCCCTGCGCGACCGGAGCCGCGGATCACGAGTGTTGTATCCGACATCGGACCGAAGCCGGCGGGCCGGTGATTGGCTACTGCGGCTGCCAGATGAAGCCCGAGTCGGGCCGTCGGGAGTCTGTTGTCTCCACGCCGGCGCCTCCGGAAGGCGCAGGCGTCATCACAATCCTCTCGGAGCTGCTGCCCGACCTGCCCGCGCTCGTCGTCGCGGCACCGCGCGCCACTGCTGCCTTCCTCCCGGGTCCCGGGCCAAGCCCTCCCTGCCTGTCGGGTGCTGGATTCCGCTGCTGAACCCGCTTTTCGCTCTCTTCTCCTGACACCCGACGTGTCTGCGGTTTGATGTCGAGCCCGGCGGCGTGAGGGCCGGCCGACTGCCATTCGCCACCCGATCTCATTCGCTCGCAGGAGGACTCGTGATCGTTCACTTTTCCGCCAAGGCGCGGCGCGTCGTGTGCCTCGGGGCCGCGTGGGCCGCGCTGCTCGCCGCCCCGCTTCCAGCCGCCGGAGCGGGCGTCCCCGTGCCACCCGGTGGGCGTCCGGCCACCGGTGCGGTGGCTCCGCCCGTGGAGGAACTCGTCGCGCGGGCGCTCGCCAATGCCCCATCGCTGTCGGCGCGGCGCGCGCGCCTGGCTGCGGCGGAGGCCGCGGTTCCCGCGGCTGACGTGCTGCCCGACCCGATGGTGGAGTTCGAGTTCAGGGACGGCGGCTTTCCGCGCGTCACGATCGGGTCGGACCCGATGTCGATGCTGGGCGCCACCATCCGCCAGCCGTTGCTCACCAGGGGGCGGAAGACCAGCAGGCGGGCAGCGGCGGGGGCTGAGGTCGATGTGCGCCACGCGGAAACCGATGCGACTGCGTGCGACCTCACCATGGCGGTGCGAACGGCGTACAGCCGCCTGTACGCCGTCGATCGGGAGCGGGCGATTCTGGGGGACGCTGAGCAGATGGCGCGGCTGTTGACTGAGACTGCCATGGCGCGGTACGCATCGGGCGGATCCGACCAGACTACCGTTCTTCGCGCGCAGCTCGAGCTCACCCGGCTGGCCGAACGGGCGGCGGACCTCGATGCTGAGCGCGTCGCCATCGTCGTCACGCTGAATCGGCTGCTCAATCAGCCTTCCGAGACGCCGCTCGGAGAAGTGCTCGAGTTATCCGAGCCGCCCGCGTTGAGCGGGGCGCTGAGTGGGATGCCGGATGTTGCCGCCAGTCGCGCTCCGGAAGTGTCGGTGCGAAGAGCCGACGTGGCGGCGGCCGGCCGCCGCGTGGAGATGGCCCGCGAGGAGCTTCGGCCCAGTCTCACCGTCGGCGGCTCGTTGTTCTGGCAGGGGGGCGTAGACCGCGTGGTGTCCGTCACGCTCGGCGTGGAGTGGCCGTGGCGGAAGGACCGCAAGCAGCGTCCGTTGATTGCTGCGTCGGAGCGCGAGCTCGAGGCCGCGCGCTTCGAGCTGGAGGACGCTTCGGCAGGGATGCGCGCGGAGGCCGCGCGCCTGGTCGCGGACATCCGCCGCGCAGAGGACCAGATACGTCGATACCGATCCGGCCTGTTGCCCCAGTCGTCCGCCGCGCTCGATGCCGCACGGTCGAGCTATCTCGCTGGGCGAGGCGATTTCGCGTCGGTGCTGGACGAGTTCCGGCGCTGGACCGAGATTCGCGTCGAACTCGTGCGCCGTGAGGCCAGCCGCTTCGCGGCCCGTGGTCAGCTCGATGTGCTCGTCAACCCGGCCGAGCACGGCACCTGGAGTCACACCGCCGGGCGGGACGGCAAGCCGCCGAAGGAGCCACGATCATGACGACCCATCACCACTCTCCGCGTCGCGGGCGTTCGCGCGCCGCGGTCTGGACGCTCGTGCTCACTGCCGTCGTCACGGTGGCCGTTGGCATGGCGGCCGGTGGCTGCTCGGCGGTCGGCGGGGGCGGCGTGAAGGAGAAGACCGCCGCCGCCGCCAGGCCGATGTATCACTGCCCGATGCACCCCGAGTACGTTTCGGACAAGCAGGGAGACTGTCCGATCTGCGGCATGCGCTTGGTGCCGATCCCGGCGCGGAGCGACAGCGGTTCCACTCCCGCGGCGGCGCCGCGGGCCGCGGCCCCTGCAGCAGGAAGTTCCTCATTCGTGGGACAGGCCAGGCCGGGCGATGACAGCAAGCCGCAGGTCATGGACATTGGCGCGGACCGCGCCCGGCTGGCTGGCGTGAGAAGCGTCGAAGCCACCCGGGGACGCATCAGCCGGACGATTCGCGCTGTGGGCACCGTGGCCGTGGACGAGACGAGGGTTCGCCAGGTCACGACCAAGGTTGCGGGCTTCGTGGAGAAGCTATACGTCAACGCAACCGGTCAGATGGTCCATGCCGGCGAGCCGCTCTTCGAGGTGTACTCGCCGGAGCTGCTTGCCAGCCAGGAAGAGTACTTACGTGCGCGGCAGAGCGCCGCGGAGTTCTCGAAGTCCGCGCTGCCCGAGGTGCAGCGCGGCGGCGCGGACCTCGCCATGGCCGCGCGCCGGCGGCTGGAGCTGTTCGACGTGCCTTCGGAGTTTCTCCAGCGACTCGACGAGTCGGGGACGGCGCAGCGCACGGTCACCTTCAAGGCGCCGTTCGCCGGGTTCGTCACCGGGAAGAACGTGGTGGCCGGTCAGCGCATCGAGCCCGGGATGGAACTGCTGACGGTGACCGACATGTCGCAGGTGTGGGTGATCGCGCAGGTGTTCGAGGCGGAGGCCAGGGTAGCGCAGCCGGGACGGGCAGCCAGGGTGACCTTGCCGTACGACTCGAACGTCACCCTCAGCGGCCGCATCGCGTTCGTGTATCCGACGCTCGACGCCGAAACCAGGGCCTTGAAGGTGCGGCTGGAGTTCCCGAATCCGCGAGGCGCGCTGAAACCCGGGATGTTCGTGAACGTGGAACTCGGGGTGGACTCGGCCGCGGGAATTGTGGTCCCTGATTCGGCGGTGCTCGACTCGGGCACGCGCCAGCTGGTGTTCATCGAATTGTCGCCCGGCCGTTTCGCGGCCAGGGAAGTGTCGGTGGCGCTGCGCGCGGACGGCCAGGCCGTGATCCGATCGGGACTGTCCGCGGGCGAGCACGTGGCGGTGTCGGCCAATTTCCTGCTCGACTCCGAATCCAGGCTCCGCAACGCCGCGCGCACCAGCGGGCGTCAGCCGCAGGAGCAGTGACATGATTCGCCGCATCATCGAGTTCTCCGCGCGCAACCGGTTCCTCGTGCTGCTTGCGACCGCCGCGGCGATCGTCGCGGCTCTCTACGTGCTGCGCGACATCCGGCTCGACGCGCTGCCTGACCTGTCGGACACGCAGGTGATCATCTACTCGCGATGGGACCGGTCGCCGGACATCATCGAGGACCAGGTGACCTATCCGATCACGAGCGCGCTGCTCGGCGCGCCCCACGTGAAGGCGGTGCGCGGCTACTCGGACTTCGGGTTCTCCTACGTCTACGTGATCTTCGAGGACGGCACGGACCTGTATTGGGCGCGATCACGGGTCATCGAGTACCTCTCGAAAATCCAGGCCAGGCTGCCCGAGGGGGTGAAGACCGAGCTCGGACCTGACGCCACGGGCGTGGGGTGGGTCTTCCAGTACGCGCTGGTGGACCGGTCGGGCACGCAGAACCCCGACCAGTTGCGCTCGTACCAGGACTGGACCATTCGCTACGCGCTCCAGGCAGTGCCGGGCGTCGCCGAGGTGGCGTCGATCGGCGGCTTCGTCCGGCAGTATCAGATCACCGTCGATCCAACGAAGCTGGCCGCGTACAACCTGCCGCTCGACCAGGTGGTGACCGCGGTCCGCCAGAGCAACAACGAGGTGGGCGGCCGGCTGATGGAGTTCAGCGGCAGCGAGTACATGGTGCGCGTGCACGGCTACTCCCGCTCGATCGGCGACTTCGAGCAGATTGTCGTCAAGGTGGCTCCCGGGGGGACGCCGGTGCTGCTTCGCGACATCGCGCGGGTGGAGATCGGTCCGGAGATCCGGCGGGGTGTCTCGGATCTCGACGGGCTGGGCGACACCGTCGGCGGCATCGTCGTCATGCGCCACGGCGAGAACGCGCTGAACGTCATCAACCGGGTGAAGCAACGGCTCGAGGAGCTGAAGGCCTCGCTGCCGAAGGGCGTCGAGATCGTCACGACCTACGATCGGTCGGGGCTGATCGAGGGCGCGATCGAGACGCTGCGCCACGAGTTGACGATCGAGATGGTGATCGTCTCGCTCGTGATTCTCGTGTTCCTGTGGCACATCCCGTCGGCGATCGTGCCGATCGTGACCATCCCGGTGTCGGTGCTCCTCGCGTTCATCCCGATGTACTTCCTCGGGGTCACCGTCAACATCATGTCGCTCGCGGGGATTGCCATCTCAATTGGCGTGCTCGTGGACGGCGCCATCGTGGAAGTGGAGAACGCCTACAACAAGCTCTACCTCTGGCAGGCTGGAGGGCGGAAGGGCGACTTCCACGAGGTTCGCCTCGAGGCGTTGAAGGAGGTCGGGCCGGCGGTCTTCTTCTCACTGCTGGTCATCGCGGTGGCCTTCCTTCCCGTGTTCGTTCTGGTTGACCAGGAAGGCCGTCTGTTCAAGCCGCTGGCGTACTCGAAGAACCTGGCGATGGCGATTGCCGCGGGACTGGCCATCACGCTGGATCCGGCGATGCGGATGCTCTTCACCCGCATGGACCCGTTCAATTTCAGGCCGCGGTGGCTGGCCTGGCTGTTCACCAAGGTCCTGGTCGGCACCTATCACGCGGAAGAGCGCCATCCGATCAGCCGCGCGATCTTCGCCGTGTACGACCCGGCCTGCCGCCTGGTGCTCCGGTTTCCGAAGACCGTGATCCTGCTGGCTGTGGCGGCCGTCCTTGCCACGATTCCCGCCTACCAGCGGCTGGGCTCCGAGTTCATGCCGACGCTGAACGAGGGTTCGATCCTCTATATGCCCACGACCCTGCCCGGTATCTCGGTCGCACAGGCCGAGGAGTTGCTCCAGACGCAGGACCGGGTCCTGAGGAAGTTCCCGGAAGTCGAGCGGGTGATGGGGAAGGCGGGGCGCGCAGAGACGTCCACCGACCCGGCGCCGTTCTCGATGATGGAGACCACGGTGGTCCTTAAGCCGGAATCCGAGTGGCGGCCCGTCGAGCGGTGGTATTCGTCCATGCGTCTGCCCGAGTGGGTCAAGGCGTGGGCGCGGACCGTGTGGAGGGATCGCATCTCCTGGGACGCCCTGATCGACGAGATGGACCGCGCGCTGCAGATCCCGGGACAGACCAACGCCTGGACGATGCCTATCAAGGCGAGGATCGACATGCTGACAACCGGGGTGCGGACGCCGGTGGGCATCAAGGTCTTCGGCGCGGACCTCGCAACGATCCAGCGAATCGGCGAGGAGATTGAACGCCTGATCCGACCCGTGCCGGGCACCCGGAGCGTGTTCGCCGAACGCGTGACCGGGGGGCATTTCGTGGACTTCACGCCGCGGCGCGATCAGCTGGCCCGGTACGGCCTGACTATCGAGCAGGTTCAGACGGTCATCATGAGCGCGGTGGGCGGGGAGAACATCACCACCACGATCGAGGGGAGGGAACGCTACCCGGTGAACCTGCGCTACCCGCGCGAGTTGCGCGACGATATTGGCCGCCTGCAACGCGTGCTCGTGCCCGTGGCCGGCGGCGCGCAGATCCCGCTGGGACAACTGGCCGACATCCAGCTCGTGGATGGCCCGTCGATGATCCGCGACGAGAACGGGTTCATGGCGGGCTACGTGTACGTGGACATCACCGGCCGGGACATCGGAGGGTATGTCGAGGAGGCCAAGCGGGTGGTGCGCCAGCACCTCCAGCTGCCAGCCGGCTACGTGCTGCAATGGAGCGGACAGTATGAGAACATGATTCGCGTCCATGAGCGGCTGAAGGTGATCATCCCCATCACCCTGGCCCTCATCTTCGTGCTGCTCTACGCCAACACACGGTCGACCTTCAAAGCGCTGCTCGTCATGAGCGCGGTGCCGTTCTCGGCGATCGGCGCCGTCTGGCTGTTCTACCTGCTGGGGTACAACGTCTCGATCGCCGCGTGGGTCGGCATGATCGCGCTGCTGGGGCTGGACGCCGAGACCGGCGTGTTCATGCTGCTGTTCCTCGATCTGTCGTACGAGGAGTACAGGAAGAGGGGGCTGCTCGACGCGCCGGGAGGGCTCGACGAGGCGATCCTCCACGGGGCCGTGAAGCGGGCACGACCGAAGATGATGACTGTCGCCGCCGCGTTCATGGGATTGCTGCCGATTATGTGGTCCACGTCCGCCGGCGCCGACGTGATGAAACGGATCGCCGCGCCGATGATCGGCGGACTGGTGACGTCGTTCGCGCTCGAGTTGCTGGTCTATCCGGCGGTCTTCAAGTTGTGGAAGGCCCGTCACCTGCGGAACGAGGCGAGGAGGCCGGCGGCGGTCGAGACGGCGTGAACCGGGTCGCGCCCAATCGCGGTTTCGTCGGACAACACGATCCCCGCGTATCCGCGGATGATCAGGTCGTGAAGATGGCAGACCTCCGAGCGGGTCGCTTCCCGGTGGCTGGTCAGGTGCTCGAGCACCTGGCCGGCCATCAAGACCGGCACGGGGCACCGGGCTGGGTCGAACGCGCCAACGAAGCGGGCCAGCGCCAGCAGGCCAAGCTGGGCGCCAAGATCGCCGCGGCAGATCCAGATGGCGTCAACCGCTGCCGCGATCTCGTCGAGGCGTGTCGTCGCCTCGCGCCGTTCGATCTTGCCGATCACCGCGCATCCGGGCACGGCCTCGCGCAGCCACGCCGCCTCGCTCCCGTCCGTCATGAACGAAAACGCCAGCGCCGGGACGGCGTGCTGCTTCGCGATCCGGCACGCGGCCCCGTCGCGCCCGGTCGTCCGCTCGAGCACCACCGGGTGCTGTTCGACGTTGACGCCTTTCCGCGGCAGCACGCGGCCGGCGTTCAGCGCTCGTCCCTCGAGGGCCTCGGGCCACACCCTCACCACTTCGAAACGCACGCGCCCATCATCCACGCTCACCGTCTCGCCGACGGCGGCCTGGCTGAAGAACTCCGGGTGCGGGATCGAGGCGTCGCCACCGTGGCCGAGTGAGAAGCGCAGCGCTTGCCCCTCGCTCACCTCGCACGGCTCCCGCAGTTCCAGGCGCATCTTCGCGCCTTGAAGATCGACGACGACAGGGGCGCCGGGACACTCTTCGCGGACGCGAGCCAGCGCGATCTCCAGCGAGGCGGCGTCCAGATGCGACGCGTTGAGCCGAAAAGCGGTCGCCCCGGCTTCGGCCAGGGCCGCGGCCAGGTCTACCGAGGCAGGGCCGATGGTCGCCACCAGCTGGAGCGCGTCTTTCCGGGTCGGCGAGTCGAGTGGGAGGAATGGCATCAACGGATTGCGCGTCGAGAAGGCGCGGACGACCGCGGCTCCAGCCGCCGTTCGTCCGCGCCTTCCCGGCCGGGTTGGTTGGGAACTGACGTGCCGGTGGGCGCTACTTGTTGCCGTCCACGGCGATCAGTTCGATGTCGAACACTAGCATGCCCTTGGGGACACCCGCTCGTTCGCTGTCGTCATACGCGAGCTTCCCGGGGATCCAGAAGCGCCGCGACTCGCCGGCGACCATCAGCTGCACGCCTTCGGTCCAGCCCTTGATGACCCCGGTGAGGGGGAAACTGATGGGCGCGCCGCTCGTCACCGAGCTGTCGAACATCTTCCCGTCGGTGGTCCAGCCGGAGTAGTGCACCATGACGGTGCTGCTGCTCTTCGGGTGCACCGTGCCCGTTCCAGGCTTGAGCACCTTCGACGCCAGGCCCGACTTGGTCTTGAGCGCGTCGGCAGGCGGCGCAGCGACATCGGCCGGTGTGGTGGGCAGCGCGATGATGCTGAGCAGGACGACTTCGACCATCAGGGGCCCCTTGGGTTTGCCCGCCGCGCCGGCGAACGCCAGTTTCTCGGGCAACCAGAGGCGCATCTTCTGGCCAGCCGTCATCATGCCCAGCCCCTCGCGGAGGCCCGGGAGCAGGATCCGGTTCATCTGCAGGGGCTTGGTCGGCACGCCGAAGGAGCCGGGCTTGCCTTCCTGGCTCTCCCTCGTCCAGAAGGAGGTGGCCATCTTCACCATGTCGGTGTCGGTCGGGTGTACTGTGCCGCTGCCGGGCGTCTCAATCTTATACGCAAGGCCAGAAGCTGTCTTCTGAGCATCCGCAGGCGGATTCTCAACCTGGGCAGCCATCGACTGCGAGGCAGACTGCGCGAGCGCCGCGTGGGGGATTCCAAGCGCAACCGCAGAGAAGACAAGAAGAACGGTGAACGATATCCTCGACATTGAAAGAGTCATAGCCTCCAATGCTCTCAGGTTTCCGCGAGATCGCGCAAGCGATTTGTGGCGGCTGTCGCACCCGGCGGAATCGTACGGCCGCCCGCTACAGCGTCGAAGGCCGTATTCTACGCGGGCCGGCTGCGGTCGAGTCGAAACCGGCATATAGTATTTGGCAGGAGGGATCATGGTCGAATCGCCACAGACACAGCCATCCGTGAAGCTCGGGCACAGAGTCCCCGACTTCGAGATGACCACCTACGACCCCGTTCGGGATGATTTCGGGAAGGTCTCGCTGGTCGAGCAGATCGCCAACAAGCGTTGGACGATCCTCTTCTTCTATCCGGCCGACTTCACCTTCGTCTGAGCGACCGAATTCGCTGCTCTGGCAGAGCAGCAGGACCGGTTCGTCAAGATGGGGTGCGACGTCGTGACGGTGAGCACGGACACGCAGTTCGTCCACCTCGCTTGGAAGAAGTCCGAAAAAGAGCTGGCTGCCGTGACGTATCCAATGGCGGCCGACCCCACGGGCAAGGTCTCGAAGGCGTTTGGCGTCTACGACGAGGCGACAGGCCTCGCGCTGCGCGGGACGTTCGTCATCAACCCCGAGGGGGTCCTGCTGAACAGCGAGGTCAACTTCTACAACATGGGCCGCAACATCGACGAGCTCATGCGCAAGTTCAAGGCGAACGTGTACATGGGGCGCAAGACCAACGAGGTCTGCCCGTCGAAGTGGAAGGACGAAGGTGACAAGACCCTGGTGAACCCTGGCGCCAAGATGGTGGGCAAGGTCCACGAAGCGTTGGCAGGGTAGTCTCAGCCCTGGAAGATGTCTACTGCTCGTCGTCGAAGAACCGCCGCATCTTCTCGGGCTTCTTGTTCACCGCGTTCACGTCAATCGCCCACATGCCCCGGCCGTGCGTCGCGATGACGATGACGTTGTCGCGCGGATGGACGATCAGGTCGTGCACGTACGTGGCGGGCAGGTTCGCGCCGAGCACGTTCCATGTCTTGCCGGCATCCGTCGTGACGTACACGCCGGTATCGGTGCCAACGTAGAGCACGTTCTTGTCCACCGGGTCTTCGCGGATCACGTTGACCGGGCCCATCGGGATTCCCGCCGCGATGCTCGTCCAGGTCTTCCCGAAATCCGTGGACTTCCACACGTAAGGCGTGAAGTCCTCGTCACGCTTGCCGTTCTGGGTCATGTAGACCGTGCCGACGCCGAAGGCCGAGGCGGCCAGCCGCGAGACCCACTTGCGCGGCGCCGCCCCGCTGCTGATGTCGGCCCATGCCTTTCCGCCATCCTTCGTGATGTGCACGCGGCCATCGTCCGTCCCGGCGTAGATCAGGCCAAACCGGAGCGGCGACTCCGAGATCGCGAAGATCGTGTGATAGGGCACGTCGCCCTTCTCTGTGGCCGCGCCAAAGGTCAGGTCGGGGCTGATGATGTCCCAGGTATCGCCGCGGTCCCGCGACATCATCAGGTACTGCATGCCGTGATAGAGGATGCGGTTGCTGTGGGGCGAGATGACGGTGGGCGCCAGCCACTCCCCGCGAAGCGCCGATTCATCGGGGTAGCGCGCGGGCAGCAGGTCCTTGCTCCGCTCGCCGCGCGGCTTGCCGAGGTCGGTCCGCGAGACCGTGCCATAGAACCCAGACGAGTAGACGATGTTCGGGTCGAGCGGGTCGATGGCGTGCGTTGAGCCCTCGCCGCCCGGCGCGCCTTCGAACTCCACCGGGCGGATCTTGTCGCGTCCCTGGCTGAGATCGACCGCGCCGCGGAAGCTCCCGTGATCCTGCATCGATCCATAGACACGGAACGGCGTGTCCATGTCGTACGCGATGTTGAAGAACTGGCAGACGGGCAGGGTGAGCCGCGAGTCCTTCCACGTCTTGCCCCGGTCGTAGGAGATTGCGAACCCCTGGTCGAACACGTTGATCAGGTAGCTGGAGTTCAGCGGATCGATCCACAGGCCGTGATGGTCGCCTCCCGGCGTGTCGAGGCTCTTGAACGTTTTGCCGCCGTCATAGGACGCGTTGAGCGCAAGCCCCATCGTGTAGACGGTGTTGGCGTTGCCTGGATCGACCCGGATCTGGCCGAACACCCAGCCGTACGTGTTCGAGGTCCGCTCCATGAACGTCTTCTGGTCCGGCGTCAAGCCGCTCACCTGGGCCCAGTGTTCGCCCTTGTCGTCGGAGCGATAGACCGTCGCGCCCTTGATGTATCCGCTCGAGGGGATGCCGTAGGGGTCGGCCTTTTCCTCCGCCGTCGGCTCGCGGGCGATTTCGTAGTTGTCCACCAGCGCATAGAGGACGTTGGGCGACGACAGGCAGATGTCGAACCCGATGCGGCCGCGGAACTTCGGGGTCGGGAGGCCCGTGTTGATGGGCGTCCAGGTCTTTCCGCCGTCGCTCGACTTGTGGATGCCGCTGCCGGCCGCGTCCGGCACGTTGCGCGGGTCGTTCCACTTCAGCCGCGTTCGCTGCCACGTGGCCGCGTAGAGCGTGTTCGGGTCGGCTGGATCCATCGCGAGATCGATCGCGCCCGTCTTGTCATCGATGAACAGGATCTTCTGCCAGCTCTTTCCGCCGTCCGCGGTCTTGTAGACGCCGCGCTCGGCGTTTGTCGTCCACTCGTGGCCCGAGGCCGCGACGTAGACGATGTCCGGGTTGGTCGGGTGGATGACGATGCGGGGAATCGTGTAGGTATCGGCGAGCCCCATGTGCTGCCAGGTCTTGCCGGCGTCTACCGACTTGTACACGCCGATGCCCGCCTGCGAGCTCCGGAAGATGTTGGCCTCACCGGTGCCGATCCAGACGATGTCGGGGTTCGAGGGGGCGATCGTGACGTCCCCGATGGTCGTCGCCGGCCCCTGGTCGAAGATGGCCTGCCAGGTGGTCGCCTCGTTGTCGGTCTTCCACAGGCCGCCGGAGGCCGTGGCCACGTAGACGGTGTAGTTCTTGCCGCGCGGCGCGACGACGGCGATGTCGATGCTGCGGCCGCTGATGTTCTTCGGCCCGATCCACTGCCACTTCAGGTCCTTGAATGGGGACGCCTGCGCCATGGCCTGGTGCCGGGCGAACCCATTCAGGCGAAGCCTTGGGTCCGTCGAGGTCACGGGTGCCTGCGCGGCCGCCTGCGGCGCCCGCGCGCCGTGCAGGACGGGGATGGCGACGAGGACAAGGAGCAGAACGAGTGGGGCGGTGAGAGAGGTTCGAATTGCCGGGAAACGTCCAGAAGATGCCATGTGTCCTCCTGTTGCGCGCGGCGATCTTACACCCTCAGGCTTGCCGAAGGGCTGGGCGCGAGCCGTCCGTCACCGGCCAGCGATCGCGACTACCCGCCGGGCTGGTGAGGCGGCGACCGCGGCGCATGGGCGCGGCCGGGAACTGGATGATGGGCAGCCGCAAGGACTGAAGGAGCGGAGGAGGGAAGATGGTGGCCAGGCCCAGAATTGAACTGGGGACACCCCGGTTTTCAGCCGAGTGCTCTACCAACTGAGCTACCTGGCCACCTGCAAGAAACGAAATATTACTTCGAACCAGCCCCGGTTGTCGAGGGGGACAAGGCCTGTCGACAGGGCATCGGCACACTGTGCGACTCCGGATAAACCAGGCGCCTGTGCGTTTCGGACTTACTTCTGCGCCTCCGCCGCGTCTTCGCGCCCAAGGCCGATCTCCTTGCGGAGCCGGTCCTCGATGGCCTGCGTCGTCGCCGGGTTGTCGCGGAGGAACTGCTTCGCGTTCTCGCGCCCCTGCCCGAGACGGTCGCCGTTGTAGGCGAACCATGTGCCGCTCTTGTCCACGATCTTGCGCTCGACGCCGAGGTCGAGCAAATCCCCTTCGCGCGAAATCCCCTCACCGTAGAGGATGTCGAACTCCGCCTCGCGGAACGGCGGCGCCACCTTGTTCTTGACGACCTTTACGCGCGTCCGGCCGCCGATGATGACGTCGCCGTCCTTGATGCTCGCGATGCGGCGGATATCGAGGCGGACCGACGCGTAAAACTTGAGCGCGCGCCCCCCGGTGGTCGTCTCGGGGTTGCCGAACATCACGCCGATCTTCTCGCGCAACTGGTTGATGAACACCAGGCAGGTCTTCGACTTCGACACGACGCCGGTCAGCTTACGCAACGCCTGGGACATCAACCGCGCCTGCAGGCCCATCTGCGCTTCGCCCATCTCGCCCTCGATCTCGGCGCGGGGGACCAGCGCGGCGACCGAGTCTACGACGACGACGTCCACGCCGCCGGATCGCACGAGGACCTCGACGATTTCGAGCGCCTGCTCGCCGTTGTCCGGCTGCGACACCAGCAGGTTGTCGATGTCGAGGCCCAGTTTCTTGGCGTAGGTCGCGTCGAGGGCGTGTTCCGCGTCCACGAACGCCGCCATGCCGCCTAGTTTCTGGGCCTGGGCAATCACCTGCAGCGCCAGCGTCGTCTTGCCCGAGGATTCAGGGCCGAAGATCTCGACCACTCGCCCACGGGGGACTCCGCCGATTCCCAGGGCGATATCGAGGCTGATCGAACCGGTCGGGATGGAGTCGACGGGGGCAACGGCCCCCTTGATTCCCAGCCGCATGATCGAGCCTTTGCCAAACTGCTTCTCAATCTGGCTGACGGCGACATCGAGTGCCTTGCTGCGTTCGTTACGGTCGTCGGCGGGCATGTGCGCTCCTCTCTCGTGAATCGTTCAAGCCCTTGCATTCTAGAGGCGTGCCGTCCGCAAAGTCAAGCGAAAGACACTGCGTGAGTGTCAATAACAACTTGCAAACAAAAGGCTTATAAAGATATCGACTTTCGCCATCGGTGGCCGGTCCGGCAAAAACGTCGCCGATTCTGCAATGGGCCCTGGGAGTTGGTCGTGCAGTCGTTGCATTCAGGCGGACGTGCCCGCCTGCCGGCACGTCCGGAACCGAGCGACGATCACCGCGACGGGGACCAGGATCAGGAGTTCGCGCATGACCGAGACGAGATTCTGCGCCCAGACCGCGGGCAACCAGTACTCCCGGGAAATTGCCATGAAGACATGGAGGCTCGACAGGTAGAAGCCGTTGTCGAAGGGCCACAGCGCCATGATGCCGAGCGGCGGAGAGGTATCGTTGGCCAGCCAGTCGAGCAGCACGTGCGAGCCGTAACTGGCCGCGACAGCCAGCGGCAGGGCGATTGCCGCCGGTCGCCGCCGCGCCGCCCAGACGAGACCGGCGACGAGGACCAGGAGCACCGCGCCGACGCTGTGGGTGTAGCGACTGTGGAGCCCGACGAGCAGATCGAGATCCGCGACCATTCCCCAGGCGGCGAAGAGCCATGCCCGCGGTGATCGCACCACCCGTGAGAGCGACGACGCGAGGGCGGACCATCCTCCGTGACCAGGGACGGCGGGCGATGGGCTGATCAGCCAGCCGACCGCAAATCCAGCGAGCGCGTGACCGAGCGGGCTGGGCACGGCCTATCCCTTGGCCGGCCGGGAAAGGACCTTGAGCTTCTTCACGAACGCCGCACCGACCAGATCCTGGAGGCGGGAGAGGATGACCGCGTGCGAGCGCCTGACTTCCCGCCGCCACGCCAGGTCTTCAGCGGTCACCTCGACCGTGCCGTTGTCGAGAAGGTTGACGGTGGTTGCCCGGTCGATCGCGAAGCCGACGGCGACCCGCCACGCGAGCCGGAGCTTGCCCGGCGACATCGGGCCCTTCTGGAGGATGGTGCGGACGGCTGACGGAAGGATAGCGGTCAATGGCTCCACATGGGCATTCTCTCACTTTTCCGCGGGCCGCCTGCTGGTTTTCCGTGGGAGGCCATTCTCAATTGCTCCGTGCTCACTCCTTGACAGACCTGGAGAGGGATGCCCTCCGACAGGTCCGCCCTCTTCAGCGGCTAGGGAGTTGCGTCTGCGGGGGGTCCGGAAGGATGTAAGATCGCCGGGTGTTGATTCTCGCTTCAGCTTCGCCGCGGCGGGCAGACCTGCTCACCGCCGCCGGCTTCCGGTTCTCCGTCCGCACGGTCGAAGTGGACGAACGCCCGCTCGACGGCGAATCGCCAGCCGGCTACGTGATCAGGATCGCACGCAACAAGGCGTCGGCCGCCGCCTGCGCAAACGCGGACGAGGTTGTGCTCGCGGCCGACACCACCGTCGTGGTGGACGAACTCATCCTCGGAAAGCCAGCCGACGAGGTGGACGCCGCCCGCATGCTCCGGTTGCTGTCGGGACGCGAGCACCAGGTTCTGACCGGGGTCGCGGCTCGCGTGGGAGACCGTGAGATCTCCGCTTGCGAATCGACGACGGTCGGGTTCTCAGCCCTGGACGAAGAGGAAATCGCCTGGTACGTGGCGTCCGGAGAACCGCGTGACAAGGCCGGTGCGTATGCCGTCCAGGGCCTGGCCTCCCGATTCGTCACCCGAATCGACGGTTCGTATTCAAACGTGGTCGGTCTCCCGGTGGCCCGCGTCTACCGGTTGCTTGCCGATCTGCGGCCTGGTGCATGGCGCGACCCTGCCATCCGAATGCCGGCAAACCGGCAGGCCGATTGACCATCGGCCGCCGAGGCGATATTCTGGATGGGGAAAATCCCACGAAAGGGTCTATGCCAAATAAGGCCGTCAAGATCGGACTGACCGTAATCGTACTGGCCGGTGCCCTGGCTGGCCTGCTGCGTGCGACCTTGAGAGATGGCACCGAGTACTACAAGCACGTGGACGAGGTGTTGGTGAACCCCGTCGAGTGGCAAGGGAAGAACCTCCAGTTGCACGGGTACGTTGTCAGAGACTCGATTCTCAGGAAGCGCGACTCGCTCGAGTACCGTTTCAAGGTGACGGGCAAGGTGGGCGACGACGCCCGCGTGGTCTTGGCACACTACACCGGCATCGTGCCGGACACGTTTTCGGATGACGCGGAGGTCGTGCTGAAGGGCAGGCTCGAGCCGGACGGGTTCCACGTGTCGCCGAACGGCGTCATGGCCAAGTGCCCATCGAAGTACGAAGCCAAGAAGACCGCTCGCGCTCCGGGCAACTAGCCAGGAGGCCATCGCTTGCACTCTCCCGTCAGCGCGTTTACCACTTCACCAGAATCTGTTTCCTGCCACAGCCGCCTGCCCGGCGCGGTGACGCGCCGCCGGACGGTCAGGGTGTGCACGGTTAGCGAGTAGGAACATGGCCTCCCTCGGCACATTCACGCTCCTCGCATCGTTCGTCGTCTCCGCCTACGCCACGGCCGCGGCGATTGCCGGCGCCCGGCGGGCGTCGCGCAGTCTGGTGGACAGCGCCGTGGGCGCGTTCTATCTGGTCGCCGCGCTGCTGACAGTCGGCACCGCGGTGATCATCCACGCGTTCGTCACCGACGACTACAGCATCAAGTACGTTCAGCACTATTCGGACACCGTCCAGCCGTTCATGTACAAGCTCACCTCCTACTGGGGCGGGCTCGACGGCTCGATCATGTTCTGGGTGTTCCTGCTGGCCGTCTTCGGGTCGACCGCCGTCTACGTGAACAGGGAACGGCACCGCGAGCTGATGCCCTACGTCGTGGCCATCATCTCGGTTGTGCAGATGTTCTTCCTGTTCCTGATGGTCATCCACAAGAACCCGTTCGAGACGTTCCTGGTGACGGCGCCGGCGGAAGGACGGGGGCTGAACCCGCTGCTGCAGAACGCGTACATGGCCATTCATCCCCCGGCGTTGTATATCGGGTTCGTCGGGATGACCATCCCGTACGCGTTCGGGCTCGCCGCGCTCATCACCGGCCACCTCGACGATTCGTGGCTGCGCGCCGTTCGTCGATGGACGATGGTCAGCTGGCTGTTCCTGTCGTTCGGCCTCACGCTCGGCATGATCTGGGCGTACGAGGTGCTGGGCTGGGGCGGCTACTGGGGATGGGACCCGGTCGAGAACGCCGGCTTGTTGCCGTGGCTGACGGCCACCGCCTTCCTGCACTCGGTGATGGTTCAGGAACGTCGCGGCATGCTGCGCGTCTGGAACGTCACGCTGGTCATCGTCACGTTCTTCCTGACGATCTTCGGGACGTTCATGACGCGGTCGGGCGTAGTGCAGTCGGTGCATGCCTTCGGGGAGGACCGGCAGCTGGCGTGGATGTTCACCGGCTTCATGGTGGTCATCCTCACCGTCAGCTTCGGTTACGTCATCTACCGGCTGCCGCTCCTGCGCTCACGGCACGAGCTCGACTCGTGGGTGTCACGCGAGGCCGCGTTCCTCGCGAACAACTGGATCCTGCTCTTCGCGGCGATGTTCGTGCTGTTCGCCACGATGTTCCCGACCATCAGCGAGGCGCTGACGGGTGAACGGCTGACCGTCGGCCCGCCGTTCTTCAACAAGTGGATGCTGCCCATCGGCCTGGCGCTGCTGTTCCTCACGGGCGTGGGGCCGCTGCTGGCCTGGCGCAAGTCCACGGTGATCAACCTCCGTGAGCAGTTCCTCTGGGCGACGATCGTCGGGGTGGTCACTCCCGTGGCGCTCTCTTTCGCGGGCATTCCCTTCTGGCCGGCGGGCCTGTGCTTCGCACTGTGCGCGTTCGTGGGCGTGACGATCATCCAGGAGTTCGTCAGAGGTGCCGCCGTTCGGAAGCAGGTAACCGGCACCGACTACCTGACGGCGATGGTGGGCCTCGTGGCGCGGTCGAAACGCCGCTACGGCGGCTACACCGTTCACCTGGGCATCGTGCTCATGTTCCTCGGCTTCACCGGGGAAGCGTTCAAGGTTGACGAGCAGATGCTGCTGCAGCCCGGGCAACAGGCGCGGGTTGGGCGCTACGCCATCCGGAACGACGGCGTGCGGGTGACCGATGACGGGCAGAAACAGATGATCACGGGCCATCTGACCGTGTTCCACGATGGGAAGGAACTCGACAAGGCCTATCCCGGCAAGTGGCTGTATCGCCGGCACGAGCAGGAGCCGGTGAGCCGGGTGGCGATCCGTCGCAGCGCGGCGGAGGACCTCTACATCGTGATGCCGGGATTCGAGCTGCAGGACCAGTCGGTCAGCCTGCAGGTCGTCATCAACCCGCTCGTGGACTGGATTTGGGTGGGGTTCGGCATCATGGCGCTCGGCACGATGCTCGCGCTCCTGCCCGAGCAGGCACTGGGCTTCGCTACGGCCAAGTTACCGGCGCCCTCCTCGATCAGCATGCTGCTCCTCATGCTCGTGCTGATGGGGGCGCCGGCCAGGGCTCAGCACGTCGTGGACCCGGCCTTCACGCCAGTTGTACCGAAGTCGGCGCTCGAGAAGGACCTCTACAAGTCCCTCATCTGCATGTGCGGCACGTGCGGCCGGCAGTTGGTGGGGGAGTGCACGTGCGGGTACGCGGCCGACATGCGCGCGGAGATCGGGAATCTCGTGAAGATGGGCCTGACCCGCGACCAGGTGCTCCAGTACTACATCAAGAAATACGGGAGCCAGGAGCCTCTGGCGATGCCGGTCGACAAGGGCTTCAACCGTCTCGCGTGGCTCCTGCCCTACGTGCTCGGTGCCGGCGGCCTGCTGATGCTCGGCAGCGCCGCTATCAAATGGTCCCGACACCCGACCACAACCGCTGCCACGGCTGCGCCTGCCCCCGCTGCGCCGTCAACGGAAGCTGCAGACAAGGAACTGGAGGCGCGGCTAGACGATGAGCTCAGAGACCTCGACTAGGCGAGCGAAGAACACCCCCGCGGTCGACGACGACGCGGTGCCCGGCTTCCAGCCGTGGCACTTGTTCCTGGTCATGACACTGATCGCGTCGGCGGTGGCGGCTGTTGCCGTTCGCGGCACGCGGCCGGCGAACGTGGTGTTCGTCTGCCTGACCGTGATGACGGCAGGGATTGCGGCCTACGCCGCGTACCGCATGCTGTGGCCGCTGGCGCAGCCTGACGCCGTGGACATGCCCGAGATGCTGGGAGGGCGGACGCGTGCGGCGCTCGAGCGCGAGAAGACCCTCGTGCTGCGGGCGATCAAGGAACTGGAATTCGACCGGGCAATGGGGAAGGTGTCCGAGCCCGACTGGCAGGAGATGACGGCGAGGCTGCGAGGACGGGCCGTACGCGTCATCCGTCAGCTGGACAGTGGCAGCGCCGCATACAGGGAGTTGATCGAGAAGGAACTGTCGGCCAGGCAGGCGATGACCGCCCGGTCGGCACCCGACGCTGCGCAGGCGGCGGCTGGCGCGCGGTCGGCCGCCAAGCTCCTGGTCGTTGCGGTCGTGCTCGGCAGCCTGGCGGCGTCCACTCCGGCGCGCGCCCAGATGGGGGGCGCCGGCGGGACGGCCGGGATGCCCGATGCGAAGGCGATGTCGGGGATTCCGAGGCCGGAAAGCACGCTGGCCGCCGGGAGTGTCGCGGCCCGACTGCTTCGCGGTCAGTTCTCGAACCCCATCGTCGGCCACGACGTCGAGTTCATCGTCAACGGGAAGTCGCAGACGGTGAAGACCGACGAGATCGGGCGTGCGGTGGCCAGCGGCCTGGCGCCCGGCTCTTCGTTGCGCGTGCTGGCAACCGTGGCAGGGGAGCGGATCGAATCGCAGGAGTTCCAGTTGCCCGCCGAGTCAGGCGTCGTCCTGCTGCTGGTGGCGGCCGACCAGACGGCCGCCCAGCAGATGGAGAAGAGCGCGGTCGCCGGGACGGTGACAATTGGCGGGCAGTCGCGCGTCATCACACAGTTCGAGGACGAAGCCCTGCAGGTGTACTACCTTTTCGATTTCGTAAACGCGATCCAGGCGCCGGTCAAGACCGACCCGATCGTGTTCGACCTGCCGCCAGGGGCACAGAACGCCACGGTCCTCGAGGGCTCGGCGCCGAATGCGGTGGCCAAGGGGCCGAGGGTCACCGTCACGGGCCCGTTCGCGCCGGGGGTGACGAGTGTTCAACTCGCGTACTCGCTGCCGCCGGCGGTCCGCGTGTCGATTCGCCAGAAGCTGCCCTTGGCGCTCGGGCAAGTCGTCCTCATGGCCGAGAAGGTGGGCGCGATGGCCGTGACCTCGCCCCAGCTGACGAGCATCCGCGACGCGAATGAGGGCGGCAGGCCTCTCCTGCTTGGAATAGGGCCGGCCCTCGAGGCGGGAGACGTGCTGGCCCTCGATATCACGGGCTTGCCGCATCACTCGACGTGGCCCCGCACGACGGCCCTCGCTCTCGCCGCTATGGTGCTCGCGGGCGGCCTCTGGGGTGCGCTGCGCACCGGTGGTCGATCAGCCGCGGCCAGCGCCCGCCAGCAGCTCGAGAAGCGGCGGGAGGAGCTGTTTGCCGAACTCCTCCGGCTGGAGCAGCGGCACACGGCCGGCCAGGTGGGCGACGAGGCGTTCGGAGCGCGACGAGACGAACTGCTGGCGGACCTCGAGCGGATCTACGGGGAACTCGACACGGAGGCGACGGGTCCGCGCGGCGGACAGGGGCTGGCGGCGTGAGCTTCGACTTCACCGAGGTGGCCGTGCGTGACGTGTCGCGTCACTACGGCCGCCGACGCGCCCTCGCGGGCGTCTCGCTCACGTGTCGCTCCGGAGAGGTGCTGGGGCTGCTCGGCCCGAACGGCGCCGGCAAGTCAACGCTGCTGTCGATTCTCGCCACGCTCCTGGCGCCATCCACCGGACAGGTGTACTACGGCTCGCACACGGCCGGGCAGGCCGGTCCGGCGTTGCGCGCCCGGTTGGGCTTCCTCTCTCACGACCTTCACCTGTACCCGGAGCTCACCGCGCGCGAGAACCTGGAGTTCTTTGCGCGGCTGTATGGGGTGGAGGCGGTCAGCGAACGGGTGGCGACCGCGCTTGGCCGTGCGGGCCTGACGGCACGGGGCGAGGACGTGGTGTCGGGCTTCTCGCGAGGCATGCGTCAACGGCTGGCCCTCGAGCGCGCCCTGCTCCACGAACCGCGCCTGCTCCTGCTCGACGAGCCGTTCACCGGGCTGGACGACGCGTCGGTGGCCGCGTTGGTCTCGCGGCTCCATGAACTCCGCGCGGCCGATCGCATCATCGTGGTCGTGACGCACGATCTGGATGTCGCGGAGCGACTCCTCGACAAGGTGGCGGTGCTGAAAGACGGGCGTCTGGTGGCGTTCGACGATGCGCACGGGCGGATTCGCGAGCACTATCGTGCGCACGTCGCAGTGGGGGACCGATGTTCCTGAAGGTCGCGTGGCTCGTGATGCGGAAGGATCTCACCGTCGAAGTGCGAAGCCGCGAGATCGTGTACACCACCGTGTTCTTCGCGGTCGCGTGCGTCCTTGTCTTCGCGTTCGCCCTGGTGAAGGAGGGACGGCCGCTCGAGGATGCCGCAGCCGGGATTATGTGGATCTCGGTGGCGTTTGCCGGCACTCTGGCCCTCGGGCGCACGTTCGAACGCGAACGGCACTCCGAGACGCTGCGGGCGCTGATGCTGGCCCCGGTCAGCCGGCCCGCCATCTATGTCGGCAAGCTCCTCGGGATCGTCCTGCTCCTCCTGATCGTGGAGGCGGTGCTCGTGCCCCTGGTCGGCCTGCTCTTCCACGCCCCAATCTGGAATCGGCCGCTGCTGCTGATCGCGCTCCTGGTGAGCGGGACCGTGGGCTTCTCGGCCGTCGGCACCTTGTTCGCGGCCATGCTGGTCCGCGCGCGCAGCCGCGACGTCATGCTGCCGATCCTGCTGTATCCGATTACCATTCCCGTCATCATCGCCGGGGTTCGGGGAACCGCCGCGCTGTTCGAGGCGGTGCCGGCCGTTGACCTCGCGCAGATGTGGTTGGCCCTGCTCGGGTTCTTCGATGTCGTATTCGTGACGCTCTCCCTCTGGACGTTTGAGCCGTTGATGACCGAGTGACGAGCGTGCTGCCTGCCGGAGTCAAGAGATGAAAAAGGGCTATCCCCTGTTCGTGCTGCTCGCGGTCGTGCTCTTCTCAGTGGCCCCGGTCATGGTCGCCCAGGCCCCGTATGAGGCGACGATGGGGCTGGTGCAGAAGATCTTCTATTATCACGTGCCGTCGGCGATGGTGATGTTCCTGTCGGCCTTCATCTGCGGCATCGCGAGCGCCGTCTACCTGTTCAAGGCACGCCCCGAGGCCGACCGGATCGCGGCGGCCGCCGCCGAACTGACGGTCGTCTTCGGTCTCATCGTGCTTGTGACGGGGCCGCTGTGGGCGCGGAAGGCCTGGGGGGTATGGTGGCAATGGGATGCCCGCCTGACGTCCACGCTCCTGATGTGGATGATCTTCGTCGCCTACCTCCTGGTGCGCCGGTTTGGCGGGTCGGGCGCCGAGAAGCTGGGCGCGGCGATGGCCGTCTTCGGGATGGCCAACGTCCCGTTCGTGTATGTGTCGGTCAATATCTGGCGGACGATTCACCCGACGACGCGCGTGGTGCCGACGCTGTCGCCGGGCATGCGCGGCCCGTTCTGGTTCTGCGCGATCGCCTTCATGCTGCTGTTCGGCCTGCTGCTCGCGGTGCGTGCCCGGCTGGAGCAACGCCGCGCCGACGTCGAGCACCTGTACCTGCTCGCCGACGAAGAGTGAGATTGGTTCTGCCAACGAGGCGCACGATGCACAGAGTGACGATGATGAAACTGACGACATGGATGATTGCCCTGTGGTTGGTGGGCATGAGCGGCGCGAGCCTGGTGGCCCAGGCCGGTGCGCCTGGCGCCACCCCGGCGGCCGCCGGACAGGCGGTGGGACAGGAGCCGCAAGACCAGTTCGTACCGGTGAAGTCCCTCCCGCAGCAGGACCAGCTGCCGGCCTCGACGCTGCTGATCACGGCATACGGCTTCGTCTGGGCCGTCCTGCTCGTCTATCTCTGGACGATCTGGCGTCGGCTGGTCAAGGTCGAACGGGAAATGCAGGAGCTGTCGGTGAAAATCGGGGAAAAGAACGCGCGACGCTAGACATGTTCCAGGGCTGAGATCGTCACGAATGAAGTAAGTGTCTGTGGGGTCCCTGGAATCTGTCTTGGGCGGGGCTTCGCTGGCGCGGGCGGACGACAACGATCGGAGGAACGCGTGGGCGAGATGGGGGCCGGTCATTTCATCTACATCCCGGCCGTAGTGTTCATCGGCGTCGTGATTGGCTGGATTCTGGGGTCTCGCGCCGCGCGGGATGCGTTTGCGGTCGAGTTGAAGCGCCGCGAAGAACGGGCAGCAAAGCGCCGGGACTGACGGGGTCCGACCCGTTTTTCAGCGACCGTGCATCAACCGGATGGCAAGCGGCTTCGGCAACCCCGCTGCCAGGATCCGATCGCGAGCCTGCTCTACCGGGTATTCGACGCGCTGAATGTGTATCTCCAGCGCCTCGGTGTCGAGGACCGCAAAAGCGGCTCGCCGGTCGCCGTCCCGAGGCTGGCCTACTGAGCCTGGGTTGACCAGGTAGCGGCGGCCGTCGCTGAACGTCACGCGTTGATCGCCATGGGCGCGGTGGAACAGCACTTCGAGCGACCGACTGGCGTCGAGCGCGGCCGCGGTTGGCAGGTGGGTGTGCCCGAACAGGCAGACGCGGCGTCGAGAGGCCGTGAGCGCCTCCGCGGCGTCGAGTTCGCCAAAGATGTAGGTGTCTTCGTCAACCGGAGACCCGTGACAGATTTCCACCAGATCGTCCAGCACCCGCGGGCCCTCCGGGAGCGCGACGAGATACTCGCGGGTCTCGCGGCTCACTGCATCCCTGGTCCACGCTGCTGAGCGCTGGGCTGTCGGGTTGAACCCAACTGCGCTTTCGAGCCCTGCCGCCACCTTGTCATGGTTGCCGCGGACGATCGCGACGGGCGAGAGCGCTCTTACCCGATCGACGACGAGATTGGGCTCCGCCCCGTAGCCCACGAGGTCGCCAAGTACCACCACGCCGTCGTACGAGCCCGTAGGGGCAGCCTCGAGCACCGCATCGAGCGCGTCGATGTTCGCGTGAATGTCGCTGAGCACGAGGTAGCGCACAACCTAGTATCCCAGCCAATCGAGGATCCGTTCAACCAGTTCTTCACCCGGCGCGGTGGCGTCCAGGCGGATGTGGGCCTGCTGGTAGGCGAGTCGCCGCGCATGGAACAGGCTCTCGAAGCGGGCGCGGTCGGCCGCGAGCGGTCGGCGACCGTCCGCCGGCACCCGCTCGATCGCGATGGGGAAGGGAATGTCCAGCCAGACCGCCACACCGTTCTCATTGATCAGCGATCGATTATCGGCGTCGGCGTATGTGCCGCCGCCCGTTGCGACGACGGCATGGCGCAACGGCAGCAGGCGCCGCAGGACCTCGCGCTCCGCGGCCCGGAAGTACGGTTCGCCCCGCGTCGCGAACAGATCGGCGACGGTGCAGCGCTCGCGCGCCTCGATCAGTTCGTCCACGTCTTCGACATGCCATCCCAGGCGCCGACCAAGCGCGCGGGCCAGCGTGCTCTTGCCGGCGCCCATGAACCCGACGAGGTACACCTTATCCGTCTTCATGCCGTCAATGACTCGAGCACTGAGAAGAACCCCGGGTAGGAAACATCCACGGCGCCGGCGCCGACGATCGTGGATGGCGCCCGTGCTCCGAGGGCGGCCACAGCGAACGCCATCGCCAGTCGATGATCGCCGACGGCGTCGGCCGTCCCCCCGGCCAGAGGACGACGCCCGCACACATAGAAGCCGTCGGCCAGTTCGTCAGCTTCAGCGCCGAGGGCGCGCAGGCCGGCGACAAGGGCGGCGATCCGGTCGCTCTCCTTTACCCTCAGCTCGCTGGCCCCGGTGACGACGATCTCGCCGCCATGTGTCGCCAGCGCGGCCAGCGCGGGCAGTTCATCGATGACGCCGGGGACTTCCACCGGATCGATCACCAGCGGCCTTAGCTCACGGTGCCGTACCACGAGGCAGCCCCTCGGTTCCTCCGCGGACTCGCTCTCGATCTCGGCCTCCACGCTGGCCCCCGCGCGGGCGAGGATGGCCAGGAGGCCCGTTCGTGTCGGGTTGAGGCCGATGCCGTCGATCCGGATGGACGAACCGGCCAGCCCTGCGACGGCCACGCAGAAGAAGGCGGCAGAGGACAAATCGCCGGGGACGGTCGCGTCCACCCTCGTCAACGCCTGCCCGCCTGTCACCGACACGGTGGTCCCGTTCACCGCGACCTCCGCCCCGAACTGCCGCAGCGCCACCTCGGTGTGGTTTCGCGTGAGATGAGATTCTGTGACCCGGGTCGTTCCCGAGGCGTGAAGGCCGGCCAGCAGCACGGCACTCTTGACCTGCGCGCTCGGCACCTCGGTCACGTGGTCGATGCCACACAGACCGCCGCCCGTCAGTGTCATCGGCAGGCGTCCTCCGTTGGCGACGACCCGAGCGCCCATCCGGGATAGCGGCTCGATCACTCTGCGCATCGGTCGTCGACACAACGACTCGTCTCCGGTGATGGTGACCGGGAACGGATGCGCAGCGATGATCCCCGCGAGCAGGCGGGCGGTGGTGCCCGAATTGCCCGCGTCGAGCGCCCCGCCAGGGGAACAGAATTGACCTGCGCCACGTCCGATAATAATGACTGAGTCGTCCGCCCTGAAGATCTCCACGCCGAGGGCCTGGAGGCAGCGGAGTGTCGACTGGCAGTCGGCGCCTGGCGCAAAGTCCCGGATAACCGAGCGTCCCGTCGCCACCGACGCCAGTAGCGCATAGCGATGGGCGATGGACTTGTCGCCCGGTACGCGAAGAACGCCTCTCATCGAATGGGCGGGATGGACGACGATTGAGTCCGGCGCGGCCATGGGCGCACTATAGCATCAGTCGGACGCCGAAATGCTCTGCGCGATGTCCGGGCTGGACCGTATTCTGCCGCCTGTGTTACTTTGAGCGGACCCGTCGTGTTGGCGGCGCCTGATCATCATTTCCTGCATGACCGAGACTGGTCACACCATCCACCTCGAGATCCCAAGCCTGTTCGAGCTGATCGATCTGGTTCAGGCGCTCGCCGATCAGCTTGGTCGCATGCTGGGGCTGGACGAGGATTCCCAGCACTGGGTTGGCGTGGCTGTCAGGGAATCGGTGATCAACGCCATCAAGCACGGCAACCGTCATGACCCTAGCAAGCTGGTGGAGGTCGATTTCACCATGACGCCGTCGGCCGCACCCACCGAACTCCTGGTGCGGGTGCGCGACCACGGCGAGGGATTCGATCCCGGGGACCTGCCAGACCCCCTGGCGCCCGAGAACCTGCTCAAGGCCAACGGGCGAGGCATCTTTTTCATGCGCAAGTTCATGGACGACGTCCAGATCCAGCGGGCGCCGGGAGGCGGCATGGAAGTGCGGATGTTGAAACGCTTCAAACGGCCGTGACTGATCCCCTCTTCCTGGCCACCGCCGTCGAGGCCGTCCTGCGCGCAGGCAGCCTCCAGATGGCGCAGTTTTGCACCGACCTGAAGATCGAGAAGAAGGGCACGATCGACCTCGTGACCGAGGTCGATCTGGCTGTGGAGCGGAATTTTCGCGAGATGATCGCGGAGCGCTTTCCCGACCACGCCGTTCTAGCCGAGGAAATGGGGTCTGCCGGGGAGGCCACCGGCCGGCACTGCTGGATCTTCGATCCGCTCGACGGCACGACCAACTACGCGCATGGGCTGCCCATTTTCGCCTCGTCGCTGGCCCTCGAAATCGACGGGGTGATCACGGTCGGCGCCATCTACGATCCGTCGCGTCGAGAACTGTTCACCGCCACGCTTGGCGGGGGAGCGTACTTGAACGGGGTCCCGATGCGGGTCTCCTCGACCGCGACGCTGATCGACGCGCTGCTGGTCACCGGCTTTCCCTACACCGTCCACGAGGCGGGCGACGACCTGGTCAGCCTGTTCGCGGCCTTCCTTTCGAAGGCGCAGGCTGTCCGCCGGCTCGGTTCGGCGGCGCTCGACCTGTGCTACGTCGCGGCCGGTCGCATGGACGCCTTCTGGGAGCAGCACCTCAAACCCTGGGACATGGCGGCCGGAGCACTGATGCTCGCCGAGGCCGGCGGCAAGGTCACCACACTTGACGGCAGCCCGTTCGACGTGCGGAAAGGTCAACTGATGGCATCCAACGGCGCACTGCACGGCGCGCTGCTCGATGTGGTCCGCTGCTGGCACGCCACTCGTTCGGCTTGCGGGACGAAGTGACCTCTGGAACGGACACCCGCATCTCAGACCGTGAAGATCCGGCGTTTTTCTGTCGGCCGGGCTGGCATCGTTCCTGCTACTACCTAGTCAGACGCCACCGCGCCCCGGGAACGCATCCCGGGCACGCCGGATCGGCGGGAGGAGACGCGATCATGCTTCGAACCACCGCTCTCGCCACGGTCGTCGCGGTTCTGGCCATTGTGATGCTGGCCACCCCGGTAGCGGCGCAGCAGTCGCTGTCGTTCAACCTCGGGCGTTTTTCCCTTCGCGGCGAAAGCGGCCGGGTCCCGGGCGATACGCTCGTTGAGAACCTAGTGGCGACCGCACCGTTCGCCCTCGACTTCCGCGTTTCGGATTTCGACAACATCACCGTCGGCGTGGAGTGGTTGTTCCCGCTTGGAGATTTCCTCGAGGGCGGGGTGGGCGTCAACTACTACTCACGCACCGTTCCCAGTTTCTACCGCGACCTCGTGAACAAGATAGACGGCTCCGACATCATGCAGGACCTCCGGTTGCGCACGGTCCCTATCACGGCCACGGTCCGCTTCCTCCCGCTCGGTCGCCGCAGGGGCGTGCAGCCGTACGTCGGGGCGGGTGTCGGCGTCATCCCGTGGCGGTACTCGGAGACCGGCGATTTCGCCGACCCTGCGCTGGAGGTCTTCCACTGGAACTACGTGGACTCCGGGACGGCGGTGGGGCCGGTGATCTTCGGCGGCATCAGGGTACCCTTCAGCCGCTCGTTCGCCCTCGGTGGGGAGGTTCGCTACCAGAAGGCCGATACGGCGCTGGACTCGAGCGTCGGATTCACCGGTGATCGGCTGGACCTTGGCGGGGTCACCTACCAGGCGAATCTGATCTTCAGATTCTAGAAGCGGGACGGGGCCGACGCCGGCGTCCTGCCGTAGAGCGCCACCCCGCCGCCTGCGGCGACACGCGAGAACCCACGAAGGAAGTCCGGATGCTCCCTGGCTCGGGCGGCGAGTGTGTCGCCGCCCTCAGAGAGTTCCTCCACCAGCATCCAGCCCGCATGGGCGTCCGGATGCTCGAGCGCGGCCGCCCACAGGTCGCCGTTTCCCTCGTGGATCACGTCCCGGACGTTCAGGCCAATCTCCGACAACTCCTGCACGTAGTGGGAGAGCGAACCAAGGCTGACCAGGATCTTCTCCTGCTGCCGGTGCTGTCTCAGGTAGTCCGTCACCACCCGGCGTTCCCGACCGTGCTGTCGATCGAGTTGGGCCTCCTGCACCATCGGCGCGGCCGCATCGAACGGGCGCGTCTCGACGATGACCAACGCCACGAGGGTGATGGCCGCGACCACGCGGAAGCGGCGCGTCAGGCCGACTCCGATTCCGGCCCAGACCGCGAATGCGGGCACGAGCGGAATCATGTACCGGAAGCGGAACGGGTGTCCGATGAAGAACGCGTACCAGGGCAGCGCCGCGCTTCCCACCATCGCCAGGACGACTAGCGACGACGCTCTCGTGCGAGAAAGCAGGCCGCCAACCAGTACCGCGGCGGCCCCGGCTACTGCCCACAGCAGCACGCCATACCCATTCAAGTGATGGCTGGCCCACCAGAGCGATCCCATCGTTTTAAATAGACGTCCTGTGTCCGGATTGTCGGGGACGTAGAACCCGCCAGTCACGAACCAGTGTCCGACGGTCAATCGACTCTGGATCAGGAACGCGATCCCCGCGAGCGCGGGACAGACCGCGAGGCCCGCGACACGTCGCAGCGCGGTGCCAACGGGAAGTCCTCGACGCAGCAGCGCGACGAGCGCCATGAGAAGAGCGCAAGCGGTCAGGGGCCAGGCTTCGTACCGCGTGAGGCACGCTGCGGCCATCGCCACGCCCGTTGCCGTTCGGCTCCCCGCGCCATCCGTCTCGACCCACCGCCCGAGCAGCGCGATCGAGAGCGTCGTCAACCCGAGGAGGAGAGGCTCGGTCATCGGCGTCGCCTGGAGGTAGACGACGTCTGGGTTGAGCAGAACGATGGAAAGGCCTGCCAGGGCGGCGGAGCGCGAGCCGGTGGCGTCGAGCACGAGCCGGGCACAGGCATAGGCCATCAGGCCGAACGACACCACCGAGATCCCGACAGCGAACGCCCCGGTTCGGTAGAAGGAGTCGATCTGGATCGGAAAGAGGTTGAGCAGGTGGGGCAGGGGCAACCAGACGGCGCCGATCTGCTTCCAGCCAGGGGTCAGGCTGTCGATCACACGGCGTGCGACGACGAGGTGCGCCTTGGCGTCGTAGTGGCTCAGGGTGAGCCCGGCGCCGGCATACACCCAGGCCGCGTACGTGCCGAACAGCACGGCCGCCACGGCAGCTAACCTGGCTGTCAGTTCGAGACGGCGGTGGGGCGGGGCGATGGCGTCAGCTATAATCAACGGGTCTTGAGCGTCAACTTTAGCGTACTTCCGTCCTGCTCGTTCGGCGCGCCTGGCGTCCTCTCGGCAGCCGCCGTGGATCGGCCCCTATGACAGGGCTCATTTCCTGGGCCAAGGGGTTGGTGACCGCATTCGGCGGACCGGGACTCTTCATCGTCGCCTTCCTGGATTCGTCATTCCTCTCGCTCCCCGAGATCAACGACATCCTCGTGATCTGGATGGTGACCCAGCACAAGGAACGCCTGGTCTACTACGCGAGCATGGCCACGCTGGGATCGATCACCGGGTGCTTCGCGCTCTACGTGCTCGCCTGGAAAGGTGGCGAGGCGTTTCTTCGGAAGCGGTTCAATGCCGGCCGCATCGAGCGCGGAATGGCGACGGTGCGACGATACGGCCTGCTGGCCCTGCTCGTTCCGTCCATCCTGCCCCCGCCCGCGCCGTTCAAGGTATTCGTGCTCCTCGCCGGGGTCGTGCGCGTGCGGCCGTTGCAATTCGCCCTCGCGATTGGCATCGGGCGCGGCCTGCGCTACTTCGGGGAAGGGCTGCTGGCGGTGTGGTACGGAGACATGGCGTTGCGGTACATCAAGGAGCACGGCGACCAGGTCGCGCTGGCCACGGCGGTCCTGGTGCTCGTCGTTGGCGCCTCGGTGCTGTGGTGGCAGCGTCGCCGGCCACGCCAGGCGGCGTAAGGTATAATTACCGGCCGGATGACACCTGAACTTTCGATCGTCATTCCCATCCGGAACGAGTCGGAGAGCATTCCCCGGCTCTACCAGGAACTGACCACCGCCCTCGGGCGGTTCGGGCGAAGCTACGAGCTGCTGATGATCGATGACGGCAGCACGGACAACAGCTTCGAGTTGCTCGCCGGGCTGCAGGCGGAGGACCCTTGCCTGCGGGTGATCAGCTTCCGGAGGAACTTCGGTCAGACCGCCGCGTTCGCCGCCGGCTTCGCGATGGCGCGGGGACGGTACATCATCACCTCGGACGGCGACCTTCAAAACGACCCGGCCGACATTCCGGCCATGGTGGAACGCCTGGAACAGGGGTTCGACATCGTGTGCGGCTGGCGGAAGGACCGCAAGGATCCGTTCGTCTCGCGGCGCCTGCCGTCCATCATCGCCAACCGGCTCATCTCGATCGCCACGGGCGTGGCGCTGCACGACTATGGCTGCTCGCTGAAGGTGTTCCGGGCCGAAGTGGTGAAGCCGCTGAAGCTCTACGGTGAGATGCACCGGTTCCTTCCGGCCATCGCCAGCGAGATGGGCGTGCAGATCGACGAGGTGGTGGTCAACCACCGCGCTCGCGTCCACGGCCGGTCGAAGTACGGAATCTCCCGGACGGTGCGCGTCATCCTGGATCTGCTGACGGTCAAGTTCCTGCTGAGCTATTCGACGCGGCCGCTCCAGATTTTCGGCCTGGTGGGCCTGACGATGGGGCTGGTGGGCGTGGCGGTGACCGGGTGGCTGTCGATCCAGCGCCTGCTCGGCTACCAGGCGATCGGCAACAGGCCGCTGCTGTTGTTCGGCATCCTCCTGATCTTCACGGGCGTGCAGTTGATCACGCTTGGACTGCTCGCCGAATTGCAGGCGCGGACCTATCACGAGTCACAGGACAAGCCGACGTACGCAATACGGGAAGTGCGCGAAGTGCGCGAATCGCCGGACGTGCCGGTCGAGGGCCGGCCGCTGGGACACGGGGCCGGAGGGTAGACGGCGGCCCCGGACTCGGGATGGGACCGGGCCGGCACGGCGCTTGACGGCCGTGCCGTCAGCGACTATAGGATGTACGATGAAAAGATTTCTGTGTGGAACGGCTGTTATCAGCCTGCTGGTCGCGTCCAGCGCGTGCGGAACCAAGAACCCGGTGGGCGGCAGTAGCACCCTGACGGTTCCCAAGGGGGTCACGCCGGCCAATGGGGCGTCGATCAAATACACTGACCAGCCGATCACTTTCACCGTGCAGAACGCGGTGACGACCGGGTCGGCGGCGCTGACCTACACCTTCGAGGTCGCCTCCGACGAGGCATTCAACACGAAGGTGGTCACGAAGGACAACGTCGCGGCGGGAACCGGCCAGACCAGCGTCAGGCTCGATGTCGCGCTGCTGGGCGGAAAAGGCTACTTCTGGCGGGCGAAGGCCAGCGACGCATCGAGCACGGGGCCGTATTCGAGCGTCATCAACTTTTCGGTGGGCGCGGCGATCGTGCTCAACGCGCCGCAGCCTGAATGGCCCGGACTGAACGAGTCGGTCGGCGGCACGTGGCCGACGTTCATCATCAACAACGCGACTCGCAGCGGTCCGGTGGGGACGATCTGTTACCGCTTTGAGGTTGCCGACAACACCGACTTCGACCTGCTGACCGCGTCGGCTACGCTGCAGGAGCAGTCCGGCGGCATGACCGGCGTCATCTACACGCTCTTCTAAGGTGCCCGTGGCGATGAAGGCGTGCCCTCGCCGGGCGATCGTGCCCGCCCTGCTGGCGGTGGGAAGCATCGGGCTGGCCTTGCTCGTCGGCGAACTTGCGTTGCGGATCGCGGGCTTCGAGTACCGCTCCTTCCCGTCCGTCCAGTTCGGCTGGCCCGAACCCACGGCAATCGCCAACGTTTACGTGCCGGACCGGGACCTGTTCTGGGTCACGCGTGACTATGCGGCCACGCTCGAGGCTGGCCGTCGATCCAGGCCGACCGTCGTCTTCATCGGTGATTCCTGCACCGAATTCGGTACGTATCCTCAGCGAACGCTCGACTTGCTCGCCTCGCGTTCGCCCGATCTGGCCCATGGCATCAAACTGGGCGTCGGCGGGTGGTCATCCGTGCAGGGGCTCACGCAGCTGCGGCGCGACGTGCTGCCACTCAGGCCGCGCGTGGTCACGGTGTACTTCGGCTGGAACGATCACTGGATGGCCTTCGGCCCGAGCGATGCCGAGATTTCGACGGGTCTCGTTCGATTCTGGTTGTCGCAGCACTTCCGCATCGCGCAGCTGCTGCTGAAAGCTCAGCTGGGAGTCGTCACGTTGCGGGGCACCGAGCGGCAGGTCCGGGTCAGCCTGGCGCTCTACAAGTCAAATCTCGAGACCATGGCGAAAGCGGCGAGAG
>Ga0209745_1000149_pt1 | contig 39058 bp, 37 predicted proteins | sample BarGraNGADG00312_FD_184495 | JGI IMG/M metagenome (GOLD analysis project Ga0209745, IMG submission 184495) | Arctic peat soil microbial communities from Barrow, Alaska - Barrow Graham LP Ref core NGADG0004-312 (SPAdes) (version 2) | ecosystem: Environmental > Terrestrial > Soil > Wetlands > Peat... | reverse complement strand
ATGCAAGGATCGGTACATGAAATTTGTGATCCGACTCATTGTCAATGCGGTGGCCATCTGGCTGACCGCGCTACTGCTCCAGGGCATCAACCTGATGGCCACCACCGACACCACCACCCAGGTCCTGGAGATCGCCGTCGTCGCGCTGGTCTTCACACTGGTCAACATGACCGTCAAACCGGTGGCGAAACTGCTCTCCCTCCCCCTCATCATCCTCACGCTCGGACTGTTCGCGCTGGTGGTCAACGCCCTGATGCTCATGCTGACCGGCTGGATCTCCACCCAGGTGGGCTACGGCCTGCAGGTGGACGGATTCTGGTGGGCGGTGGGTGGCTCCATCGTGATCTCCCTCGTCTCCTGGGCCTTGAACCTCGTCCTCCCCGACCCCTCCTGACCGGCCGTCACCGCACCCCAAGCCCCACATGGAGCAGCGTGTCGAGGAACTCCTGCCCCCGCTCACTGCGCGCGAACTCGAAGGTGTAGACGCGCGCCGTCGCGTCCGGATCGGCCCACCCGGCACTTCCCCGCACCGTGGCGTCCAGCGCTGTCAGCCGGGGGGTCGCGCCGTCGGCGAGCGCCTGCGCCCAGGCGGCCTCGTAGGTCCGCATGTCGTGCAACCCGAGGAGCGCCGTGTGGGCGTCGGAATCGAACTGCACGGTGAGGTGATTCCCGCCCACCGTGTTGGCGAGGCCGTCGAGGGCCGGGACGACGTCGTCCACGTTCTCCAGGCTGATCACCGGGACGTCGGCCGGCACGCCCGTCACCTGCCCGATCGGCGAGGCCATCGTGATGACGCCGGCGACGTCCCACCGCTGGTTCACCGCCGCATCCGCCGCGAGTTCGGCGGCGACCATCCCGCCCTGCGAGTGCCCGGCGAGGATGAGCGTGTCCCCCTCCCCGATGGGTGCCATCTGGAGTGCCTGCTTCACCGCCAGCATCAGGTCGCTCCGCTCGGACGCCATCAGCTGGAGGTCCGAGAGGAGGTCCTGCGGGTTCGCGCCCACGACGAACTCGCTGGTCCCGGGGATGACCACCGTCCACGAGGTGGCCCCCTTGCTGTCCGTCTGTGCGACGAGCTCGATTCGCCCCAGTCCCGTGCGCGCGGACTCCCGCGCCGCGCCCCGCACGCGCCGCAGCACATCGGACACCGAGGTGAGCCGCGCCACGGCCACGGACGCCCCGATCGGCACCGCGGTCTGGGTGATCACGTCCCAGCCGCCGACGGAGGAGCGGTACCGGGCCTGCGTCAGCGGGTCCCGGACCCACACGTCCACGGACCCGTTGAAATGGTCCAGGCCGGTGGCGTCCAGTACGCCGGAAGCAAGGAACTGCACCGGCGCCATGCGCCCCACCCGCTGCGGCCCGACCGCCGTCGACACCACGCCACTCGGGTTCACGATCGGGTTCAGCAGACCTGCCCCGGAGCGCAGGTGCCGCTGCATGTTCACGAGCGCGGGCACGTCCCGCATCGCGTCGCCCACGGAATCCACCAGCAGCAGGCCGCCGCCCACCGCGGGCACGAACCACCGTGGCACACCAAGGACCGGCAGCACCGTGCCGAGGAGGAACCCGGTGTACCGGCTCACCAGCGAGCCCTGTCTCGCGATCACCGCCCGCGCGGCGTTGTCCGCCTCCTCGTAGGTGGCCAGCGCGGCCACCGTCTGCGCGCGCAACTCCCCCACCCGCCGCTCCAGGTCCGCGAGCGACGCCATCCGCCGTGCGGCGTCGTCGAGCGCCCGCAGCGCTCCCGGCGCGTTCAGCGGCGCGAACATCGCCCACAGGTGCACCACCGCCCGCGCGTGGGTGAGGTCGAGGAGGGCACCCCGCACCGCCGCCAGCACGGCGTCGAGCAGGCGCGTGAGCTCCCGGAGCCGGTCCGTGTCCACGGACGTGCGGCCGTCGAAGACGTGCACGGTGAGCCGCGGCGCCGGCGAGTCGTCGAGCAGGTTGCGGCTCATCCCGCGTACCCCCGCGGCACGGCGCCCCAGATGTCGCACTCGGCCACGAAAGCGCGCAGCTGCTCCCGCGCCACCCGGAGCTCCCGCTCGACGGCGTGCGCGGTGACGACGGCGGCGTCCCGGCACTCCGTGTAGGCGGCGGCCGCTGGGCCGGTCCAGGTGGCGGCGTCGGCGGCGTGCAGCCGCTCGAGGGCGAGCTCGACGTCGCGCTGGGCGGCGCCGACGGCTGCGAGGGCGCTGGACGCATCCAGGATCATGGCAGGTTCCTCCTGACGGCAACGGCTGTCCCCCGACGTTAGGCGCGCCGCACCGCCGCCCGATCCCTGGGCGAGCCCCGCGGTGGACGGCTGGACGCCAACGCACCTGTGGAAGGCGAGCGGCCCTGGATCGCGCACGTGTCCGCCTGCCAGACTTGCCCCGTGCCCGCCTTCCGCAAGACCGCGACCCCGGCCGCGATCGCGAGCGAGGCGGCATCCCTGCGCTGGCTCACCGCGGCAGTGGCCGACGGCGGAGCCGCCGTCGTCCCGCTCCTCACCAGCGGCGCGGGCTGGCTGGAGACCCGCCGCCTGCGGCCCGTCCCCGCGTCGGCCGTGGCGGCGGAGGCGTTCGGCCGCGAGCTCGCCCGCACCCACGCGACGGGCGCGCAGTGGTTCGGCCAGGCTCCCCCGGGCCTCGCCGTCGCCGACGCGCGGCTGGCGGAGCTCCCCCACCCGATGGTCGCGACGGCGGCCGGCGCATCCACGTCGTGGGGCGCGTTCTACGCGCAGTCGCGGGTGGGGCCCTACGTCCGCCTCGCCCGCGACCGCGGCGCCCTCGACGCCGACGACGCCCGCCTCCTCGACGCCGCCCTCGCGCGCATAGCCGCTGGCACGTTCGACGCGGCCCAACCCGGGTTGTGCGGCGCCGTGGCCCGCATCCACGGCGACCTGTGGGGCGGGAACGTGCTCTGGTCGGACGACTTCCCGGGAAGCGAGGGCACGCTCCGCGGTGTCCTCATCGACCCAGCCGCCCACGGCGGCCACGCCGAGACCGACCTCGCGGAGCTCGCACTGTTCGGTTCGCCGTTCCTGGAGCGGACGCTCGGCGGCTACCACGAGGTGTCGCCGCTCGCCCACGGTTGGCGCGGGCGCGTTGGGCTGCACCAGCTCCACATGCTCGCCGTCCACGCCGCGCTCTTCGGCGGCGGCTACGGGCGGCAGACGATGCGGGCAGCCCGCGCACTGCTCTGACGCAACTTGCTGACATGGCAGGTAGTTGGTGCCCGTGTGGCTGTTGGTGTACGGCCGGGCTCCGCTTGAATGGGATCACACGGCACGGGGCGGGCGCCCAAAGGAGGGTTGGAAGCCCGCCCCATTCCGGTTGCAGGACTGGGGTTGCTGGCCGGGGGTTACCGCTCCCGTTAGCCCGGCCAGCATCCCCGATCTCCTCCCGGTCGGGAACGCGCCTAGGCTTGTCCCGTGATCAGCGTTGTCGGGCCGGGCGGGGTGGGCGGGCTCCTCGCGGGCCTCGTCCGGCGGGCGGGGATCGAGACCGTCGTCGTCGCCCGCGACGCGACTGCGCGCCGCATCGCCACCGACGGCCTCACCATCGAGTCGGCCGGGTACGGGACTTTCCACGTGGATGTGCCCACCGCCACGGACGTGCCCCGGGGCAGCGCCGCGATCGTGACGGTCAAGGGCTACGGCCTCGCCGATGTCCTCCCCGGCCTTGCGGCCGCCCGCCCTGCCGAGGTGCTCACCCTCCTGAACGGCGTCTCGCACGCGGACCTGGTCCACGCCGCCCTGGACGGCCCGGCCGGGGGCCGGGTGGCCTGCGGCTCGGTCGGCGTGGTGTCCGCCCGCGGGCCCGACGGCGTGATCGAGCACCGGTCCGGCTCCGCCGTCGTCACCGCGCACGCGGGCACGGCGGACTGGGAGGTCATGCGCGCCCTGGCCGCGGCGGGCGTGACCGTCCACAGCCGGGGCACGGAGACCGAGGTGCTGTGGCGGAAGCTGCGCTTCCTCTCCCCCATGGCCCTCCTCACCGCGTGGACGGACCTGCCCATCGGCGCGGCCCTTCGCGCCGACCCCGCCACCACCGACGGCGTCGTCCGCGAGGTCGCGGCGGTGGCCGGCGCCGCCGGGGTCCCGACGTCGTTCGAGGACCTGCGCGCCGACCTCTTCGCCATCCACCCCGCGATGACCACCTCCCTGCAGCTGGACGTGCGGCGGCGCGGGCCGAACGAACTGGACGTCCTGGGCACCCGGATCATCGAGCTGGGCGCGGCGCACGGCGTCGACACCCCGTACCTGCAGCGGGTGGTCGATGCGATCGGCGCGCGGGTCGACGGCGCGGGCACCGGATCGGCTCGCTCCCTATAGGATCAGCCCATGGACACCGAAAGCCTGCTCCACGCCATCGCCGCCGCCACGGAGGAGGAGCGCACGCTCGTCTTCACCCACTTCGACAACGACGACGCGTGGCGCCTGGGCTGCCTCCTGGTCGAGTTGGCGCAGGAGCGGGAACTCGGCGTCACCATCGACGTACGCCGCGGCACCCAGCAGCTGTTCCATGCCGCCCTCCCGGGCACGACGGCGGACAACGACAGCTGGGTGGAACGCAAGGTGCGGGTGGTGGAGCGGTTCGGGGAGTCGTCGTGGCTCGTCGGCCTGCGCGCGGCCGCGAAGGGAACCACGCTCAACGAGGAGCACGACCTGCCGCTCCAGCAGTACGCCGCGCACGGGGGCAGCTTCCCGATCCGGGTGGTCGGCGTCGGGGTGGTCGGGGCGGTGACGGTCTCCGGGCTACCGCAGGCCGACGACCACGCCCTGGTGGTCGAGGCCCTGCGGGACTTCCTCGCCTGAGGGTCAGAGCACCTTCGAGAGGAACGCCTTGGTCCGCTGGTGCTGGGGATCGGCGAGCACCTCGCGGGGCAGACCCTCCTCGACGATCTGGCCGTCATCCATGAAGATCAGGCGGTCGCCCACCTCGCGGGCGAAGCCCATCTCGTGGGTCACCACCATCATCGTCATCCCGGACTGAGCCAGGTCCTTCATCACGGCGAGCACCTCACCCACCAGTTCGGGGTCCAGCGCCGAGGTGGGCTCGTCGAAGAGCATCATGTCCGGGTTCATGGACAGCGAGCGCGCGATCGCCACGCGCTGCATCTGGCCGCCGGAGAGCTGCCCGGGATGGGCGTCCACCTTGTCGGAGAGTCCCACCTTCTCGAGCATGTCCCGCGCCACCTTCTGGGCCTCCGCGGGCTTGCGTCGCAGCACCTTCTCCTGCGCGATCGTGAGGTTGCGCAGCACCGACATGTGCGGGAACAGGTTGAACTGCTGGAACACCATGCCGATCCGGGTGCGGATGGCGTCGAGGTCCACGTCCGGGTCGAGGATGTCGATGCCCTCGATATGGATCGACCCGCCGGAGGGGTCCTCGAGCAGGTTCACCGAGCGCAGCAGCGTGGACTTCCCCGAGCCGGACGGACCGATGACGCACACGACCTCACCCCTCGCGATGGTGAGGTCGATGCCCTTGAGCACCTCGTTGTCGCCGAAGCTCTTGCGTAGGCCCCGGATGTCGATGGCGGGTGCGGACGGGTCCGGGGTGTTGAGCGAACTGGTCATCTGGCCCTCGCCATCCTCTTCTCCATTCGCGCCACCAGGCTGGTCAGCGGGATCGTCACCACGAGGTACAGCATGGCCGCCATGATGAGCGGTGTGGCGTTGGCGTTCGTGGTGAGCCCGTCACGGGCGAAGGTGGTCAGCTCCTTCGTCTGCAGGGTGGACCCTGCGATGAACAGCAGCGAGGTGTCCTTCAGCAGGAGCACGAACTCGTTCGTGACCGGGGGGATGACGATGCGGAAGGCCTGCGGTAGCACCACGGAGATCATGGTTCGGCTCTGGGACATCCCCAGCGAGCGCGCTGCCTCCCGTTGCCCCTTCGGCACCGCCTGGATGCCGGACCGGATGACCTCGGCCATGTAGGCCGAGGCCACCAGGATCAGGCCCAGGAGCCCGGCCCCGATGTTTCCACCCGGCACCTGGACACCCAGGGCGATCGGCAGCATGTACGCCATGGCGAAGATGGTCAGCAGTGCCGGGATGCCCCGGAACAGCTCGATGTACCCGGTCGCGAACAGGCGGTACGGAGTGGCCGAGGAGAGCTTCATGAGCGCCATCAGGGTGCCGATGAGCAGACCGCCCGCAAACGAGGTCACGGTGAACAGCAGCGTGTTCCGGAGTGCGATCGTCACGATCTGGGGCAGCTGCTTGCGCGCCACCTCAAGGTTGAAGAACTGCGTCCCCACGCGCTGCCAGTCCATCGACAGCACAACGCCGAGGACCACCGCTGCGAAGACGGCGTAGAGGACGATCCGGGTCAGTCGTTGCTTCGTTGTCCTTCGCATGGCGCGACCTGGCCCGGCCTAGCCGACCGCGAAGTACTTGCCGTAGATCTCGTCGTACCGGCCATCAGTTCGCATGGCGGCAAGCGCGGCGCCAACGGCCTCGCGCAGCGCGGTCTTCTGACCCTTGGCGAAGGCGAAGCCGTACTGCTCGCCGGTTTCGTACGACTCCACAAGCACATAGGTCGGATCGGCCTTCGCGTGCTCGATGTTCACCGGGTGGTCCTGCAGGATGGCATCGATCTGCCCGGCCTGGAGTGCCGGCCACAGCTCGCCGTCACCCGGGAACTCCACGAAGACGGTGCCCACGGGCGCGTTCTCCTTCGCGTATGTCTGGCCTGTGGTGCCCTGCTGCACGCCGACCTTCTTGCCGGCGAGGTCAGTGATCGCGGTGATGCCGGAGTCCGCTGGTGCGAGCAGCGACTGCAGCGAGTCGTAGTACGGCTCCGAGAAGTCGATGTTCGCCTTGCGCTCCTCGGTGATCGTGATGGCGGACATCCCGAGGTCGCACTGGCCGGCAGCAAGGACCGTGCCGGACTGGAGCGCGTCGAACGCCACGTCCTGCACCTTGAGCTCGAGGCCCAGCTCGTCGGCGATGGCCTGCATGATCTCCACATCGAAGCCGCTGTAGCCCGAGGGTGTGCCCGCTTCCTCATACTCGAAGGGCGGGTAGGGCGCGTCGGTGCAGGCGGTGAGCGCGCCGGCCTGCACCAGGTCGAGTCCCGCGGCGCCCGCGGTGTGGAGTTGGCACCGACGTCGCCGGAGCAGGCCCCGAGCGCGAGTGCCACCACTGCGGCCATGATCGTGGGAAGTGCGAATCTGCGAGTCATGTCAACCCTTCCGTCTGTTGCCACGGCTGGGGGTGCCGGGCACGTCATGATTTCATTCAAACCGTTTTGCGTTTCCTTGATGTAACGGACCGCGATGCGGACGACGCCGCCACCTCCGCACGCGCCCCCACCGCCGCCCCGGCTGCCAGAATGGCCCCATGACCGTGGACCTCTCCCAGCTCGACCCCCCACTCGCCCTCGGCCCCCTCGACGGCCGCTACCGCGCCGTCGTCGCGCCGCTGGTGGACCACCTGTCCGAGGCCGCGCTCAACCGGGCCCGCGTCCGGGTGGAGGTGGAGTGGCTCATCCACCTCACGTCCACCGGCGCCGTCCCCGGCGCCCCCGCGCTGACGGCCGACGACGTGGCCCATCTGCGCGGCGTCGTCGAGTCGTTCGGGGCGGCGGAGATCGCGGAACTCGGCGCGATCGAGGCCGGGACCCGGCACGACGTCAAGGCGGTGGAGTACTTCCTGAAGCGCCGGCTCGACTCGGCCCGCAGGGCGCTGGGCCCGGACACCGCGCTGCCGCACCTGCTCGAGATGGTGCACATCTTCTGCACGTCGGAGGACATCAACAACCTCGCCTACGCGCTGACCGTGCGCTCCGCGGTGCGGGAGGTGTGGCTGCCGGCGGCCGCCGCGCTCGTCTTCGACCTCGCCGAACTCGCCCGCACCACCGCCGCGGTCCCCATGCTCGCCCGCACCCACGGCCAGCCCGCCACCCCCACCACCCTGGGCAAGGAGCTCGCGGTGCTGGCCGCGCGGCTGCGCCGCCAGCTCGCCCGCGTGGAGCGCGCCGAGTACCTGGGCAAGATCAACGGCGCGACGGGGACCTACGCGGCGCACGCCGTCGCCGTCCCGGGGACGGATTGGGAGGAGGTCAGCCGGACGTTCGTGGAGGGCCTCGGGCTGACGTGGAACCCGCTGACCACGCAGATCGAGTCGCACGACTGGCAGGCGGAGCTCTACGCGGACGTGGCGCGGTTCAACCGCGTGCTGCACAACCTCGCCACCGATGTGTGGACATACATCTCGCTCGGGTACTTCCGGCAGAACCTCGCGGCGCAGGGCAGCACGGGGTCCTCCACCATGCCGCACAAGGTGAACCCGATCCGCTTCGAGAACGCGGAGGCGAACCTTGAGCTCTCGTGCGCGCTGCTGGACTCGCTCGGCGCCACGCTCGTCACCTCCCGCCTGCAGCGCGACCTCACCGACTCCACCACGCAGCGCAACATCGGGGTGGCGTTCGGGCACTCGCTGCTGGCCATCGACAACGTGGTCCGTGGGCTCGCCGGCCTCGACGTGGACGCGGCCGCGATGGCCCGGGACCTCGACGCGAACTGGGAGGTGCTCGGCGAGGCGGTCCAGTCCGCGATGCGCGCGGCCGGGATCGCAGGCGCGCCCGGCATGGAGGACCCCTATGAGCGGCTCAAGGACCTCACCCGCGGGCGGCGGGTGGACGGGCCGGCGATGCGGGAGTTCGTGGCAGGGCTGGGGTTGCCCGACGACGTCGCGGGGCGGCTCCTCGCATTGACGCCGGGGTCGTACACGGGGCTCGCGTCGCGGCTGGTGGGACATCTGGACGACGGAGGAGGGATCGCATGAGGACTGCTCGATTGACCGTTGACCCCGCCTTCCGGGTCGGCCCCGTACGGCGCCACACGTTCGGCTCGTTCGTCGAGCACCTCGGCCGGTGCGTCTACACCGGGATCCACGACCCCGGCCATCCCACCGCCGACGCGGACGGCTTCCGCCGCGACGTCATCGACCTCACCCGCGAGCTCGGCGTCTCCACCGTCCGCTACCCCGGCGGCAACTTCGTGTCCGGCTACCGCTGGGAGGACGGGATCGGCCCCGTGGAGCAGCGGCCCCGGCGCCTCGACCTCGCGTGGCACTCCACCGAGCCCAACACCGTGGGCGTGGACGAGTTCATGCGGTGGTGCGCCGCCGCGCACGTCGAGCCGATGATGGCGGTCAACCTCGGCACCCGCGGCATCCAGGACGCCCTGGAACTCCTCGAGTACTGCAACGTCCCCTCGGGCACCCACTTCTCGGACCTCCGCCGTGCGAACGGCGCCGCGGACCCGTACCGGGTCAAGTTCTGGTGCCTCGGCAACGAGATGGACGGCCCGTGGCAGCTCGGCCACAAGACCGCCCGCGAGTACGGCCGCCTCGCCGCCGAGACGGCCCGCGCCATGCGGATGGTGGACCCGGACCTCGCCCTCGTGGCCTGCGGCTCCTCTGGTACCACCATGCCGACGTTCGGGGAGTGGGAGCGGATCGTGCTGACCGAGTCGTACGAGGAGGTGGACCTCATCTCCGCGCACGCCTACTACCGCGAGGAGGACGGCGACCTCGCCTCCTTCCTCGCCTCGGCCGTGGACATGGACAGGTTCATCTCCGCGGTGGCCGCCACCGCCGACGCCGTCCGGGCCGCGAAGAAGCTGGACAAGCGGATCCACGTCTCCTTCGACGAGTGGAACGTGTGGTACCGGCTCCGCGCCGAGTCCCCGCCGCCCACCGGGGACGACTGGCCCGTGGCCCCGGTCCTGCTGGAGGACAGGTACAACGTGGCCGACGCCGTTGTCGTCGGGAGCCTCCTGATCTCCCTGCTGCGGAACACGGACCGGGTGCACGCCGCGTCCCTCGCGCAGCTCGTCAACGTGATCGCACCGATCATGACCGAGCCCGGCGGGCGGGTGTGGAAGCAGACGATCTTCCACCCGTTCGCGCAGGCCTCCAACCTGGCCTCCGGCGACGTGCTCCGCGTGGCCATCGATTCGCCCACCCACGAGACCGCGAAGTGGGGCGACGTGACCGACGTCGACGCCGTCGCCAGCCACGACGCCGAGACAGGCGAGACCGTGGTGTTCGTGGTCAACCGCTCGACCACCGAGGACATCACCCTCGAGGTGGACGTCCGCTCCCTCGGCGCGGTCCGCGTGCTCGCGGCGACCACGCTGCACAACCCGGACCACACGTGGGCCGCCACGGCCGACGACGACTCCTCCGTCGCCCCCCGGCCCAACGCCACGGCCACGGTCACCGACGGCGCGCTCACCGCCGTCGTCCCGCCCGTCTCATGGTCCGTCCTGCGGATCGGGCGGTGAGCTGGATGAGGACAGCACGCCTGCACGGCATCCGTGACCTACGACTGGCAGACGAACCCGACCCCACCCCGGGGCAGGGCGAGAGCCTGGTCCGCATGGCGGCGGTGGGCCTCTGCGGCTCCGACCTGCACTGGTACACCGACGGCGGCATCGGCGACGCGGTGATCACGGCTCCGATCGTGCCCGGCCACGAGCTGGCCGGCCGCGTGGTCGGTGGCCCGCTGGACGGACGCCTCGTTGCCGTCGACCCCGCGATCCCCTGCGGCGCGTGCGAGCTCTGCCTCGAGGGGCACCGCAACCTCTGCCCCACCGTGCGGTTCTCCGGCCACGGCACCCTCGACGGTGGCCTGCGGGACTTCATGACCTGGCCCACCCACCTGCTCCACCCCCTGCCCGAGGGCTTCACCGCCGCCGACGGCGCCGTGCTCGAGCCGCTCGGCGTCGCGCTGCACGCGTGGGATCTCGCCCACGCGCGGGTCGGGGCGACCGTGGCCGTTGTGGGCACCGGGCCGATCGGGCTGCTGCTGGTGCAGCTCGCGCGCGCGGCCGGCGCGAGCCGGGTGATCGCCGTCGAGCCTCTGGCGCACCGGCGGGCGGCCGCGCTGCGATTCGGCGCGGACGTGGCGCTGCACCCCGACGAGGTGACGGCGGCCGGCCTGGCGGAGCTGACGGGGCTGGGATGCGACGTCGTCTTCGAGGTGGCCGGCACCAACGCCGGCATCGCCGAGGCGCTGCTCGCCGCGCGTCCCGGGGCGAGGGTGCTGCTCGTCGGGATTCCCGACGCCGACCGCTCCGCCTTCCCCGCCGGCCTCGCCCGCCGCAAGGGCCTCACCCTGGTGATGGTGCGGCGCATGAAGGAGATGTACGAGCGCACGATGCGGCTGGTCGCGGACGGGCGGGTGGACGTCCGGTCGCTGGTGAGCGCGGCATATCCGCTCGAGCGGGCGGCCGAGGCCTTCGACGCCGCCAGCGCCCGCACCGGGCTGAAGGTGGTCGTCTCGCTGGCCGACGGCGCGTGACGGGCCGGAGCTCGCTACCGCCACGAGTGCGATCGGCGAGCGCCACGGTTCCCGCGGATCAGTCCCCCTTCCGGTGCGGCGCGATGACGCGGATCACCGAGGAGTCGTCCTCTGCGGCCTGGCCGAGCGCCTTCTTGCTCAGAGCTCGGATGACGTGACCCATGGTACGGGCTGATCAACGCCACGGAGCAGCGCATGCGGTCGCGCTGGTGACCTCACCCAGGTCAGGCCGTCACCTCGTGCAGCAACCCGGTGGCGACGTCGAACACGAAGCCCCGCACGGATTCGGTGTGCGGGACGAACGGGCTGGCCTTGATGCGGGCGATGGACTGCCGCACGTCCTCGTCCAGGTCGGTGAAGGACTCGGCGGCCCACTCCGGCTTGATGCCGGTCTCGTCCTGGATGGCGCGCTTGAAGTCGTCATCAGTGAAGGTGAGCATGCCGCAGTCGGTGTGGTGGATCAGGATGATCTCCCGCGTCCCCAGCAGGCGCTGGCTGATGGCGAGGGAGCGGATCTCGTCGTCGGTGACCACGCCGCCGGCGTTGCGGATCACGTGCGCCTCGCCCTCGGCGAGGCCGAGCGCGCCGTAGACGTTCAGGCGGGCGTCCATGCAGGCGACGACGGCGACCCCCTTGGCGGGCGGCAGCGGGAGCGGACCGGTGAAGGTCTCGGCGTAGCGGGAGTTGTTGGCGAGGTATGTGTCGGTGGAGGACATGCGGCAACCCAACCCGGATGCGCACCTCGAGGCAACGGCCCGTCCAGAGTGTGGGACCTACGTCCCACGGGCGGGACGCCATTCAGGCCTTGGGCCCGGGGTGCGGCGGTGCAGAGCCGTCACCCCCGCCACTCCCAGAGAGCAGCAGCCGGCAGTCCGAAAAGGCGGTCGGCGAACTGGTACCCGGTGGGGCCCATGCCGACGACGACGCCTGCGATGAACCGGTCGCCCAGCTTGTCGCGGAGGAATCGGAGCCCGCGGAACTGGTCCGCTCGGTAGGTGGCGGAGGCCTTGACCTCGATGGCGAGCACACGACCGTCGTCGAACTCGAGAACGAGGTCCACCTCGACGCCGTCGCGATCGCGGAAGTGGAACACCTGGAAGTCGTGGTCGCTCCATGACTGCTGTTTCAGCAGCTCACTGGCAACGAACGCCTCGAACATCCCTCCGATCGAGTCCGAGGTGAGGGGGACTAGTTGCTGCTCAGTTGTCCGGTTCAGCCGCATTGCCAGCGCGGAGTCGGATACGAACGCCTTCGACCGTCCGATCTCCCGCTTGGTCAGGTTCGCGGTCCACGGCGACAGTTCATCGACCAGGTACACCGAGCGCAACACGTCGAGGTACGCGGTGATGGAGTTCTTCGGGATCTCCGCACCTTCGGCGATTCGCGCCTTCACCAGTTCACCACCTTGGTTTGCGGCGAGCAGGGCGATCACGGACCGGAGGCGCTGGGACTGGCCACCCGAGGGAAGCATCGTGGCGTCGCGCTCCAGCACGCGCTCGAGGTAGCTGTCCAGCCAGGCATTGCGCAGCCGGGGGTTGAGATGCCGGACGTCGGGGAACCCGCCCCGTGCCAGCGCGTGCGCGTAGGATTCCCGCGTCCACGAGGTTCTGAAGCGCTGGGGGGCCACACCCTGGCGGAGAGTGCGCACGAAGTCCTCTGGTTCGCCCGCGAGCTCGCCCTGACTCAGGCCCCGCAGACGGAGCGTTGCCGCGCGCCCGGCGAGGCTGTCCGTACGCCCCTTCACTGTCAACAGGTCTGCTGAACCAGTCAACAGGAAGCGGCCGGGCCGCCGGTCCCGATCGATGCTTGCCTTGATCGCCAGCAGGAGTTCGGGCTCGCGCTGCACCTCGTCAATGACCAGCACGCCCTCCGGGAACTGCTCGACGAATGCTGTCTCGTCAGCGATTGCGGCATCACGGGTCCGCCGATCGTCGAGAGTGACGAGCAAGGCCGCCCGGTCCGCGACCAGTTGTCGAGCCAAGGTACTCTTGCCCACTTGGCGTGCGCCCTGCACCACCACTGCGGGGAAGGCGCCCAGGAGCTCACGCCCAACGGCCACGGTCTTGCGCGGCAACAGTCCGTCCATGGAACGGCAGCCTAGCGCGCTTTCGTACTTTCGCGCCCAGCATTTCGTACTATCGCGGTAGCGTCTTCGTACTATCGCGGTAGCATCTTCGTACTTTCGCGACTACCTGCCCATCCGCGGCCCCACTCGCCGACGGTGCAAACCTAACCATCCGTCCATGGCGAGGTCTTGTGCCCGCGGTGAGGTGTATGCAGCTCACCGCGGGTTGGAAACCTCGCCGCCGATGGATGGTAAGCGTTTCTGCGCGGGCAGGTGCCGCAGTCTCCTACTCCACAGCCCTCGCCCGCAGGAGGACCAGCTGGTCCACCCCGAGCAGCGGGGACTGGATCCCCACCTCGCCGAGCACGCGGCCGGTGAGCCGCACGCCGTCGTCGCCCCACGGCGGCGACCATGGGCCGTGGGTGACGGCGTCGCCGGGCGGCTGGGCGGTGACGTGGTACAGGAGGTCGGGCTCCAGGCCGGGCAGCGGCACTCGCCCCGGCGGCCACGTGACGGTCAGGTCGAGGGCGGAGAGGCGGTACAGGGCGTCGCGGCGGTCCGGCGCGACGACGCCGTCGAGCTGGAGCACCGGGTTCCCGAGGTCCCCGTGGACCACGTCCCCGGAGTGCAACAGCGCCCGCAGCTCCTTGTGGAGGGCGATCCACTCTCGCAGCGCCGCGAAGTCCGCCGCGCTCGCCACTGTCAGGTCCCACTCCACCCCCATGTGCCCCCACAGCGCGGTGCCGGCGCGGAAGGCCAGCTCGTGGCTGCGGTGGGTGGTGTGGTCCGCCCCCGAGCCCACGTGCGTCCCCATCAGCTCCGGCGGCAGGGTGAGGCCGGTCCAGCGCACCATGCGGTGGCGTTCGTGGGCGTCGATGCAGTCCGAGACCCAGACGCGGTCCGTGTGCTCGATGACGCCGAGGTCCACCCGGCCGCCCCCGCCCGCGCAGGACTCGATCTCCAGCCCGGGGTGCCGGGTCTTCAGCTCGGCGAGCATGCGGTGGAACGCGCGCGTCTGGGCGTGCACCCCCGGGCGTCCCGACGGCGTGTGCCCGGCGTCCACGAGCGCGCGGTTGTGGTCCCACTTCAGGTACGCGATGCCGTACTCGGCCACGAGGGCAGAGATCCGCTCGAGGACGTACTGGTACGCCTCGGGGTGGCCCAGGTCGAGCATCTGCTGGTAGCGGGAGTCCGGGCCGGGGCCGTGGTTGGTCTGCAGGACCCACGCGGGGTGGGTGCGGGCGAGGTCGGAGTCCGGGTTGATCGCCTCCGGCTCGAACCAGAGGCCGAACTCCATGCCCAGCTCCCGCACCCGGTCCACCAGTGGGTGGAGCCCGTCCGGCCCCCACACCGACTCGTCCACGAACCAGTCACCGAGGCCGGCACGGTCGTTGTGGCGATGGCGGAACCAGCCGTCGTCGAGGACGTAGCGCTCGATGCCGAGCTCGGCGGCACGCTCCGCGAGCTGCAGCAGCTTGGGCAGGTCCATGTCGAAGTAGACGGCCTCCCAGGTGTTGAGCAGCACCGGGCGGGGGCGCTCGGGGTGTTGCGGGCGGGCGCGCAGGAACCGGTGGAAGCGGTGGGAGAACTTGTCGAGGCCCTCGCCCCACGAGCCGTACAGCCAGGGGGACTCGTAGGTGTCACCGCGCGCCAACCGCATCTCGCCCGGGAGCAGCAGTTCGCCGCCGCGCAGGAGGCGCCAGCCGGTCTCGTCGTGCTCCGCACCGAGCACCTGGTTGCCGGACCAGCCAAGGTGCACGCCCCACACCCGGCCGGTGCGCCAGCCGAATCCGTGCCGACCGGCGCACATGACGGTGGCGGAGTCGTGGCCCGGGCGCCCGCCCCAGGACTCGCGGAGGCTCAGGCCCATGTCGAAGGGGCGGCGCTGCGGGGTGCGCTCGTGGGTGTGGCGGCCGGTCATGTCGAGGAGCTCGCCCGCCTCGGCGGGGACCGGGAGGGCCGGCTCGAGGTGGAGGACCTCGTACGGCTCGTCCGCCAGGTTCGTGACGGAGGCGCGCACCCGCAGCAGGCCGCTGGCGAGCAGCTCGAACTCGGCGGCCACCTCCAGCTCCCCCGGGGTGTCGGTGGCGACGGCGCGCAGCCGCACCGCGCCGTCGGGACCGTCCGGCCACTCGGGGGTGCCGGCGTCGGCAACGGCGGTGGTCACGGCGTCGTACGCCACGGACCAGGCGCGGCCGGCCCGCGAGCCGAGGAGGCCGGGGCGCCCGAGCCAGCCGGACGAGTGCTGCGGGAGTACGGCGACCCACTGCTGCACGGCGATCGGGCTGTCGATGTAGGGCATGGCGAGCGCATGGGCCAGGGCGGCGGGGTCGGGGAGGGCACCGAGATCCGGACCCCAGTGCAGCACGCACGGCAGGGCGGTGGCATCGAGCCGCAGCACCAAGCTCGTTCCCCCACGGCGAAGATGGACGACGTCGGACATCATCGGGCCTCCTGCTCGAGCACGCGCGGCAGTCCCTCGTCGCCGCGGACACCCCTGAGGCTATCCGGGCTCGCCGCCGCTGGTCGCGTCAGTCGATGATCAGGTCGACCTTGCGCTTCTGGATCAGGTATTCGACGACCATCGGGATCAGCGACACGAACACGATGAGGACGAGCGCGACCTCGATGTGGTCGTGGATGAACGGGATCGTCCCGAGGAAGTAGCCGAGCGAGGTCACTCCGCAGGCCCAGAGCACTCCACCGATGGCCGTGTACTTGATGAACTTCCCGAAGTCCATCCGCCCGACGCCGGCGATGAGCGTGATGAACGTCCGGACGAACGGGACGAAGCGGGCGAGGATGAGGGCGCGGTTGCCGTACTTCCCCAGGAATACATGGGTCTTGTCCACCCACTGCGGGTCGAACACCCTGCCCCAGAAGCCGGTGCGGGGCTTGAAGAGCGGCGGGCCGATGAGCCGGCCGAGGTAGTACCCGGAGATGTTGCCGAGAATCGCCGCGATGGCCAGGATCACGCAGGCCACGGCGAGCGTTCCCAGCGAGCCCAGGTCCCCGAACTGGATGCTGCCGAGGGCCACGAACATCCCCACCGTGAACAGCAGGGAGTCGCCCGGGAGGATGGAGAAGAGCCCGCACTCGGCGAAGACGATGAACGCGACACCCCAGAGCGCCCAGTTGCCGAGGCTGTTGATGATGAACTCGGGATCGAGCCAATCGGGCATCAGCATCGGGACCATGGCGAGGTCGAGTAGATGATTCACCCTTCAACGGTAACCTGTGCGCACGTCACGGGGTCGGCCGAGTGTCCGGGATCACCTGTGTCGAAGGCAACGCCGGGGCCGGCGGGCGACCGCTGTCGTCGCCCTCCCGCGGGCCCGTGCGCGGCCCTCCCCGGCCCGCGCGTGGCACCCCCTCCTCGGCCCGTGCGCGGCGCCGTCGGGTAGCCTCGAGGCATGACCGTGCTGCAGAAAGCCGTCCCGCAGATCCTCGCGCACGCCTACCTCACCGAGGGCTACGACCGCGTCAGCGGCTACGTGGTGCGTGCCGCCGAGGTCAGCTCGGTGACCACCATCCCGGACCTGCGCCGGCTGCACCTGCTGGACCGCCCCGGCTCGCGGATCCCCGCCGACGGGCCGCTCCACATCCTGCACGTGGACAAGTCGCCGTCATGGCAGCTGCTGCCCGCCCGCGCCGCCAACATCGTCGAGCGCGACGTCCTCGACCCGTCCGGGACAGTCGAGGTGGACGAGCAACTGGTCGAGGTCTTCCACTTGGACCACACCCGCCTCACGTCCGGCGCGCGCCTGTGGCGGTTCGCGGACGACGCCGACCCCGTTCTCGTCGGGACGTACCACGGCCCCGCGCTCGGCTGGCAGGACCACACCCGCGAGGACGCCCTGAAGGCGGTCATCCCGACGGCGACGGTGGGCGCCGTCGTCGTCATCGACGAGAACGCGTTCGTGGCCGACATCGTGAGCGGGGACGACGGCGTCCCGACGGCGATCACCGCCGTCGCGCCGTCCGAGCCGCCCGCGGAGCTCGGCTTCACGCAGAACGTCAACGGTTTCTGGGTGCGGCCCGTGGCGCATGCGGAGGCGAAGGCGCTGTTCGAGGTGCGGGTCACCGCGACGTGGCGCGGCCACGCCGTGCAACTGGCCCAGCAGTTCCGCCTCCCCGACGGGCAGGTCGCGGCGCGCATCTGCTCGATGGCGCGGGACTGGACGAAGGCGGAGGCAGCCGGCTTCATCGAAATCGACCTCGGCGTCTGGGAGTCCACCGTCCCCGCCGAGGAGCTGAAGGACTCCGCCCCGCAGGAGATCGCGGCCACGCCGTGGATGACCGCCTGGCAGCTGGAGCGGCTGCAGCAACTGGAGAAGGCCACGAGGGCCAATACGGTGCAGGCGGCTGCCGGTGTGGTGCACACGACGGGCTTCGCGCCGGACTCCGTACCGGTGACGACCGCGTCGGGGGCGGCGGCGGGGGCCGGCGCGGGGGGGACGGCGTCGGCGCCCCTGCCCGGGACGGTGACCTCGCCCCCCGGGACCGGCCTGAAGGACGCCGCACACCAGGCCCTCTACCAGCGCATCGCGCAGGGCGTCATCCCGCACATCCCCCCGGGGGCGTCGGAGATCCAGTTGCTGTGCGAGTCCGTGGGCAACGTGATGGAACTGTCCGCGCAGGCGATCCTGGAGGATGGGTCGCCGGCGAGGGTTCCCACCGTGTCCGAGGACGTGGCACGGGCGCTCGGCGAGCTGCGAAACCTGGGGCGGACCAGCCCGGAAGGGCCATGGTTCGGGGCGCTCGTGGCCATCCGGGCCAAGGGGGAGTTCTCGATCAACTTCAACCGCACCCGGCGCCCGATCATGAAGCGCGAGATCACGCCGGAAATGCTCCGTCTGGAACGCGAACGCTTCCCGCGCGACGAGTGGCCGGAGTGGTTCCTCGAACTCGAATAGGCCGCCGGCGTCTAGCTCGCCCCGTTGGTCGCACTGGCACCGGAATACCCCCTAGGGGTATGGTGTTGTATCGGGTGAAAGCGGGAGGAGGACACGTGAGCACACAGGACGTCACCGAGCACGCACCCGGCGGCCACGGCACCCCGGGCCACGGCACCCACGGCCCACACGGCTACTCCCCGCAGAAGGACGCGTACCTCGCGCGCATGCGCCGCATCGAGGGGCAGGTGCGCGGCATAGAGCGGATGATCGCGTCGGACACCTACTGCATCGATGTCCTCACCCAGGTCTCCGCCGTCACGCGGGCGCTCCAGTCCGTGAGCCTCGGCCTCCTGGAGGACCACCTGAACCACTGCGTCGTGAACGCCGCGAAGTCCTCCGACGAAGAGGGCCGCGAGAAGGTGGCGGAGGCCACCGCGGCTATCGCGCGCCTCTGGAAGTCCTGAAACAGCCCACCACCACAGCCGGCGCCGCTCGCCCGAGCGCCGCCGAAACCCAACAAGGAGAGACCATGACCAGAGATCGCCAGTCCATCACCCTGAAGGTCGACGGCATGACCTGTGGGCACTGCGTCATGCACGTGACCAAGGACCTGACCGCTCTCGACGAGGTCGCCGAGGTGAAGGTCACGCTCGAGGCCGGCGGTACCTCCGACGTGCTCGTCACCCTGAACGACGACATCACGGACGAGAAGCTCGCCGAGACGATCGACGAGGCCGGTTACGCCCTCGTCGGGGTGGAGCGCGCGTGACAGTTGACCACACCGCTCACGGCACGACCTCCATCCGCCCGCTCGCCGAGGTGGACCTGCAGGTCGAGGGCATGACGTGCGCTTCGTGTGTGGCTCGCGTGGAGAAACGGCTCAACAAGCTCCCGGGCGTGCAGGCCACCGTGAACCTGGCCACCGAGTCGGCCCACGTAATCCTCACCGCGGACCACGACGACGCCGAACTCGAGGCCCAACTCGTCGCCGCGGGCTACGGGGGGCACGTCACGAGCCGCCACGTCGACGGCGAGGAGGTCGACCTGGAACGTGCGCTCTCCGGCCACGACCACGGCGCCCACGCGGGCGACGACGTCGACACCTCCGACCCCTCGGCCCGCCGCGCGGCGGACCTGAAGCGCCGTTTCGTCGTCTCGGCGGTGCTGGCCTTCCCGGTGGTACTGCTCTCCATGGTCCCGCCGTTGCAGTTCCCCGGCTGGCAGTGGCTGGTGGCGGCCCTCGCGCTGCCGGTGGTGACGTGGGGGGCCTGGCCGTTCCACCGCGCCGCCTTCAACGCCGCGCGCCACGGCTCGTCCACGATGGACACCCTCGTCTCGCTCGGCGTCATCGCCGCCTCCACCTGGTCCCTGTGGGCACTGCTGTTCGGCGGCGCCGGCGAGATCGGCATGACGATGGAGGTCTCGCTCCTCCCACGCCAGGCCCACGAGGGCATGCACCCGGAGCTGTACTTCGAGGTGGCCGCCGTGGTCACCACGTTCCTGCTGGCCGGGCGCTGGGCGGAGTCCCGCTCCCGCCGCCGCGCCGGGTCCGCCCTCCGCGCGCTCCTCTCCATGGGCGCGAAGGATGCCGCCCGCCTCGAGCCCGGCCCCGATGGCAAGCGCCACGAGGTCCGCGTGCCCATCACGGACCTGCGCGTGGGCGACGAGTTCGTCGTGCGCCCCGGCGAGAAGATCGCCACCGACGGCGTGGTGGCGGCAGGCGAGTCCGCCGTCGACACCTCGCTGCTGACCGGCGAGCCCGTCCCGGTGGAGGTGGCCCCCGGCGACGCCGTCACCGGCGCCACCGTCAACACCTCCGGCGTGCTCACGGTGCGGGCAACGCGCGTGGGATCCCAGACCGCGCTCGCCCAGATCGGGCGGATGGTGGCGCAGGCCCAGACGGGCAAGGCCCCGGTCCAGCGGCTCGCGGACCGGATCTCCGCGGTGTTCGTGCCGGTGGTGATCGGGCTCGCGATCGCGACGTTCACCGTGTGGCTGCTGCTGGGCAACCCGCTCCAGGCCGCGTTCACCGCCGCCGTGGCGGTGCTGATCATCGCCTGCCCGTGTGCGCTCGGGCTGGCCACGCCCACCGCTCTGCTGGTGGGCACCGGGCGTGCCGCCCAGCTCGGCATCCTCATCAAGGGCCCGGAGATCCTCGAGTCCACCAAGCGCGTGGACACCATGGTGCTCGACAAGACCGGGACCCTGACCACCGGGCGGATGTCGGTGTCAGACGTCGTCTCGCTGGCCGGCCCCGACGCCGACGACTTGTTGCGCCTCGCCGGCGCGGCGGAGGCCGGGTCAGAACACCCGATCGCGCAGGCCATCGTCACGAGCGCCCGCCATGCGGGACTGCTGCCGGCCGCCGAGGGATTCCGAAACACCGCCGGACTCGGCGTCACCGCGACCGTCGAGGGGCGGGAGGTCGTCGTCGGACGGCCCGCGTTCCTCGCGGAGCGCGGGCTGAGCGTCGCGGCGGCGGACGACGCTGTCGCACGGGCCGCGGCGGACGGTGGCACCGCCGTCGCCGTGGGCTGGGACGGGGCCGTGCGCGGCGTCGTCGTGGTGCGCGACGAGCCGAAGCCGGACGCCGCCGCGGCGGTGCGCGAGATCCGCGCGCTGGGGATCGAGCCGGTGCTGCTGACGGGGGACGCGGAGGCCGCGGCGCGGCGTGTGGCCGGCGAGTTGGGGATTGAGCGGGTCCACGCGGGCGTGCTGCCCGGCGGGAAGCGGGACGTCGTGGCCGCCCTCCAAGCGGAGGGCCGCGTGGTGGCCATGGTGGGCGACGGCGTGAACGACGCCGCGGCGCTCGCCCAGGCCGGGGCGCGCGGGCTCGGGATCGCGATGGGCACCGGGACGGACGTGGCGATCGAGGCCTCGGACATCACCGTGCTCGGCGGGGACGTGCACCGCATCCCCACGGCGATCCGCATCTCGCGGCAGACGCTCGCGATCATCAAGCAGAACCTGTTCTGGGCGTTCGCCTACAACGTGGCCGCGATCCCGCTGGCCGCGCTCGGGCTGCTGAACCCGATGATCGCGGGGGCGGCGATGGCGGCCTCGAGCGTGATCGTGGTCGGCAACTCGCTGCGGCTGCGCCGGGCGGGCTGACCGCCCGCCATCGGGCCCCGGTCAGACGCTCTCGACTGCCGCCCTCTCGATGGCCAGGCCGGCGGTCCAGCGCACCATGAACGCGTCGAACCCTGCCACGTCGGCTGGGTCGGGATCGACCTTCTCCAGCGGCGTCGTGGCGAATACCTCGGTCGCCAGGAAGTCGCCCAGACCCTGCCCGGGAGACCTGCCCCTCATGAAGGCCGCGAGCACGGCGATGCCCCAGGCGCCGCCTTCCCCCGCGGTCTCACCGACCGACACGGGGGCGCCGATCGCCGCGGCGAGGAAGCGCTGCGCGACCCCTCGGGTCTTGAACACCCCGCCGTGAGCGAACATCGTATCCAGCCGCACGCCCTCGTCCTTGATGAGCAGGTCCATCCCGAGCCGCAGGGTGCTGAAGGCGGCGAAGAAGTGGGCGCGCATGAAGTTGGCCAGGGTGAAGTTGCTGCCGGGGGTGCGGACGAACAGGGGCCTGCCCTCCTCCAGCTTCGTGATGTGCTCCCCGGAGAGGTAGTTGTAGGCCAGCAGGCCGCCCGCGTCGCTCTCGCCGTCGAGAGCGGAGAGGAAGAGGGTGTCGAACACCGTTGGGCTGTCTACAGAGGAGCCCACCGCGGTGGCGAACTCCCGGAACAGACCAACCCACGAGCTGAGCTCGCTGGCGCCGTTGTTGCAGTGCACCATGGCTACCAGGTCCCCAGCGGGGGTGGTGACGAGGTCGAGTTCGGGGTGCTGGCGCTTCAGCTCACCCTCCAGGACGACCATGGCGAAGATGGACGTCCCGACGCTCACGTTACCGGTGCGGCGGGTGACCGAGTTCGTGGCGACCATTCCGGTGCCCGCATCCCCCTCCGGGGGGCAGAGCGGGACGCCGGCCTGAAGTGCGCCCGTGGGGTCGAGCAGGTTCGCTCCGGCTGGGGTGAGCTGCCCAGCGGGCTCACCGGCGGGCAGGATCGCGGGCAGGACGTCGGCCAGCTTCCACCCGTGGGCGCGGTCCGACACGAGGTCGTCGAACTGGCCCACCATGGTGGCGTTGTAGGTGCCGGTGGCGACGTCGATCGGGAACACGCCGGAGGCATCGCCCACGCCCAGGATCTTCTCGCCGGTGAGCTGCCAGTGGACGTAGCCGGCCAAGGTGGTGATGTGGGCGATCTTCCCGACGTGGTCCTCACCGTTGAGGATGGCCTGGTACAGGTGGGCGATGCTCCACCGCTGCGGGATGTTGTGGCCGAAGAGCGCCGAGAGTTCGTCGGCGGCCTGCCCGGTGATGGTGTTGCGCCAGGTCCGGAAGGGGACGAGCAGTTGTCCCTCGGCGTCGAAGGCGAGGTAGCCGTGCATCATGGCGGAGACGCCGATCGCGCCGACTCTCTCCAGCGTGATCCCGTACCTGGCCTGGACGTCGCGCGCCAGCGAGGCATAGCACGCGCGGAACCCGTCCCACACCGCCTCCAGGGAGTAGGTCCAGGTTCGGTCGACGAACTGGTTCTCCCAGTCGTGGCTGCCGGTCGCCACAGGGGTGTTGTCGGGCCCGACGAGAACTGCCTTGATCCTCGTGGAACCGAACTCGATGCCGAGCGATGTCTGACCCTGCACGATGGCCTCGCGGATCATCCTCGATCCTCCTTCTGCTGGTGCCTACCCATTTCTACCGCATGTCTACCGCATCCAGGCCATGGGGAGTAGCCCCCGCATCCCGCCCGGCTTCCCAAGAACCCTCCAGCGAGGCTATAACGTTCTCAGGTGGGATGTGAACGCTCCCATCACCCATCGAGGGGGGACCCAATGGCCGCGTCCGGACAACCGTCGATGAACGACGTCGCACAACGCGCCGGCGTCTCGCACCAAACCGTCTCCCGCGTGCTCAACGCCCCGGACAAGGTCCACCCGGAGACCCGCGAACGGGTCCAGGAGGCGATGGAGGAGCTGGGCTATCGCCGCAACCTTGCCGCACGGGCGCTGGCCCGGTCACGGAGCGGGCTCCTCGGCGTCCTGAGCTCCGGCGACGGGCGGTTCGGTCCCACCCAGGCGATCCACGCAATCGAACTGGCCGCGCGCCGGGCGGGGTACATCACCACCCACGCCCCGGCGCCCGAGGGCACCGACACCCGCCGCGCGCTCAGCCACCTGCTCGACGCCGGCGTGGAGGGAGTCGTGGTGGTCGCGCCCACGATGCCGCTCGTCCAGCTCATGCGCACGGAGCCACTTGGCGTGCCGGTGGTCCTGGTGTCCGCGCTCGCGAAAGCCACTCCCGGCATCTCCGTGGTCGCCGCGGACCAGGAAGCGGGCGCCCGAATGGCCGTGGGTCACCTCATCGCGCAGGGCCACACCCGCATCTCGCACATCTCCGGGCCCCCGGGCTGGTTCGACTCCCTCGCCCGTCTGGAGGGGTGGCAGGCGGAGCTGGCGGCCCACGACCTCACGCCCGCCGTCCTGGTCCGTGGCGGCTGGGACGCCCGGGACGGCTACGACGGCGTCCACGAGCTCATGCGCGACCCCCGCGGCACCACCGCGGTCTTCACCGCCAACGACCTGGAAGCGCTCGGCGCCGTGCGGGCGTTCAACGAACTCGGCCTCCGGGTCCCGGAGGACATCTCGCTCGTCGGTTTCGACGACATCGAGGGCTCCGACTTCTTTCTCCCGCCCCTGACCACCGTCCGGCAGCCGTTCGCCGACGTGGGCCGCCGGGCGATCGGCGTCCTCATCGAGATGGTCGACGGCGCGCCCTCGCATGCGGAGTTCCTCCTGCCCACGCTCGTGGTGCGCGATTCCACCTGTCCACTGGGCTCCTGACGCGGGCAAGGTCACGAGTTGGTCACGAAGCACCACGCGGGTTGACGCCGCCTCATGTGCCGAGTTACCTTGGACCACGATGTGAACGCTAACACCGAGGTGTTGCTCACATCCTGAACATCGATGGCAACGATGCCGACAAGGAGACGCGGGTGTCCGAGAAGTACACGGTGGGCGTGGATTGCGGAGGCCTCTCGGGGCGCGCCCGCACCCACCTCACCGGCGCTTACGAGCCAATCCCCGAAAACCCGGCCGCCCACGGCGTAACGTTCGCGGTGTGCCAACTCCTCCAGGACCACTTCGGCCGCGGCGCCAACGACGTGATTCACCGGACGCGCGCCGTCCGCCGCGAGGCGATGGCCGAGCGGCGGCAGCGCTCCCTCACCCCCGCAACCCAGGAAGTTCTCGCATGACCCTCGTCCTCACCGAACTCGCCCCCGAGATCCAGGAAGCCGTGCAGGCCTGCCGCGAGCGCGTGGCCGCCCTCCACTCCGAGCTCACCCGCTACGCTCTCGTGGTCTGGACCGCCGGCAACGTCTCCGAACGCGTGCCCGGCACGGACCTGTTCGTCATCAAGCCGTCGGGGGTGAGCTACGACGAACTCACACCCGAGACCATGGTGGTCTGCACCCTCGAGGGCGAGAAGATCGCCGACGGCACCCCGGCGCACCTCCAGCCCTCCTCCGACACGGCCGCCCACGCCTACGTGTACCGGAACATGGCCGAGGTGGGCGGCGTCGTCCACACCCACTCGACGTACGCCACCGCATGGGCGATCCGCGGGGAGGCCATCCCGTGCGTGATGACGATGATGGGAGACGAGTTCGGCGGGGACGTGCCCGTCGGCCCGTTCGCGATCATCGGCGACGACTCCATCGGCCGCGGGATCGTTGAGACCCTCTCGGGTTCTCATTCACCAGCGGTGCTCATGCGGAACCACGGCCCCTTCACCATCGGCAAGGACGCCCGGAACGCCGTCAAGGCGGCCGTCATGGTCGAGGAGGTCGCGCGCACCGCCCACGCCGCCCGCCTCCTCGGGGAACTCGTCCCCCTGGACCCCGCCATCATCGACCGGCTCTACGACCGGTACCAGAACGTCTACGGCCAGAACCAACAGGAAGGAACACAATATGCGTGACCCATTTGAAGGACGCGTCATCTGGTTCCTGACGGGAACCCAGGACCTCTACGGCGAGGAGACCCTCCGCCAGGTGGAGGACCAGTCGAGCAAGATCGCCCGGAACCTCGACGCGGCGGACAAGATCCCCGTCCGCATCGAGTGGAAGCCGATCCTGAAGGAGAAGGAGGGCATTCGCACCGCGATGCTCGCCGCGAACGCGGACCCTTCCTGCGTCGGCGTCATCACGTGGATGCACACCTTCTCCCCCGCCAAGATGTGGATCGCCGGCCTCGACGCCCTCGACAAGCCCCTGCTCCACCTCCACACCCAGGCCAATGTCGCCCTGCCCTGGGACACCATCGACATGGACTTCATGAACCTGAACCAGGCCGCCCATGGCGACCGCGAGTTCGGCTACATGTGCACCCGCCTCGGGATCCGGCGCAAGGTCGTCGTCGGGCACGCCACGCACCCCGAGGTGCAGGCGAAGATCGCGACCTGGGCGCGCGCCGCCGTCGCCCGCGAGGAGATGCGCCACATGCGGCTCGCCCGCTTCGGCGACAACATGCGCTACGTCGGCGTCACCGAGGGTGACAAGACCGAGGCCGAACTGCAGTTCGGGCCCTCCGTCAACACGTGGGGGGTCAACGACCTCGCCGACGCCGTCGCGGCGGTCCCCGACGACGTCGTCGCGGCGCTGCTGGCGGAGTACGACGAGCTGTACGACGTCGCCCCCGAGTTGCGGGACGGCGGCGAGCGCCGCGAGTCCCTCGTCTACGGGGCGCGCCTCGAGGCCGGGATGCGCTCGTTCCTCGAAGCGGGGAACTTCACCGCCTTCACGACGACGTTCGAGGACCTCGGCGCGCTGCGGCAGCTGCCCGGGCTCGCGGTCCAGCGGCTCATGGCCGACGGCTACGGCTTCGGCGCCGAGGGCGACTGGAAGACCTCCATCCTGGTGCGCGCTGCGAAGGTGATGGGCTACGGCCTCCCGGGCGGCGCCTCCCTCATGGAGGACTACACCTACGAGATGACGCCCGGCAAGGAGAAGATCCTCGGGGCGCACATGCTCGAGGTCTGCCCCAGCCTCACCACCTCCCGTCCGCGCCTCGAGATCCACCCGCTCGGTATCGGCGGCCGCGAGGACCCGGTCCGGCTGGTGTTCGACACCGACCCGGGGCCCGCGCTCGTCGTGGCCATGGCCGACATGCGCGACCGGTTCCGCCTCACGGCGAACGTGGTGGAGGTGATCCCCCCGGACCAGCCGATGCCGAAGCTGCCGGTGGCGCGCGCTGTCTGGCTCCCCGAGCCGAACTTCCAGACCTCCGCGGAGTGCTGGATCCTCGCCGGGGCGGCCCACCACACGGTCATGACGACCGCCGTGACTCGCGAGGCCTTCGAGGACCTCGCGGAGATGGCCGGCAGTGAGCTGGTGGTCATCGACTCTGAGACCAGCGTCCCGGGCTTCCGCCGGGAGCTCCGCTGGAACGAGGCCTACCACCGCCTGGCCCGCGGACTCTGAAGAACACCCCCAATCCACCGAACCCAAGAGAAAACAACAAGGAGAACACCCAATGAGAAGGAAGATCTACCTCACGGCGGCGGCGGGCCTCAGCCTGGCGCTGTCCCTCGCGGCCTGCTCAGGCGGCGGAGCAGGCTCCACAGGGAAGACCACCGGCGGCGCGAGCGGCGCGGCTGAGGGCGGCACCGTCGGCGTGTCCATGCCCACCCAGACGTCGGAGCGCTGGATCGCGGACGGCAACGCCGTGAAGAAAGGCCTCGAGGCCCAGGGCTTCACCGTCGACCTGCAGTTCGCCAACGACGACATCCCGACGCAGTCACAGCAGATCGACCAGATGATCACCCAGGGTGTCGACTCCCTGATCATCGCCGCGATCGACGGCACGGCGCTGAGCAGCCAGCTGCAGGCTGCCAAGGACGCCGGCATCACCGTCGTCTCCTACGACCGCCTCATCCGCGACACCGAGAACATCAACTACTACGTGACCTTCGACAACTACCAGGTTGGCGTGCAGCAGGCGACCTCGCTGCTCGTGGGACTCGGTATCGTCGACCGTGATGGCAAGGAGCTCGGCGCCACCGGTCCGTTCAACGTCGAGCTCTTCGCCGGCTCGCTCGACGACAACAACGCGCACTTCTTCTGGCAGGGCGCCATCGACACCCTGCAGCCGTACCTGGACAGCGGAGTCCTCGTCGTGAAGTCCGGCCAGACCGACATCACGCAGGCCGCCATCATCCGCTGGCAGCAGGAGACAGCCCAGAAGCGCATGGAGGACCTCCTGACGGCCGCCTACTCGGACGGCTCGAAGGTGCAGGGCGTGCTGTCCCCCTACGACGGCATCTCCCGCGGCATCATCACGGCGCTGCAGAACGCCGGCTACGCACTGCCCGACTTCCCGCCGGTGACCGGCCAGGACGCCGAGATCGCCTCCGTCAAGCTCATCAACGAGGGCCTGCAGTTCTCGACGATCTTCAAGGACACCCGCAAGCTCGCCGACGAGGCCGTCAGCGTGACCCTCGCGCTGCTGGCCGGCGAAGACCCCAAGCCCACCGCGAACTCCGTCCTCGACACCGAGACCTACGACAACGGCGTGTTCATCGTCCCGTCGTTCCTGCTCAAGTCGGACATCGTCTACGCGGACAACATCACGAGCCTGCTCGTCGACACCGGTTACTTCACCCAGGACCAGGTCGACCGCGGCCAGATGTGAGCCGATCCGGTGGGGTGGCCGTCACGCGGCCACCCCACCGGTCACCACAACCACGAAGAGGAGAACGCGTGAGCGACACCATTCTCGAGATGCGCGGCATCACGAAGAAGTTCCCCGGTGTGACGGCTCTGGACGACGTCAACCTGACGGTTGAACGTGGCGAGATCCACGCCATCTGTGGGGAGAACGGCGCCGGTAAGTCCACCCTGATGAAGGTGCTGTCCGGGTTGCACCCGCACGGCACCTATGAGGGCAGCATCATCCTCGATGGCGTTGAGGTCCAGTTCCGGGACCTCAACGAGAGCGAGGAGAAGGGCATCGTCATCATCCACCAGGAGCTCGCGCTGAGCCCCTTCCTCTCGATCGCCGAGAACATCTTCCTCGGCAACGAGATGGTCAAGAACGGGTTGGTCGACTGGAACGAGACCAACCACAGGGCCGGCGTGCTGCTGGCCCGCGTGGGCCTCAAGGAGAACCCGACCACCCCGATCAACCAGATCGGCGTCGGCAAGCAGCAACTGGTCGAGATCGCGAAGGCGCTGTCCAAGGACGTCCGGCTGCTCATCCTTGACGAGCCCACCGCGGCCCTCAACGACACCGATTCGGACCACCTGCTCGGCCTGATCCGCCAGCTCAAGGAGCTCGGCATCACGTCGATCATCATCTCCCACAAGCTGAACGAGATCGCCGCGATCGCGGACAACACCACGATCATCCGCGACGGGCATACGGTCGAGACGCTCGACATGTCCGACCCGGAGGCCACCCAAAGCCGCATCATCCGGGGCATGGTCGGCCGTCCGCTGGACCAGCGCTTCCCGGACCACATCCCCACCATCGGCGAGGAGGTCTTCCGTATCGAGGACTGGACGGTCCACCACCCGGTGCAGCACGAACGCCGCGTCGTCGACTCCGCCGACCTGACCGTGCGCGCCGGTGAGGTCGTGGGCCTGGCGGGCCTGATGGGCTCCGGGCGCACCGAGATGGCCATGAGCATCTTCGGGCGCTCCTATGGCCGCGAGATCTCCGGCAAAGTGTTCGTACGGGGCAAGGAGGTCAACACCAAGGGCGTGCCGGAGGCCATCGAGGCCGGCATCGCCTACGTCTCCGAGGATCGCAAGGTCTACGGCCTCAACCTCATCCAGGACATCCGCACCAACATCTCCTCCGCCGGGCTGGGCAAGCTGGTGGGCCGGCTGTTCATCAACGGCAACCAGGAACTCCACGTCGCCGAGAAGTATCGGGCGGACCTCAACATCAAGACGCCCTCGGTACTGAACCTGGTGAACTCGCTCTCCGGTGGGAACCAGCAGAAGGTGTCCCTCTCGAAGTGGCTGTACACCGAGCCCGAGGTGCTCATCCTCGACGAGCCGACGCGCGGTATCGATGTCGGCGCCAAGTACGAGATCTACGTGATCATCAACAACCTGGTCGACTCCGGCAAGGGGGTGCTCGTCATCTCCTCCGAGCTCCCCGAACTCCTGGGGATGTGCGACCGGATCTACACCCTCTCGGCCGGGAGGATCACCGGCTGCCTGGACGCGGACGAGGCGGACCAGGAATCCCTGATGCACCTCATGACGATGGAAGAAGAGGCCTGAATGAGCACCCAGACGACGGGCGCCCCCGAACTGCCCGCAAACGCCCGGCAACGGTCAAGCGCACCGAAGGTCGGCCTGAAGGCGCTGGCGACCAAGAACATCCGCCAGTCCGGAATCGCGATCGCGTTCGTGGCCATCATCGGCCTCTTCTCGATCCTCACCGGCGGGTTGCTCCTGAGCCCCGGCAACCTCACCAATATCGTCCTGCAGTACTCCTATGTGCTGATCCTCTCGATCGGCATGCTGATCGTGATCGTTGCGGGCCACATCGACCTGTCGGTGGGCTCGCTGCTCGGACTCGCCGGCGCGGTTTCGGCGTTCCTGGTCATCAAGGAGGGGATGCCGTGGTGGACCGGCATACTCGCGGCCATCGCGGTCGGCCTCATCGCCGGCGCGTGGCAGGGCTTCTGGGTGGCGCGGGTCGGCATCCCGGCCTTCATCGTCACCCTCGCGGGCATGCTCATCTTCCGCGGCCTCACCTTCCTGGTCCTGAACAACATCTCGCTCTCCCCCTTCCCGTCGCAGTACCAGAAGGTTGCCAGCGGCTTCCTCAACGGCCTGCTCGGCGGTCCCGGCTATGACGTGTTCACCCTGCTGGTGTTCGCGCTGGCGGTGGCGGGGTACGCGGTGTCCTTGTGGCGCGGGCGCGCCGCCAAGATCGAGTACAACCAGCCGGTGGAGTCCGTGGGGCTGTTCATCACCAAGATCGCCGTCATCGCAGTGGTCGTGATGGCGTTCGCGTGGCAGCTCGCGCACGCCCGCGGTCTCCCGATCGTGCTGATCCTGCTGGCCGTGCTGATCATCGTCTACACGCTGGTGACCAACAAGACCACCTTCGGCCGGCACGTGTACGCCATGGGTGGAAACCTCAAGGCGGCCCAGCTCTCCGGTGTGCGCGTGAAGAAGGTCAACTTCTGGATCTTCGTCAACAACGGCTTCCTCGTGGCACTGGCCGGCATCGTGTACTCCTCCCGCTCGAACGGCGCCCAGCCCGCGGCCGGCAACGGTTTCGAGCTCGACGCCATCGCTGCCTGCTTCATCGGTGGCGCGGCGGTGACGGGCGGTATCGGCACCGTCGGCGGCGCCATGATCGGTGGTCTGATCATGGGCACGATGTCCAACGGCATGCAGCTGATGGGCATCGAGAGCTCGATCCAGCAGGTGGTCCGCGGTCTGGTGCTGCTGCTCGCCGTGGCGTTCGACGTGTGGAACAAGCGCCGCGCCGTCGGAGGCTGACCAGCCCGCTCCCGAACACAGAGCCTCCCCGGCCGGAAACGGCCGGGGAGGTTCGTCGTTCCGGGCGACGCCGCCCGCCGCTGCCCGACGCCCGCCGCCCGCCGTCGGGCTCCGGCCGTTGGCCGTCGGCCGCTACCAGCCCATGGCGAAGCCGTCGGCGCGCGGCTCGCTGCCACCGACGTACACCCCCGACTCCAGCCGCCAGATGACCTGTCCGCGGCCGAACGGCGCCCCGTGCGGCGCGATCGACACCTCGTGCCCCCGCGCCGCGAGGCCCCGTGCCAACTCGGCGCCGACGTCGCGCTCCAGGAGCACCGCGCGGCCCTCGGACCAGTACCAGCGCGGCTGGTCGAGGGCGGCCTGCGGGTCGAGGGCGTGGTCCACCGTGTTGACCACCACCTGCACGTGCCCCTGCGCCTGCATGTGCCCGCCCATCACGCCGAACGGCCCGACGGCGGCGCCCCCCTCCGTCAGGAACCCCGGGATGATCGTGTGGAACGGCCGCTTGCCGGGCTCCAGCACGTTCGGGTGCGCGGGGTCCAGCGAGAAGCCGACGCCCCGGTTCTGGAGCGCGATCCCGGTGCCCGGCACCACGATGTGCGAGCCGAACCCGTGGAAGTTGGACTGGATGAAACTGACCATCATCCCGTCGCGGTCCGCGGCGCAGAGGTAGACGGTGTCCGAGCCGCGCGGGTCGCCCGGTTCCGGCAGCAACGCCTCCGGGCCGATGAGCGCGCGCCGCGCCGCCGCGTACTCCCTGGAGAGGAGCTGCTCGGTGGGCACCTCTGCCCGCTCCGGGTCCGCCACGTGCCGGTGCGCGTCCGTGAGCGCGAGCTTGACGGCCTCGATCTGGAGGTGGAACGACGCCGCGGACGTCCGCTCCAAGGCCTCCAGCTCGAAGCCCTCAAGGATGTTGAGCGCCAGTAGCGCCGCGATGCCCTGGCCGTTCGGCGGGATCTCCCAGACGTCGTACCCGCGGTAGTTCGTGGAGATCGGGTCCACCCAGGTGCTCGTGTGGCCGGCAAGGTCCGCGGCGGACAGGAACCCGCCTGTGCGGGCGGCGTGGCCGGCGATCCGGTCCGCGAGGTCACCGGTGTAGAACGACGCCGCACCGGTGCGTGCGATCTCGCGCAACGTCGTCGCGTGGTCCTGGCTGCGCCACCGCTCGCCGACGCCGGGGGCGCCGCCGTCGGGGGCGAAGACGCGCAGGAACTCGGCGAACGGCTCGCCGCGCAGCCCCGCGTGTGCCCGCTCGACGCCATTCGCCCAGCCCCAGCGCACCACCGGCGAGAGCGGGAAGCCCTCCTCGGCATAGGTGGCCGCAGGCTCGAGGACACGCTCGAACGGCAGCCGGCCGAAGCGTCCGTGCAGGTCAGCCCACGCGCGCGGCGTACCGGGGACCGTGACGGCCTCCCAGCCGTGCAGTGGGATCTGCGTGTGGCCCGCGTCGCGCAGGCGGGCCGCCGTGAGGCCCGACGGCGCCCGCCCCGACCCGTTCAGCCCGTGCAGCCGCGCGCCGTCCCAGACGAGCGCGAACGCGTCGCTGCCGATCCCGTTGGAGCAGGGCTCCACCACGGTGAGGCACGCGGCCATCGCGATTGCGGCGTCGACGGCGGAGCCGCCGTCCTGCAGCGCGCGCAGTCCCGCCGCGGCCGCCAGAGGCTGGGACGTGGCGACCATCCCGTTCGCCGCGAACACGGGCTGGTGGCGGCCGGGTTCGGCCAGTTCGGCGAGGCGGAGGTCCATGCGTGTGAGCCTAGTCGCGCCATGGAACAGGGTGGGGCTGGGAACACAAGAGGGCGGGGAGCCGAAGCTCCCCGCCCTCACGCCCCCCTCAGCGCCTGCCACCGCGCACGCGGGGCACAGCAGCAGCCGCTACACCTCCTTCAGCGCGGCGACAACCGCGCTCAGGGACTCCTTCGCATCACCGAACAGCAGCTGGGTCTTCGGGTTGAAGAGCAACTCGTTCTCGATGCCGGCGAAGCCGGGCCGCATGGAGCGCTTCAGGAAGAAGACCTGGCCGGCGTGGTCGGCGTTGATGATGGGCATGCCGTAGATCGAGGACTTCGGGTCGTCGCGGGCCGCGGGGTTCACCACGTCGTTGGCCCCCACCACCAGGACGATGTCCGTGGACGGGATCTGCGAGTTGACGTCGTCGGCCTCCACGAGCAGGTCGTAGGGCACGTTGGCCTCGGCGAGCAGCACGTTCATGTGGCCCGGCATGCGCCCGGCCACCGGGTGGATGCCGTAGAAGGCGTCCACGCCGCGGGCGCGCAGCGAGTTCACCAACTCCTGCACCACGTGCTGGGCCTGCGCAACCGCGAGCCCGTATCCCGGCACCACCACGACCTTACCGGCGTACGCGAGCGAGGTCGCGACGTCGTCGGGGGTCGCGCGGCGCACGGGACGGTTGGACTCCGCGGTGGAACCCGCCGTGGACCCGCCCTTGAGCGCGCCGAACAGGATGTTGAGCACGGAGCGGCCCATCCCGTTCGCCATCGCGAGGGTGAGGATGCCACCAGAGGCGCCCACGAGGGTGCCGGCCACCAGCAGCAGGGTGTTCGGCATGGCGAAACCGCTGGCGGCGACTGCGAGACCGGTGAACGCGTTTAGCAGCGAGATGACGATCGGGACGTCGGCGCCGCCCACCGGCAGCACCATCATGACGCCGGAGACCAGGCCGAGCAGGCACAGGACCAGGCCGAGGCCGATGTTCCCCGTGAAGGCCACGAGGACCGCGACCGCCGCGGAGGCGACCATCGTGACCACCATCAGGACGGCCGCGCCGGGCATGATCACGGGCTTCGCGGTCATGAGGCCCTGCAGCTTCAGGAAGGTCACGATCGAACCCGCGAATGACAGCGATCCGATCAGCACCGCGAACGCGGTGGAGGCGGTGGCCAGGAACTCGGCCTGACCCTGCCACTCCGCCAGTTCGATGAGGCCGACGACGGCCGCCGCCCCACCGCCGACGCCGTTCAGCAGCGCCACGAGTTGCGGCATGTCCGTCATGGCGATCTTGCGGGCTGCCGGGACCGCGATCGCGGAACCCACGCCAAGTGCGAGGAGCGCGAGCCACAGGCGCGAGCCCTCGAAGTCCACCGAGAGGAACACGGTGATGACGGCCACGAGGGCACCGAAGGCGCCGATGGCGTTGCCGCGCCGCGCCGTCTTCGGCGAGGAGAGGCCCTTGAGGGCCAGGATGAAGCAGACCGCAGCGAAGAGGTACAGGCCGGCTGCGACGGCCTCGGGCAGGATGCTCACTTCTTGCCACCCTTCCCGGAGAACATCTCCAGCATTCGGTCGGTGACCACAAAGCCGCCCACGAGGTTCATCGAGGCAAGCACGACGGCGATCAGGCCGATGACCATCATCAGCGTGTTGGTGGCATGCGCGGTCACGATGAGCGCGCCCACCAGGATGATGCCGTGGATGGCGTTGGCGCCGGACATCAGCGGGGTGTGCAGCACGGAGGTGACCTTCGAGACCACCTCAACGCCCACGAACGCGGCCAGCACGAACAGCGTCAGCGTTGTCATGAAGTCCATCAGAGCGATCCTCCTTCGGGTGTGGCCGCGGAGGCCGACGGCGCCGCGTCAGCGGGAACGGCCGGCGCGGCGGGTGCCGCGGCGGGGGCGAGCCGGTTGACGCCGTCGTGCGTGATGGTCATGCCCTCGACGATGTCGTCCTCGAAGTCCACGACCAACTGCCCGTCCTTGAACAGCAGTTTCAGCACGTTGTCCACGTTCTTCGCGAACAGGCGCGAGGAGTCGGTGGGGAGGTCCGACGGCGCGGACGCGAGCCCGACGATCGTCACCTCTCCGCCACCGCGGGAGGAGGGGATGCGCACGTCCCTGCCGGGGACCGAGCCCTCGACGTTGCCGCCGGTGGGGGCCGCGAGGTCCACCACCACGGAACCGGGCTTCATCGCGGCGACCATGTCGTGCGTGGCGAGGCGGGGGGCGGTGCGCCCGGGGACGGCCGCCGTCGTGATGAGGACGTCGGCGTCCGCGATGTGCGGGGCGAGCGCGGCCTGCTGGCGCGAGGCGGCGTCCGAGGCGAGCGCGCGGGCGTATCCGCCGGTGCCGGTGCCCTCGGCGCTGTCCAGGCCGACGTCGATGAAGGTGGCGCCGACGGAGCGGGCCTCCTCGGCCGAGTCGGGCCGGATGTCGTTGGCCGAGACGATGGCGCCGAGGCGCTTCGCCGTCGCGATGGCCTGCAGGCCGGCGACGCCGATCCCGAGGACCACGACCCGGGCGGGGGGCACGGTGCCGGCCGCCGTCATCGCCAGCGGGAAGAACCGCGGCAGGCGGATGGCCGCTTCGAGCACGCACCGGTACCCGGAGGCGAGCGCCTGGGAGGAGAGCACGTCCATCGACTGCGCGCGCGAGGTGCGGGGCAGCTTCTCGAAGGACATCGCGGTCACGCCGGCCGTCGCGAGTGCGGCCACGCGCTCGGCGTCGTACGGGTTGGCGAGACCGATGGTCACCACGCCCTTCCGCAGCCGCGCGATGGCAGCGACGGGAAGCGGGGTGACGTGGGCCAGGACGTCGATCTCGCCGAGGTTGATCGCGTGGACGACCTCTGCGCCGGCGTCGGTGTACTGGGAATCTGGGTGCGATGCGGCCGCTCCGGCGCCCTCTTCGATGAGGACTCGGTGACCGGCACGCACGAGGCCGCGGACGGTCTCCGGAACGAGGGCTACCCGGGTTTCGGGCAGCGGTTCCTTGGGTGCTGCAATGGTGATCACCACACCACAATATGTGCCGTCTCAGGGGGTGGTCTGGGACCTTCGCCGGTGGGTTCGTCACACCCGGGAGTAATCTGCGCGCGTCGATCCGAGCCCGGGGCCTGCGGCGGCGTGAGTACCGTTGCCACATGACAGCTTTCGACGACGGCGCCGCGCTGGGCGAGCAGGACGACCGCGAGGTCCTCTCCTGGAGCCTCTTCGGTGACGCGGCCCGCGCCCTCGCCCAGCAGATCGTGGACTCCGGCTGGCTCCCCGACGTCGTCGTCGCGGTGGCGCGCGGCGGGCTCCTCCCGGCCGGCGCGGTGGCGTACGCGCTGGGCGTGAAGGCGATGGGGACGATGAACGTCGAGTTCTACACCGGGGTGGCGCAAACGCTGACCGAGCCGGTGTTCCTGCCGCCCCTCATGGACACCCACACTCTGGTGGGCAAGAAGGTGCTCGTTGTCGACGACGTCGCGGACTCCGGCAGGACGCTCGCCAAGGTGATGGACGCCGTTGCCGAGTTGGGGAGCCCGTCGCGCCCGACGCAGGCGCGCTCCGCCGTCGTCTACGTCAAGCCGTCCTCGGTCATCAAGCCGGACTACTGCTGGCGCCACACGCCACGGTGGATCACGTTCCCGTGGTCGGCGCTTCCGCCGGTGAGCCCACTCGTGCCGCAGGAGGAGACGGACGCGGGCGCGCAACAGGCGTAGCAGGCGAAGCGCGGTCTCAGTCGCGGCGGACTCAGTCGCCCAGGAGAACGCGCATGTGGGTGACGATGCCCTGCGCACCCGCCTCGAGGGCGGACAGGGTCTCGACGAAATCCCGGTGCCCGCCGTACCAGGGGTCCTGGATGTCCAGGTCACGAAGGCGCGACGGGTCCCGCAGGAGCGTGGAGTGTGGGAGGTGCGGCGCCGCGGGATCGAACTCGCGCCACATGTGGAGCCGGTCGTGGTCAATGCCATCGAGGTCCGCCCGCCGCCGGAGCGCGTGCAGGTGGTGGGAGGTCATGGCGAGGACGAGGTCGTACTGCGCCAGTTCGCCGGGGCGAACCCGGTGGGCACGGTGGTCGTGGATCGGATAGCCGGCCCGTTCGAGGACGGCGCGGGCCCGCGGGTCGATGGGGTTGCCCTGCTCCTCGGCGCTCACGCCCGCCGACGCGACGACGACGGGCAGCGCGGCCGCCCCGAAGGCCTCCCGCAGCACGACCTCCCCCATCGGGGAGCGACAGATGTTGCCCGTGCACACAACGAGGACCTGGCTTGTCATGGGGCTGGGGTTCAGGCCGGCCGGATGGCGCCCTTGTGCGGGTCCCCGATGTTCGTTGGCTCGACGAAATACACCCTGTTGCGGCCCGCGTGCAACCCGGTGTGCAGGTCCTTGAGGCGCCTCGTCAGCGGACCCTCCTTGTGGGCCAGGTGCTCCTCGGGAGTGCTCCAGCGCTCGATGATGACGATCGTGTTCTGGTCCTCGTCGACGTGCACGGCGAAAAGCTCGCAACCGGGTTCCTGGTGGACGAGTGGAACGACCCGCCGGTAGGTGTCGAGGATCGCCTCGCCCAAACCGCTCATGAAATGGGCGATGGTGATGACATTGACAGGCCCGGTGGCGGCAGCGGCCATTGTGCACCCCTCACGGTTCGACTCTTCGCAGTCTATTCGGCCCGCGGAGCGGATGGCCGGAATTCGGGGGAATCGGCTGACGCCTCCGAACCCCCGACCACGCTCCGGCGCGACGCTGCGCGGTACGGTACAAGTCCGGTTTGGCAACTTGCTGAAAGCGTTGCGTAGCCGCTGACCTGCGGCGATGGTGGTTCAACCTACAACCAGGTTGCCGCGCGGCTGGACTGACGCCCAGGACGCGCCTAGAGTGGAGTCATCCGGGCAACAGCTCGGAAGCGTCGCAAGACGCGTACACAGCCGTGCAGGGTCGCCGGCTGGTGTTCCTGCCGGAAGACAGAAGGAACACGAAAATGACACTCCTCATGGAATCCCGCGTCGAGCCGACGCCCTCGGACGACTACCTCGAGCGCGTCGAGTCCGCCGCGAAGGCGACGGAGGCACTTGGTGCGGCAGAGTCCCCCTCGGCCGTCGCGCTCGTCACGTACGGACTCGCGTTCGTGCTCGTGGGCGCCTCCGCTGCCCTCGGTTCCGGCCCGTTGTTCTTGGCCGTTGCCGCAGGCACTGTGATCGCCGCCGCCGAGATCTTCTACGGCAACGGCGTCACCACACCGGAAGCAAGCTAGCCGGAACGCACCGAAGGGCCACCGGCAGGGAAGCCGCGGAGAGCCCGCGCCGTCGAAGATGACGGCGCTTTTTTGTTGCCCGGGTGAACCTGACGGGTCGGCCCGGAGACGCGAAAGCCGCCGCTTCGTGCGGCGGCCGGCGCGACGTCGTCGTCCTAGAACTCCCAGTCCTCGTCCTGGGTGGCCTCGGCCTTGCCAATCACGTAGGACGAACCCGAACCCGAGAAGAAGTCGTGGTTCTCGTCCGCGTTCGGGGACAGCGCCGAGAGGATCGCCGGGTTCACGGCGGTCTGGTCCTTGGGGAAGAGGCCCTCGTACCCGAGGTTCATGAGCGCCTTGTTGGCGTTGTACCGCAGGAACATCTTGACGTCCTCGGTGAGGCCGAGCACGTCGTAGAGGTCCGAGGTGTACTGCTCCTCGTTGTCGTAGAGCTCGAAGAGCAATTCGAAGGTGTAGTCCTTCAACTCCTGCTGCCGCGCAGGCGATGATTTGCGAACCGCCTGCTGGTACTTGTATCCGATGTAGTAGCCGTGCACGGCCTCGTCGCGGATGATCAGGCGGATCAGGTCCGCGGTGTTGGTCAGCTTCGCGTGGGAGCTCCAGTACATCGGGGCGTAGAAGCCCGAGTAGAACAGGAACGACTCCAGCATCGTGGACGCCACCTTGCGCTTCTCGGGGTCGTCGCCGCGGTAGTAGTCCATGATGATCCGCGCCTTGAGCTGCAGGTTCGCGTTCTCCTCGGACCAGCGGAAGGCGTCGTCGATCTCAGGGGTGGAGATCAGCGTGGAGAAGATGGAGCTGTAGGACTTCGCATGCACCGACTCCATGAACGCGATGTTGGTGTACACCGCCTCCTCGTGGGGTGTGACCGCGTCCGGGATCAGCGACACCGCGCCCACCGTGCCCTGCACCGTGTCCAGCAGCGTCAGTCCGGTGAAAACGCGGGTGGTCATCAACTTCTCCGCCGGGTTGAGCGTGGCCCACGACGGGATGTCGTTCGACAGCGGGATCTTCTCCGGCAGCCAGAAGTTCCCCGTGAGGCGGTCCCAGACCTCCTCGTCCTTCGGGTCCTCGATCCGGTTCCAGTTGATCGCCTGGACCGTGCTCAGCAGCTTCAGCTTCTCGGTCATGGGTCCCCTCCGGTGGGCTCTGGTGTGGGTGCTTCCGGCCGCGCGTCTCACCGCGGCTCATCCGGGACCATCATCCCACCCCGCACCGACAGATCCGAGCCGCG
>Ga0209745_1000147_pt1 | contig 39269 bp, 33 predicted proteins | sample BarGraNGADG00312_FD_184495 | JGI IMG/M metagenome (GOLD analysis project Ga0209745, IMG submission 184495) | Arctic peat soil microbial communities from Barrow, Alaska - Barrow Graham LP Ref core NGADG0004-312 (SPAdes) (version 2) | ecosystem: Environmental > Terrestrial > Soil > Wetlands > Peat... | reverse complement strand
ATTAACGAGGTTTAAAGAGGCCATCAATGTCAGCCCCGGAGAAACCGGCATCATATAAATACTTCGGAACATGGCTCAGAGAGCTGATCTGCTTTTTTGTGACCAGAGGATAGTGTCTTACTGTAAAAGTATAATCTCCGATAAACCCAAGGTCCTCTTCCGTTGTTTCCCAGTCGCGGTAATCAAACCTCGACAGATCCATGGTTCTGGAATATGTTCTCAGTGTTTTTTGTGAGTTGAGATTGTAATACAGGTCGAAATATGACATTGCGAGCTCTCTCAGTGAGCGGTACACCGGTTCGCGGAAACGAAGGACGGTAGTGTTTGATTTGGCGACGGCTCCCCAGCATTTCTCCTGCCGAAAAACAGCAATGATATGGTCATCATCATTTTCGGCGGCCAGATCTACAATAAGGGGAGGGTATCCCAGACTCCTCAGAGCTGCTGCTGCAAACATTCCGCCGTCCATGCAGTGGGCCATACGCTCCGTCATCACCAGCAACGGTGAAAGCGTACGTTTGGTTGCGTTGTAAGGAATGGAATCCAGAAACTCCTGGATCTTCATCGGAGATCCGAGAGGTTTCAGCAGTTTTCTTAATTTTATGGTTCTCTTATTATTCACTTCATATCGCCTAAACCTCAGGCTTCATCTGCGGGAAGAAAAGCACATCTTGTATTGAGGGCTGGTTGGTCATGAACATTGCCAGCCTGTCTATGCCTATTCCCATGCCGGAAGTAGGAGGCATACCATGTTCAAGTGCCCTTACAAAGTCCATATCAATGAACATCGCCTCATCATCTCCTTTTTCTGAAAGACGAAGCTGCTCCTGGAAACGCTCAAGCTGGTCTATCGGATCATTCAGCTCTGAGTAAGCATTGGCCAGTTCCTTGCCGTTCACCATCAGCTCAAACCGCTCTGTGAGGCCCTCTTTGCTTCTGTGCTTTTTTGTCAGGGGCGAGGTCTCCTGAGGATAATCTATAATGAAGGTAGGCTGAACGAAGTGATGTTCGCACTTTTCCCCGAAGATGAGGTCTATCAGCTTCCCTTTTCCCATCGACGGCGAGTGCCCTATGCCGAGCTTGTCACACTCTTTGCGCAGGTCATCTTCGATCATTCCCGTGATGTCAATTCCGGCATATTCCTTTATTGCGTCGGTCATGGAGACCCGCCTGTAAGGCCTTGCAAAATCAATAGTAAATTCACCCAGAGGCACTTTAGTAGTGCCATGAAGATCCATCGACACCTTTTCCATTATCTCTTCGGTGAAATTCATCATCCAGTTATAGTCTTTGTAGGCAACATAGATCTCCATCACTGTGAATTCGGGATTATGGGTGCGGTCCATGCCTTCATTGCGGAAATCTTTTGAAAACTCATAGACGCCGTCATAACCCCCTACGATCAGTCTTTTAAGGTAAAGTTCATTGGCAATGCGCAGGTAAAGCGGTATGTCAAGAGCATTATGATGCGTAATGAAAGGTCTTGCTGCCGCACCGCCAGGGATAGGCTGCAGGACAGGTGTCTCTACCTCAAGAAAACCGTGTGCGTCAAAGAGCTCCCGCATTGACTTCACAATCTGTGTGCGCTTACGGAAGACCTCGCGGACATCAGGATTGATTATAAGGTCAATATAACGCTGACGATAACGCATCTCAGGATCAGTCACGGCATCATAAATCACGCCATCTTTCTCTTTGACAATGGGAAGCGGCCGGAGCGATTTGCTCAGTAGTGTCAGTTCCCTGACATGCACAGTAATTTCCCCCACCTGTGTCCTGAAGACAAATCCCTTTATGCCTATGATGTCGCCAATATCAAGCAGTTTCTTGAAGAGTACATTATATAATGTTTTATTATCACCCGTACAGAGGTCGTCACGGCGGACATAAAACTGTATCCGGCCTGAGGAGTCCATCAGCTCTGCAAAAGAAGCATTTCCCATAATACGGCGGCTCATAATGCGGCCGGCAAGGCACACATCAGGGTAGTTGTTCTCTTCATCCCTGAAGTTGGCGAGTATCTGAGCGGCTGAAACGTTTACCGGAAACATTGCAGCAGGGTAGGGATCAATGCCCAGTTTTCTGATGTCGTCAAGCGACTGTCTGCGTACCTGTTCCTGTTCGCTGAGGTGGGGGGTTGTCATTATGATTTAAAATTTGTGCAAAGGTAATATTCGTTAGGCAGTGGGCAATAAGTACGGTGCGTCGAAAGTCTAATGTCTGAAGTCTGAGGGTCTCTACGCTCTACACTCTTTGCCCTACGCTTAATGCACAGGGCTTCCTGCCATCACCTTATCCCTGAAAAGCATGTGAATCTTTCTTGTAATGTCACCCGGAGTGCCGTCACCAAGTATCTGGTCGCCTATCCTGATGACGGGGATAACCTCACCTGACGTGTTTGTGATAAAGGCCTCACGGATGTACGGAATTATATCGGCAGCTACCCTTTCCTCGGCCAGACCAATCCCATTCTCGGCAGCGAGGGAGATAACGTTTTTACGTGTTATACCTGAGAGAATAAAGTTCGATTCAGGATGCGTATAAACTATATCATTTCTGACAAGGAAGATGTTTGAATGCGCACCTTCAGTGATAAAGCCGTCGCGGACAAAACATACCTCCATAAAACCATTATCATGTGCCTCCTGTAATGACATGATATTTGCAAGGAGTGCCGTTGATTTGATGTCACATCGGTTCCAGCGCGGGTCAGGAGCGACAGCGATGGCTATCCCGCGTTCCCAGAGAAGCGTGTCCACACTCTGTCTCCGGACAGAGGCAAAAACGGTCGGTGACACAGCCGGGTCAGGAAAAACATGGTTGCGGGGAGCCGCACCCCGGGTCACCTGAACATAAACCAAAGAGCAGTCATTGCCAAGGTCATTTTTATTTACCAGCTCCTCAGCAAGATCCGGGAAAGTGTCAATGTCGTTCCACACAATCCTTGTCTCATGCAGGCTGCGACGAAGCCGGTTCATGTGACCATCCATATCGAAAAAGAAACCGCCGTACCATCTCATTACCTCATACACGCTGTCTCCAAAGACAAATCCGCGGTCGTCAGGACTGATCATTGCCTTGTCGCGGGGAACGAAATGCCCGTTCAGATAAACTATATCCATTATTTTCAGAATTCCATTTGGTTATAATCCAAAGATACACTTTCATAGTTTCCGGTTATCATTTTTTGACCTCACATTTTGTCTTTTATTATATACCTTTGTCTGTTGTTTTAATTCAGGGCAGGAAAGGGAATGTCAGGAAGCAGGAGATTGCCATCATGGCTTAAGATGCAGCGGGCAAGCGGGGAGAGTTACACCATGGTAAAACACCTTGTTGAGGATAACCAGCTTAATACGATCTGTACAAGCGGTAACTGTCCGAACATCGGGGAGTGCTGGAATGCCGGTACTGCCACCCTGATGATCCTCGGAGATATATGCACCCGTTCATGCAAATTCTGCAGCACCACCAGCGGCAAGCCTCTCCCACCAGACGATGGTGAACCGGAGAGGGTAGCCATGGCTGTCAGGACAATGGGTCTCCGGCACTGCGTCATCACATCTGTTGACCGCGATGATCTTCCTGACGGAGGAGCGCAGCACTGGGCTGACACCATCCGCACTATCAAAGAGGTCAATCCGGAAGTGACAATAGAGACACTGATACCCGACTTCCGCGGTAATATTTCCGAAATTGACCGGGTGATCGACGCACGACCGGACATCATCTCACATAACATAGAAACCGTAAGACGACTGACGCCTCTGATCAGGTCGGTGGCGAAGTACGAGGTGAGCCTTAGTGTACTGAGGCATATAAATGCCAGAGGTATCATGGCCAAGTCGGGATTGATGCTTGGACTTGGAGAGAGTGAAGACGAGGTGACAGAGGCTTTGCATGACCTTCATGCAACCGGTTGCAGCGTTGTGACGATAGGTCAGTACCTGGCGCCTACACTAAGCCACATTCCGGTAGTTGAGTATATTACACCTGATAAATTTGAGGAGTACAAACAGAAAGGACTGGAGATCGGTTTCGGGTTTGTTGAGAGCAGTCCCCTGGTGCGCAGCTCATTCCATGCTGAAAAACATGTAAAAAGTTACAGGGTGCAGGGTACAGGGTGCAAGGTTATATTTGATGATTTAGGATTCAGAGACTACAAGGAGACATGGGATTACCAGGAGAACTTTTTTAATGCCAAGGTCAGGGAGAAAGGCCAGATGAACGGCGTTTATGAGAGAACCCCCGACCGCCTTATCTTTGTTGAACATAATCATGTTTATACCCTTGGGAAAAGCGGGTCACAGCAAAACCTGCTGCTGGATTATATACAGCTTAAAGCACACGATGCGTCGTTCTACCATATTGACAGGGGAGGAGACATAACATATCATGGTCCGGGACAGCTTGTCGGATACCCGATTTTTGACATCGGGGCCATGAACCTCGGACTGAAAGAATATATACACCTGATTGAAGAGGCAGTTATAAAATGTATCTCACAGTTAGGTGTTACCGGCGGGCGACTGGAAGGAGCCACGGGAGTATGGATCGACCCGGGCATCAGCACACGCACGAGAAAGATTTGTGCAATTGGCGTCAGAGCATCGAGGTATGTCACAATGCATGGCTTCGCTTTGAACGTCTGCACTGACCTCTCTTACTTTGATCATATTAACCCCTGCGGCTTCACCGACAAAGGTGTGACAAGCATTGAGAAAGAGACCGGAAGGAGTGTAAGTATGAGTGAGGTTAAAGAGATAATGAGCAACACAATGAGGGAGGTCTTCGGATATGAATATTATTAAAATAAAATATAATGGAAAAAAAGTGGCGCTTGAGAGAGGGGGGCGACGAGTCTGTCGTTATGACCCTGGCGACAGAGATGGCGGTGCCTGCCGCTGTCGCCAATCTCATGGTGCAACGCGGCATCACGAGCAAAAAACAGGCTGAAGAATTTTTTAACCCGTCTTTGAAATCCCTGCATGATCCCTTCCTGATGAAGGACATGAACAGGGCTGTTGACCGTATCTCTACAGCAATAGCACGCAATGAGAAGATACTGGTATATGGCGACTATGATGTCGACGGCACCACTTCTGTTGCGATGCTGTATTCATTCCTTCGTGAGAGGCATTCAAGTCTCGATTATTATATTCCGGACAGATACCATGAGGGTTACGGCCTCTCGCTGAAGGGTATCGATTATGCCGCACAGACTAACTGCCGGCTGATAGTGGCACTTGATTGTGGCATTAAGGCCGTTGAGAAAGTGAAATATGCACGCTCCAAAGGCATTGATTTAATAATCTGCGATCATCATCTTCCGGGTGACGAAATACCTGATGCAACGGCTGTGCTTGACCCCAAACAACCTGGGTGCAACTATCCCTATAAGGAATTGTCCGGCTGCGGTGTCGGGTTTAAGCTCATACAAGCTTACTGTCAATTGCAGAATATACCCTTTGAAAAGATCATACCTTATCTTGACCTGGTGGCTGTAAGCATCGGATCTGACATCGTGCCTATGATCGGCGAAAACAGGATACTCGCATATTTCGGTTTGAAGCAGCTTAATGAGGCGCCACGCCTGGGTTTCCAGAAAATCATAGAGAAGGCAAAGATCCGCATGCCCCTTGCTGTCGAAGACATCGTCTTTCGCATCGGACCGCGTATAAACGCAGCCGGACGCATGGAGTCAGGAAGCAAGGCTGTAGAGTTACTTGTATCGCAGGATTCGGATCTTGCTGTTGCCATCTGTAATGACATTGACCATAGCAATGACGACAGGAGGAAGAAAGACAGCGAGATAACCTCGGAAGCACGAAGGATGGTCAGCGAAGACAACCGCATGAACAACTCCCGTACCACGGTACTGTTCCACCAGGGGTGGCATAAAGGTGTCATAGGTATTGTCGCTTCAAGACTCATTGAAACATACTATCGCCCGACTGTCATCCTTACGGAATCAAAGGATGGCTTTGCTACCGGATCGGCTCGCAGTGTACCGGGCTATGACCTTTATCAGGCAATCGAATCATGCTCTGACCTCCTGGAGAGTTTCGGAGGACATATGTTTGCTGCGGGACTGACGCTTAAACAGGAGAACCTGCAGTCATTTCGTGAACGGTTTGAGAAATTTGTCAGCGACACCATAAAGGATGAACACCTTGTTCCTTCAGTAAATGTTGATGCAGAGATACCTATTGAGGATGTGGGAATAAGTATGTACCGTTATCTTGAACGTTTTCAGCCATTCGGGCCTGAGAATATGGCGCCGGTATTTGTGTCGCGCAGGGTCAAGACATTGTCATGCCAGCCTGTCGGCAACAACGGCACGCATCTTAAGCTGAGCTTCACGCGACAGAATGCAGAACCGATAGGTGCCATCGCGTTCGGGCAGGCAGATATGATGGAGATATTCAGGGAGTGCGGGGGCGTGGTCGATATAGCCTATTCAGTCGAGCTGAACGAGTACAGAGGCAAGAGCTCGGTGCAGCTGAATATCAAGGATATCAAGGCATAGATTAGGCAATAGGCAATAGGCAATAGGCAGTAGTGAATAAATAAGCCACACCACTGTTGCCTGCTGCCTTTTTTTTAAAGATTCTCTTGACATTAAGAATAATCCGTCGTAAATTTATTGTGTAATTATGTTTCGATATGCTGCGGTGGAATGCAGTAGTATTGTTATTTAGTATTGCGGTTGCCGGTTTACATGCCGGTGAACCTATATATGTACCTCACGGCGCCGGTGAGATGGGCATGGCCTTCGCCACTTCCGCATCATCAGGTCACTGGAGCTGCTTTCATAACCAGGCCCTGCTGGCTTCGTACCCGGGCACAAGCACTTCCTTTGCCCTGGAGACACGCTACATGATGACAGCATTATCGTCAAAGGCTATCAGCGCAATTATAGATGCTGAACCTGTGCCAGTGGGCCTTGTTGTGGCTCACTACGGTAATGGAGATTATTACCGCATTTTCGCAGGTATTGGCAGCGCAGTCACTCTGACCAAAGGAATCTCACTCGGGGTACAGGCAGACTATATCATGGAAAAAAGCGCCGGCGATTACAGGGATGTATCACATATCACATTTGAGGCGGGGATGACGATAGCATTATCATCATCCCTTACATTCGGAATGCATCTTTTTAATCCCCTGACACCCTTTAACAATCTACCCTCATCAATAAATACCGGTATTGAATGGAAGCTCTCAGATGACCTTCTGGTTACACTGGAAAGCAGCAAGGTGACAGATGAACCTCTTTCTATCCAAAGCGGGATAAGCTGGAATGTTCTCGACAGGCTTATCCTGAGATCCGGATATCTGAGTTCACCATCATGTTTTGCATTCGGGGTGGGTTTTGTCTCAGGCTCGCTGCAGACCGATGCCGGATTTATGATAAACAGTATGACAGGAATAACCTCCTCTCTTTCTTTTATATGGAACATAAGAGGAAAATAAAGATTCTACCTCTTTTCTTTCTCTTTCTGATGATGATTTCTGCTTCTGCACAAGCACAGGAGAGCGTATCAGGTATTTCAGAAGCTGCTGACATAATCATGTCACTGACAGATGAATACGAAGCCTCATGGCTCTTTGAAAAGCTGTCGGAGCTTGAAGATAAACCCGTAGTAATCAACAATGGCGATGAGGATGAGATTGCCCGACTCTTCTTCCTGACGGAGTTCCAGGTCAGGGTTCTTGCAGACTATATTAAAAGAAAAGGAGATGTTGTTTCATTGTACGAGATAGCACTCTTGCCGGCTTTTGACCGCTTTACTGTAATGCTTATGGCTCCTTATATAAACTTTGAGTCTTCAGACAAAAAGAGCAGTCTTTCTTCGGGCAGAACAACGGTTCTCATGACTGCTACGGCACGTTTTAACCAAACTAACGACGAAGAAGGTGGCGTAAGGTCACTGATGAAGGTAAGACATGAAGGAAGCTTATTGAGCTATGGTATCACTGCAGAGAATGATCCCGGCGAACCTTTTACCTTTAACGGTGCATTGGGCGCGGACTTTCTCTCGGGCTATCTCATGTACCATGGCAGAGGGGTTATTGACCGCATCATCATAGGCGATTACACACTTCGTTTTGGCGAGGGCCTTCTGTTCAACAGCGGTTCGTGGCAGGGGTCATGGCTTGGCTCTCCTTCATTCATGACGGGACGGAGCGCCGTCACACAGTACACCTCCTCCGAGGAGAATAATTTCTTCAGGGGTGTGAGCTGTGTTTTGGGCAGCATGACACGCGGAGCAACGCTCTTTGCTTCCTCGAACAGAATCGATGCCCGTCTGTTTTTTGACAATGACAGCAACGTGGTGGCTGTGACCAACCTGGTGAAGGGAGGCATTCATAAAAGCGTCTCGCAACGTGAAGCACAAAACAGCCTGACGGAATATGTGGCCGGTTTGCACATTAACTATGGGACGGACAGAATAAGGTCCGGATTAGCATCATCAATTACATGGTTTTCCCTGCCTTTTCTGCCTGATAAACTGCAGGCCGAAAACATCAAAGCCTTTTCCGGCAATCGGTTGATAAATCTGTCGGCTGATTTCAAGGCCGGAACAGGCCCGCTGCTTTTCTTTACTGAGGCAGCAGCAAGCTTCCCGGGCTCATGGGCCGTCACGGGCGGCATAAGGACTAAACCTTCCAACAGGGCGACATTCAATGTTATAGCCCGGTGTCTCTCTCCGGAATACTATGCATTTCATTCCGGAGTCTTCAAGGCCGGTACAGGCTCCTCCAACGAGACCGGCATAGCTGCATCTGTTCATCTGGAGATAGCCCGTCATCTCTTTGTCAGTGCAGGCGCAGATCATTATCGTATTCCCTGGTCCCGGTACCGGTCCTCATCTCCCTCTTGCGGCAACAGGATTGAGATCAGAAGCGAGTATCTGCCGCGTGACAATCTCTCCCTGAGGCTGTCATATACGTCCTCTTCACGCGAATATGACGTGGCCAGTGAGACTGGTGCGGCCGGGTCAGAAACCTGGGAGAGGCGAGTGATGGCGTTTGTTTTTAACTATGATCCTGTTGAAAACATTCACCTGACAATGCGTGCCTCGATGGGCAGTATAAGTCCTTCAGGTGAAAACGGATACATGCTATGCCAGGATATTTCTTATTCGTTTCATGCTGTTCCGCTGAAGATGTGGTTCAGATATGCACTGTGTACCACTGATGGTTATGACAGCAGGTTATATGTCTGGGAGAATGATCTGCTATCATCATTTAGCGTTCCGGCCTTATACGGTGAATGCAGCCGCTCGTTCCTGATGCTGTCCTGGAAGCCCTCAGACAGGGTGGAGGTAAGGGCGAAGTATGCTTTCACGGTTTTTAAGGAGGAATTGGACAGAGCAGTAAAGAGTGAAGTCAGAGTCCAATGTCGAATTGGGTTTTTATAAGGCAATAGGCATTAGGCAGTAGGCAATAGAGTCAATGCCTACTGCCTGACATTTAATTTGTTTTGAATTTGTATTTCACCGCCCCCAGCTCCTCATTGGCCTTAATGATTTTCTGTTTAAGGCTCTCCTTGTATGCAGCAACTTTCTCCATGAGTGCGGGGTCACCAGTGGCGATCATCTGTGCCGCAAGGATACCCGCGTTCATGGCGCCGTCGATGGCGACAGTCGCAACGGGAATACCGGGAGGCATCTGGACAATAGCAAGAAGAGCATCCATGCCGTCAAGAGAGGCTTTGACAGGCACGCCTATGACAGGAACGGGGGTCATGGCGGCAATGACACCCGGCAGATGTGCAGCCATACCGGCACCGGCAATTATCACCTTAATGCCTCTGGCGGCAGCACCGTGTGCAAACCGCTCCACCTCTTCAGGAGTGCGGTGAGCGGAGAGGGCACTCATCTCAAAGGGAATACCCATGCTGTCAAGTATCTCTGCTGCCTTATCCATCACCTTCAGATCTGAAGTGCTTCCCATAATTATGCTTACGAGTGGATCCATATATGCTCTTTTTAAATGTTAATGTGATACTTAGACAAAAATAAACTTTAAATTTATAATTTAGCACCATCAACCGCCTGCACTATGAATGAGATAACAGTCCTTGACAGAGAGTTTTCGGAATACATCACCGAAGATGAGATACAGAGCCGTATAACCGCCATGGCTGAAAAGATAACCGAAGACCTTAAAGATCATGATGTGCTCTTCTTCGGGATACTCAACGGCTCCTTTCTGTTTGCAGCTGATATCTTCAGACAGATAAAACTGAATGCGCAGATATCTTTTATCAAACTAGCTTCATATGAAGGCACAGGCAGCAGTGGCAAGATCAAAGAGCTGATCGGGTGGAATGAAGATATTTCCGGTAAGACAGTTGTGGTACTGGAAGATATTGTGGACACAGGCAGCACCCTGGAAAGAATTATCGGTGAGCTGACCCTGAGAAAAGCGAGTGAAGTTAAAATTTGCACCCTCCTCTTCAAACCTGACGCCTATACCAAAGATATCCCCATTGACTATATAGGGTTTGAAATTCCGAATAGCTTTGTTGTGGGCTACGGTCTTGATTATGACGGCTATGGCCGCAACCTGAAATCAATTTATAAAATCACCAAATAGTAATACAATGATCAATGTTCTTATGTTTGGTCCTCCCGGATCAGGGAAGGGAACGCAATCGGTGACACTTGCGGAAAAATATAACATGCTTCATCTTTCAACGGGAGATATGCTGAGGGCTGAGCTGGCCGCAGGTACTGAGCTTGGAAGAAAGATGGCCGCCATAATGTCTGCCGGTGAGCTGGTACCCGATGAGGTAGTGATAGCTATGATAGCACAGAAAATTGATTCCACCACAGGCAAGACAGGTTTCATTTTTGACGGTTTCCCGCGCACTGTCGAGCAGGCTGATGCGCTTCAGAATATGCTGAAGGAGCGGGGTATGAAGATAGATCTGATGCTTGTTCTTGATGTGAATGATACCGAACTGATGGACCGCATGAAGAAGAGAGCTCTGGTATCGGGAAGGGCTGATGATGCTGACGAAGCAGTCATAAACAACCGTATCGCCGTTTATCGCGCCAAGACCGAACCTGTAATCGATTACGGACACAGGGCAAAGGTCTCACGCATGGTCGACGGCATCGGCTCAATTGATGACATTTTCGTCAGGCTCTGCAGGCATATCGAAACGATAATCTGACCGATGGCAGAAACAAATTTTGTTGATTATGTAAAAATTTTCGTACGGTCGGGCAAGGGCGGTGCGGGCTCAAAACATCTGCGACGCGAGAAGTTTATTCCAAAGGGTGGTCCTGACGGAGGTGACGGCGGAAGGGGAGGAGATATTATCCTGAGAGGCGATTCACAACTCTGGACCTTGCTGCACCTTAAGTTCAAAAAGCACATCTTCGCCGGTGACGGAGGCGTGGGTTCATCGAATAATAAGTCAGGTGCAGACGGAGGAGATGTTATTGTTCATGTACCCCTGGGAACAATAGCCAAAGACGCTGAAACAGAAAACATTCTCTTTGAAATAACCCAAGACGGCGAACAGAAGATCCTCGCTAGGGGGGGCCGGGGCGGACAGGGAAATACCCATTTCAAATCATCCACCTTTCAGACACCGCGCTTTGCGCAACCCGGAGAGCCGTCCATTGAGGGGTGGTTCATTCTCGAATTGAAGGTCCTGGCTGATGTCGGCCTTGTAGGTTTTCCGAATGCAGGGAAATCAACCCTGTTGTCAGTGGTCAGTGCTGCACGCCCTAAAATAGATAATTACCCGTTCACGACGCTCACTCCTAACCTTGGTATTGTCAGCTACCGTAATGATAAATCCTTTGTCATGGCTGATATTCCGGGTATTATTGAGGGTGCAGCTGAAGGGAAAGGACTGGGATACAGGTTCCTGAGACATATCGAACGAAACTCTGTCCTCCTGTTTATGATCCCCTGTGACAGCAATGACGTGAACAGGGAGTATCAGATACTGATCGAAGAACTCAGAAAATATAATCCTGAGCTGCTCGATAAACGCAGGGTTATGGCCATCACCAAATGTGACCTGTTGGACGATGAACTCAAAGATGCAATGAGACCAGGTTTACCCGGTGACCTCCCGGTAATATTTATCTCTTCGATTAACGGGACGGGTATCACTGCTCTCAAGGATCTTCTCTGGACTGCAATAAACAGTTGATCATGGTTGAGCTTGACCGTACCATATTCCTGTTCCTTAATTCACTTCACTCGCCATTCTTTGACAATGTGATGTGGACAATAAGCCTCAGGACGGTATGGATACCACTTTATCTTTTAATGATATACCTCCTGATCTTAAGATACAGAAAACGAGTCTGGCTCCCTCTTCTCCTTGTCCTTCCTCTGATATTTTTTACTGACCAGGTCCCCTCGCTGATAAAAGAGTTCACCGGACGTCTCAGACCGTGTCATGATCCTTCCCTTCAGGGGTTAGTCCACACTGTACGCGGATCCTGTCCAGGGATGTATGGTTTTATTTCCGGACATGCTTCCAATGCTTTCGGACTGGCATCATTTACTGCCCCTTTACTGCATAAAAAATGGTACACCTGGAGTATTTTTATATGGGCAAGCCTGGTATCATATTCCAGGATCTACCTCGGAGTACATTATCCGGGCGATGTTCTTGGTGGCGCCATGCTGGGGCTTCTTGTGGGCGCAGGGTTAGCTCTTGCCGTCGTGAAACTAGATAAACCCATAAAATGATAAATGTATTAAAATCAGCTTGGGTCTGGGTATCAAGCATCATCTTTGTCTTGCTTGCATTTCCCGTGGCACTCCTGTTGTGGCTGATTTCGCTTTTGTTTGACAACCGCAGACTGATGAACAACAGATGGATGGTCATACAGGGGATCATTCTTACCAGAATGAGCCCTTTCTGGAAGGTGGTTGTCGACGGACGCGAAAAGATAGACAAGAACCAGGCTTACGTTATAATACCCAATCATCAGTCGATGCTTGATATTGTTTTCTTCAATATGCTTCGTCACAGGCTGAGATGGGTCTCTAAAATTGAGATATTTAAGATTCCGCTGGTAGGAGTGGAAATGAGGATGGTAAAATACATTGAGGTTGTAAGAGGCAGTAAGTCCAGTGTGATCAGGATGATGGAGAAATGTATGGAATCCCTGCGTGAAGGCATTTCCGTCGTGATCTTCCCTGAAGGAACAAGATCCCTGACGGGAGCCATAGGTAAGTTCAAGAGCGGAGCATTTCAGCTTGCAGTTAAGACTGATAAACCTTTGCTGCCGGTTCTGATAGACGGCACAGGAGACATACTGCCTAAACGAGGAATTATCTTCGGGAGTCGCAAAGTGGTAAGATTGAGGGTTCTCGATCCTATTTTCCCCGGTAATTTCAAAACAGGCGATCCCGACGAGCTTGCAGCAATAGTTCAGGCACAAATGGTAAGCGCCATGGAAAAGCTGAGAAGCGAGCCGGTAAAGGTTAAATAACTGTCCCAAACGCTCTCCCTGCCTCATATTCAGGTGAAAATTCACTGCTGTTGTTGATAAATCGGCTGAAATGGCCTCTGCTAAATCTTTATATTTGCGCAAAATTTTGGATGATGGACGGCAACTATACAGAAGAGAACATCAAAACCCTCGAATGGAAGGAACATATCAGGCTCAGGCCCGGTATGTACATCGGCAAGCTGGGTGACGGCTCGTCTCTTGATGATGGAATATACGTCATGCTCAAGGAGGTTATGGATAACGCGGTGGATGAGTATATGATGGGTTATGGCCGCAAGATTGATGTAAACATTGAAGGCAAAGTGGCCAGGGTACGTGATTTTGGCCGCGGGATACCTCTTGGAAAAGTACTCGATGTCACATCACGTATGAACACAGGTGCGAAGTATGATTCAAAGGCATTCAAAAAATCAGTTGGGCTTAACGGCGTCGGCATAAAAGCTGTAAATGCCCTTTCATCATCATTCATACTTCGTTCGATACGCGAGGGGCAGGTGAAGGAGATTGAGTTTCATGCCGGCAATGTTGTGAGAGACGAAGCACTGAAAGCTTCAAAGGAGGATAACGGCACAGAGGTAATCTTTATTCCCGATGAGACTATTTTCGGCAACTATCGCTATATATCGGAGTACGTCGAGAGCATGTTGAAAAATTACACCTACCTCAATGCAGGGATGGTGATAAATTTTAATGGCAACAAAATCGTTTCAAAGAACGGCCTTGTTGATCTGCTCAATGAAAGCATGAACAAAGAGGGCCTTTATCCCATAATTCATCTGAAGGGAGAAGACATTGAGGTTGCAATAACACACGGGCTGCAGTACGGGGAAGATTACTACAGCTTCGTCAACGGGCAACATACATCCCAGGGAGGAACCCATCTCATGTCTTTCAAGGAAGCGATGGTCAAGACCATAAAGGATTTTTTCAAAAAGGATTTTGACCCGTCGGACGTACGCTCATCGATCATCGCAGCGGTTGCGGTCAAGATTGAAGAACCTATCTTCGAATCCCAGACAAAGACCAAGCTTGGTTCCAAGGACATGGGTCCTGAAGGACCGTCAGTACGTAACTTTATCAATGATTTCATACGTAAGCATCTCGACGACTATCTTCATAAAAACAGCGAGACGGCTCAGATAATGCTGAAGAAGATACAGGAGTCAGAAAAAGAGCGCAAGGCTATCAATTCCATCCAGAAGCTGGCCAGGGACAGGGCCAAGAAGGTCAGTCTGCATAACCGCAAGCTTCGCGACTGCCGCATCCATTATAATTCTAATGATGAAAGACGTCTTGATTCTACCATATTCATCACCGAAGGTGATTCGGCCAGCGGCTCTATTACCAAATCGCGCAACGTTGAGACTCAGGCTGTTTTCAGCCTTAGGGGAAAACCGCTGAACAGCTATGGGCTGACCAAGAAGATAGTTTACGAAAATGAGGAGTTCAACCTTCTTCAGGCTGCCCTGAATATAGAAGAGTCTGTTGAGGACCTCCGTTATAACAACGTTGTCATTGCCACTGATGCTGATGTTGACGGCATGCATATCCGCCTGCTCCTTCTTACCTTCTTCCTGCAGTTCTTCCCTGACCTTGTCAGGAAAGGCCATGTTTATATACTGCAGACACCGCTTTTCAGGGTGCGTAATAAAAAGGAAACGCGTTACTGCTACAGTGATAATGAAAGACTTAAGGCAATCAGGGACCTGGGGCCGGAGCCGGAGATAACACGTTTTAAAGGGCTGGGTGAAATCTCACCTGAGGAATTCGGACATTTTATAGGGAAGGATATACGTCTTGAGCCGGTTATCATGAAGAAAGCCGATCCGTACACCCAGTTCCTGGAGTTCTTCATGGGTAAGAATACTCCGGAACGTCAGGACTTTATAATTGACAACCTGAGAATTGAGGAAGAGCTGCCGGAAACAGCCAGGGTGTGAGAGGAGATTGTTACAGATGACGAAAGAGAGTGATCCTGAAGATGAAACCTTCACCAATGAAAGTGAAGAGATAAAAGAGACTAAGAACGGTTATATACCTGCCGCACTAAGTACTGTGACGGCACTTTCAGGTATGTATCAGGACTGGTTCCTTGATTACGCTTCATATGTTATCCTTGAGCGTGCCGTACCGCATCTTGCTGACGGCCTGAAGCCTGTCCAGCGAAGAATTCTTTACTCAATGAAGCGCATGGATGACGGGCGCTTCAACAAGGTGGCCAACATCATAGGTCATACAATGCAGTTCCATCCTCATGGTGACGCCTCCATCGGAGAGGCACTGGTACAACTCGGGCAGAAGGACCTGCTTGTTGATGCGCAGGGTAACTGGGGAAACATCCTCACGGGAGACGGTGCCGCTGCACCACGCTATATAGAAGCACGCCTCTCGAAGTTCGCCCTTGAAGTAGCCTTCAACAGCAAGACTACTGAATGGATGAGTTCCTATGACGGCCGGAACAAGGAGCCCGTTACACTTCCCGTAAAATTCCCTCTTCTGCTTGCTATGGGGGTTGAAGGTATCGCCGTGGGACTGGCATCCAAGATCCTTCCCCATAATTTCAATGAGCTCATTGATGCGTCAATAAATTGCCTCCAGGGAAAACCTTTTGTTCTCTACCCTGACTTCCCGACTGGCGGAATGATAGACGTGGCCAGGTATAACGACGGAATGAGAGGCGGCGCTGTAAAAGTGAGGGCCAGGATAGAAAAGATTGACAAAAAAGGACTGGTCATAACTGAAGTGCCGTTTGGCAGAACGACGACTTCACTCATCGAATCAATAGTTAAGGCCAACGAAAAGGGTAAGATAAAGATCAAAAAGATAGATGACAACACTGCCGGCGGAGTGGAGATCGTGGTTTACCTGCAGTCGGGCATCTCACCTGACAAAACGATAGATGCACTTTATGCTTTCACAGACTGTGAACTGTCAATCTCACCCAATGCCTGTATCATCACTGAAGAAAACAAACCCGCCTTTGTGGGAGTGAGCGATATACTGAGATATTCAGTGAACCAGACCGTCACTCTCCTTAAGCGTGAGCTCGAGATACGCAAGGCTGAACTTGAAGAAGAGTGGCACTTCGCGTCTCTTGAAAAGATCTTTATTGAGAAAAGAATTTACCGTGATATTGAAGAGAGCGAGACCTGGGAAGCAGTCATCAGTGCCATTGAAAAGGGGCTGAAGCCCTATAAAAAGCTGTTCAGGCGCCAGATAACGCGGGATGATATTATAAGGCTGACCGAGATAAAGATCAAGCGTATATCCAAATATGATTCCTCACGTGCTGATGAACATATTAAAGGTATTGAGGGTGAGCTTGATGAGGTCACCAACCACCTCGGTAACATCATTCCTTTCGCAATAAATTATTATCGGCAGATAAAAAAGAAGTACGGTAAACACGTTGAACGCCGTACGGAGATACGAAGTTTTGAAACCATTGAGGCATCCAAGGTAGTGGCTGTCAATGCCAAGTTATATGTAAACCGTCAGGAGGGCTTTATAGGCACAGGACTCAAGAAAGATGAGTATGTGTGTGACTGCTCTGATATAGATGATATAATTGTGATCAGGAAGGACGGTACTTATCTCATCACAAAGGTGGCTGAGAAGCAGTTTATAGGGAAGGATGTGATACATGTACAGGTTTTCCTGCGTAATGACAACCGCACGATCTACAATGCAGTTTACCAGAACGGACGTGAAGGCTCGCTTTATGTCAAGCGTTGTGCGCTGACAGGCCTTACGCGGGACAAGGAATACAATCTCGGACGCGGTACGGACGGAACACGAGTACTTTACCTCAGTGTCAATCCAAACGGTGAAGCAGAGGTTATCAAAGTCTTTCACAAGCCGCGTGCGCGGCTGAAGAAGCTCACATTCGAATTTGATTTTGGTGAGCTGGCGATTAAGGGGCGGTCATCGATGGGTAATATTCTGACGAAGAATCCGGTTCAAAAGATAACCCTGAAAGAAAAAGGTCTTTCGACCCTTGGTGGCCGTAAGCTTTGGTTTGATGATGCCGTGATGAGACTCAATGTCGACGGCAGGGGTAGGTTCCTTGGTGAATTCGCCTCAGAGGAAGTACTTCTTGTTGTGACAAAGGGAGGTTATTACCGCACATCAGGTACGGACCTCTCACTGCACTTTGAGGATGACCTCCTGCTGATAGAGAAATACCGGGAATCAAAAGTCTTTGCCGCGGTATACTGGGATGCGGAACAGGGCTTCTATTATGTCAAAAGGTTCATCTTCGAGGAATCAGACAGGCTGCAATGTTTTATAGCTGACACCGAAGGGTCAAAGTTTGTCAGTCTGACAGAGGTCGAGTATCCTCGCCTTGAGATCAGTTTTGGCGGCAAGAATGAGGGGCGAAGAAATGAAATTATTGAGGTGGCTAACTTTATCGGGGTCAAGAGTTTTCGTGCCAAGGGCAAAAGGTTGTCAAACTACAGCGTGACAGATATCCGTGAGCTTGAGCCGGTGGTAAAGAGTGAAGCTTCTCCGCAGTCTGCAGAAGATGAGGATGAACCAGTTCCTCCGGCATCAAAGGTACTACCCCCGCAAGACCCGGCACAAATGAAATTAGATCTGTAGATCAGCGTGAATATCTACCTGACAGGTTTCATGGGCAGTGGCAAGAGCACCACCGGCAGGAAGATTGCATCATCCCTGCGCTGGACTTTTATAGATACTGACAAGCTTGTTGAAGAGCAGAATGGTCTGACAGTTGCGGAATTATTCGCCACCCGTGGTGAAAAATATTTCCGTGAAGCCGAGACAAAAGCCCTGCAGACCATATCAGCAAGGTCACGTACGGTGGTGGCATGCGGAGGTGGCACTCCATGCTCGGCAGAGAACATCGGCATTATGAAAGAAACAGGGGTGATCGTCTACCTCAGGTTGCCTGTAGCCACCCTCGTCTCACGGCTTGAGAAGTCAAAGACAGCCCGGCCGCTCCTTCAGGGAGCAGAAGAGACTGACCTGACAAAAAGAGTGCAGGACCTTCTTGCACAACGCGCTAAATGGTATGAGCAGGCAGATCTTATCGCTGATAGTTTGAACATTACGGTAGAAGAGCTTACAGGCCGGCTTGCAGACCTTATAAGGTCCAAAGGGGCTTTTTTATAGTATTTGAAATAATTGTGTATATTGGAGAGTGAGTCTGTAATTGTTCCGGAGCATTTCAAAACTAACCTGGTGATGAAAGTCAGTTATCAGTGGGTATTATGGTCGACTCTTATTTTGTCAGCGGTCATGATTGTTACACTGCTGATGGTAATTGAAGATATGTCTCTCTTTGAGACGACCCCGTTTTTTTACGCAGCTTCCGTTTCTGCAGCCTCAATAGGTCTTGCACTGTTAATGCAAAACCGTTATTATCTGCCTTTCCTGAAAAATATGCGGCTTCAGGGGAGGTTGCTTATCTCACCCCTGATGCTTTTAGCGCTTTCAGCCCCCGCAGCCATGATATATATTTATTATGATCTTAATGGCAGGGAAACCCTTAAACTACTGTCTGCACTCTTCAGCTCCCTTGCTGCAATATTCTTTTTCGCATCCTTTTTTACTTATACCCTGCCTTCGCTGGCAGCAGTCTTTCATTTTTACGCAGAAGAAGGAGGGCGATACTGCAGGGTTAAAAATATCAGGATAAAAACTATTACAGCTGTCGCTGTACTTTCTCTCATTTTTATTTTTCTGAAAATATTCAAAGGATATTCCTATTCGGGGTTGGTTCTTCTGCTTCCTTTACTGGCCCTTTTTCAGGTTATTCTTGATATAATCCTTTCAGTCGAATTCAGGAATATCATAGTGGCAGTGATCAGCAGGGAGGGCATAGGAACTCCACCATTAAAAGTTTATGATGAGGAGAACACTCCGGTAAGCGGTTTCAGAAGTATTTTGCTGTTTCCGAGTCATTACCTTGATATGATCTCAGGGAGGCTTGATTACCTTATTAACCGTGCCGATAACAGCTATGCATCCGAGGTTGTTCATGTCGCAGAGCGAACCTTTGATCCTGCCCTTATCCCGGCCCTGAAAGTCATAATTTCGGGAGCAGCCTTCAGCGATGCTGTAAAGCATGAGGCTTCAGGTATGATAAGTAATATTGAAAAGTACTTTTCTGATCCGGTAAGGAACAGTGACATGCTCCGTTTGCCTGGAATACATGAAAAGACTGCTGTCGCAAGGGGGCTACTGACAAACAAAAAAGTGCCACAGACTTCTGAATTACTCAAGCTGCTTAGTGATCCGGATCCGGATATCAGAAGGGTCGGACTGGCAGTTGCAGGACGATTCGGAATGAAAGAACTGCGGGAGGAGGCGATGCAGGCACTTCAGTCAGCCGAGACAGAGAGAGAGGCATTTTACCTTCTTAATTATTTCGGGCCTGATACCTTTGGGGAGATCATAGGTTCTTACTTCAAGCCACAAAACAGCGAAAGTGTCAGTTTGATGATTATGAGGATGCTGAGCATGATACCTCTTACCAAAGTGGCACCTCTCCTGACTAACTTTATTACCGGCGGACCTGTTACTGTGAGACTTAAAGCGGTTAAGTACCTCTGTGAACAGGGATTTGTCGCTGAGACGAAACACCGCCAGCGTATTGAGGAAGCAATTATTGAGACGGTCTTTAACATAGGAAGACTCATCTCCCTTCAGCTGGAAGCAAAAAGGAACAAGTACTTTATTCTGTCGGATGCCATTGAGTGGGAAAGGAACACGAACAATGAACTGCTTTTCTCTCTCCTCTCACTCCTGGCGGGCAGTGCAATTGCTGAAACAATAAGGATTAAAGTCGCCGGTGGCACAGCATATGACGCCAGGGTAACGGCGGATGTCATTGATACTTCTGTCACTGGCCCTGTGCGAAGACCGCTCCAGGCACTGCTTGGCTATCACTCTGACAGGACCAGGCTGGCTGAACTGTCATTCTTATTCCCCCTGAGAGAAGTCATGGATGGATCTCTGGCAACCATGATACTATCGACAGATCAAAATATTACAGGTGTCTGGACAAAGGCATGCGCCCTCCACAAGATTGCAGCGGAAGGACATGGAGTGGAGAAGGAGATAGTAATGTCTTATCTCTTCAGCAACAGTCTTTTGCTGCAGGAAGAGGCTGCAAATGTGATAGCCGCTGTCGATCCTGGCTGGTTCAGCGAGGTGGAAGCCAGACTAACGGATCAGGTAAGAAACAGGGTTGCAGGAGTGGTCAACAGAATAGTGCCTGAGGTAGCGATGATCTTTGGAAAGACACGCTTCCTGAGTCTTTGCTTCAATGGAATTCCGGAAGAGAGAATGTTAATGCTGGCTGCAGGAATGCGCTATTCCGAATCTTATGATTCAGGATCATTGCCTGGAGTTATAACATGGATTGTCCCTTCAGACCAGGGTAGGAGCGGACTTTATTCACTTCCGGTCGGCGATATTACCAATTTTGTGTTCCACTTTTCGGAATACACTGATATCTTTGTTAATTATATAGACAATCGCAGCATTGATACTGTGTAATAAATAGTCATTCATGACTGAAAAAACTACTAACATACGACCTAATCCATTCCCCGGGCTCAGAGCTTTCAGACCTGATGAAGGTCATCTTTTCTTTGGCCGGATGGAGAGCACTGTTAAAGTTGTTACGCGGCTCAAGGAAAACAGGTTTGTTTCCGTCATAGGAGGATCTGGCAGCGGCAAGTCATCTCTTGTGCTCTCAGGTGTCATACCAGCTCTTCTGAAAGAAAATGCCGAAGGCAAAAAGCTGTGGTCATACTTGGTTTTCAGGCCTGACGTAAACCCTATTGACAATCTTGCAGCGGAACTGTCCGCCCTTTCTGCAGGAGCCGGTTTTACGCAACTCTCACAGGCAAGCGTGGCCGCGTCTCTGCATAACAGAAGTGAAGGGATTATTGATGTAGTCAATAAGATAAGAAAAAGCCTGCGGCAACAGATTGTTATTGTTATTGATCAGTTTGAAGAAATTTTCAGATACAGCCCTGCCTCAGCAAGAGGTTTGGAGGGCGATGATGCAACTGATTTTATTGACCTTCTGGTAAATGTGGTGCAGCAACCCGATCAGGGACTTTACCTGGTACTCACCATGCGGTCTGAATATGTCTCAGAGTGTTCCCGTTTTCATACTCTGACCAACCTGATGAACAACAGCAGCTTTCTTCTGCCTCAGATGAGCCATGATATGCTCATCACTGTGATAGAAGAACCTGTAAAAGTGTCAGGAGCAACAATTGACCGTTCACTTTCAAAGATCATACTTGGTGATCTGTCGGATAAACCCGGACAATTACCGGTTTTGCAGCATCTTCTCATGCGTATGTGGGGTCAGTGGAGCAAAGTAGGCGATATGAGCCGTTCTCTGAGTATTGCTGATTATGAGGCTGTCGGAGGACTTAAGGGAGCCATATCACAGCACGCCGGTCAGGCGATGGATATGCTCGATGAGAGACACAGGTATGTCTGCTCGCGGTTGTTCCGTACTATTACCGTACGCACCGAAGACGGAAGGGAACTGCGCAGACCGGCCAGCGTCTCTGCAATAGCATACCAGACTGGATGCACTGTCGAGGAAATCATTCATGTCGCAGATGTTTTCAGATCTCCGGACTATTCTTTTATTACCCCATCAAGTGAGGTCTCTCTTAATAAGGATAGTGTCATTGACCTGAGCCATGAAAGCATTATTAAGCTTTGGGTGACCCTAAGAAAATGGCTTGATGATGAAGATGCCTCTAAAAGACTCTACCTGCAGCTTGCCTCAGCCGCTGAACATTACCAGGAAGGGAAGGGAAAACTCTGGACAGCACCTGACCTGTTGATGGCGCTCAAATGGCGTGATGAAAACCAACCAACACTTGCCTGGGCAGAAAAGATAGATCCTGCTTTCGAACGGACCATGCTCTTTCTTAAAAACTCGGAAGAAGAATATGCCGTACAGGAAGAATACAACAGGAAAGCTGGCAAAAATAAGATAAAACGCTCACGCCTAATTGCCGGATTACTGGGGATCATAGTTTTACTCACCCTTATAGCATTGGGCACACTCTACTCTCTGAGGGACAGGTCCGAAAAACAGAAGAGCGTGGCTCTGCAGTTAAAAGATGAAGCGGTAGCCTATACAGGTGTCCTTCGTGACAGCCTCAGACAGTTGTCGGATACGTTATTTACAGCCGAACAGATGGCAGGATCGGAAAGAATCAATGCCCTTGCCTTAACTGACAGAGAGAAAGAAGCATTAAAGAAAGCATCGCAGGCAAGCAGCATTTTACAGAATGTAGAAACCCAGAAGACAGTCGCTGTCAGAATGGCAACAGAAGAAAACAGGCGCAAAATGCTGACATTGGCCAGGTCGCTGGCGTTGCGGTCAATCAACCATGCCGGAGAACAGGATCTGCAGATACTACTGGCCTGGCAGGCTTATCTGTTTAACAACAAACATCAAGGCAGTGAAGATGATGCTGATATTTTCTCTGCACTCTATGACGTGAGCAAACGTTACGGTAACAAATATTATTCTCATTTCAAACCTGAGGGAGTTGCCGTGACGGCTATGACCGAGGAGCCAGGAGGCCATTTCTTCTATACAGCTGATACAGGTGGCAGAGTACTGCGCTGGCAGGCTGACCTGCCCGGTAAAGGCTATGATATGGTATGGCAGGGAGATAAGGTGATTCGGGCAATGTCGGTAAGCCCTGATGAATCATGGCTTGCCTGCGGCACTTCCGCATCTGAGATCATTATGCTACCACTGTCAGACGATTCTATTGGTTACCAACTGCAGAATCCCGGCGGTGATATTACAGCACTGGTCTTTAACGCTTTGGGTGACCACCTCTACTCAGCAACCATTGAAGGTGCAGTTACATCATGGAACCTTAAATTGCGTGAAGGGAGTGTGATGGTAAGCGATCCTGCCGGGATAACTGCCCTTGATGTTTCGCAACACGAAAATCTGCTGGCAGCTTTGACAAAAGACGGCAGACTTCTGCTCATGAACTCTGTAACGCCGGAGAAACAATTCACACTTAATACCGGTGACAAGGTAATTACATCATTGAAATTCACTCCCGGGGAAGGGCGGTTAGCCACAGGAGATGAGAAAGGTATTGTTGACATCTGGAATACCGGAACACGGCGAATTGAAGCCAATGTAGAAGGTCATACGTCGTCAGTTGACGCTATTGCATTTGACAGGAATGATGACTGGATGCTGACTGCAGACAGGGAAGGTACCATAAAACTGTGGACTCTTTCTGACCTGACACAGACGCCGGTTGTCATCTCAGACGGCAGGGAAGCTATAATGCATCTGGCTTTCAATGAGGATGGTAACGCCTTTCTTTCAGCAACAAGAGTTGAGGTGACAGAAAGACCGGCTCACGTAAGATGCATGACTGACAACCTGTGTTCCCTGGTGCACCGCAACCTGTCACCGGCCGAATGGTCTGCTTACGTCGGGCGCGATATAGATTACGAGACTACCTGCCCTGATAAAACAATCCAGATTACGGTCAGAGAGATAATCGGGAGCTGGTAAATCAAACTTTCTTGCAGCAATATTGTTCTTCATCAGAGCGGCCCCTCTGTATGGAGGAAATGTCTATTTTTGTTGCCGACTGTAATTTATAAACTCGCACCTGATGAAAGAAAAAAGAGTCATGCTGATGATCCTTGACGGATGGGGGATAGGTGACGGCACGAAGAGTGACGCCATCAGTTCCACAGGGACACCAAATATTGATGCACTGAAAAAAGTCTATCCCTCATCATTCCTTCTTACATCAGGCGAAGATGTAGGCCTTCCAGAAGGCCAGATGGGTAACTCGGAAGTGGGTCATCTTAATATCGGAGCCGGACGGATTGTTTATCAGGATCTGGTTAAAATAAATGTGGCATGCCGGACAGGCGAAATAAAATCAAACAAAGTACTGACGGAGGCCTTCACATATGCCCGTGATAAGGGTGTAAAGGTTCATTTTATGGGACTGCTGTCAGACGGTGGAGTGCACTCACTAAACAGGCATCTGTACGCATTGTGTGATATGACAATGGAATACGGACTTAAAGAGGTTTTTATTCATGGTTTCGGAGATGGAAGGGATACTGACCCGAGAAGCGGGAAAGGCTATATGGCTGACCTCTTATCTCACCTGAAGCACAGTAACGGTAGGGTGGCATCATTTATCGGAAGATACTATGCCATGGACCGTGACAAAAGATGGGAACGCATAAAAGAGGCATACGACCTCCTCGTTCATGGCATAGGCCGGCAGACGACGGATATTATCGAAGCGATGCAGTCCTCATACGACGGTGGCGTGACTGATGAATTTATGAAGCCTATAGTGGTTACAGGTGATGATGGCAAACCACTGGCTACGATAAATGAGGGCGATGTGGTTGTCTTTATTAATTTCAGGAACGACCGCGCACGTGAACTGACTATAGTGCTGACCCAGCAGGATATGCCTGAGCTGGGAATGAAAACCATGCCGCTGTATTATCTTACAATGACCCCGTATGACGATAAATTCAAAGGATTGCATATAATCTTCCCGAAAAATAATGTTGACCGGACCCTAGGAGAGATATTGGGTGACCTTGGCATGAAGCAGCTCAGGATAGCAGAGACAGAGAAGTATGCACACGTTACATTCTTCTTCTCCGGTGGCAGGGAGAAAGAGTTTCCGGGTGAAGAAAGGATCCTTGTTCCGTCACCCAAAGTGGCGACATATGATCTGCAGCCTGAGATGAGTGCCTGGAAGGTCAAAGATGCAGTCATCGGCGAGATCAATAAGCAGAAGTTTGATTTCATATGCCTTAATTTTGCCAACGGTGACATGGTTGGCCATACAGGTGTATATGAAGCAATTGAGAAGGCTGTAAAAACGGTTGATGAATGCGTGGGTGAGGTTGTCAGGGCTGCACGCTCAAATGGTTATGAAGTCATAATAATTGCAGATCATGGCAATGCTGATTATGCTATTAATCCTGACGGGTCACCCAATACCGCCCACTCTCTTAATCCCGTGCCCATATACATCATCAGCAACAGGTTTAAAAAAGTCAGCAGCGGGAGGCTTGCTGATGTGGCGCCTACCATATTGACCATGATGGGTATTCCGGTACCGGAGGAGATGACAGGCAGATCACTGGTATAGATAATCTCATGCTGCAGATTGAAGACACCATAGTTTCTCTTGCCATTATTGAGAAGAAATTCTCATGTGACCTGAAAGCCTGCAAAGGCAGTTGTTGCCGTTATGGTGATACAGGCGCTCCTCTGACGGCAGAGGAAGCGGCAACACTTGAGCGTATATGGCCTGAACTGTGGCCTTACCTGCGGCCAGAAGGAATAAGAGCAATAGAGGCACAGGGCACAAGCCTGAAGGATATTGAGGGAGAGCTTGTTACACCGCTTGTCAATAATGAGGAGTGCGCCTTTGCAGTTATGGTGGATGGTATTTTCAGATGCGGTATTGAGACAGCATTTAATGCAGACGCTGTTGATTTCAGGAAGCCTTTGTCATGTCATCTTTTCCCGGTGAGGGTAAGACAATACAGTAGTTTTAAGGCTGTTAACTATGAAGAATGGGCTATCTGCAGGCCAGGTGTGACGGCAGGTGTGAAGCAGAATTCTCCTCTATGGGCTTATCTTAAGGAACCTCTTGTCAGGGCTTTCGGTAAAGAGTGGTATGATAAACTGCGGTGGTCAGCGGAGGAATACAGCAAGAACAATGTTTCCCCGAAGAGACAGTAAGCAGCGCGCTTAATCAATCTTAAGTTTCAGAAGCTCAATTTTTGTAGATGAACCACGCAGAACGGTGAAGAGGTATTTGCCCACACGGATATTCTCCTGCAACTGTGGTATATTTCCATGTGTGTAAAGAATAAGCCCTGCAAGAGTCGTATATTCATCGCTCTCGGGAAGATTCAACTCATACTCTTCATTCAGGTAGTCAATATCCAGCCTTCCGGATAGCATGTATTCCTTCTCACTGATCTGTTTTTCCACGAGATCGCTTGTGTCATGCTCGTCCTCAATATCACCTACTATCTCTTCGAGTACATCCTCAATTGTCACAATGCCTGATGTGCCGCCGAACTCATCGACAACAAGCGCAATGCTTTTTTTTGCTTCCGAAAACAGCTTGAGAACCTTATTTGCAGTCATGGTTTCCGGTACCACAGGGAGTTTTCTCATGCCTGATTCAATATTGGAGGGTTCACGGAGGATGTCCTTAAGTTCATAGTACCCGACCATATTGTCAATATGGTCCCTGTATAGCAATATCTTCGAATGCCCGGAATCAATGAACTGTTGCCTGAGCTCATCAGCGGTACACTCAACGGGCAGCGCCACTATCTCGGTTCTTGGCACCATGCATTCACGTGCTCTTACAGAAGAAAAATCCAGAGCATTCTGAAAGATCTTAAGGCTGTTGTTTTCCTCTTCTTTCTCTTCTTCCGTCTCTACCAGGTCATTTACGAAATGATCAAGATCAATGCGGGTGAAGATTTTATTCTCCTGCTCTTTGCGCTCTGTCGTGATCCCGAAGAAAAGCCTCATGATCAGGTTGCTGATCCACAGAGTGAGTTTACTGACAGGGTAAAAAAGATAGTAGAAGAACACCATTGGTAAAGCAAAAAGATTCAGAAAGGAATTAGGACTGATCCTTACAAGAGATTTGGGAAGAAAATCGGCAAAGACAAGTATTACAAAAGTGGTGACGATTGTCTGGATGATGAATATTAAAAGATCAGAGTGAATAAGATTTGTCAGCCACTGTTCAATCAGGTCTGCTGAAAGCATACTGAATATGACCGTGGTGGTGCTGATACCGATAAGCATTGTGGCAATATACTGACCGGGATTTCGTGTATATACCGATATTATCCCTGATCCGAATTGGCCCTGTTTACGGTCAAGCTCAATCCGCAGCTTGTTCGATGCAATGAAGGAGAGCTCCATTGCTGAGAAAAAAGCTGCAAGAAATATTGCAAACGGAATGATCACCATGGAGTTCATAGCCCAAAATTACATTTTTTTCCGCTGTCTGTCGCGTATCCCCGCAAGTACGAAAGCGGCAGCTGACATAATAAGGAAGAGCCATGCCCTGCTGAAGCCATTAATGATAATCTCCCTGATGGCTATACCAAGGCATAGCAGACCAAGTAAGACCCAGATAATTTCAATCACCATTAGAGCTTTTTTGTTCATTTTGAATATATATGGTACCGGTGACATTTTTAATACTCCATTTTGTAAGGCTTGGATCAGATTCAAATCCGGTACCCATAATGATCTGATCGCCGCGCTTGAACCTTACAAACCGGTCAGACCAGACTCTTTCTTTGGGTTCACTCCAGAAGAGCAATTCTGTTTCAAGTATGTCACCTGCAGGGTTGACAGCCACTACACTGTCACGCAGTTCCCATTGATCATCTTTATCCGTGTAACGGGCATAGTGAGCGGTCAGGCTTGCCTGTGGTACTGGTTTCTTGTTATAAAAGAGCACGGTAAGTCCTTCGGGGAACAGAGTATGAGGATCATCCTTTTCTGTGAACTGCTGTATCAGGGGCGTACGGATTACAAGGGTGACCTTGCCCGAGTCAGAATACATTGTCTCAACATTTCTCCCTGAGAGTGAAGGCAGGTCTTTGATCTGGAGATCCTTGACAACCTCTTGTTTCTTCTCACATGATGAAAGCAAAGTAACTACGCTGATCAGGGCTGCTCCCGCGAGAATGGTGTTTATTATTCTCTTCATTTCCCCGTGCCAGTTTTAATCATATTTGGCTTTAAGGAACCAGAGGTCAAAAAGATTGAGACTGAGTCCGGCCGTAAGCATGGATTCTTTGTAGAGGCCGCCATCAGTACTGCCCCTTGTTGACAGATCAACATACACAGAAATCCTTGATCTCGATTTTCTCAGGGGTATGCCTGCTCCAAGAGTTAAACCGTACTGTTTGACCTTGGTACCACCGTAGAGAGCATAACTCTCATCATAGTGGCAGCCAATGCGGTATTCTATACGATTAAAGTAACTGTAATTAGAGTATTTGTCAGGTATATATTCAGCACCTGCATTAAGCGAGATTGCATTTGCATAAGTACCGTAATTGCCGGGCAATGATGCTTTGGACCATGCTGAATAAACTATATCAGCCCCGACAGTCAGCTTATCCTCTTTCCCGAAAGATATTCCTCCTCTGATCGTATACGGAAAACGGCTGGTGGTATCAGTCTGATCATAATAGATGGTATCAAATGCCAGCAAGGAAGTCTGGATATATGAATACCTCATTACCATTTCATCATTTGTAGTCCGGAGATTCATACCGGGTGTATATGTCAGCCCTGCATTGACAAATCTTCTCTCTGGCAGAGGAACCATCAATTGCATGGAAGCCTCATAACCAATTCCAACCAGCGAATTGGTGCTCTGTTTTCTGGTGTTAAAGCTACTGTTGGTGCCGAAGGCAAATTCATTGTATCTGGTGATGTCGCCAAAAATAATGAATGCATTCATCCCCACCGACAGATACCTGAAAAGGCTGTAGCCTGTGCCAATGACAGCTTTCTGATAACCACCGACTCCTTTATGCGTTTCGGTTAACGTGCCTGCCACATCTAATCCGGGCATATCAGGTGAAAATGTATCTGAAATAATGTAGTTACCGTTACTGAAGGGCATGATACCTGCACTGACACCAAATCCTTTCATAATTGGGAATCCCAAAAGAAGATGCGAGAAGTTCAGGTCTGATGAATAATAATTCAGGTCGCCGTCATTCAGCCTGAGGACTCCGTAATCAAGGCCGAAATCAAAAATAAATGATGCCGTATCGATGCTGCTGTATGAGGCGGGTGTCTGGTAGTTCAGAGTCAGGTTATTTCTTATGCCACTGCTTATACCGCCCATGGCAAGCGTTCTGAATGTGCCCTGCGAACTCAGGTTACCAACACCGTATCGTCCGTACGGCGAGGAGATATTTTTTTGGCCTGCTACTGCTACCGCAAGGAGAGCAAAGAGACATATCAGGCTAAGTCTTCTGGTATTATGCATTATAATCAAGCAAATAATTTAAACCATCAGTCACCAGGTCAGGGTGAAATAACATTTTCCTACGGGTAAGCGAGGCTATAATCTCACTGTCACCGCCTGTGATAACTGTGATTAGTTTCCTGTATCTTTCTTCGAAAGTGCGAATATACTCATTTATTTCAAATACCAGTCCCATGACCACGCCTCCGGTAATTGCGTCTTTTGTTGATTTGCCGGGGAAAGAGAAGCCTTTGCCTGCATTAAGCAGTGGCAACCGGCCGGTGAATTCATGAAGTGCGCGAAATCTCATTGACAGTCCCGGAGATATGCTCCCGCCCGAGAAAGCTCCTCCGGCCACCAGATCAAGAGTCAATGCGCTCCCTGCATCAATCACGAGATAGTCCGAACCGGGGTGATGGAGGATTGCCCCGGCGGCGGCAGCGAGACGGTCAACACCCAGCGTCTCCGGTGTCTCGTAGTCTATCATGAAGGGATAATGAGACTGCCATGTCAGACGGTGAATAACCTCAGCTTTGTCCGACAGAAAATCAAGCAGAGCTGACGGATCGTGACTTACACTCGATATAATAATTCTGCTTATGGTCTTGTTACCAATAAAGCTTCCGATCGCTTCCGGATCAGGAGATTTAATCCGTTCCTTACTGATAACCACACTTCCTTCATATAATGCGACTTTTGTGCTGGTATTCCCTATATCGATTGCTAGATTCATTAATTCACCGGAGGTTTTATTGTTGATAAGTGAAAGGACTGTATCTTATTAAACAGAGCAATTGCCTGAGCAACTGATGATACATCGCGCACAGTCAGACTTAATTTGTTATTGTTCTGTTTTACGGTCATGTTTCCTTGTTTCCTGTTCACAAAGTTCATTACCGAGAGAAAGAGAGGACTACGGTAGAAATTTGATGACGGATCATTTACAAAGTTAGCAACCAGAATATCATTTTTAAGTATTATTTTTTCAATACCAGTTTCCGAAGCGATCCATTTCAGTCTTACGAGGTCAAGAAGCGCCAGGGCTGAGTGGGGCAATGGTCCGAACCGGTCTTTCAGATGCGTCCCATAGGCCGAAAGAGCGGTCTCATCCCTGATCTCATTCAGCTCTTTATAAAGCCTGATCCTCTCCGGGATGCTTGATACATATTCATCAGGGAACATTATCTCGAGATCAGTATCAACAGTGACATCAGGCACAAACTGCCCCGTTTTCTCAATTGGCTCAGTGATGTTCTTTTTCCCTGGTGCGGGAAAAAGATCGCCGAATTCATCCTGTTTGAGTTCCATGACTGCTTCGTTAAGGATCTTCTGGTAGGTTTCATATCCGACATCTGCGATAAAACCACTCTGTTCACCTCCGAGCAGGTTCCCGGCACCCCGAATGTCAAGATCCTGAAGCGCAATGTTAAACCCGCTGCCTAGTTCATAGTTTTCCTCTATGGCTTTTAGTCTTCTTCTGGCTTCGTTCGTCAGTGATGAAAGGGGCGGTGTCAGAAGGTAGCAGAAAGCCTTTTTATTTGACCTCCCGACTCTTCCGCGCAGCTGGTGTAACTCAGACAGACCGAAGGTGTGGGCATCATTGATAAAAATAGTGTTGGCGTTTGGTATATCAAGGCCGGACTCGATAATAGTTGTGGCAATCAGGACGTCATAGTCACCCCTGATGAAGTCAGACATAACGTTTTCAATCTCAGCACCTTCCATCTTTCCGTGTACCACAGCTGTTTTTATGCCCGGGCAGATGCGCTTAATCGTATCCTGTACCTCCCTGATATTTTCAATTCTGTTATTGATAAAGAACACCTGTCCGTTACGGCTTACTTCATAGACGATGCCTTCGCGTATTATGTCTTCATTGAAGCCGTGCAGCTCAGTGATGATCGGCATCCTGTTTGGCGGTGGTGTAGTAATAACTGACAGGTCACGTGCGCCCATAAGCGAAAACTGCAGCGTGCGAGGGATGGGTGTTGCAGTAAGAGTAAGGGTGTCAACCCCTGTTTTCAGCTTTTTCAGCCTCTCTTTTACGGCCACGCCAAAACGCTGTTCCTCATCGATTACCAGAAGTCCCAGGTCTTTGAATTTGACTTCTTTGCCGGTCAGCTTATGTGTGCCCACAATGATATCTATCGAACCATCAGCCAGTTGTTTCAGGATCTTCTTTTGTTCTGAAGGTTTGCGGTGCCTGCTGATATAATCAACCCGGCAGGGAAAGCTCTCAAGCCTGGAGGTGAATGTCTTGTAATGTTGTAGTGCGAGGATAGTTGTCGGCACAAGCACGGCGGTCTGTTTTCCGTCCGTAGCTGCCTTGAATGCCGCTCTGATGGCAATCTCGGTCTTCCCGAAACCAACATCTCCGCATACAAGACGGTCCATGGGTGTGGCTGCTTCCATATCCTCCTTGACAGCCAGCGTACTGGCCAGCTGATCAGGTGTGTCCTCATAAATGAATGAGGCCTCAAGCTCGCGCTGGAGATAAGAATCAGGTGAATAGGCAAACCCGCCCGATGCTTTTCTTATGGCGTAGAGCTTTATCAGGTCACGGGCAATATCTTTCACCTTTGTCTTGGTGCTCTGCTTCAGCTTCTGCCATGCTCCGGTACCGAGCTTGCTTATTCGCGGCGGAGTGTCATCCTTGCCTTTATATTTTGATATGCGGTGAAGTGCATGAATACCCACAAAGAGGATGTCATTGTCACGGAAGACAAGCTTTATAGCCTCCTGCATATGGCCATTGACCTCTATCTTCTCCAGCCCTCCGAACCTGCCTATACCGTGATCAACATGAACCACATAATCTCCCGGATTGAGATCTGTCAGCTCCCTGACAGTCATGCTGTCACGGCGCGTAAAGAATCCCCTTATTTTGAACTTATGATAACGATCGAAGATCTGGTGATCGGTGTAGACAGAAATTTTCAGATCGTGGTCAGTGAAGCCCTGATGCAGGTTGAGCAGCAACGGTGTGAATTCAGCAGCCGGATCAGTCTCGGCAAAGATCTCCTTCAGCCGCTCTTCCTGAACTTCGCTCTCAGAGACAATAAAACTGCGGTATCCCTCTTTTTTGTTGGCTATAAGCTTCGTCGTCAGAAGCTCGAAGTTCTTATTGAAAGAGGGCTGTGGCTCAGTCCGGAATGAGATGGTAACAGTATCGTTCTCTCCCCTGCCTTTACCGAAGTAGATATGGCGGTGCTGAGAGCAGAGCTCTTCAAGACGCCGGCCGGTGATGATTATTTCGCGGCGGTCAGTTATCTCTCCCTTGCTGCTCCGGGTCCGGGCCTGAGACCAGATGTTGTCGGTCTTCTCAATTATAAAGTCGAAGTTTTCGCTCCAAATTATTGATGAAGGAGGTATAAAATCAATGAAGCTATCGGTGCTCTCATGGAGGGAAAGCTCCTGAATGTCAGGGATAACCTGTATCTCATCATGAAGCTGCAGTGAGAGCTGATCATCAGGACTGAAGGAGCGTATCGAGTCAACCTCCTCACCGAAGAAGTCAATCCTGTAAGGCTTATCCGCCGAGAATGAGAAGAGATCAGTGATACTGCCCCTGACAGAATATTGCCCTGGTTCATATACAAAATCAGTTCTGATGAAATTGTATTCTCTGAGAACCTCCTCGAGGAATTCAATTGAAAGATGGTCTCCTTTCCTGATGGAGAGGGTGTTTTTCTTAAGGTTGCTCTTGCTGATCACCTTTTCCATTATTGACTCAGGATAGGTCACAATAATGCATTTTCTCTTTCCTGACCCAAGGAAATTCAGCACTTCAGCCCTGAGGATAATATTTGCGGGTTCGGTCTGGTCATACATCACTGACCTCTTGTAGGTGCCAGGGAAGAAAAAGATTGTCTCTTCTCCTATGAGTGAAGTGAGGTCATTATAAAAATAGGCTGCATCCTCTTTTTCAGGAAGGATGACAACGTGAGTGGTCGGCTTCTGTGATAGTGCCCCGGCCATCACAATGGCTTTTGCCGAGCCCGTCAGGCCGTTGATTATCAACGGATCTTTGCCGTCACCGTTGAGAAGCTTCTCAAGCCTGACAAAGGAAGGGTGCTGCCTGTAAAAATCTCTGAAGACGGTGCTGGCCATCAAAATGATCTGAGGATGCAAAATTAGCAAAGAGGGCGTTCACCACAAAACAAAAGAGCCTGATAAAAAGGAAGGCTGAACTTTAAATAAGCATCTCCCCAAGCTTTGCTGTCATTTCTGACGATCCGCAGTAGAAGGGTGATCGCTGGTGGAGGGAATCAGGGATGATTGACAGTATCCTTCTTTTCCCGTCGAACGCTTTACCTCCTGCCTGTTCAATGATGAAAGAGACAGGATTGCATTCATATACCAGCCTCAGTTTGCCAGACGGATAACTCACTGAAGGCGGATAAAGAAAAATGCCTCCTGTCATCATATTCCGATGCACATCAGATATCAGGGAACCGATGTATCGGGAGGTGTAAGGCCGCCTGGTTGCAGGATCGTTCTCCTGGCAATACTTTATAAATTTCTTTACGCCATCAGGAAACCCTACATAATTACCTTCATTGATGGAATAGATCCTTCCCGTTGAAGGTGATTTTATTTCCGGGTTTGACAGACAAAATTCTCCTATTGTAGGGTCAAGGGTAAATCCGTTTACACCATTACCTGTTGTATAGACAAACATTGTTGATGATCCGTATATCACATAACCTGCAGCTACCTGCCTGTCACCTTCCTGCAGAAAGTCAATGACCCCGGCCTCGGCATTACGTTCGGTTACGCGCCTGTAGATCGAGAAGATTGACCCGACGGAAACATTATAGTCGATGTTTGAGGAACCGTCAAGCGGATCCATGCAGACGACATATTTGCCCCTGCGGGCAAATGTCTCGGTGAAGATCACCTCATTCTGGTTCTCTTCAGAGGCAACGCCGCAGCATTCTCCGCTGGCTTCGAGAGCGTCTATGAATACCTCATCGGCATAGCGGTCAAGCTTCTGCTGATCTTCACCCTGCGGATTCTCCGTGCCGGATCTTCCCAGTATTTCAACCAGTCCTGCCTTGCGTATCTTCGCATTGACCATCTTGGCGGCAGTACCTATATGATGCAGGAGGCTGGAGAGCTCCCCGTGTGCATAGGGAAAGTCCTTCTGCTTCCTGATGATAAAATCATTAAGGCTGACAATATCATAACTTGACATTTTGCAGGAGAATTAGTGATTATTGGATATTTTTGAAAATCGTTTACTAATGGCTAAATTATAAATTTGCCCATATTTTCCTAATGATGAATGTATTTAAATTCGGTGGTGCCTCAGTAAAGGATGCAGCCGGCATAAGGAAGAATCCCGGGAAGCGGTGACAGAAACTTTTACATTTCACAGTGAGAATGGTAGTGAGGGACAGATGATCCCTACTGACCCAGGTCAGCCTTGAAAACTGCCTTATAGGCATAGACCTTTCCCAGGTTATTATAAAGCTCAAAGCCGAAAGTAACTGATTTGGCCTTCTTCTCCAGAGTGTTTGTTGCCGGGTAGTAATACCAGTCCTCGGTAAATGAGAGCTTGCCTATTTTGGTGCGGTCATTATTGAATTCGCTCTCAATTTTCTTTACATCGTCAGCCGACAGAGACTCACCGCTGTGATAGTCATACACAGTGAGAGTGCCGTCATAGACACGTTTAAAAACACCGTTCACAAATGCATCGCCGTTATAACCTGCAACCTTCTCCAGATCCCATGGATCACCGTCGGGGTCAGGCTTGGTTATTACTTCTGTGACAATATCATGTGCAATGAGGACAGCTCCTTCCGGTCTGCGCTCTTTGCAGGAAGTGATCAATGCGATCAGGACTAGCAGGAAAATGATTCTTTTCATTGCAGGGTTAACTTATTTTCTGTCAAAACTGAGCATCTCCGGGGTTCTCATCCCGGTAAGCCTGCCTTTCATTATGACCGGAGTTCCGTTTACTATAGTTGTTACAACACGACTGCGGAAGGTTGTTCCCTCAAGTGGTGACCATCCGCATTTGTACATTATATTATCAGTGCTGACGGTCCATGGTGCAGCCGGGTCAACAATAACGAGGTCAGCCTTGTATCCGGTGCGGATAAAGCCTCTCTCCCTGATATTGAAAATGATTGCCGGATTATGACACATTTTTCGCACTACCAGCTCAGGCGTAAGGATGCCCCTGTGGCAAAGCTCCAGCATCATCACCAGCGAGTGCTGCACCATAGGATTTCCTGACGGTGCGCTGAAGTAAGGTGCTGATTTCTCTGCGAGAGTATGCGGGGCATGATCAGTTGCAATGACATCAATTGTATCATTCTTTACAGCATTTATCAGAGCCTCGCGGTCAGAGGCTTTTTTGATGGCCGGGTTACATTTAATAAGGTTACCCTTATCGAGGTATGATGAATCATCAAACCAGAGGTGATGCACGCAAGCTTCGGCGGTGATTTGTTTTGAGGAAGGGTCGCTGCCGGGAGTCAGCAATTCTGTCTCCTCTGCCGTTGACAGATGGAGCAGATGAAGCCTGGTTCCTGATCTCACAGCCCTGGTCACGGCAGCGGTGGATGAAGCCAGGCATGCTTCACGACTCCTTATAAGAGGATGGAATGAAGGATCGATATCATCGCCATATTTTTCCCTGTAAGCAGCTAAGTTGGCTTTTATTATTTTTTCATCTTCACAGTGGCAGGCTATCGGGAGCTTTTTAATGCTGAATATTACATCAAGCGCGTTTTCGCTGCCTACAAGCATGTTGCCGGTTGACGCACCAAGGAACAGCTTTATGCCGGGAACAGACGCCGTGTCAGCTTTAAGAAGCTCATCGCCGTTGACATCGGTTGCGCCCAGGTAAAATGAATAATTTACGAATGACTTGCCGGAGGCCAGCTCATTTTTTTTCTGCCACTCTTTAACAGTGACTGTCTGTGGAATGGTGTTGGGCATTTCCATGAAGGAGGTCACCCCTCCTGCAGCTGCGGCAGCGCTCTCGCTGTTGATATCCCCCTTATATGTCAGGCCAGGTTCACGGAAGTGAACATGATCGTCAATGACGCCCGGTATGAGCCACATACCCCTGGCATCAATGACCGTTGCTTCCTTATGTGACGGAGCTTCTCCGGGACTGAAGATGCCGGCTATACGGTCGCCTCTGACAATGAGGTCAGCTGCATAAGTGCGCTCTTCATTGATTAGTAAGGCATTCGTGATCAGGATATGATTCATCTATGCTCCTTTTACCCGGTGACAGGTTTATTCTAAAATTCTGTGCGGCTTCTTGAAGTAACTTGCGATCTTCATGCGAAGCACACCCCACAGCGCTTCATTGAATATACCTCCTGACATCTTTGATGTACCGGCTTTGCGGTCAGTGAAAATAATCGGTATCTCAACTATTTTATAGCCAAGCCTCCATGCTGTGAATTTCATCTCGATCTGGAAGCCGTATCCTACAGATTTAATATGTGCCGGCTCGATGCTCCTCAGTACTTCACGCCTGTAACACTTGAAGCCGGCAGTGGTATCCTTAATGTCCATCCCTGTGATAATCCTGACATAAATGGAGGCGATATAAGACATCAGCACCCTTCCCATGGGCCAGTTCACGACGTTCACGCCCGAGATGTATCTTGATCCGATGGCCAGGTCTGCTCCGTCACGGTCACAAGCCTCGTAAAGTCTGACAAGGTCCTGCGGGTTATGTGAGAAGTCGGCATCCATCTCGCATATGTATTTGTAATCTCTCTGCAGGGCCCAGTCGAAGCCGGCTATATAAGCCCTGCCAAGGCCCAGCTTTGCAGGCCTTTCCAGGAGGTGAAGGTTGGGAAAGGATGGCATCATTTCCTTCACAAGGCGAGCCGTGCCGTCAGGCGAATTGTCATCGATGACCAGTATGTCGAAAGGAACCGAGAGAAAGGTAATTGATTTAACAAGCTCGGAGATATTCTCTTTCTCGTTATACGTTGGTATGAGTACCAGGTTTGGCATTAAGGACCGCTAATGATGCGAATTTAGTTATTTTTCTCAGTCGTGACTGTCATTATTGCATTTGCCTCATTGTTTAGCGGTGTTTTCAGGACGGAGTAGATGAAAAATATTTCTGAAAATATTTTGCATGTTTAAGAGGAAGCGTTACTTTTGCCTCCCCAAACGATTGAAAATCGGGTGAAGTTCTTTATTACGCTGTGTGCGCTTATCAGTCCCATAGCTCAGTTGGTTAGAGCGCTACACTGATAATGTAGAGGTCCTCAGTTCAACTCTGAGTGGGACTACAGGAATTTGCGATTTACGATTTACGATTTAATAAATCGACAATCGAAAATCATATTTCGGGGAATTAGCTCAGTTGGCCAGAGCACCTGCTTTGCACGCAGGGGGTCAAGGGTTCGACTCCCTTATTCTCCACAAAGAGTCTTCGGAAGAAGGCTCTTTTTTTTTGATTTCATCGGGCATGATTGTGAAATTTTTTACTCACTTGTACGTTAATTGTTATAAGCCTGTGCTTTTAAAAATCTAATCCCGGAGAAAATGAAAAAAATAAGGTTTAAACACATACTGGTATTTACTGTAATCTCTTTTACAGTCATTAATGCAGTCGGACAGACGTCAATGCCAAATGAGCTTACCACAAACACAATCCGGGAGCAAATTAATTATGTGGAGGAACATACAAGGATATACGATAACTTCCGGGCTATTAGGGAAGATATATACCAGAAGATCAATCGCAATGTCATGGATACTATTGTTGCAGAAAAAGGCCGGGTTGCAGCATTGAAAATCCTTACATCAGATTTAGACGGCAAAACCGATTCGCTTAATGATTTGCTCAGCACTGCAAGAATAGATCTTGTACAGGCTACCACTACAAAAAACAATATAAGAGTACTGGGTCTGGAATTAAATAAGCGGACTTATAATGCCATTATGTGGATAGTTGTCGGAGGATTAGCCTTTCTCCTGGCGCTTGGTTTTCTTGTCTTTAAAAGAAACCTGACCGTACTCCTCAGAACTGATAAAGATCTGAAAGAGCTTAAGGATGAATTTGCAGCATACAAACAGTCCTCGAGGCTTGCGCGTGAAAAACTGGAAATGGATAATTTTCATGCGATGCAGAAACTGAAGGAGAAACTAAAAGAGAGGTGAATATTCTATACCTTATATTATATACTGTCATTTTGCCATCATGATCGGGGGGCTGAAAAAGGGAGGGAGGAAAAATAATTTCAAAAAAAGTAAATATAATTTGTTTTTGTAAAAATATTCCATATCTTTGCACCCGCTTTTGAAAGAAAGCAAGTTCTCTGAAAGGTCAGGAATGACAGAAATGACCGGTGGGGAAGCCACGAGCTGGCTTAAAAAATCCGAGAAAATTTTTAAAATATTTTTGGTTGAGAACGAAGAGTTCATTATCTTTGTCGTCCCTTGCATCAAAAAAAAAGGGAATAGTTCTTTGAATTAATGATGAAGTAGTAGCACACAGGCGAGAGAGATACTCGCCAAAAACCTAGCGATTTTGTTTGAGTTTTTGATGAGGCCGGATTGATCTTCGAAGGATATTTAAGAAATGAAATATTACAATGAAGAGTTTGATCCTGGCTCAGGATGAACGCTAGCGGGAGGCTTAACACATGCAAGTCGAGGGGCATCACGAGGTAGCAATACTTTGGTGGCGACCGGC
>Ga0209745_1000146_pt1 | contig 39273 bp, 41 predicted proteins | sample BarGraNGADG00312_FD_184495 | JGI IMG/M metagenome (GOLD analysis project Ga0209745, IMG submission 184495) | Arctic peat soil microbial communities from Barrow, Alaska - Barrow Graham LP Ref core NGADG0004-312 (SPAdes) (version 2) | ecosystem: Environmental > Terrestrial > Soil > Wetlands > Peat... | reverse complement strand
TTCAGGACGCGTCCGGGAGTGACGGCGTAGGGCGAGCCGGTCTCCACCCACGCGAAGTCGTGGTCGGCAGGCGCTGCACGCACCCGCTCGTCCCGCGCTGCCCCGCCCGGCTCGGTCTCGGTCGAGACGTGCACCCGGATGGCTCCCACCTCCTTGGCAAGGGCCGGGATGACGTCGGCCGGGTCGCCGTGGCGCAGGCACAGGTGGCCGTCGTAGGCCTCGTCCAGGGCTTTCAGGGTGGCGGCGAGCCATGCCTGGCGCACCGGGCCGGCATCGTCGAAGAAGTCAGGGTCGATCACGAAGCAGGGCAGCACGCGTGCCCCCTCCGCAGCCGCTGCGAGAGCCGGGTGGTCGGCACGTCGCAGGTCACGGCGCAGCCAGAGCAGGCTGACGGCCTCAGGCATCGGCCGGCTCGGGGCCGATGGCCTGCGCGGCCAGGGTCGCCGCTGCGGTCGCGATGCTGTGTCCCAGTCGCCGCGAGGGCTCGGCGACAAGGTGCTGGTACTTCCCACCGACCCACACCGGCAAGCGCTCCTCACCAAGGCACTCCACCACCCGCCGGGCCCGGGCGACGTCCCGGCTGCGCGGAACGGTGGTGACGGCGACCCACGCCCCCGACCTCGTGGCGGCCTCCCGCCACGCCGGCAGGGGCACCTGCGAACCGAGGTAGATCGTCGGCAGGCCCGCCCTCCTTGCAGCGACGGCGAAGGCCATCAGGCCGATCTGGTGGTCAACCCCCGGCGGGGCGCCGATCAGGACAGGACGCCCGGACTGTCCGCGTCCAACAGCTTCGTAGGCTGCGGAGAGGCGGCGCATCACAACGTTGGACACCAGGTGCTCTGCTGCCACCGACACCGTGCCCTCGGCCCACTCCAGGCCGATCCGATGCATGGCGGGCAGCAGCCAGCGGTCGACGACGGTCTCGAAGCCGGTATGGGCGAAGCGCTCCTCGACCACCCGCGCAACAGCGGACGCATCGAGGTCGACTGCTGCGGCGAGCAGCTCGGCAATGGGGTCGACCCGGGCGTCGTCGCTGTGCGGACGGTGCGCGACCTCCACAGCTGCAGCTCGCGGAGCCCAGCCGGCCTGCACCAGTTCATGCATCGCCGAGATCCGCGCCAGCGCCTCATCGTCGTAGATCCGGTAACCGGAGGCCGTTCGGGACGGCGCAAGCAGGCTGTAGCGCCGTTCCCAGGCGCGCAGCGTGTGTTCGGGCACCCCCGTCAGCTCGGAGGCCTTCTTTATGGTCACCATGATCGCGGCCCATGCTAGGCCCGAATGATCTCCGGCGAACACACTTGTACGCACTTTGTCTAAGGTTCCGCGCTCCGTCTTGGCATCAGGCGTCGCTCTTTGCGAGGATCTTGTACAACGTTGCGGGAGGGAATCGCATGTCGGACCGGATGCGGCAATGGCTGGTGACGGCCGGCGCCATCTTCATGATCTTCGGCACGCTGTACGGCTTCGGGTTGATAGGTACCCCGGTCGAGCAGTCGTCAAGCGGGAGTCTGTCCGCCGAAGCCACACTGCTGGCGCCGGCTGTGCGCGCCTTCTCGATCTGGTCGGTGATCTACCTGGGCCTCATCGGGTACGTCATCTGGCAGTGGCTGCCGGCGAACGCCGCCTCGACGCGGGCTCGACGGATCGGCTGGCTGTCCGCACTGTCGATGGCGCTGAACGGCCTGTGGCTGCTGGTGGTGCAGGTGGGTGCGCTGTGGCTGAGCGTCATTGTGATCGCTGCCCTTGTTGCGACCCTCGGTGAACTGATGCGACGTCTCGGCAAGCCCCGCGCCACCGCTGCGGGCGAGTATCTGCTCGTCGACGGCACCTTCGGGCTTTACCTCGGCTGGGTGTCGGTCGCCACGCTCGCCAACGTCACCGCAACGCTCGTCGCGTCCGGTGTCGACCCGGGCCCGGAGGTCGCCGAGTACCTCGCCGTTGCGGTGCTGGCCGTCGGCGCCGTGCTGGGCGCCATCCTCGCCCGCGTCCTCGGCGGACGGATCGGGGTAGCCGTCGCCATGGGCTGGGGCCTGTTCTGGATCGCCGTCGGCCGCCTGACCGGGCAGCCTTCCTCCGATCTGGCTGGCGTGACCGCAGCCATCGGCGCTGCCGTCGTGGTGGTGGCAACAGCGCTGGTCCTGCGGGGACGCCCAGCCCGCCGCACGGTCACCGAACACGCGTACGACCACTGAGGGAGATCATGAGCATCGCCATCCACGACCAGGTCGTCCTGCTCGACGAGCACGACCAGCCGATCGGCACCGCGCCGCGCGCGACCGTTCACGGCACCGACACGCCCCGCCATCTCGCCTTCTCCTGCTACCTGTTCGACAGCAACGGCCGCGTGCTGCTGGCGCGTCGGGCCCTCACCAAGGTGGCGTGGCCGGGTGTCTGGACGAACTCCTGCTGCGGGCACCCGCGTCCGGGTGAGGCACCGGAGGACGCCGTCCGGCGAAGGCTCGCTGACGAACTCGGGGCTGTCGTCACCGACGCCCGCCTGGTGCTGCCCGATTTCGGGTACAGGGCCGTTGACGCGTCCGGGGTGGTCGAGAACGAGTTCTGCCCGGTCTGGGTCGCCCGGTTGGCGGGGCCGTTGCGGCCCGATCCGAACGAGGTGGCCGAGACCACCTGGGTGGCCTGGCTCGACCTGGTGGCGCTGGTGGACAGCGCTCCGGCCCTGCTGAGCCCCTGGTGCGTCGAGCAGGTGCCACAGCTTTGCGCAGCGGACGCGAAGGTGGGTGCAGCATGACGCTGACGAGTTCCGGTCACCGGCGGCTGGCGGAGGCCCCCGGGCCGGCCACCGGTGACGATGCCACGGTGGTCGCCGTAGAGGCCTTCATCGCAGAAACCATGGAGTCCCTCCGGGAGCGATGGGTCGACCTGGCGGCTACCGTGGTCCCCCGACCCGGCGTGCTGCACACCGACTCCGTACTGGACCTGCTCTCGGGCATGGTGAACTCCGGCGGCAAGCGCTTCCGGCCGCGGATGGCCCACTGGGGCTGGGTGGCCGGCGGCGGCACCAGCGACCTGCGCGGCTACGCCGACCTGGTGCGGGTCGGGGCTGCCTTGGAGATGCTGCATGTCTTCGCGCTGATCCACGACGACGTCATGGACGCCTCCGAGACCCGCCGCGGCCAGCCGTCCGTCCACGCCAGCGCGCGGCGGCAGCACGTCCGGTTGCACGGCTTCGGCGACGCGCAGCGCTACGGGGAGAACATCGCGATCCTTGCCGGCGACCTCGCCCACAGTGAGGCCGGCCTGCTGGTGGCAGGGCTGCCGCGGCCGATGCAGGAGATGTGGCGGACGCTGGCCATCGAGTTGATGATGGGACAGGGCCGCGATCTCGTCGGGGCTGCCAACGGGCGTCGCGACCTTGAGCACGCTCGGGAGGTGGCCCGCGCCAAGTCCGGTGCGTACACCGTGTGGCGGCCGCTGCAGCTGGGCGCAGCCGCAGCCGGTGCCGGGCCCCGGACGCTGGCTGCGCTGGAACGCTACGGCGTCGCGGTAGGGGAGGCGTTTGCCCTGCGCGATGACATCCTCGGCGTGATCGGCGACCCGGTGGCAACCGGGAAGCCCGTCGGAGACGACCTGGTGGCCGGCAAACCGACCGTCCTGCTGGCCCTTGCCACACAGCGGTTCTCGCCGCGCTGGCGGCGGGCGTTGCAGCGGGCAGGGAGCGGCGGCCGGGTCTCCAGTGGGGACATTGCTGTTCTCCAGGCGGAGTTGGTGCGCTCGGAGGTGATCGGCGACGTGGAGGCGATGATCTCCGACGCTGTCTCGACGGCGTTCCTCGCCCTCGACGACTCCGCCGTCGATCGCTCGGCCGCCGCCGGCCTGGAAGACCTGGCCCGCCGCGTCGCCTGGCGGACCACGTGAGTCGCGTCGTCGTCGTTGGCGCCGGCCTCGCCGGGCTGTCCGCCGCGAGCCGGCTGGTGGCCGACGGTCATGACGTCACCGTGATTGAGCGGGGCGCAGAGCCCGGCGGGCGCAACGGTACCCGGAGAGCGGACGGCTTCACTTTCGACACCGGGCCAACGGTGTTCACGATGCCGCACCTGCTCGACCGCGCCTTCTCCCGCCTGGGACGCGACCGCGCCACCGAGGTACCGATGAACCGCCTCGATCCGGCCTATCGCGCGGTGTACCCCGACGGCACCCAACTGCTGGTGCGGGCGGAGATCGCCGACCAGGTGGAAGAGATCCGCACCCGAGGTCTTGCCCGCGACGCCGCGGCGTACCCCGGCTTCGTCGACTGGCTGGAGCAGCTCTACGAGCTGGAGATGCCGAACTTCATCGAACGCAACTTCGACTCCGTCCTCGACCTGATGGCCAACCCTGCTGCGGCGGCCAAGCTGGTGCGCCTGGGCGGCTTCGGCAGCCTGCAGAAGGCTGTCAGCGGACGCTTCGTCGACTCCCGGCTGGTGCGGCTGTTCACCTTCCAGTCGATGTACGCCGGCCTCGCGCCGTCCGACGCCCTTGCGATCTACGCAGTGATCACCTACATGGACTGCGTCTCGGGCGTCTGGTTCCCCGAGGGCGGCATGCACGCCGTGCCGCGCGCCTTGGCGCGGGCGCTCTGCGAGGCGGGCGCGGACCTGCGCTTCGGCACTGCCGTCGGCTCGATCCTGCGCGACTCCTCCGGACGGGTGGCCGGGGTGAGTGCTGGCGGCGAGCAGCTGTCGGCTGATGCCGTGGTGGTCACCCTCGACCTGCCGACGGCCTACGCGGAGCTCCTGCCCGACCTGCGTCCGCCCCGTGTTCTCGACCGGGCGGCCTGGTCGCCGTCCGCCCTGGTCTGGCACGTGGGCGTCCGCGGGGCCCCGAAGTCCGGCGTCGCGCACCACAACATCCACTTCGCCGACGCCTGGAGCGAGTCGTTCGACCAGCTGATCAAGCGCAGGGAGCTGATGACCGACCCGTCGCGGCTCGTGACAATCCCGAGCCTCGACGCCCCCGGCATGGCGCCCGCCGGCCACAGCGTCCTGTACGTCCTTGAGCCGGTGCCGCACCTGGGGGCGGGCATCGACTGGACGGCCGAGCGCGGGCCGGCAAGGGAACGGCTGCATCGCTTCCTCGCCGCCAACGGCTACCCCGACGACATCGTCACCGAGCAGCTGGTGACCCCGGCGGACTGGGCAGCCCAGGGCATGGCCATGGGCACACCGTTCAGCCTCGCCCATACCTTCGGCCAGACCGGCCCGTTCCGTCCTGCCAACGTCGAGCCGCGGGTGCCGGGCGTCTTCTTCGCCGGCAGCGGCACGACGCCGGGCGTCGGGGTCCCGATGGTCATGATCAGCGGGGAACTGGCCGCCGACCGCGTCCGCGACTACCTGGGAGGACAGCGATGACGATCGTCGGAACGCCAACCGACCTGGCCGCCGGCTACGCCGAGTGCGCGCGGCTCACCCGCGAGTACGGCACCACCTACTTCTGGGGGGCGGTGCTGTTGCCGAAGCCGCAGCGACGCCACGTGCACGCCGTCTACGCGCTGTGCCGGCTCGCCGACGACATCGTGGACGCCGAGGGCGCAACCCGGTTCGCCCCTGCCGTCACCCGGCAGGCGCTGGTCGACTTCCGGGCCGGCTTCCAGCGCGCACTCGCCGGCGACCCCCCGGACGCGACCATGGCGGCGATCGCCCACACCGTTGCCGAGTGCGGCATCGAGGGGGAGTGCTTCGACCGGTTCTTCGACGCGATGGCGATGGACCTCGACATCGCCGGCTACGACACCTGGGACGACCTGTGCGGCTACATGGAGGGATCGGCCGCCGTGATCGGCGAGATGATGCTGCCGGTCCTGCAGCCTCTCGCCCCAGCAGCGAAGGAGCCGGCGCAGGCGCTGGGCCTTGCGTTCCAGCTCACCAACTTCCTTCGCGACGTCGGCGAGGACCTGGGACGCGGCCGGGTCTACCTGCCGCGGGAGGACCTCGACCGTTTCGGTGCCTCCCCCTGGCCCGGCCGGGTGGACGACGCGTGGCGCAACCTGATGGCCTTCGAGATCGAGCGCAACCGCGAGCTGTACGCGCAGGCTCAGGCTGGGGTGGCCATGCTGCCGGCGCGGTCGGCCCGCTGCGTGGCGACAGCGCTCACCCTGTACGCGCAGATCCTCGACCGCATCGAGGCGCGTGACTACGACGTCTTCTCCGACCGCGCCCGGGTGCCCACCTGGCGCAAGGCCGCCACCGCTGCCTCGATCCTTGTCGCCGGCCCGCCGCGGACGGGCGCCTGATGCCGACGGAATACCTGCTCCTCATGGGGGCCTGCGTTGTGATCACCCTGCCGCTGGAGTTCCTCCTCGGCGCGCGGGTGTACCGCCGCCCGCGCCGGCTCCTCCTGGCCGTGCTGCCGCTGCTGGTGATCTTCTACGTCTGGGACGCTGTCGCGATCGCCCGCGGCCACTGGGACTACAGCCCAGCCCACACCACCGGCTGGGTGCTGCCGGCCTCCGTTCCGGTGGAGGAGGTTGTCTTCTTCGTTGTGATCCCCCTGTGCGGCCTGCTCACCTTCGAGGCCGTTGGGCGGACAAGGGCTCGCATCGCAAGAGGCTCGAACCCTCCGTCCCTTCCTTCGCCCTCAGTTCCCGCCCCCGAAACGGAATCCCGCCCGCGAAACTCCGGGGGCAACCTTCCATTTCGGGGGCGGGAACGGCCGGGATCGGTGACCGACGCCCGGAACAGGGATGTCGATGCCTGAGTACACCCTCGCCACGCTCGTCGCCGTGGCCGTCGTTGTGGCCGTCGAGCTGCTGTGGGCGCGCACCGGTATCTTCCGCACCGCGCAGTACTGGGTCACGATGGCGATCGTGTTCTTCTTCCAGGTGCTGGTTGACGGCTGGCTCACCAAGCTCAGCGAACCGATCGTTCGCTACGCCCCCGCACAATTCGCGGGGATCCGGTTCCCCTTCGACATCCCGATCGAGGACTTCGGGTTCGGCTTCGCCCTGGTGACCGGGACGATCATCACCTGGCAACTGGCCGGCCGTAAGGAAGCAGCGTGAAGCCCTGGAGGCCTGGACGCGACCGGCACGCGGTGCGCCACGTCCCGGCACCGGCGGTCCCCACCCGCATGGACGCGCCATCGGTTGTCGTCGTCGGCGGCGGCATCGCTGGCCTCGCCGCGGCAACCGGGCTGGCCGAGCGCGGCGTCAGCGTCCGGCTGGTCGAGGCACAGCCGACCCTCGGCGGCCGGGTGCGGGCCTGGCCCAACGACGCCAGCACCATGAGCCGGGGGTTCCACGCGTTCTTCCGGCAGTACTACAACCTGCGGGCGCTGCTGCGTCGCACCGATCCCACCCTCTGCCGGCTGGTGCCGATCGACGACTACCCGCTGCAGCTGGCCCCCGTGCCGGGCCGGCATCCCGTCGTGGACTCGTTCACCAACATCCCGCGCACCCCGCCGTGGAACCTTGCCGGCTTCGTCGCTCGCAGCCCGTCCTTCGGGCTGGCCGACCTGACCAGGGTCGATGTGCACGAAGCCATGGGGCTTCTCAAGGTGCGCTTCCCCGACACCTACACCTCGCTGGACGGCCTGAGCGCGGCAGACGTGCTCGATCGGCTCCGCTTCCCGGACACCGCGCGGCACCTGGCGCTGGAAGTGTTCGCCCGCAGCTTCTTCGCCGACCCCAGGGAGTTCTCCGGGGGTGAGTTGGTGGGCATGTTCCACACCTACTTCGTCGGGTCCGCGGAGGGCCTGCTGTTCGATGTGCCCGATGACGACTACGACACGGCCCTGTGGGCGCCGCTCGGCCTTCACCTCGCCGGGCTGGGCGTCGAGGTGCTCACCGGCACAAGGGCGACCGGCCTCGCGGAAGCAGGGGACGGGGTCGTCGTGGCCACCACCGCGGGCGACCTTGCAGCGGACGCTGTTGTGCTGGCTGTCGATACCCGCCCGCTGAAGTGCCTTGTTGCAGACGCGGACTGGCTCGGCGACGAGCAGTGGCGCGACCGCGTGGCTGCCCTGCGCAGCGCCCCGCCGTTCGGGGTCGGACGCCGCTGGCTGGCTGGACGCCACCGGGAGGTATCGGCCTTCCTCGGCACCAGCGGCTACGGCCCGCTGGACAACATCAGCCGGCTGGACGCTTTCGAGGCAGGGGCGCAACGATGGGCCCGGGCCAACGCCGGAACCGTGGTCGAGGTGCACGGCTATGCCCTCGGCGACACCTCCGACGCCGTGCGCGAGACACTGTGGCGCGAGGCCGCCCGCGTCCACCCGGAACTGGGCACAGCCACCGTGCTGGCCGAGGAATGGCTGGTTGAGGACGACTGCGCCCTGGTGGACACCTCACCGTGGCTGAACCGTCCGACGGTCATCACCCCGGATGCCCGGGTAGTTCTGGCCGGCGACCTGGTGCGCTGCGACTGGCCGATCGCGCTGATGGAACGGGCGGCCACCACCGGCTGGCAGGCGGCCAACACCCTGCTCGCCGGCTTCGGCCGTCCCGGCCACGAGCTCTGGTCGCCCCCGCTGACAGGCCTCCTCGCCCGCTGAGCCCGTCCATCCCTCCAAACACCCCCGAAACGGAAGGACGCCCCCGAAATTACGGGGGCGTCCTTCCGTTTCGGGGGCTGCTGACGGCCCCTACTTCGGGAAGTGGGGTGAGGCGAGGGCTCAGGCGACCCAGCGTTGACGGGGCCAGCCGTTGGTCTGCACAACAACTCCCCCGGCGTGCGCCAGGCGGGCGGGGAGCTCCCGCTGGGTGAGCCAGCGGGGAGCACTGTCGCCGAGAGCGACCGCAGCCGTGCTGGCGGCACTGGCACGCTCGCAACTGCGGGCGGCAACAGTCACCGTTCGCCAGCTGCCGAGGGTGGAAGACGACGTTGCCAGGCCTCCGGACCAGGTCATCGGGATCACCGGACGCCCCCGCGGGCCGGGATGGCCGTCGTCGATCTCGACCTGCCAGCCGCCGGGCGGCACGGCACCGCGAACGGCGATGTCGCCGCCGAGGTTAACCAGGCAGCCGATGCCGAACTCGTCTGCACAGAAGCCGGCGATCTGGTCGGCGAGCCAGGCCTTCGCGCTGGGGCACAGGTCGAGTTCGACATCCTCGGGGATGGTCAGCAGACCGCGAACGGTGTCGAGCGTCACCGACTGCCAGCCCGCGCCAGGTCCCACCGGTCCACCGCTGAAGTCCGCCATACGCAGCGCCGCAGCGGCCGCACCGGCCAGCAGCTGGCTGACATGCTGGGGGCTGCCCTTGGCCAGCCCGGCCAGCTCGGAATCCGTCCGGACCACAGAGCACGCCCGGTCGAGGTCGGCGACCTGCGCCCGGGCGACCTCAGCGACCGCAGGAAGGTCATCGTCGTCGAGGGTGAGCACCTCACACCAGGTGCCGAGGGCGTCCCAGCGGGCCGTGGCCACCATCAGGAGCCACCGGTGCGGGTGTGCGCAGGGCCGGAGGCCTGCCCAACGCTGGGGGACCCGGCCACGACCGTCCCGCCGGCCTGGGTAAGGCTCGAGGCGGTGCCAGCCTCGGCGCCGGCGAGGGTGAACCAGCCGGCGATGCCGCCGACGGCTCCCAACACACCCAGACCAACCCCGGCTATCCGGACGGCGGGGACGCGGACGCGGTCATCGCTGGAGGAGTTCATGTCCCAACGATGGAGCGCGTGGTTGTGCCCGGGCTGTGGGCGTGCTTGCGGTTCGCTGGCGATCCGCCGGGGCGGACGGCGTCAGGCCATCGCTGAGGCCGGCATGGCCACCGGGTTGTCCTCGATGTCGGCGTCGGAGTCGTCGGCGATCATGACGGTGAGGACGTCGCCGCGAACACGTTTGGCGATGCGGCTGAGGGCGACATCAGTGATGTTCAGGAAGCTGGCCAGGTCGCGCTGGGTGATGCGCTGCACGAGACCCGGGTGCTCCTTCAGCAGGCTGCGATAGCGCTGCTCCGGGGTGCTGCGCAACCAGCCCGCGTCCGCCTGGAGCGTGGTGGCGTGCATCAACGCGATCGTGGTGATGAGGCGGGCCCACGCCAGGTGCTGGGTGGAGAGGTGGTCGACCACCCGGTAGTTCACGCGCAGCAGCAGGCTGGGCTCGATGGCGGTCACGGTGTGCACCGTCTCCGCGTTGACCGCAGCCCTCAGGGTTTCCGAGCGAGGATGCAGCCCACGGGACGCGACACGACGGATGCCCTCGACGCCGAGGGCCGACATGGATGCGAGGACGTCGCCCTCCTCGGGGAAGAAGACGGTTGTCAGGCGCTCACCCTCAGTGAGCATCTGGGCCTTGAACAGGCCACGCTGCACGAAGTAGATGTAGGGGTGCTGCTCGCCGATGGAGTAGAGGATGTCGCCCGCCTCCACCCGAACCAGCTGGGCGTTGGAGGCGAAGAGGTCCCACTGCGGCAGCTCGCAACCCGAGTAGGCCTCCAGCAGCAGGCGAAGGCTGCGCATCGCGTGACCGCTGACAGCGCTATCGACGCTCATCGGCCCTCCTTGTCGGCAGTTCGGGGGTGTAGCCGGCCAGTAACTAAGCAATTCTGGGCAGACGGAGAATTGATCCAGATCAAGGAACGCCGTGCAGACCTGCACCAAGGTTAGCTCCTTGGTGGCCCCGATGGGCGCGGTCTGACAGGTTAACCCCCGACACGCGGAGGGGTGGGGGCCCGTCGCTGGGTCCTGCCGGGTGTCGAAGGGGAGTTGCTGTGTTCGAACCTGCCACGGGGCTGGTCTGCGGATGACCGGCGAGAGCGCTTCGGGGGATGCGCTTTTGCTGGGTCCCGCGCGGTCGAATGTGCGGCGGAGTTCGGGCCGGTGACCTCCCCGAGCGCACGCGGACGGCATCGCAACAGTGGCGCGAATGGTCGTTGCCGACGGGGTACCGATGAGCAGAAGCGTGCGTTTCCCCGAAAAGCCCGATGTTTGTGGATTACCTAGTCATGGGCATCCCCGGGGTGGGGTACGGTGACTTGTACAAGGGCAGAGTTGAGATCGTTCAGGGGGCTCGCGGCCGACTGTCGAATGATGTGCGTGCAGCCTTACTGCAGGACTTGGCGACGCAGCTCTCTTCTGCGGCCGGATTCGCACACCGGCGTCCCAACATCACCCTCACTATGCCTGCACGTTTCAGCAGGTGGTTACACAAGGTCGGGCAGCGGCGAATTGCCGAAGCCCGCCGGAATGGGAACTCCCTGGTGTATGACTCTCGGCTTGGTGTTGGGCTCCAGCAGGTGGCGGCCTGCTCCTGACCAGCCATGCCGAGGAGCGAACTGAGCTCGGCTCCCCAATTTGAGCCGGTTCGCTGGTGAGCGTCCGGGCCTCTGGCTCGGACGCTCATCGATTCCACGAAGGAATGGCGATTTTCCGGGGCTTCGGGCTGCCGGAAGTTTCAGGCGGACGGCAGGAGATTGCGCCACACCGCAAACGCGATGGCAGCGGCAGCGAGGGCGGCGTACCAGACTCGCTGGTCACGCAGCAACCGCGGGAGCCTCATGGCCGGGCCGCCCAGAACTTCGACCAGCCAGCAAACGCACGCGAGGGCCAATCCGGCGAGCAGTGTGAACACGAATGGGTTTGCCATCCAGGCGTCCGCGACGTTGCCGTGCAAGAGCGCCGCCCCCATGGTCGTCGAGCCACAGAACGGGCAGAGCGTGTGCGTCACGGATCTCCACGGGCACGGAATGCCCACGCCGGTCAATGCATGCATTCCGCTCAGCGCGAGCCCGATTGCACCGAACGCCGCCGACGACTTCAGGCCGGAAGCTGCCGTGAAGGAGGCCACGCCAGCAGTATTCGCCACGCCGCCATTATCGCCCCATACCCAATGAGGGCTCCCCGCATCTAGGATCAGCCTCACCAGTTCAACCAGGGAGAGAGCATGTCCGACCCGAATTCGCCCACGCCGGACCCGAGCGACGCCGTACCCGGCTACACGCCCCCCACGACTCCGGAGCCCGCTACTCCGTCCGCGGAGCCGCCCGCCTACACCCCGCCGGCAGCACCGGGAGCCTACGAGCCCCCCGCCGCGACCCCGCCGGCCTACACGCCGCCGTCCACGCCCGGTGGTTATGAGCCGCCGGCAGCGACCCCGCCCGCCTACACCCCGCCGTCGACCGGTGGTTACTCCCAGCCCCCGGCCGCCGGCGGCAGCTTCCCCGAGCCGACCGGCTTCCCGCCGCCCGCGGGCTACGGCCAGCAGCCCACCTACGGCACCAACCCGGGCGCCTACCCCGGTGGTGGCGTCCCGGCCCTGCCGCTCGCCCCTGTGGGTGGTGCACCGCTGGCCGACTGGCCCAAGCGTGCGCTCGGCGGCCTGATCGACTACGTCGCAGCCGGCATCGTGATCTCGATCGTCGGCTCGCTGCTGTCCAACGTCTCTTCCGGCCTCGGCAGCATCATCAACGTGGTGCTGAGCGTCGGCTGGATGGTCTACCTGGGCTACAAGAGCGGTACGACGGGCGTGACCTTCGGTCGCAGCATCGCCAAGACCAAGCTCATCTCGGAGGCGACCGGTCAGCCGATCGGCGTCGGCAACGGCATCGTGCGCCAGCTGGCGCACATCGTCGACTCGATCATCTGCTACATCGGCTGGCTGTTCCCGCTGTGGGACGTCAAGAAGCAGACGATCGCGGACAAGCTGATGAAGACTGTCGTCATCGACAACTCCGCCGACCCGAACGCCAGCACCTACAGCTGGCAGTGACGCTCAGCGGCTGAGCCGCACAACGAACCGGCCGGGACCTCTCACAGGTCCCGGCCGGTTTCGCTTCAGGGCTCGAAGCGGTAGCCGACCCCTGGCTCGGTGATGAAGTGGCGCGGGTGGCTCGGTTCGTCCTCCAGCTTGCGCCTCAGCTGGGCGAAGTAGACCCGCAGGTAGTTGATTTCCTTCTCGTACCCCGGGCCCCACACCTCGGCCAGTAGGTGGGCGCCGGAGACGAGGGTGCCGGGACGCCGCAGCAGCGCCTCCACCAGGTGCCACTCGGTGGGGGTGAGACGCACCTCGACGTCGCCGCGGCGGGCACGCTTGGCCGCCAGGTCGAGAGTGAACGCCGACGTGGTGACCACCGGTTCGCCCGACAGCTCGTGGGTGTCCGCCCGGCGCAGGGCTGCGCGGACGCGGGCAACGAGCTCGTCCATCCCGAACGGCTTGGTGACGTAGTCGTCCGCGCCGGCGTCCAGCGCCCGCACCTTCTGCGACTGGCTGTCGCGGGCCGACAACACGATGATGGGGACACTCGACCAGCCGCGAAGGCCAGCGATCACCTCCACCCCATCCATGTCGGGAAGGCCGAGGTCGATGATGGCAAGGTCGGGCGCGACCCCGGCAGCGGCCTTCAGCGCCGCGGACCCCGTGGCCACGGCCTCCACCTCGTAGTGGCGCGCCTTGAGGTTGATGGTCAGCGCACGGCGCAGCGCCGGCTCGTCCTCAACGATCAGCAGCCGCTGCATGGGCCATCTCCAGGGTCACGGTCATGGTCAGCCCCCCACCGGGGGTGCGGGACGGGCTGAGGCTACCGCCCATTGCCTCGGTGAAGCCGCGGGCGATCGCAAGGCCGAGGCCGAGGCCGGTGGTGGAGCGGTCGCCGAAGTGCTGGAACGGCGCGAAGATCTCGCCCATGCGTTCCGGCGCGACACCGGGCCCGTGGTCGATCACCTGGACGTCTACTCCCGAGCCGCTGGCGTGGGCCGCGATCCGCACCTTCTGCCCGCGCGGCAGGTGTCGGTTGGCGTTGTCGACGAGGTTGGCCAGCACCCGCTCGAGCAGGCCGGCGTCGGCGCTGATCATCGGCAGGTCCTCGGGGATGTCGAGCTCCACCCTGCCCTCGCCCAGCCTGACCACCCCGGCCAGCACCTCCAGCAGGACGGTGGGCGCCGGGTGCACAGAGAGGGCGCCGGCCTGGAGCCGGCTCATGTCCAGCAGGTTGCCGATGATGTCGTTGAGGCGCCCGGCGTGGGTCTCGATGGTCTCCAGCAGCTCCATCTGGTCTTCGGGGTCGAGCTGGATGTCGGTCTGGCGCAGCGTCGTTGCGGCAGCAGTGATCGCGGCCAGCGGGTTGCGCAGGTCGTGACCGACGGCAGCCAGCAGGCTGGCCCGCAGCTCGTCGATGCGTCCCAGTTCCTCGGCGCGGCGGGCCTGTTCTGCGAGCTGCTGGGTGCGCCACAGTCGTCCGGTCGTGAGGGCGAGGGAACCCAGCAGGCCGCGGTCCTCACCGATCCGTTCCGGCCCGCTCAGCTCCAGCTGCAACCTCTCGCCGGCCGGGGCGACGATCATGAAGTCGTCGGGCAGCGGCGTGCCGGAGTGGGCCAGCACTACGCCGCGCTCGGTGAGCATTGCCGCATGCATGCCATAGATGGCCCGCGCGTCGGCAAGGGCCAGGTCGACCGAGTCGGGGCCGTGTTCACGGCTGCCGAGCTCCGCGAGCCACGCGGCCTCAAGGCGGTCACGCTCCACCGCCACCCGAGCGCGGGCACCGATCTCGGTGACAGCGCCCACGCCGACGGCAACGGCGAAGAAGATGATCAGGTCGATCAGCTCGTTGTTGTTCTCCACCAGCAGGCTGCCGTAGGGCGGGGCGAAGAAGAAGTTCGCAAGGCCGAAGCTGATCAGGGACGCTGCCAACGCGGGCAGCACGCCACCGACGGCGGACGCGATCACAGAGACAAGGACGAACAGCAGCAGCACTGTGTCCAGCCCCAGGCTCTCCCTCGTCGGCAACAGCACGAGTGTGACCAGCGGTGCACCGAAAGCTGCGACACCCAGCCCGTAGAGCTGGCGACGCCGGCTCAGGCGGCTGCCCAGGCCACTGGCCGGGGCGGCCTCGCCTCCAGCGGGATGTTGGCTCACCTCCCAGAGCTTGCCAGAACCTTCGCGTCGCCCGCGTCCCCCTCGGCGTTGTCTGCCTCAGGGGAGACCACGCTTCCCTCTCCGGTGCCACCGCTGGAGGACCGCGGCACGGCAATCTCGGCCTCGGCGCCGGGGCGCTCCAGGACGAATGGTTCGGCAGACTTCAGCTGGTAGGGGACGCTGGTCACCATCACGCCCGGCATGTACAGCAGTCGGCTCTTGAGCCGCAGTGCGCTCTGGTTGTGCAGGATCGTCTCCCACCAGTGGCCCACCACGTACTCGGGGACGAACACCTGCACCACGTCGCGGGGACCGATGTGGATCTTCGACAGGTAGTCGAGCACCGGCTCGGTCAGGTCGCGGTAGGCGGAGTTGACGATCGTCAGCGGGACGGCGATGTCACGCTCGGCCCATTCCTGGATCAGCTTCTTCGTGCGCATGGGGCTGGTGTCCACCCGCAGAGCCGTGATGGTGCTGGGACGGATCGCCCGTGCGAACGCCAGCGCCTTCAGCGATGGTTCGTTGAGCTGGCTGATCAGCACGACGGCGTGGATGCGGCTGGGGAGCGTGATGCCCCCGGCAGCGGCCTTGAGCTGGTGCGACACCCGCTGGTAGTGCCGGTGGATCCGCAGCATCAGGAACACCAGTATCGGCATCGCGATCACAACGAGGTAGGCCCCATGGGTGAACTTCGTGAGCAGCACGATCACGAGGACGACAGCGGTGGCTGTCGCGCCGACGCCGTTGACGACTGCCGCCGCGATGTGGCCCGGCGTCCAGCCGTGCTCCTTCGCCTGTCGGCGCCAGTACACGACCATGCCGGCCTGGCTGAGCGTGAACGAGACGAAGACCCCGAGGATGTAGAGCTGGATCAGCTTGGTGACCGAGCCGTCGAACGCAACGATCAGCAGTGCGGCCACCGAGGCGAGGATCACGATGCCGTTGCTGAACACGAGGCGGTCGCCGCGGCGTCCCAGCTGCTTGGGCATGAACCGGTCCTCGGCGAGGATCGAGGCCAGGATGGGGAACCCGTTGAACGCGGTGTTGGCCGCAAGGGCGAGGATCAGGGTGGTGAAGCCCTGGACGGCGAAGAAGCCGAAGGTGTTGTTGCCGAACACCGCGGACGACAGCTGGGCGAGCACGGTCCGCTGCACGTAGCCGCCGGGCACATTGGTGAGCTGCTCCAGGCTGTCGGCGATGTGCACGCCCGACCAGGTCGAGAGGAACGCGATGCCGGCCATCATGGCGATGCTCAGGCTGGCCATGATGATCAGCGTCGTCGCCGCGTTGCGGCTCTTCGGCTTGCGGAAGGTCGGGACGCCGTTGCTGACGGCCTCGACGCCGGTCAGCGAGGTACAGCCGGACGCGAACGCCCGCAGCAGCAGGATGATGAGGGCTGCGCCGGTCGGGGATATGTCGACGAAACCGAGGTGAGCCGACTCGGCGACCGGCATGTGGCCGTTGAGGGCCTGCCAGAAGCCGGCCCCGAGCATGATGAACACGCTGGCGATGAAGCCGTAGGTGGGGATCGCGAACAGCGTTCCCGACTCCCGGACGCCGCGCAGGTTCATCAGGGTCAGCACAAGGATGAACCCGACGCAGAGCACCACGTTGTACGGCATCAGGTTCGGGAAGGCGGAGATCAGGTTCTCAACGCTGGCCGCGATCGACACCGCGACGGTCATCACGTAGTCGACCATCAGCGCTGCCGCTGCGATCAGCGCCGCCGACTTGCCCAGGTTGTCCTTGCTGACCGCGTAGGCCCCGCCACCGTTGGGGTAGGCGTGGCAGGTCTGGCGGTAGCTGATCGTTACCAGCGCCAGCAGCCCGACGACGAAGAGCGCCACCCACGGGGTCGCCAGCACGGCCGTCGCGCCGCCCAGGGCCAGCACCAGCAGGATCTCCTGGGTGGCGTAGGCATTGGACGAGATCGGGTCGGAGCAGTACACCGGCAGCGCGAGTGTCTTCGGCAGCAACGTCTCGCTCATCTGGTTCGAGCGCATCGGGTTGCCGACGAGCAGCCGTTTGGGCAGCCTGAAGCTTGTTGTCACGAATCCAGCGAACGCCCATCGGGGAATGTCTTGCCAATTCCTTGATGGGTTCTTGATGCTCCGGGCACGGACCTTGACGCGTCCTTAGCACGAGTGCGTTGGCGGTAGCGTGTTGGCGGCGAAAGGAAGGTCACGATGCGGGCACTGGTGAAGACGGCTCCTGGCCCGGGACTGGAACTGATCGATGTCCCCGAACCCGACTGCGGGCCCGACCAGGTGAAGCTGCGGGTGTTGCGGGCAGGGCTGTGCGGCACCGACCTGCACCTGGAGTCCTGGGACGACTGGGCTGCGAACACCGTTGTCGCGCCGCTGGTCATTGGCCACGAGTTCTACGGCGAGGTGGTCGAGGTCGGCGAGGACGTCACCGGGCTGAAGGCGGGCGACCGGGCCTCCGGTGAGGGCCACATCGTGTGCGGACGCTGCCGCAACTGCCGGGCCGGGCGCCGCCACGTCTGCATCCACACCGTCGGACTCGGGGTGAACACCGACGGCGCCTTCGCGGACTACGTCGTGCTCCCGGCAGCGAACGTTTGGCTGCAGCCCGATGCGATCGACCCAGAGCTCGGCGCCATCTTCGACCCGCTGGGCAACGCGACCCACACCGCCCTGCAATGGCCGGTCGTCGGGGAGGACGTGCTGATCACGGGCGCCGGCCCGATCGGCGTCCTTGCCGCGGCGATCGTCCGGCACGCCGGGGCCAAGCATGTGGTGGTCACCGACGTCAGCGATTATCGGCTGGGGCTGGCGAAAGCCGCAGGGGCCGACCTGTGCGTCAACGTCGCCCGCACCCGCATCGCCGACGCCCAGACTGACCTCGCCATGCTGGAGGGCTTCGACATCGGCCTGGAGATGTCCGGCGCCCCGTCCGCGGTTGTCGAGATGCTGGCCAACCTGAACCACGGCGCGAAGGTGGCGATGCTGGGCCTGCCGAAGGACCCCTACCCGATCGACTGGGGCCGCGTGATCACCCACATGATCACCATCAAGGGCATCTACGGCAGGGAGATGTTCGAGACCTGGTACCTGATGAGCTCGATGCTGGCGACCTCACCGGCCTTCGCCGACGCCGTCCGGTCGGTCATCACGCACCGGTTCGCCGCGGAGGACTGGCGCCAGGCCTTCGCCACCGCGCGAAGCGGGGAGTGCGGGAAGGTCATCCTCGACTGGTCGTAGGCTGCCGCCATGTACGACCTTCGCGAAGAGCTTTCGGCCACCCTCACCGAGATCAGGGCCGCCGGCCTGTACAAGACCGAGCGGCAGCTCACCACGGCGCAGTCGGTGCACGCCGCGACGGCGTCCGGGCCGGTCCTGAACTTCTGCGCCAACAACTACCTCGGCCTTGCCGACCACCCGACGGTGCTGGCCGCCGCGAAGTACGCGCTGGACACCTGGGGCTTCGGGATGGCGTCCGTGCGGTTCATCTGCGGGACGCAGACCCTGCACACCCAGCTCGAGAAGCACCTCAGCGAGTTCCTCGGCACCGAGGACACGATCCTGTTCTCCTCCTGCTTCGACGCCAACGGCGGTGTCTTCGAGGTGTTGTTCGACGAGCGGGACGCGATCATCTCCGACGCGCTCAACCACGCCTCCCTGATCGACGGCATCCGGCTGAGCAAGGCGTCCCGGTTCCGCTACCGCAATGCCGACCTGGCTGACCTCGAGGTGCAGCTGAAGGCTGCTGCCGACTCCCGGCGCCGGGTCATCGTCACCGATGGGGTGTTCTCAATGGACGGCTCCTTCGCCCCCCTGCCCGGCATCTGCGACCTGGCCGAGGCCTACGGCGCGCTGGTGCTCGTGGACGACTCCCACGCGGTCGGCTTCATCGGCGAGCACGGACGGGGCACCCCCGAGCTGTTTGGGGTGGCCAACCGGGTCGACATCCTCACCGGCACGCTCGGCAAGGCGCTGGGTGGCGCATCCGGCGGCTACGTCTCGGGGCCCGCCGAGGTGATCGCGCTACTTCGGCAGCGCTCCCGGCCGTACCTGTTCTCCAACTCGGTGGCGCCGGCTGTGGTGGCCGGTTCGCTGGAGGCCCTCGACCTGGCCAGTTCATCTGCCGGCGCCCGGCACCAGCTGGCGGCCAACGCAGCGCTCTTCCGCGAACTGATGGCCGGGGCGGGCTTCGACCTGCTGCCCGGCTCGCACCCGATCGTGCCGGTGATGTTCCCCGGGCCGGACGGCGCCCGCCTCGCGAGCGAGGTCGCCGACCGGATGCTCGCTGACGGGGTGTACGTGATCGCCTTCAGCTACCCGGTCGTGCCGCAGGGGAAGGCGCGGATCCGCGTCCAGCTGTCTGCTGCGCACAGTGAGGCGGACGTGCGGGCCTGCGTCCGCGCCTTCGTCGCTGCGCGGGACGCTGTCGCCTGAACCGCGAAGAAGTTCGTCCTCACCCGTAACCTTCCGCGCCCCTGCGTCGATTAACCGGTTGGAAAGGTGGTTATGGGAATCAACGAATCCGACGTCGAGCGGTATCTGGCCGGCTCGATGGCGAAGGACGATCCCGCCTGGGGGGAGGTCTCCGCCTTCTTGGAGAGCCTCGATTCGGCGTACCCCGTCGAGTCGGTGGCTGCGCTCGAGGATCGGCATGTGCCGGCGCTCGCACGCGAAGCGCGTCTGGTTGCGGGCGGGCAAGACCTGAGCAAGAGGAGAACGATGAAGGATATTTTCGCTTTCAAGACCCACCGGGCGCTCATCGCGACCATCGCGGCAGCCCTGATCGCACTCACCGCCGGTGTCGGCGTGGCGAGCGCGCTGGGAGTGAACCCGCTGGCGCACCTGGCCCCGGCCAGCGACCCGGTCGTGACGCCGGTACCGACGGCACCCACGGAGTCGGCGGTCCCGACAGCTGGACCCACTGAAGACGACCAGGCTGACGACGAGTCCGACGACAGCGACGAGAGCGCGTCGCCGACGGCGTCCCCCACCCGCACCCACGAGTCGGAAGAGGCTGACGACAGCTCCGACGAGGCCGACGACTCCTCTGACAAGGCCGACGACAGCAAGTCCGACTCCGGTGACGACAACGCCGAGGAGTCCGACGGCGACAAGGCCGGTTCCGGAGACAACGGCGACGACGAGAAGAGCGGGAGCTCCGACGGCGGCTCCGACGAGGGTGGCGACAACGGCGGTAGCGACCATGGCGGCGACAGCGGTAGCGACAACGGTGGCGACAACGGATAGCATCCGGTAGCCCACCCCGAGTCCGGACCATTTCTTCATGGCCATTGGCACACGATTCCCTGAGGTCCTGCTGGCCGCGCGCCGCGGGGCCGATTGGGCGTGGGCTGAGCTCTATCGCGATCTCGGGCCGGGGGTACTGCGATTCCTGAAGGGCCAGGGCGCCGCCGACCCGGAGGACTGCCTTGGTGATTCCTTCCTCGAGGTGGTCCGGAACCTGCACCGTTTCGACGGTGGCGAGGACGCCTTCCGCGCGTGGGTGTTCGCCATTTCACGGGCGCGGTTGGTGGACTCGTGGCGTCGCTCCGAGCGCCGTCCGAAGAACGCGGGTGGAGGTCTGGAGGAGGCCGACCGCCACCACCACCACCCTGCTGCCGATGGCGCAATGATCCAGCGCGCATCGGTGTCGCACCTCCTCGAGGGCCTGACCCCCGACCAGCGTTCCGTCCTGCTCCTGCGGGTGCTGCACCAGTTCTCCATCCAGGAGACGGCAATCATCATCGGCAAGGGCGAGGGCGCCGTGAAGCTCCTGCACCATCGCGCCATCCGGCGGCTCCGCCGCGCGCTTCTGGCCGGGCGCGACGACGTGGAGGGCGAGTCATGGGCAGCAGGGCTCCTGCCGTCGCTGAGCCCCACCGAAGGGGCCTGATCCGGGAGCGGATCAACCGACAGAAGGGTTGCTCCGTCACCTGCGTAACCTTTTCGGTCACCCCAACGGTCTAGAGGTTGGGAAGGTGGTCAATGGGACTCGAGGAATCGGAGGTCTCCCGGCTGTTGCGCGGGGACGTGCCGAGCGACGATCCCGTTTGGGGAGAGGTTTCAAGCTTCCTCGACGATGTCGGCACGGTTTACCCCACCGTCGCGACGATCGCCTTCGAGGGCCACCACCTGGCGGCCGTCGCCCGTGAGTCCCGTCTGGTCCACTCAGAGCTCCAGCACCACCGCCATGGTGCTGTGAAGCGGCTGTTCCACGGGAAGCACAGGGTCTTTGCCGGTTCTGTCATGGCCTTCCTGATCGCGCTGACAGCTGGTGTTGGCGTCGCGAGCGCGCTCGGGATCAACCCTCTCGGACAGCTGATTGCCCCTCATCCGGCTCCGTCTTCGGTGGCTCCCCAAGCCACGAGTCCGAGGACCGGCAGCCCGGACCCGGCTGACGGCACAAAGGATCGCGAGTCGGGCACGGTATCCCCAGGGACCGTGCCCAGCTCCGTCCCCACCCCCACCGGCCCGCCCACCACCCCCAGCCCGACCGCGAGTGCCTCCAAGTCCGATGACGACGCAGCCAAGGCGTCCGCCAAGGCCGAGAAGGAAGCAGAAAAGGCGTCCGCCAAGGCCGAGAAGGAAGCAGAAAAGGCCGCCGAGAAGGCCAAGAAGGAGGCCGAGAAGGCTGCAGAGGAAGCAGCGAAGGCCGCCGAGAAGAACAAAGGCAAGCCCACGCCGACCCCCGGAAAGGGTTCCGGTAAAGAGGACGGCTAGGTCGTCCAGCCAAAGACCAGGCGCAGCGCCACCCGTATCCCGCCGGAAACCCCTCTCTGGCTCCGGCGCTGTGACCACCCAACGCCGGGTTGGACCCCCCATCCAACCCGGCGTTAGCCTTTGTCTGCACTATCCCCCCGACAGCTAGCACACGATGCCCATCGGTTCGCGCTTTCCGCAGGTCCTCTCCTCCGCCAGCGAGGGGGCCGATTGGGCGTGGGCGGAGCTCTATCGCGAGCTCTCTCCCGCCTTGTTGCGCTACTTGGCCAGGCAGGGAGCGGCCGATCCCGAGGATTGCCTTGGCGAGTGCTTCGTCCACATGGTGCGTCGTCTGCCCGCCTTCGAAGGTGACGAGGTCCGCCTTCCGCACCTGGGCGTTCACGATCGCCCGCAGCCGGCTGGTGGACTCGTGGCGTAGTGCCGGACGGCGTCCCGTGCGGGCAACGGGGAACGTCGCAGAAACGCTCGACCTGTTCCAGCACCACCCCGGCGCTGACGGCGGCCTCGAGCAACGGGAAGCGGTGCGGGAGGTCCTCGCCATCCTCACCCCCGACCAGCGCTCGGTGCTGCTGTTGCGGGTGCTCGACCAGTTCTCGGTTACGGAGACGGCGGCGATCATGGGCAAGTCAGAGGGGGCGGTGAAGGTACTGCAGAACCGGGCACTGAACACGCTGCGTCGCAGGCTGGGAGCCGACGCCAGCAGGGCGGAAGCGACACCGGGGCGGGGCGTGCGCAAACAACCTCTTGACACCTAAAACCGAGCGATGCTGGTTTTTTGGCCAGGAACTGTGTGGTTCCCCAGGGTTGCTACTCGGTAGGGGCAAGACCTGAGCTGGTTTCCATCACCTTCGGGTGGCGGAGGCTCCGCTCAGGTCTTTTTTGTGTTCCGGGCCTGGATTCGTGGTTCATGAGGGACATCGGGTCGGTGCCGGCGACACGGTCATCACGATCGAGCGCTGACACCCACCCGCCTGCTTCCGCGCTTCGCTACCGGTTGTGTCGCCTCGCTACCCGTGGACGGGTAGCGTCGGGGAGAACGGGTAGCGAGGCCGGGACCGGACATGACGTACGCGAAAGGGCCGGGCACATGGACGTGCTGACGGTCTCGACAACAACGTGGTGCTGGCGCGCGACGACGCCGGCGGCGAGGTCGTGCTCACGGGACGGGGCCTCGGGTTCCAGGCACGTCCCGGCGATCAAGCGGGTGCGCCAGCAGGTGGCCGTGCAGTACCCGCTGCGCGCCGAGGTGGCGCACCTGTACCCCACCGAACTGCGGGTGGCGCGCGCCGCCGTACAGCTGGTGCGGGAGCGCACCGGCGTCGACCTTCCCGCCGACGAGGCCGTCCCGATCGCCCTGCACCTCGTCAATGCGGTCTTCGCCACCGCCGACCTGTCCCGCACCTTCCAGATGACCGAGGTGTTCGAGCAGGTCTTTGGGGTGCTCGAATCGGCCTACGGCCGGCGCTTCGACACCGAGAGCGTCAACGCCGCCCGCTTCCTCACCCACCTGCGCTACTTCTTCGTGCGGGTGGACGCCGATGCCCAGCTGCTCGAGAACCCGGTGAGCTTCACCAGCTCGATCCGCGCGTCGTTCCCCGAGGCCTACCAGAGCGCGGAGCGGCTGCAGGCCCTTCTGGAGCTGCGGCTCGGCAAGCCGATCACGCCCGACGAGGTGGTCTACCTCACCCTGCACATCGCCCGGCTGGCCAGCGAAGCCTGAACCTTCTGCCACGGTGAATGCCGCAGGCACAATGGCGTCATGGGTGCGGACCTGGACGAGCTCCGACGGCTACGTCGCGCCCGTGACCGGATGGACCGCGAGTACGCGCATCCGCTCGACGTGCCGGTGCTCGCACGGACGGCGCTGATGTCGACAGCCCACTTCAGCCGCCGGTTCCGCGACACCTATGGCGAGACGCCCTACGCCTACCTGATGACGCGGCGGATCGAGCGGGCCAAGGCGCTGCTGCGCCTCGGCGACCTGAGCGTCACCGATGTCTGTCTCGCCGTCGGCTGTACCTCCCTCGGATCCTTCAGCGCCCGGTTCACCGAGCTCGTCGGCCAGACGCCCAGCGCCTATCGGGCAGCTAACCATGACGACCTCGCCGACCTGTCCAGTTGCCAGGCGATGGTCGCCACCCGCCCACGGCGCCGCAAACCCAGCAGTTTTGGAGAAGCATTGGGAATGGCGTCGGCCTAGCGTTGTTGCATGACCATTTCACTCAGCACCGTCCATGTCATCGTCGACGACCCTGACGCCGCCCTCTCGCTCTACCGCGACACCCTCGGCCTGAAGGTCACCAACGAGGTGCCCTACGAGGGCTTCAAGTGGATCACCCTCGTCACCGACAGCCAGCCCGAGGTGGCGATCGTGTTATCCCAGCCGCACGCCGGCCGTTCGCCGGAGGACGGGGATGCGCTCGCAGCAATGCTGGCCAAGGGCGAACTCGGCACCATCGACTTCCGCACCGACGACCTCGATGCCACCTTCGAGAAGGTCGCGGCAGTGCGCGGGGTTGAGGTGCTCCAGGAGCCGGCCAGCCAGTTCTGGGGAGCCCGCGACTTCGCCGTCCGCGACCTCGCCGGCAACACCGTCCGCATCGAACAGGCCTGATGCGCCGAACAGTTCATTCCCGGCGGGTGTGGAAGCGGGCGTGGAGGCGTGGTCGTTGGCTGGGGTCGACGCGTAGTGGCGGGATGATTTCGGCGACTCCGGTGGTTCTGAGACGGACTTTCCAGCGGTCGGTGGTGGGGTCGTGGCCGGGTTCGAGGATGCCGTGGTGGTGTGGGCAGAGCAGGGCAAGGTTCGACAGGGCGGTCGGCCCGCCGGCCCACCAGGGCAGGATGTGGTGGGCGTGGCAGGCCGCCGGTGGCTTGTCGCAGCCGGGAAACACGCAGCCCCCGTCGCGCAGTTCCAGCGCGGCCCGGATGGCGGGGGTGACCAGGCGTTGAGCACGGCCCACGTCCAGGATTTCCGACGGTCCGCCGAGGACGGCGGGCAGCAGGTCGGCGTCACACAACTGGCGTGCTGCTGACGCTGTGATCCTTTGGCCTGATCCGGCCAGGGCGGCGTCCACGCACTGCTTGAGGAGTTTGTCGTAGGACATGGTGAGCACGATCCGGGGACGGTCCCCGCCATGGGTGGGTGCCAAGGATTCCTGCGAATGGTGGTTCACCATCGCCATCAGGGCGTCAGCTCTCCGCATGCCGGGGGTGACGTGTTCGGCGTGCGGATCGAGCCGGTCGAGGCCGCGTTTCGTGGCGGCGGTGTAGGCGTCGATGATCCGGATGAACGGTTCGGCCTCGGCCACGGGCAGGGAGCCGCGGAACACGACTGAGCCGTGGTGGTCGTAGCTGAACACCAGATGCCGGTTCCGCATCGCCAACCGGTGTTCGCGTTCCAGCCGGGCCGCGTCGCGTTGCTCGGCTGTGTCGGGGTCGAGGACTTCCACTAACCGTGAGGTGAGCCGGCGCAGTTCGGCCGAATTGTGGGTGGCGGCGAACCCCACCATCATTTGCTGCGCTTCACGGACCACCTCGGTGGGGAAGTCCTCGGGCAGGTCATCCAGCACGGCCGTTATCGCTTCGGCCTGCCCCGAAAGCACCTCCCCGGATCGGGTCGCCTCGGCCACGACCGGGAACCGGGCCAGTCCTTGCCCGGCGCCGATCAGCCGTCCCGCCTCGCGCCGGGTCATGTTCGCCGCGTCCGCCAGCCAGGTCGCGGTCGACGTGCCCTGCTCCTGCCAGGCGATCTCGGCGGCATCGATCAGGGCAGCGAGTTGGGCCTGCCAGGCCTGGAACCGGGCACCCAACCGCAACGACTCCTGCAACCGGTCCAGCTGCTCCCGACCCGTCAACAGCCCGGCCGACTCGTCGAACAAGGCATCAAGGGCGGCACCGATCACGGCCAGCTGTGTGCTGCCGGTCCGCTCCCCCACCCCTTGTGCCATAACCCAACGCTAAACACCGCCACTGACAGTTCTGTGGCCCAAAAAGGCTTATCCACAAGCACTTTCACCATTTCGGCGGTTGTCCACAACGAACGATTTGCCCATTGACAACCGGGAGGAATCAACCGTCAGCAGGCCTTGCGCCAGGCGCTCAGGCTGAGGTGCTTGCGCACCGTGCTGAACCCTTTCGGGATGCGGGCGCAGATGCTCTTCATGCTCCCGCTGTACTCGACGTGGAAGACCGCCTTGCCGCTGCGCAGGAGCGGGGCGTAGGTCGCGCACTCGTGGTAGCTGAGGCACTCCTCGTTGACTGCGAACTCCACCAACGGGGCGGCGTCGCCGACCAGCTCGACGCTGTTCTTCAGCCCGATCGCCAACCCGCGGGCGTGCGCGACCTCGCTGAGCGCAGCGAGGTACGTGAGGGTGTCTGCCGGCTTCAGCGGGAAGCCGGTGGACGCCTGCCAGCCGTCCATGTTGTCGGGGTCGACCGCGTCGAATCCCTTGGTCGCGCACTCGTCGATGCGGGCGGTCATGATCGGCAGCAGGACATCAACCGCCCGGATGTCGAGCCAGCGCTCGCCCGGCCAGCCGTCCAGCTTCTTGCCGATGACCGCCTTCGGGAACGCTGCCTTGTCGGGGCGGAAGTTCTCCCAGCCGCCGGCATTGAAGTAGCAGATGACGCGCTTGCCGGACCGCTTCAGCTTCGCCACCGTCGCCACGCTGGTCTCATGGCCGTCGACGTCGACAACCTTCGCCTTTCCGGCGACGAGCGTGCCGGAGTACTGGATCTGCCAGGTGAGCCCGGGCTTCGGCCGCCAGATGGTGGCCCCTGTGGGTGTCGCGGACGGGGTGGCAGCCGTGGTGGTGGCCGGGCGGGAAGCGGTTTCCGTGACCGGTGGGGTCACACCGCTGCAGGCGGTGACCAGCAGGGCGAGGACGACGCTCGCGAGCGTGCGCGGGTCCATGCTTCTCCGTCCACCGTGGTCTCCGGCAGGCTACCGCTGTGCCTCGGCGAATTGGGGTGTCCAGCTAGACTCCTCAAACGAGGGGAGTACTTCCCAAGCCATCTGTTGGTCATTACGGACGCGTGATCGCGCCCCCGCAGGTGCACCGGAAACGGTGAAGGAGACCTCACAGGACCGACTGTGACGGAGACCCTCAATGTTCCATTCGACCCTCGAGCTTGCGATCGGCTCACCGGAGCTGTGGGCCATCAGCATCGCCGCCGTGCTGGCGCTGTTCGGCCTCGACTTCCTGATCACCCACAAGCCCCACGAAGTCTCCATGAAGGAGGCCATCGGCTGGTCGGCCTTCTACATCGCGCTGCCGCTGGCCTTCGGCGTCTGGATCTGGCAGGCGTTCGGTTCCCAGCGCGGGCTGGAGTTCTACGCCGGCTACCTGGTTGAGAAGTCCCTGAGCGTGGACAACCTGTTCGTGTTCATGCTTCTGCTCAGCTCGTTCGCCGTCCCGCGTGAGCTGCAGCAGCGCGTGCTGCTGATCGGCGTCGCGGGGGCGCTGGTGTTGCGCGGGGTGTTCATCGCCCTCGGTGCTGCGATGCTTGCCAACTTCGCGTGGACGTTCCTGCTCTTCGGCCTGATCCTGCTGGCCACGGCGGTGAAAGTGCTGCGCGACACCCTGCAGCCTGCCGAGCACGAGATCCACCCCAACGACCTGCGGATCGTGAAGCTGGTGCGCCGCTCCTTCCCGGTCTCGGACGGCTACCGCGGGCCGCGGATGAGCGTGCTGGAGGACGGACGGCGCGCAATCACCCCGCTCGCCCTGGCTGCCCTTGCGATCCTTGCCACCGACGTGGTCTTTGCCGTCGATTCCGTGCCCGCCGTCTACGGCATCACCGGGGATGCCTACCTGGTGTTCGCCACCAACGCCTTCGCCCTGCTCGGCCTGCGGGCGCTCTACTTCGTGCTCGAGGGTGCCCTCGGCGCGCTGGTGCACCTGGGGTACGGACTGGCAGCAATCCTCGCGTTCATCGGCGCCAAGCTGGCCATGCACTGGGCGCACGGGCTCTGGAGCTGGGTGCCCGAGGTGGACACCCTGTTCTCCCTTGGCGTGATCGTCGGCATCCTCACGATCGTCATCACCACGAGCCTGGTCTCGAACAGGCACAAGGCCTCGGTCAGCGGGTAACGGTCGGCCACTCAGCGGGCTGCGGTGCGGTCTCGGGTGCAGCAATACCTTCCGGCAGGGCCAGGGGGGCGGACCGTTCCAGGGCGGGAGTTTCGTCGTGCGGGTCGGCGTCACCGCCTTGGGCGCCGTTCGAGGCGGGGACGGCAGCGGCGGCCACCTTCTCGCGCTCGATGAAGGTGCTCAGTTCGCTGATCGTGGTCATGATCGGGGCAGGGAAGACGACGGTGGTGTTCTTGTCGACCCCGATCTCCACAAGGCTCTGCAGGTTCCGCAGCTGCAGGGCGAGCGGGTGAGCCATCATGATGTCGGAAGCGTCGCCGAGCGCGGCGGCCGCCTTGAACTCGCCCTCGGCGTTGATGATCTTCGCCCGCTTCTCCCTTTCGGCCTCGGCCTGCTTGGCCATGGCGCGCTTCATGCCTTCGGGCAGCTGGATGTCCTTGAGCTCCACGAGGGTGACTTCGACGCCCCAGTCGAGCGTGGTCATGTCGAGGATCTCGCGGATGTCCAGGTTGATCCGGTCGGTCTCCGACAGGGTCTCGTCGAGCGTGTGCTGGCCGACAACCTTCCGAAGGGTGGTCTGGGCGATCTGGTCGATCGCAGACCGGATGTTCTCGATGGCAAGCACCGATTTCCTGGCGTCGATGATGCGGAAGTAGGCGACAGCGGAGACGTCCACGCTCACGTTATCCTTGGTGATGATCCCCTGGGACTGGATCGGCATCGTCACGATCCGCAGCGACACCCGATGCAGCACGTCGACCAAGGGAATGATGAGCCGTAGGCCGGGCTGCATGATCGCGACCACCCGGCCCAGCCTGAACAGGACGCCCTGCTCGTACTGCTTGACGATCCGTAGCGACAGGCCCAGCAGGACCAGTGCCACGAGGATGACGACAACGAGGTAGAACATCGCGATTCCGTTCGACGGCGCGATTCGGGTCTCCCGAATACGGGCCTGGACCGCAGGTCGAGTCTAGCTCGTGCCCTTCGTGACGCGTCGCCCTTCGCAAGCTCAGGGCGGCGCTCCTCAGGGACCGTGGTGGGACGGGCGGTGTTCCTCGGGGACCGTGGTGGGACGGGCGGTGTTCCTCGGGGACCGTCAGGGCAGCGTGCGGTTGCGCTGGTCGAGGCCCAGCTCTCCATACGGGTAGTCGGGCATCACCGGGGCGCTGACCTCGTCCAGCCGTGCCGTGAGGGCCGGGTCGAGGTGGGTGTCGGCGATCGCCAGCGAGCCGGACAGCTGTTCGAGCGTGCGGTTGCCGAGGATCGGTGCGGTGACCAGCGGACGGTCGGCCAGCCACGCCAGCGACACCTGCGCCATGGTCAGCCCGGACGCGTCCGCGACCTCTGCGACGACGTCGAGGATGCGCCAGGTCGCATCGGTATTGCGGCGGTGGTAGTCCTCCATGCCGCGGGACGGGTTCTCGCCGAGCCGAGTCGCGCCCTCGGGGGCGTGGCCGCGGGAGTACTTGCCGGACAGCCAGCCACCAGCCAGCGGGCTCCACGGGATCAGCCCCAGCCCGTATTCCGTGCACGCCCCGGTGATCTCGAGTTCGATGTGGCGGGTGAGCAGGTTGTACTGCGGCTGCAGCGAGACCGGCGCGGTCCAGCCGTGGGCGCGGGCACGCTCGGAGACGGCGGTGAGCTGCCAGCCGGTGAAGTTCGACAGCCCGAAGTACTGCACCTTGCCGGCGGTGACCGCGTCGTCGACGAAGCGCAGGTACTCATCGATCGGGGTCAGCGGGTCCCAGGAGTGCAGTTGGTAGAGGTCGACGCTGTCCACGCCGAGCCGGCTCAGGCTGGCGTTCAGGGCATCGCTGAGGTGGCGACGCGAGAGCCCGACCCCGTTGGCATGGGCCGCCATCGGGAACCGTCCCTTGGTCGCGATCACCACCTGGTCGCGGACACCGGGACGATCGGCCAGCCACGCGCCGATGATCTCCTCCGAGACCCCCTTGGAGTAGACGTCGGCGGTGTCGATGAAGTTCCCGCCGGCTTCGACGAAGGCGTCCAGCTGCGTGAAGGCGCCAACCTGGTCGGTCTCATTGCCGAAGGTCATCGTGCCAAGGCAGAGCCGGGAGACGGCAAGGCCGCTACGGCCAAGGAGTCGGTATTCCATGTCCCCATCCTGCGTCGTCCGACGGGATCAGGCCAATTGAAGCACCCGGATGCCGATCAGGACCGCGAGGAGGACGACGACTCCGGCGATCCCCAGCCACTGCAGTCGGGAGCGGTCCTTGCGTGGAGCGTAGACAACGATCGCTGTCACGAGCGCGCCGCCGATCAGGCCGCCGAAGTGCCCCTGCCACGAGATGCCGCTGCCGAGGAAGGTGAAGGCGACGTTGATGCCGAGCCAGATCAGCACGCTGCGAACATCCCCGTGCACCTTATAGGCCAGAACCAGCAGGGCGCCGATCATGCCGAAGACCGCCCCGGACGCACCCAGGGTCGAGCTCTGGGGGTCGGCAAGCCACATCACAGCTGCGGAACCGGCGAGGGCCGAGATCAGGTAGATGGCCAGGAAACGCGCGCGACCGAGCACCTGTTCAAGGCCGGGGCCGAGGAACCACAGCGCCACCATGTTGAAGCCGATGTGCCAGATCTCGACATGTGTGAACGCGCTGGTGAGCAGCTGCCAATACGACCCCTGGGCCACACCGGCTTGCCAGATGCCGTCGCCGATCGCCGCACACGCGCCGGCCCCGGCGTTCGGATAAATCGCGCCCGGCTGGCTCGCGGACGCGCACAGACCCGCGGGCAGCAACGAGAGTTGGGAGACGAGGCGGCTGCTCGAACCGCCGGTGAGAAGGATCCCCACCCAGACCAGGGCGTTGAGCGCGATGAGCGAAATGGTGGTGGCTGCGGGATTCCCCGAACGGCGTCCGCCGTAAGGGCCATCGTTCTGCCGGGTCTCGCGCGCTCCCGTCGTGACGCACTCGGGGCACTGGAAGCCAACGGCCGCGCTGATCATGCACTCACCACAGATCGGACGACCGCAGTGCTGGCACCGGATGTAGGTCGCGGTGCCCGGGTGGCGATAGCAGGGGTAGGCCACGGGCGGCTGCGTCATGGGCTGCACGATACCCGCTGATGAACCGACTCCCGTGGCCAACCGATTGCCTACGGAACAGTAAGTTACGCTACCGTAGGCTATCGAACCATTTATCTTAGGAGGTCCGGTGCCCCAGCCGAACCCGCCAGTGGTGATTCAAGGGGGCATGGGTATTGCCGTCTCCTCGTGGCAGTTGGCCAGGGAGGTATCCCTCGCCGGCCAGCTCGGTGTGGTCTCCGGCACTGCCCTTGACGGCGTCCTCGCCCGCACCCTCGCCGACGGCGACGTGGGCGGCCACATGCGCCGGGCCATCGCCCACTTCCCGTCCCCTGCCATGGCGCAGCGCGTCCTGGACAGCTACTTCATCGAGGGCGGGCGCGAGGCCGACAAGCCCTACCGGCCGCACCCGACGCTCACCATCTCCCCCGGCAGGGCCGCCGTCGAGCTGAGCCTTGTCGGCAACTTCGCAGAGGTCTGGTTGGCGAAGGAGGGCCACGACGGCGTCGTCGGCATCAACATGCTGGAGAAGATCCAGACGGCCAATGCCTCCGCGATCCTCGGCGCCATGCTGGCCGATGTCGACTACGTGATCATGGGCGCGGGCGTCCCGCGCGAGATCCCGCGCCTGCTCACCGAGTTCGCGTCCGGCCGCACCGGCCACCTCACGATCGACGTCGCCGGCTCGACCAAGGTGCACCGTGCTGCCCTCGACCCGGTGACGTACCTCGGCGATGACCTGCCCACGCTGCGGCGTCCGCAGTTCCTTGCGATCGTCTCGGTGCACGTGCTCGCCACTTACCTCAACAAGGATCCGGAGATCCGGCCCGACGGCTTCGTCGTCGAAGGCCCCCGTGCTGGCGGGCACAGCGCACCACCCCGGGGAAAGATGGTCCTCGACGACGACGGTGAGCCGGTCTACGGCCCCAGGGACGACGCCGACCTGGCCAAGGTTGCAGAGACCGGGCTCCCCTTCTGGCTGGCCGGTGCCTACGCCACGCCGGAGAAGGTGGCCGAGGCCCTCGCAGCAGGCGCTGCCGGCGTTCAGATCGGCACCCTGTTCGCGATGGCGAGCGAGTCGGGGCTGCGTCCGGACCTGAAGACACAACTGGTCTCCCAGCTGAGCGACGACACCCTCGTCGTCCGCAACGACCCGCGCGCCTCGCCGACCGGCTTCCCGTTCAAGGTGGCAGAACTCACTGGCACCCTCTCCGACGACACCAGGTACCAGGCACGAGAGCGGATCTGCGACCTGGGCTACCTGCGGACGCCGGCCGAGCGTCCCGACGGCTCTATCAGCTACCGCTGCCCGTCCGAGCCGGCGCACATGTATCTGAAGAAGGGCGGGGACGAGGCGGAGCTGGCCGGCCGCAAGTGCCTGTGCAACGCCCTGTTCGCCAACGTCGGACTCAGCCAGGTGCGCCGCAGCGGCTACGTCGAGGAGGCCGCGGTCACCCTCGGTCAGGACCTCGACGGCGCACGTCGGCTGATCACCTACTACCCGGACGGCTGGACCGCAGGGCAGGCTGTCGCCTGGCTGCTCGGTCGGACAGCCTGAGGGGTTCTGCCCACCGGGTTCCGGCGGCGCCGCATAATGGCGCCATGACTGCCCAAGGGAAACGGGTCGCCCTCGTCCTCGGCTCCGGAGGAGCGCGGGGCTACGCGCACATCGGCGCCGTCCAGGTATTGGCGGAACGCGGCTACGAGGTTGTCGCCGTCGCTGGCACGTCGATGGGCGCACTCGTGGGTGGACTGATGGCAGCAGGCAAGCTCGAGGAGTACACCGACTGGGTCACCGGGCTGTCGCAGCGCGACGTGATCCGGCTGCTCGACCCGACTCTCGGCCCCGGCGCGATCCGTGCAGAACGGGTGCTGGCGCGGATGAGCGAGATCCTCGACGGCGCGCTGATCGAGGACCTGCCGATTCCGTACACCGCCGTTGCCACCGACATCGGGGCACGCCGCGAGGTGTGGTTCCAGAGCGGACCGCTGGACGTCGCCATCAGGGCATCGATCGCCATCCCCGGCATGATCACCCCGATCATGGTCAACGGTCGGCTGCTGGTGGATGGCGCGGTGCTCAACCCCGTCCCCATGGAACCGGTGACCGCTGTGGACGCCGACTTCACGATGGCGGTCGCGCTTGCCGGGGACAAGCCGCGCAGTTTCGCGACCCGTCCGGCCAAGGAGACCTCGGCCCAGCGTCCGCCGAACGAATGGCTCGATCGCTTCGTGAGGAGTGCTGCGGGGGTGTGGGAGAACGACGTCGTCGCCTCGATCCTCGCCCGTTTCGGTGGCAAGTCGCACGAGGACGAGGAGCCGCAGCGGGCCCCGTCCCCGCCGGCCTTCGAGCCACCGCCACCCGGAGTGCGGATCACCGACGTGACCGCGATGGCGCTGGACACCATGGGTTCGCTGATCACGCGGTTCCGGCTGGCCGCGCTGCCCCCGGACGTGCTGGTGACGGTGCCGGGCGATGCGGCAAAGACCATGGACTTCCACCGGGCCGAGGAGCTGATCGCGATCGGGCGGCGACTCACCGAGGCCGCGCTCGACGAGGCCTTCGCCGACGGGGACGCGGAAGCGCGGCTCGAGCTCGAATCGGGGGTCCGGCTGCCGGAGATCACTGCGGACGTGCCAGCAGCCGACTGATCCTCAGCGGGCGCCGACGTCGTTCAGGTGGTGGGTGATGTCGTGCAGGAAGTACCTGCCGAGGGTGTCGAGGGTGAACTTCGAGCCGTTGCTGCGGGTGCCCGGCCGGCTCCATTCGTCGGCACGGACATCTGCCCAGGCCGCAGAGATCGCGCCGGCAGCGTGGTGGAGCTCTGCCGCGACGACCGTTGGATCCTGCTCCCAGTAGCGATCCTCGATGGCGGTGGAGTCCTGGTCCCAGTTGGGGAACAGCGGGTCGTCCTGCGTGCGGATCAACTCGACCCGGCCGCTGAAGACCCGCAGCACGTCGCGCACGTGGCAGGCGTACTCCAGTGGAGACCACACCCGAGGCGCCGGACGGACGGTCGCGTTCGGGCCGGCGAGCACCTGCGCCCACGGCGCTGTCGCTGCCAGCACGAGGTCGGGGAGGTCGGTCACGTCCACGTCCGCGGCGACGAAGCCGCACTCGGCGCATGGGCGTTCGAGGACGAACGTCCAGTCCTTGTCCTCGGGATCAGGTTGGGCCAGCGGGGTTTCCATCGGCCAAGGATAGGGGCCGGCCCTCACTGGCCGCTGGTTGAGCGATAGTCGACATGCTCTGGTTGTCCTCCGGTTCGCGGCTAGGTTTGCTGGATGGCAGCACTCTTCGCCGCGTTCGAGCCGGACGCGCACGGCGCCGGGGCAGAGGTTGTGGTTGAGCTGCTGGCCCCGCGCCATCTGGACGCATGCGTTGCACTGGCCGTGCAGCGCGAGGGCGGCGACCCGACCGCATGGCGGACGGTGCTGGAGAGCGGGCTGGACGCGACCGATCGGGCCACCTTGGTCGGGTTGGTCGACGGGCAACTCGTCGGTTACTCAACGGTGGCCTGGCTCGCTCCCGGGATCGGTCACCCGACGTCAGCTGCACCGGACGGGTGGTACCTGCTCGGACTCGTCGTCGACCCGCGTTTCCGCCGCCAGGGAGTCGGACGCCGGCTCACCGCCGAGCGCTTGCGCTGGCTTCACGGACGCACTGACCGGGTCTGGTACTTCGTCAGCAGCGCCAACAGGGCCTCGATCGACCTGCACACGGAGTTCGGGTTCGGCCTCAGTGCGGAGAACCTCGACTTTCCGGGGGTCAGCTTCACCGGCACGGGCCTGCTCTTCGGCGCGGACCTGAATCGAGGACCGGGGCCGCCGGCCCGCCTGCGCTGGCGCTTCGGCCGGCGGGCGTCTGCGACCTAGACGGTTCCCCGGCCCATCCAGCGCGTCGGCTCGGCGAGCTGTTCGAAACCGTACTGCGCGTACAGGCCGTGAGCGTCCGCCGTCGCCAGCAGGGTGCGGCGCACGCCGAGCGCATCCAGGTCAGCAAGGACGCCGTCGACCAGCAGCTTGCCCACCCCCGCGCCGCGAGCGTCCGGGGCGACGAACACGTCGCACAACCATGCGAACGTCACCCCGTCGGTGACCACCCGGGCATAGCCGACCTGCCGTCCGCTTCCGACCTCGTGGACGCTGTAGTTGCGTGACGCGTCGATGGCGGCGTCCTGCAGTTCCCTTGGGCGACCTTTCGCCCAGTAGGAGAGGTCGCTCAGCCAGTGGTGAACAAGATCGCGATCGATATTCTCCGCAGCCTGTGAGAGCCGGAATTCCAGGTTCATTCCGGGATCCTATGGCTACTCTGAAACCGGCGGCGCCGCCGCATTCAGGAGGAATGTCGATGCTGATGTTCGACCAGCAGCCGATGGGGCCGGTGCCAGCCCGGCGCCCGATCCTGATGCCACCCGACCCTGAGCTCGAGGACCTGATGTCGGACCCCTCGACAGCAGAGGTCACGCTGGTCGGCCCGGTCCCGATGGAACTGGTCGAGCCGCTGGGAGGCCAGCGGCGCCCCCGACCCTGGCGGTGGCTGCGGTGGGTCGTGGCGTTCCTGCTGGTTGTGCCCACCTTCTTCAACCTGGTCTGGGCCGTGATCTACGTCCTCGGCGATGATCCCGACGCCACGCTCCTGCGGGTTCCCCGATTGAACGGCGCGGCCATCCTCCTTGTGATCCTGCTCGTCGCCAACCTGTGGCTCCTGCGCCGCGCCCGGCGCACGCGCGCCCGCGGCTAGCGTCCGTCGGGCTGTTCGGCGTCCTCGCCTTGGGCAGGGTCGCCGTCTTCGTCCTCGACGTCGGCAGCGTGCAGTGGCATGCGTAACACAACAGAGCCCGAATCGAGATCGAGCGGCTCCGGCCCGCTGCCGCCCTGGGCGTCCTGCACGACGAGCAGCTTTTCCGTCTCGAGCTGCTCGCGCGTGTAGCGCTGCCCGGGGTTGAAGATCTCGAAGAAGTCGCTCATGACTGCTTCAACGCTTGAGCAGCTCCGCCAACTCCGCAACGCGGTGCAGGCCCACGCCATTGCACTGTTCGGCGGCGAGGCTGTGCGTGGAACCGGGCGCCAGCATCAACAGCGGCACCTGCCCGGGATCCCTGGTGTGCACGACCACCTCGAGGCCCTTGGTGGGCTGCGCGTAGGGCAACTCTGTGGCAAGCCAGCCGGTGATCGGGGCGATCGCCGCGCGATTCGGGTCGCTCCAGCTCTCGGCGATGGAGGACATCGACTCCTCCGCCACCTCCACCCACACCGACCAGACGAAGATCTCCGGGTCGGGTACGAGCAGCGGCAGCTGGATGTGGCCACGGATGAAATGCCGGGTGACGCCGCCGTGGGGCAGGATGCACACGTCGGGCGTCAACTCGGCCTCCAGCCGCTCGCCCGGGCTGACTGCGAGCCAGTCGTCGGGCGCGGAGGTGCCCAGCACACGGGCCAGGTCGCGGTGCACCTGGCGGCACACTGCGCACGGCGCGCTGGAACCGCCGATCACCGAGAACATGCCCCAATCTTCCTCCAGCTTGGTCGCCGCGTCCGGCGAACCGGAGGATTGTCACCCTGCGTTCACGTGGCAGCAGCTGCTGGCGATCTGTGGTCCATATGCAGTCACGACGTGGTCAGGCGCGTAGCGGGGTGGTGCCCCGGACATTCGGCAGGGCCCGGTTGTGGGTATCGCTCCTCGGGACGGACAGGCTCGAGGGTTGGGTTGCCGGGCTCGCCAGCGTGCGGATCACCGACACCGAGACCGGCTACAGCCAGGTGTACGGGCTCGGCTGACCGGCCTCAGATGGCCGGCGACTCCTGGTCGTCGAGCGGTAACGGCTCGACGTCGACCTCCACAACGAGGTCGGAGCTGCCCGCCTCTGTGAAGACAACGCCGCGCAGCGGGGAAACGTCGGAGAAGTCCCGCCCCCAGGCCGTGACGATGTAGCGGGAGTCGGCGAAGTTGTCGTTGGTCGGATCCAGGTCGACCCACTCGCCGGTGGGGGTGAGCACGGAGGCCCAGGCGTGGGTAGCGTCGGCGCCCCGCAGCTTCTCCTTGCCTGGGGGCGGGATCGTCTCCAGATAGCCGCTGACGTACCGGGCCGGTAGCCCGGCCGCTCGTAGGCAGCCGACGGCGAGGTGCGCGAAATCCTGGCAGACTCCCTGGCGCAGCTCCAGCAGCTCCGAGAGCGTCGTCTTCACCGACGTGGCGCCCTGCCGGTAGCTGAAGTCGGCGTGGATCCGGTGCAGCAGCGCGGCCACCGCCTCACCGAACCGACGGTCCGGGGCCAGCACCTCGCCGGCGTAGTCCCGGATCATCGGCCCGATCGCCACCAGCGGGGACGGCAGCGTGAACTCGGCGAGCTCCACCGGGTCGGCGCTCCTGAGGATTGCTTCTGCGGCGTCCGATACGGTCCAGGCGTCCAGGGTTGCCAAGTCGGGGGTTGCCCAGTCGACCACGACGACGCTGGTGGCGGAGATGGTCAGCTCCGTCGCGGGGGCGCGGGACTCCAGGTACACCGAGTGGTTGCCGAAGTAGTCGGTGTGCGTGCTCACCTCGTCGGATGCCGGGGTGGCCACCACCTTGCTGGACTGCACCTGCTGGTGCGGCGTCTCCCGCGGACGTAGCAGCCCACGGTTGTAGCAGGCCTCGAGGACGTCGTCGTAGGAGTACCGGGTGACGTGGCTGATCCGGTAGCGGCGCGGTCCGAACTGGGCGACCATCAGCCCACCTGCCAGGGGGTCGACCAGCTGGTTTCCGCCGTCCGGCGGGTGGCCTGGCGAACGAAGTGACGGGCAGCGATGCGCTCGCCCAGGCCGTCCAGCGCCCGCGCGAGCTGCTGGAGTTGCTGCGGGGCGTCGACGGGAGCAGCGTCGGCGGCGGCGTCCACCTCGGCGAGCAGGGCGGCAGCCTGGTCGGCCAGCCGATCGTCTCCGACCAGGCGTAGGTCGGCGGCAAGGGCCGCGAGCTGGTGGGCCACCGATCGCGGGTTGGCCGGGTCGTGCACCAGCAGTTGCCGCACCGACTCGGCGGCGGTGGCCGGGCCGGTGCCCGAAGCTGCTCTGCGGCGGTGGGTGATGATGCTCTCGCCGGCACGCAGGACCGCGTCGGCAACCAGGTCCGCTGTCGCGTCCGCGGCCTGGTCCACCATGGCCTGCCGCAGCAGCGAGACGGTGTGCCGCGCCCGCTCGAGTCGGCTGCCGGCGTCGAGGAATGCCCAGGACGAGTCGCGCACCATGCTCTGGGCCATGATCCCGGCGTAGGCGAGCAGCGATTCCAGCACGTCGGCCAGCACCGGCTGCAGCTGGTCGTCCTCCGCCGGACGCCGTCCGAGGGTGCGTTCCAGGCGGTTGAACACGCTCCAGACGTCCACGCTCATCAGGTCGCGCACCTCCTGCGCCTCCGCGGTGAGGCGGCGGGCGCTGTGGTGAACGCCGCCGGGCGCGGACGGGTCGAGCGCCACCCGGGTGAGGAAGCCGAGCGGTGTTTCTGCGTACCAGCGATCGATGCCGGTGATGCGGGTGACGGCAGCCAGCAGCGCTGCGGCAGCCTCCGCGCCGGGCGTCCCGGGCCGGGAGTTGAAGTCCTCGCTGAGGTCATCGGCCACCTTCACCAGGCGGGCGGTCGACTCCGCCCGCTCGGCGAACCGGCCGATCGTCATCAGGGTGTGCGCCACCCGGGGTGGCACGGCGGTCTCCCGCGGCGCGAGGGTGAGCAGCCGGCGCCGCACGCGTTCTGCCGGCTCTGCCCGCTCCTGCGTGGCCGCTGGCACCCAGACGTCCTTGGCAAGCGTGCCGGCGGCGCTGGAGACGGTTCGCTCGTCGACTCCTGCAGCGACACGACCGAGGCCGCCCGGCAGGAAGGTGTACCCGTCGCCGGTGGCGACGCCGAAGGTGCGCAGCACGAAGCGTCGCGGTTCCAGCCCTGCCGGGGTGACGACAGGGGCCGTCGACAGCTCGATCGGCTCCTGCCCGCACCATGCCCACGGCTCGTCGCTGATGCGGTCGGCGAGCTCCGCCCGCTCGGCGACGTCGAGCAGCCAGCCGTAGCGGACGGCCGTCCCGCCGGTGCGGGCAACCGGCTTGATCACGAGGTCCTCCAGGTTGGCCAGCACGTGGCTGGCCTGCACCGGGTCGCCGCACCACCAGGTGTCGGGGGAGTCCAGCAGGGGGTCCTCACCGAGGAGGGCCTGCGCGACCGGACGCAGGTGGGCGATCAGGGCAGGGTTGTCCAGCACGCCCGCACCGACCGGGTTCACAACGGTCACCGCACCCTGCCGGGCGGTCTCCACCATGCCGGGAAGCCCGACCTCCGAGTTGCCCCGGAATTCCAGCGGGTCACTCAGCATCGCCTCGACCCGGCGCAGGATCACGTCCACCGGCTCCAGCTCACCGCCGGCCCGCAGCCACACCCGTCCCTTGCTGACAACGAGGTCGTCGGCCTCCGCCAGCGGAAAGCCCAGCATGGTGGCGAGGAAGCCCTGGTCGAACGCGGTCTCGCTGGCTGCGCCCGGGGAAAGCAGGACGACCCGTGGAATCTCCGTGCCGCCAGGGGCGGCGTCAAGGAGGGCGCCGGTCATGGCGTGGAAGAAGCTCCGCAGCCGGGCCAGATCGCTGGTGCGGTGCAGGCCGGCGAGCACCCGGCTGACGATGCGGCGGG
>Ga0209745_1000143_pt1 | contig 39409 bp, 30 predicted proteins | sample BarGraNGADG00312_FD_184495 | JGI IMG/M metagenome (GOLD analysis project Ga0209745, IMG submission 184495) | Arctic peat soil microbial communities from Barrow, Alaska - Barrow Graham LP Ref core NGADG0004-312 (SPAdes) (version 2) | ecosystem: Environmental > Terrestrial > Soil > Wetlands > Peat... | reverse complement strand
TGGCCGCCGTGATCAGCGTCGTCAGCCGGTCGGCGTCGACGCCGCGGGCCTGCGCCACGCGCGGCACCTGCCACAGGGCGTAGGCGAGCGAGATGTGCGGGTCGAGGCCGGACGCGGAAGCGGTGAGCGCGTCCTCGGGCACCGGGCCGACGGCGTTCGGGTTGGCAGCCTTCAGGTCGGTATCGCGCTGCGCCCGGGCGTCAGCCTGGTCGGAGGACGCCGGAGACAGGTTGCTGCCGCCGGACGTCTGCCCGGAGTAGTCGGACGCCGACGGCCGGCCCTGGAACCATTCCGGGCCTTCGAACGCCTGCCCGATCAGGGCAGAACCGACGACCTGCCCATTGCTGCCGGTGAGGCGGGAGCCGTTGGCCTGCACCGGGGCGACCACCTGGGCGATGCCCGTGATCACCAGCGGGTAGGCGATGCCGAGCAGCACGGTCATCACCAGCAGCAGGCGGACCGCTGCGAGGGTCTGGCGGAGGAAGGTCATGGTGGTTACCCCAATCCAGGGATGAGAGCGACGAGCAGGTCGAGCAGCTTGATGCCGATGAAGGGGGCGATGATGCCACCCAGGCCGTAAATGAGCAGGTTGCGGTTCAGCATGGCCGAGGCGCTCATCGGGCGGTACTTGACACCGCGCAGGGCCAGCGGCACCAGCGCGAGGATGATCAGGGCGTTGAAGATGACCGCAGACAGCATCGCCGAGTTCGGCGAACTCAGCCGCATGATGTTGAGCGCCTGCAGGCCGGGGAAGATCGCGACGAACATGGCGGGGATGATGGCGAAGTACTTGGCCACGTCGTTGGCGATGGAGAACGTGGTGAGGGCTCCGCGGGTGATCAGCAACTGCTTGCCGATCGCGACGATGTCGATCAGCTTGGTGGGGTCGGAGTCGAGGTCGACCATGTTGCCGGCCTCCTTCGCCGCCGACGTGCCGGTGTTCATGGCGACGCCGACGTCGGCCTGGGCGAGGGCGGGGGCGTCGTTGGTGCCGTCGCCGGTCATGGCGATCAGTCGTCCGCCGGTCTGCTCGGCCTTGATCAGGGCCATCTTGTCCTCGGGCGTGGCTTCGGCGAGGAAGTCGTCGACGCCGGCCTCGGCGGCGATCGCCTTCGCGGTGAGCGGGTTGTCGCCGGTGATCATCACGGTGCGGATGCCCATAGCCCGCAGCTGGGCGAAGCGTTCGGCCATGCCGGGCTTCACTACGTCCTTCAGCTGGATGACGCCGAGCGTCCGTGGCGCGGCGCCGGGAGCGCGGCTGGCCACCACCAGCGGGGTCGCGCCCTGTTCGGACACTCCGTCGATGAGCAGCCGCAGGTCACGCGGCATCGTGCCGCCTTCCGCTGACACCCAGGCCGCGACGGCCGAACCGGCGCCTTTGCGCAGCTGGGTGCCGTCGGCCAGGTCGAGGCCGGACATGCGGGTCTGGGCGGTGAACGGGACGAAGGTCGCCCCGGCGCGCACCAAGGCGACACGATCGGTCAGGTCACCGGACACGCCCATGGCGGCGGCGAATTCGACGATGGAGCGGCCCTCCGGCGTCTCGTCGGCGAGTGAGGCGACGTGGGCGACGGCGACGAGTTCCTTGCTGTCGACATCGTGGACGGGGAACACGTCGCTGGCGCGCCGGTTGCCGTAGGTGATGGTGCCGGTCTTGTCGAGAAGCAGGGTGTTGACGTCGCCGGCCGCCTCGACGGCGCGTCCGGACATGGCCAGCACGTTGTGCTGCACCAGCCTGTCCATACCGGCGATGCCGATGGCCGACAGCAGTGCTCCGATGGTGGTGGGGATCAGGCAGACCAGCAGCGCGACAAGCACAACCAGCGACAACCGTCCGCCGGAGTAGATCGCCTGCGGCTGCAGGGCCATCACGGCCAGGAGGAAGATGATCGTGAGGGTCACCAACAGGATGCCGAGCGCGATCTCGTTCGGGGTCTTCTGGCGGGACGCGCCCTCGACGAGGGCGATCATGCGGTCGATGAACGTCTCCCCCGGCTTGGCGGTGACCCGCACCACGATCCGGTCGCTCAGCACGGTGGTGCCACCGGTGACCGAGCAGCGGTCGCCACCGGCCTCCCGGATGACCGGGGCCGACTCGCCGGTGATCGCAGACTCGTCCACGGTGGCGACGCCTTCGACCACGTCGCCGTCCCCGGGGATCATCTGGCCGGCTTCTACGACCACGCGGTCGCCGACCCGCAGTTCGGTGCCGGGTACGGCCTCCTCTGCGTCCCCATCGGTGAGGCGTCGGGCCATGGTCTGCGTCCGCGTCTTGCGCAGCGTCTCGGCCTGGGCCTTGCCGCGTCCCTCCGCGATGGCTTCGGCGAGGTTGGCGAACACGATGGTGGCCCACAGCCAGATGGTGATGAGGATCACGAACGCCGACGGCCGCACCACCGACAACACGGTGGTCAGGACCGAGCCCACCCAGACCACGAACATGACCGGGTTCCTGATCACATGCCGCGGGTCGAGCTTGACCAGTGCCTGCGGCAGGGATTGCCAGGCGGTGACGGCCAGATTCTGATGTGCCGTACGTGGGTGTTGGCTCATGAGAGTGCCTCCGCGATCGAACCAAGAGCAAGGGACGGGAAATAGGTGAGGCCGGAGACGATCAGGATGATGACCACAAGGAAGCCGGCGAAACTCACCGTGTGGGTCGGCATGGTGCCAGCCGTCACCGGTCGCCGGCCCTGCTGCGCGACGCCACCGGCCAGCGCCAGCACCGCGACGATCGGGACGAACCTGCCGAAGAACATGCACGTGGCAAGCGCGAGGTTCAGGAACGGCTGGTCAGCCGAGAGGCCGGCGAAGGCTGAGCCGTTGTTGTTGGCCGCGGAGGTGAACGCATAGAGCATCTCGCTCAGGCCGTGCGGCCCGGAGGCCGACATCGCATCCACCGATACCGGCGTGACAAGGGCCAGCCCTGTGCCGAGCAGGACGAGGGTCGGGGTGATCAGCATGGACAGGGCGGCCAGGGTGATCTCGCGCTTGCCGATGGTCTTGCCGAGCAGTTCGGGCGTCCGGCCGACCATCAGGCCGGCGATGAACACCGTCAGCACGACCATCACCAGCATCGAGTACAGGCCGGTGCCGACGCCGCCGGGCGACAACTCGCCCAGCATCATGTTGAGCAGGGTGACGCCGCCGGAGAGCGGCTGCAGGGACTCGTGCATCGAATTGACCGCTCCGGTGGAGGTGCCGGTGGTGGCGGAGGCGAAGATCGCAGACCAGGCGGTGCCGAAGCGTTGCTCCTTGCCCTCCATGCTGCCGCCGGCAACCTCGCTCCAGGTCAGCAGGGCCATGGCGCCAAACGTGAGCACTGCCATCGCGCCGGCGATCGCGAAGCCCTGCCTGCGGTCCTTGACCATCAGGCCGTAGGTGTACGGCATTGCGGAGCCGATCGCCAACAGCAGCACGATCTCGAACAGGTTGGTGAAGCCGGACGGGTTCTCGAACGGGTGCGCGGAGTTCGCGTTGAAGAAGCCGCCACCGTTGGTGCCGAGTTCCTTGATCGACTCCTGGGACGCGGTCAGGCCGCCCTGCAGCACTTGCTGTCCACCCGAGATGGTGGTGATGGTGCTCGGGTCGGTGAGGTTCTGGACGACACCACCCACCACGAGCACGATCGCTGCCAGTGCTGCCAGGGGAAGGAGGATCCGCAAGGTGCCGCGGACCAGGTCGACCCAGAAGTTGCCGAGCCGGTCAGCATGCTCGCGTGCGAAACCACGCACGACGGCGATCGCGACGGCGAGGCCGACTGCTGCGGAACCGAAGTTCTGGACGGTGAGGCCCACGGCCTGGACCAGGTAACCGGTACCGGCCTCGCCGGCATAGGACTGCCAGTTGGTGTTCGTCACGAACGACACGGCCGTGTTGACGGCAGTGTCGATGTTCATGGAGCGTCCCTGCGACCACGGAAGGAGTCCCTGCGCCATGATCAGCAGCCACAGGAGCACGGTGGAGACCAGGGAGAACGCGATCACGGCGGTGGCGTAGACCGTCCACCGCTGCTCGACGTCGGGATTGACGCCGACCAGGCGGTAGACAGCCTGCTCGGCCCTTGTGTGTCGCGGTGAGGTGAAGACGCGGTGGATCCAGCTGCCCAGGGGTACGTGGATGGCCGCGATGATCACGACCACGGAGAGCACGGACAGGACGGCCGCTGCGGTGGGGTTCATGAGATCAGAACCGTTCCGGGCGGGCCAGTGCGTAGGCCAGGTAGACCAGGAGTGCGAGGCCGATCAGAGCGGCGAGAAGATCTTCGATCACGAAGCGATCCTGCGTCGCCCGCAGGGCCGTGATGCCGCACCTGACTCTGTCCTGACCGATCTTTACGATTCCCTGATCCGGGCATACTGCTTGCGGGACGGCTGGCCACCCGGGTGATGGTGACCCTTGGCGCCGCCGGTGTGCTGGTGGCCGGTGACGGCCCAGCCCACCGGCTCGCCGCCTATCCCCCCGTTCGGGTGGTCGACACCACCGGCGCGGGTGACGCCTTCGCTGGCGCCTTCGCCGCAGCACTCGCCGACGGCGCAGGCATCGACGACGCCGTCCGGTTCGGCGCGGCCGCGGGCAGCCTTGCCGTGGCCGCTGCCGGCGCTCAGGGGGCGGTGGAGACCACCCCGGAGGCGTTGCGCGCGATCATTGCTTCCGCCAGCGTCCGGGAGGCGGAGTAGGTGTCGGCCTGGTCTTCGCCGAACACGCGGGCGTTGTGCCCGTCCCAGGAAGGCCAGCCAGGATCACCGCTGGCGATGAACCGCACCCAGGCGGCGTGCATGTCGTCGGCCAGTTCCTGCGGCGGGTGGGGCCCGACGACGGAGGCTGCGCCCTCGGCGTCCAGCACATCCCAGGTGAACGGCAACTCCAGGCAGTGCATGCTCAGGCCGAGGCCGGGCGCCGGCCAGCGGAAGTCGTACAGCCAGGTGCGGTAGGGACGGCTGTCAGCCCAGGCGAGCAACGGCATCCGGAAGGTCAGGTCCGTGACCACCTGGCCGCACAGGTCGGCGGTCCAGGTGAGTTCCGGCTGGTCCTCGACGTAGCGACGCGCCGTCTCGCGCGGCAGCCCTCCGTCGGCCAGCGCCTGCACCGGTTCCGATTCCGACCAGGCCAACCGGATGGGCTGTGGCTGCGGGGTGAACTCGTGCGCGACGGTGCCGGCGAGCACAGCCGTGCCTGCACCCCCGCCGCGCCGAAGGGCGTCCGCGACGCCGACAGGCAGGACGTCGTCACCGACCATCGGGACGAACGGCAGCTCAACACCCCCAGCTGCCAGCGCGCCCTTCACGAAGGCCGCAGCGCTGGGCGGCGGACCATCCGGCGGGGCCATCAGGGCTGCCTGGGCATCGAGGATCGCGTCCTCGTCGAGCTCTGACCAGCCGCTGCGGGTGGGCTCCACTCCGGCCTTCTCTGCGAACGCCCGCCCGATCACCCGTGCCCTTGTGATGCTCAGTGGCAGTTCGGCGGCCGAGTGCGCGATGACCTGGCGGAAGAGTCCCTTTGCGAGCGGCGACGCCAGCAGCGCCATCACCGCCGACCCACCTGCGGACTGACCGCCGATGGTCACCCGGGACGGGTCGCCCCCGAACGCAGCGATGTCGTCGCGCACCCATTCCAGGCCAGCGATCAGGTCGCGCAGGCCCCGGTTGGTGGGAGCGTCGTCGATCCAGCCGAAGCCGTCGAACCCCAGCCGGTAGGAGAGCGAAACGGTGACCATGCCGTCGCGGTTGTAGGACGCACCGTCGTACCACGGGCTCGATGGTGAGCCGGCGAAGAAGCCGCCGCCATGGATCCACACCAGCACGGGCAGGCCGGCCTCCGCGCCAGGGGCAGGCGTGAACACGTTCAGGTTCAAGGTGGCGTCGCCGGGAAAGGACGGCTCGGGGATCGTTGTCACCTCGGCGAACGGACGCCGCTGCGGCGTGGGTCCGGGCGCGGACGCGTCGAGGGTGTCCGTCCAGGGACGGGCGGGAACCGGAGCGGCGAACCGCAACTCCCCCACCGGCGCCTCAGCGAAGGGGATGCCGAGGAACGCCGCCGAGGCACCGCGCCAGACGCCGCGGACAGCGCCGGCGCGCGTCCAAACGACCGGTCGATCGTCGCTCATCGCTTGGCCTCGGGGTCCCCTGCATCGCGGACGGCAGCGGTCGACAACGTCATATTCGCGACGACAGCCGACCCGCCGATTTCGGGACGAGACCTGTCGTCAGGTGCCGAACACGCGCACCGGCTTGTGCGAGGTCGTCACGGTGTTGTCGCCGAGCTGGCCGTAGGCGTTGAAGCCCCAGCACTTGATCGCGCCCTTGGTGGTCACTGCACAACTGTGGTAGCCACCGGCCGCGAGCGCCTTGACCTTCGCGCCCATGTTGTAGACCCCCACGGGGTTGGACGACGTCGTGGTGGTGTTGTCGCCGAGCGCGCCGTAGCCGTTGTATCCCCAGCACTTCACCGACCCTGAGGTGTTGAGTGCGCAGCCGTGGATGTCGCCGAATGCGATCGCCTTGACCTTCTTGCCGAGCCCGCCAGCAAGAACCGGCTTGAGGGAACTGGTCGTTGTACCGTCGCCGAGTTCACCGTCGCCGTTGTAGCCCCAGCACTTGACCGTGCTCTTCGTGGTCAGTGCGCACGTGGTGTAGCTGCCGGCAGCGAGCGCCTTGATGCCCTTGCTCAGCGAGTAGACCGCGACCGGCACCGCGGAGTTGACCTTGGTGTTGTCGCCGAGTTCGCCCTCACCGTTGTAGCCCCAGCACTTCGGTGCACCCTTGGAGGTCAGCGCGCAGGTGTGGTAGCCGCCACCGGCCACGGCCTTGACGCCCTTGCCGAGCCCGGACACAGCCACCGGCTTGGCAGAACCCGTCGTGGTGCCGTTGCCGAGCTGGCCGTAGGTGTTGGCGCCCCAGCACTTCACCGCACCCTTGGTTGTCAGCGCGCAGGCGAAGAAGTTGCCCGCCGAGATCGCCTTGATGCCCTTGCCGAGACCATAGACCGCGACCGGCGTCTTCGAGTCGGTCGTCGTGTTGTCACCGAGTTGCCCGTAGGTGTTGGAGCCCCAGCACTTCACGGCACCCTTGGTAGTCAGCGCACAGGTGAAGTAGCTGCCGGAACTGATCGCCTTGACGTTCTTGCCAAGACCGGAGACTCCCACCGGAACGGCCGAGTCCACCGTTGTGCCGTTGCCGAGTTCACCCTCGCCGTTGTACCCCCAGCACTTGACGGCGCCCTTGGTGGTCAACGCACAGGTGTCCACGAAGCCGGCAGCGACGGCCTTGACCACCAGCTTCGGCGCCGCCGCTGCCGGAGCCGCACCTGGGCCCAGCAAGAATGAACCCGCCACAGCGATCAGGATCGCACCACCACTCAACAACCTGGATTTCTTCATTTCCGCCCCCCCGACAGAGTTTCTGCTGTGGTCAGGTTTCACCATTGGCGGCCGGCGAACCAGCGGTAGTTCTACGCGGGCGTTCGAGGTATCACACGGGTGTCGTCGGCTTCTTTGCTGCGCGTGGAAGAATCGGCTGTTCACCCACAGAACCGGAGCAGCAACCGTGGCGCGGCAGACCATCCTCATCACCGGCGCATCCGACGGCATCGGCGCCGCCTCCGCGCGCACTCTCGCAGCGAAGGGCCACCGGGTGCTGATCGTCGGGCGGTCGGCGGAGAAGACCGCAGCCGTGGCCAGGGAGACTGGCGCGGAGCCCTTCGTCGCAGACTTCTCCAGCCTCGACGAAGTGCGCGCGCTGGGCGGCAAGCTCAAGGAGAGCCTGGGCGGTCGGCTGGACGTGCTGGCGAACAACGCCGGCGGCATCTTCGGCGACCGCACCGTGACCGCCGACGGCTACGAGTACACCCTGCAGGTGAACCACCTTGCACCGTTCCTGCTCACCCACCTGCTGCTCGACGAGCTCCGGGCGACCGGGGGTGCTGTGGTGAACACATCCAGCATTGCGTCGCACCTGTTCGGAAACCTGGACCTCGACGACCTGGGCAACGAGCGCGGCTACAGCCCGGCGAAGGCCTACGGCGACGCCAAGCTGGACAACATCCTGTTCACCCGCGGCCTGCACGCCCGCGTCCACGACCAGGGCGTCAGCACGATGGCGTTCCATCCGGGCAACGTCGCAACGAACTTCGCTGCCGACACCACCAACCTGATGCGGTTCCTGTACCACACACCGCTGCGCCACCTGGCGCTCATCAGTGCGGAGAAGGGTGGCGCGAACCTCACCTGGGCGATCGAGGGACGCCCGGGCGCCGACTGGGCGTCCGGCAGCTACTACGACCAGCGCTCGCTCGCGAGGCGAGTCAACCCGCTGATGTTCGACGACACGCTCGTCGACAAGCTCTGGCACCGCAGCGCGGCGATGGTCGGAGTGCCTGCCGGGGCCTGATCGCCCTGCGATTCGAGGGCGGCGCCCGCTAACGTTCGGGTGACGCACAAGCCGCGCGTCCGAGGGGAGCTGGAACCGGTGGCTGGGGTGCAGGGGTCGTCGTTGCGGACGCCGATCGACTCCCCCCGCGCCTGGTTCATGTGGACGCTGGGGGTTCTTGCCTACGCCGCAGCGGTGATGCAGCGGACCAGTTTCGGCGTTGCCAGCGTGCTGGCCACAGAGCGGTTCGCCGCCGGCGCGTCCGTGGTGAGCCTCTTCGTCGTCGTGCAGCTACTCACCTACGCTGCCATGCAGGTGCCGGCCGGCGTCCTTGTCGACCGGTTCGGCTCCCGGCTGGTCATCGGCTGTGGCGCGACGCTGATGTGCCTGGGCCAGCTCGACCTGGCCTTCAGTACGAGCCTGGTGTCGGCGATGATCGCCCGCATCCTTGTGGGTGCCGGGGATGCGATGACGTTCACGGCGGTGCTGCGGATCCTGCCGGCGTGGTTCAGCCCGGGCCGGATCCCGGTGCTGAACCAGCTGACCGGCATCCTGGGCCAGTTGGGCCAGCTGCTGAGCTCGATCCCGCTGGCCGCCCTTCTTGCCCTGACGGGTTGGACGCCGGCCTTCGTCGCGGCGGCGTCGGTGTCGGCCCTGATGGCGGTGCTCATCTTCGGACTGCTGCGGAATCTGCCTCCCGGCAGCCTCGAGACACCGGCCCGCGATCAGGTGGGGGTCCGAAGGCAGGTCGCGGAGGTCCTGCGCGAACCCGCGTCCCGGCTGGCGTTCTGGATCCACTGGATCTGCTCGTTCTGGCCCATGCTGTTCACCCTCTTGTGGGGCTACCCGTTCCTCCTCTACGGGCTCGGGTACCCGCAGCCGGTGGCATCCGGGCTGTTCACTGTCTTCGTGCTGGCGGGCATCCCGTTCGCACCCCTGATCGGCCTGCTCAGCCGGCGTGCCCCGCTCCAGCGCACCAACCTCGCCCTGATGCTCTCGTTGCTGTGCGCGCTGCCGTGGCTGGCGATCCTGCTCTGGCCCGGTCGGGCCCCGGTGTGGCTGCTGGTGATTCTCATGATCGGGCTGGCGGCCTCGGGCCCGGGATCATCGATCGGCTTCGACGTGGCCCGCGCAGCCAACCCGATGAGCCGGATCGGGACCGCCAGCGGCATCGTCATCGTTGGCGGGTTCTCGGCGGTGTTGGTCAACGTCTGGGTGGTCGGCGTGGTGATCGACCTGCTGGGCGGCTACTCACTGAACGCCTTCCGCTGGGCGATGTCGACCCAGTTCATCTTCTATGCGATCGGTGTCACCGGCGCGTATATCGCCCGGACGCAAGCCCGCCGGCTCGACCGGGAGCGGGGTGTGCGCCACCCCACGCTGCTGGCCGTGTTGGGGAGGGAGTGGTCGAACCTGGGAGTGCAGTGGCGGATCTTCCGCTCGCCGGCGTCGGTCGGCGCGCGGACGGGGTCGCTGGAACTCACCCTCGAGGACGGTCGGATGGTGCAGATGGCAGCCGTCCTGCCGGGGACGGGCGGACGGCTCGCAGCGATCGACGTGCCACCGGCGGACGCGCCGGACGACTGGTGGCACCGGCGGGTGGGCGACTACCTCGACCTGGTGGCAGCTGAGGACCTGGAAATCGGCTCGGTGGAGGTCCGCTGCCCGGATGCGACCACGACAGCCCACGTCCGGTCCCTTGTGGCGACAGACCTGGCAGAGCGCGGGGCGGCCCTCAGCTTCGAGGTGGTGGCACGGGCCCGCTGACGCCGACGATCTCCGAGTCGCCCCGCCTACTGATCCGACCGCCGCGGCTCTACCTCTGAAGCAGAGGGCCGAATCTGGTGTGACGCCTGGGCCTCTGGCGGGCGTCGACTCTCACAGGCGGAACGATTTCGGGAATGCCATCTGCTGGAATCCGCACCTTCCAGCGGTCGGCGGTGGGGTCGTGTCCGGGTTCGACGATGCCGTGGTGGTGCGGGCAGAGGAGGGCCAGGTTCGAGAGGGCTGTCGGACCGCCGGCCCACCAAGGGATGATGTGGTGCGCGTGGCTCGCCTCGGGTGGTTTGTCACATCCCGGAAAGACGCAGCCGCCGTCCCGCACCTCCAGCGCCGCCCGGATCGCTGGGGTCACCAGGCGCTGGGCGCGGCCTACATCGAGGACCTCCGACTGGCCTCCCAGCACAGAGGGCAGCAGATCGGCGTCACACAGCAGTTGACGGGCCGCTGAGGGTGCCAGCGGCTCGCCGCGACCCACCAAGCCGGCATCGACGCACTGCTTGAGGAGCTTGTCGTAGGACAGGGTTACGACAATCCGGGGCCGATCTCCGCCATTCATGGGTGCCAGGGCTTGCTGGCCGTGGTGCCCCACCATTGCGAGCAGGCCGTCGGCTCGCCGCATCGTTGGCGAGACGTATTCGGCGTACGGATCCCGGGCGTCCAACGCCCGCTTCTCCGCCGCCGCATAGGCATCGACCATCCTGATCAAGGGCTCCGCACTCGCGATCGGCAGGCTTCCCCGCATCAACACTGACCCGCGCCCATCGGAGTGGAACTCCAGATGGCGGTTGGCCGTCGCCCTCCGCAGTTCCCGCTCGAGCCTTTCAGCCTCCCGTGCCTCTGCCGTCTCTGGCGACAAGACTTCAACAAGATGGCCTGAAAGGCGCCGCAATTCGGCGGAGTTGTGAGTAGCGGCGAAGCCCACCATCAAGTGCTGTGCCTCGGCCACGACGCCTTCATCGAAATCACAAGGCAAGTCGCGCAGCACCCCGATGATCGCGTCGGTCTGCGCAGGCGCGACCTCACCCCTGGCCGCCGCGGAACCCAGGACGCCGAACCGTTCCAGCCCCTGACCGGCCTGGATCAGGCAGCCAGCCTCCCGCGCCGTCAGCTTTCCGGCATCCATTAGCCACGTGGTGGTGGAGGTGCGATGCTCCCGCCACGCCGCCTCGGAGGACTCGACCCCTGCAGCCAGCCGTCGCTGCCACGCCACCATGCGTGCACCCACCCGCAGTGCTTCCGACAACAGCCCCAACTGCCCTGTGTCGGTGGGCAACCGCAAACGGTCGTCGGTCAGGGCGTCGAGAACAGCATCGAGACGAGCCACGAGCTGGCTGTCCGAAAGCTGTGCGTATCCCTCATCCATGACTCAACGCTAGACACCCCCACTGACACTTTCCCGCCCAGGAAAGGCTTATCCACAAGCACTTTCACCACTACCACGGTTATCCACAAGAAACGACTTACGCATTGACTTCAGTCGAGGTGGCGGGGATGCAGGTCGGCATCAGAGGCCCGGAGACCGTGGCGAGGTCGGGTCCCCCACTCCCCCTGCAGGCACCCGCGCCTCGGGCATCACCAGGCGCTCGACCGGCACGTCATCGCCGTGGGCCCGTTCCCAGGCCTTCGCGTAACGCGTTCCCACGAACAGCAGCAGGAGCCCCACAGCGAGGAAGGCGCCGACCCGAGCGATGGCGTTGAGCATCCCCAGGTCGAGCAGGAACAGCTTGCCCACTGCCAGGGCCGCGATCGCCAAGGCGAGGTGCAGCCAGATGTCGAAGTCCTCCTTGGCTGCAAGCCCGCGCTTCAGGAACACGACACACAGCACCATCCAGGCAGTAGTGACGAGGGCCTGCCCAGTCTGGAAGCCGGCGCCGGCATTCCCGGCCTGGACGCCGATCCACGTGGCGAAGTGGACGATGGCAACCGAGCCCATCGCTGTCGCCATGGACCACGACAGGTAGGTGCTCCACCGCGGACGGAGGCCGAACCACCGGGTGGCAGCCATCGTTCCGAGCACGACGACGGCGATCCCGGCCAGGGACTGGACGATCTGCTCCGGTCCGGCAGCGGCAGCCGATTCCTGATCGAGGCTGAAGGCCAGCAGCGGCAGCCAGCTGGCCACGCCGACCACCCCGAGGATGCCGCCCACGATCAGGTTGACTCCCGACCGCGTCTTGGCGGCGACCGCAAGGTAGACCACGGCGAACGCGAGCGCCAGCACGACGAAGTAGCGATGCTGCGTCGCGGTGAACACCGCCAGGAGCGCGAACCCGGCCCCGATCGGAACGGCGGCCCACCGCACCCGCTCTTCCACCCACGGCAGGATGCCGCACACGCAATACACGGCGGCGACACCTGCCAGGATCAGGGCCGCACCCACCGTATCGGGCAGCTGCGGGACCGCCAGTGCCGCCGGCGCCACCATCGGCGCCAACAGTCCGATGGCGATCGCCCGCCCGGCGGACGGCTGCACGGGGGCGATCAGTGCGGACAGCAATCCGAGCAGTGCCAGGCAGACCGTCAACGCGACCAGCCACCACAGCTGGTCCGGACGCAGTCCGTCCGCGCGCCACGTGAGCTGCAGCAGCACCATGACGGTCGGCAGCACCCGCGCAAACGGGAACAGCCGCCATCCGGTGCCGCGCTCGAACCAGAGCGTCACCGCGGTCAGGACGAGCATCAGGCCGGCCGTGATGACGGGTTCGGGTCCTGCCCCGACATACCCGGCCAGCAGCAGACTGCCGAGCACAGAGACCAGGCCGACCCACTCGTTGTCCCACAGTCTCGCCAGTACCATGCCGCCGAGCCCGATCAGCGCTGCGAGCACAACCCCCGCAAGGGGAGGCAGCCAGCCGTAGATGACCGTGGCGGTGACGACGCTCAGAAAACCGGCCGCCACACCCGTGGCGCCGAGGATCGGAGCGCCGACGTTGCCTGGATCCCGCTGGCGCACTACGAAGGCGAGCGCCACCAGCACCACGCCAAGGAGGGCGGCGGAGATGGTCCGGGCCAACGGCCCGAACAGGCCGTACTGGGCAGCCAGGATCAACAGGAACGCGACGCCGATCAAGGTCACGGCCGCGCCGACGAGGGCCAGCAGCTTCGGCATGAAGCCCGGTCGGCTCCACGCCGGGGACCCGACCGGGGTGACGGGCGGCGGTGACGTCGCCGGCCGACCCGAAGGCGGCGTGGAGAGGAGGTCATCGAGGGGCGCCGGCGTTGCCGGCTCAGTCGTGACGTCGACGGGCGGCGCGGTCTCAAGGGCGTCCCCAGCGGCCGAGGGAACAGGAGCCTGCGCGGAAACGGCCGGCGCGGGCGGAGCGGGCGGGGCCACCGGCGCCAGAGTTGCTGCCACCGGTGAGGGAGCCGAGCCAGGCAAGGGTTCAAGGATCAAGCCGTCGGTGTCGACCCAGGACGAGGTGGCCTGGTAGATGACCTGGGTGCGTGAGCCACTCGTCACGTCGGTGACCGCCAGCCGACTCCCCCGCGGAATCCAGCCGACGAGTTGTCCGTCCCGCGCGGGCGAGGTGTACGCGGCCAGCGCGGCTGCAGCCGTGCGCTCGACCCGCACCGGCTCCGACGACCGGGCTTCAACGCGGTTCGCCGTGAACGGGGTCGGCCGGTCAGCTTCCGGAGCAACCACCGGCCGGGAGTCCACGGCAACAGGCGCGAGGCGAAGGACGGCCTGTTCCAGCGACGCGAGCCGGCGCCCAATCACGTCCTGCCGTGCCAATTGGAGCTGGGTCACCTGGGTGTCCACCCAGGCGAGGCGCCGGTGCAGCGCATCCCGCTCGGTCAGGAGGCCAGTGAGATCATCTTCGGCATGCCTACCCGGGCCTTCGTCCGGCATTCGCCCGACCTCCTCCAACAGTTGGTATCTCGCTCGCTTGACCCTAGGCGTACGGAGCCTCGGTCCGTGGCCGAACGGCGTTGAACGACAGTCCCTCACCAAACCTTCAGCGATTCCTTATCCATTGACCCTTGCGCAGAGGCAGGGTTATGGTCCGGGTGTCGCGCGGCGGGGCGACGAAGGTGCCGATCCGTCGCTCGGTGCCACCACCCCTCCCCCAGAAGGAGCTTCAGTGAAGAAGCTGCACATCCTCATCGCCGCCTTGCTGGCGGCGCTCACGCTGTTGCCGTTCTCGGCAACCCAGGCCGAGGCCCACAGCCAGCCGGTCAAGGCCGCCCACACCTTCGCGCTCAACGCGAAGGTGCTCGACGGCGGGCAGCAGATCGTCTCGCTGACGATCAAGACGGGCCGCCTCCCCATCAAGGCCTCGAGCCTCTCGACGAGCACGTTCAGCGTCAAGGCGACCGGCGCCAACCCGTACACCTCACTGGCCCCCGCGACGGTCTTCGGCACGTTCGAGAACGTCTCCCGGACCGTTACCGGCGTCCACCTCGACCGACAGGGCAACATCGTCGTCGACCTGGCCTACGGCTTCACCACCCCGGGCGCGTTCACGTTCGCGTGGGCGAACAGTGAACAGCGCAACATCATGCTCGACCTCACCTACACCGTCACCCAGAACCAGCCCGTCAAGCTGTGGGGTGGCACGGACTTCACCTTCGCTTCCCTGAAGCAGGGGCGCGTCGTCGATCCCGAGGTGGACGCGTTCGGCTACGGCAAGGCCGCCGGCATGGTCTACCGCCTGTACAAGCCCAAGAAGGCCGCTGACGGCAAGCGTCCGCTGATTATCTGGCTGCACGGTGGCGGCGAGGGTGGCTGGTCGCAGGCCTACAACAACGACCTCCCGCTGATCGCCAACCGTGGCGCACTCGGCTTCATCACCCCGAAGGCCCAGCGCATCTTCGGTGGCGCGTACGTCCTGGCCCCGCAGGCCAACGACTACTGGCTGAACGACTCCGCACAGGGCTACTCGGCGCGACTGAAGACCCTGATCGACAAGGTCATGCGCAACAACCGCATCGACAAGAGCCGGATCTACGTGGTCGGCGCCTCCAACGGCGGCTACATGACCCCCAAGCTCGTCGTCGACAACCCGGGGTTCTTCGCAGCCGATGTCCCGATCTCGCCGGCACTCATCTTCAACGCCACCACGATGATCTCGGACGCGCAGCTGGCCGCGATCAAGACCCCGACCTGGGTCGTGCAGTCAAAGGATGATCCGGTCGTGCCGTTCGCCGTCAACGGCCAGCACATGGCAGCCACGATCCCCGGCGCCCTGCTGACCGCCTACGACAACGTCACCTGGGACGGCGTTGCCTACAACGGCCACTGGTCCTGGATCTACGTCGCGCGCAACGATCCCAAGACGGATTCCGGACTGCACATCTGGCAGTGGATGGCCAAGCAGCACCTGAGGTCCGTCCATCACCACAGGTAATCCCTGACGAGTGGGCGAGCTGGTGGCGGCCGGCTCGCCCACTTCCATGTCTGGGTCAGGCCGACACCCCGGTGCCGGCGAAGCGCGCACGGTAGGTGTCGACGTCGAGGGCGAAGGCCCCTTCGGCCTCCCCCGGCGTGGTGTTGTGCCAGAAGTCGATGTCGTGGGCCCAGATGGCTCCCGCGAACAGGCCGCCGTCCTGGTACCGGTCGAGCATGCAGCTGAGCACGACGTAGTCGCGGTGTGAGCGTTCGAGTGTTGCGATCTCTGGCTGGTCGAGCAGACGGAACGCCGCGACCGGGTTCAAGGAGTCGAGCCGACGGGACAACGTCGCGCGAAGGGTGGCCGTGCTGGTGAGGCCGCGCACCCGGTGGACGCCGGGCTCCGCGCTCCGCGCAGCCTCCACACCATCCAGCCTGTCGCGTTCGGTCCACGCGATCATCGGGGCGGTCACGCGACCGTCCTGCGCGTAGGACGTCATCAACTCGAACAGCGACGCGGAGCTGTAATCGGAGTGCCGGTAGTAGTCGGCGTTCCGACCAAGCAGCTGGATGGACCCGAAAGCCGGGGCTCCGGGCCGATGGGAGGTGTTACCGAGCACTTCTGCGATGTAGCCCTTCGGGTCGGGCAGGCCCGACCAATCGACGGAATGGCCGAGCACGGACTCGACCAGAGCCGTCTGGTGGCGAACCGCTACGTATGACGTCGCGTTAGTGGGCATCTCTTCCTCCTCGATGGTCCTGCCTCGTTTGGAGGCTCGGACCTCGCCAGCTGATACGTCCCACGTAGATGAAACCCCTTGCAAGGGAGCCACCAATAGACCCCGTGCGGGCGACACGAGGGGCCCGGGGTTACGCCTCCAGCAGGACCTTCAACCGCTCGAGGTCGGCGGCCACGGCCCGGACATCGGGAGAAGAGCCGTCAGCTGTTCCAGCGCAGGATTGCTGCCGACTCCTTCTCGCGTCCGAGAATCGAAAGGCTGCCGACTTCCAGCGGGAAGCTCTGCCCGAACATGATCGGGAAGTCGAGCCAGCACAGCGCCAGCACGCGGGACGCATGCCCGTGACCGAAACAGATCGCGCGGTCCACCCCGGATGCACGGACGCGGGCGACGATCCGGGTCAGCCGGGCGCGCACCTCGTCGGCCGACTCTCCCCCGGCGCAGCCGTTGAACCAGATGCGCCAGCCCGGGCGCTGTTCGCGGATCTGGGCGCTGGTGAGGCCCTCGAAGTCGCCGTAGTACCACTCGGCCAGGTCGCCATCGACCTCGTAGTCGTCGAAGCCGGCCAGTTCCGCTGTCCGCTGGGCACGCAGCCGGGGGCTGGCAAGCACAAGTCCGAAGTCGGCCGGGTCGAGCCTGGTTCGTAGCGACCGTGCCTGCTCCACCCCGTCCTCAGTCAGGTCCAGGTCGGTGATCGACGTGTGCTGGCCGGACTTGCTCCACTCGGTCTGTCCGTGGCGGACGAGATACAGCAGGGTCATGGGTCAATCCTCACCAACGGAACGCCGACGCGATAGGGCCGGCGCCCCAGGGGTGGGTGAACGCTCGGTGCTGGCGGGTTGCCCACACCGACAACACGCCTCAGGGTCGCGTCCCGGGACGGCTTTGGTCAGCGCTCACCTTTGTGAACCGCGTTCGGTTCACAAAGGTGCGCGTTGTTCACTCGTTGTCGCCACCGGTCGACTTCACCGCCGAGCCGGAGCCGCCGACGGCGTCGCCCGCGTCGGGCCAGAGCCAGTCGGCGATCTCTGGCAGGTCGGTGCCCCACTCATGGGCGTACGCCTTCGCCTCGATTCGGCGGTCCACCATCGCCTGGCGGACGGTCGCGTACTTCGAGCGCAGCCCCTCGACGCGGTCGATCACGTCGATGACCAGGTGGAACCGGTCGATGTCGTTCAGCATGCACATGTCGAAAGGCGTCGTCGTCGAGCCCTTCTCCTTGAAGCCGCGCACGTGGATGTTCGCGTGGTTCGTGCGCCGGTACGCCAGCCTGTGCACCAGCCACGGATAGCCGTGGAAGGCGAAGATGACCGGCTTGTCCGAGGTGAAGATGGTGTCGAAGTCGCGGTGACTGAGGCCGTGCGGGTGCTCGTCCTCGTCTTGTAGCCGCATCAGGTCGACGACGTTCACGACGCGCACCTTCAGGTCCGGGATGTGCTGACGCAGCAGGTCGGCGGCCGCCAGCACCTCGAGCGTCGGCACGTCACCGGCGCAGGCGAGCACCACATCGGGATCGGTGCCGGTGACCTCCGTCCCCGCCCACTCCCAGATGCCCAGGCCGCGCGTGCAGTGCGCGATCGCCTGCTCCATGTTGAGGAACACCGGCTCGGGCTGCTTGCCGGCCACCACGACGTTCACGTACTGCTTGCTGCGCAGGCAGTGGTCGAACGTGGACAGCAGCGTGTTCACGTCCGGCGGCAGGTAGACGCGGATAACCTCCGGCGACTTATTCATCACCACGTCGAGGAAACCGGGGTCCTGGTGGCTGAACCCGTTGTGGTCCTGGCGCCACACGTGGGAGCTGAGCAGGTAGTTCAAGGAAGCGACCGGACGCCGCCAGCCGATCTCGTTGGTCGACTCCATCCACTTGGCGTGCTGGTTGAACATCGAGTCGACCACATGGATGAAGGCCTCGTAGGAGCTCATCATCCCGTGGCGCCCCGTGAGCAGGTAGCCCTCGAGCCAACCCTGGCACTGGTGTTCGCTGAGCACCTCGACCACCTGGCCCTGCTTGCGCATCGGGTCGGGCTCGTCAGTCGGCAGGTAGTCGGCCAGCCACTGCTTGTCGGTGGCCTCGTAGATCGCCTGTAGCCGGTTGGACGCGGTCTCGTCCGGCCCGAAGACCCGGAAGTTGTCCGGGTTGCGTCGCGCGACCTCAGCGAAGAACTCCCCCAGCCGCTTGGTTGACTCCACCATCGGGCCGCCGTGGCCATCGGCGTCGGGCTCCACCGCGAAGTCGCGGAAGTCGGGCATGAGCAGGTCCTTCAGCACCAGGCCGCCGTTGGCGACAGGGTTGGCCGACATCCGCTGGTCCCCCGATGGACGCAGCACGTCGAATTTGGGCAGGAACGCGCCGTCGGTGTCGAACAGCTCGGTGGGCACATAGCTCTGCAGCCAGTCGGACAGCACCGCAAGATGCTCGTCGGAGTCGCGCGCGTTGGCCAGCGGTACCTGGTGGCTGCGCCAGTGGTCCTCGGTCTGCTTGCCGTCGACCGTCTTCGGCCCCGTCCAGCCCTTCGGGCTCTTGAACACGATCATCGGCCAGCGCGGGCGCTCGACTTCTCTTGCGTCCATGCCCTCGGCGGCGGCCTTGATCGCAACGATCTTGTCCAGGGCCTCGTCGAGCAGCCTCGCGAACCGGCGGTGGGTTTCCAGGTGGTCGTCGTCCGGCGTGATCTCGAAGAACAGCGGCTCGTGGCCATAGCCGCGCATCAGGTCGGCCAGTTCCTCTGCGGGGATGCGGGCCAGCACGGTCGGGTTGGCGATCTTGTAGCCGTTGAGGTGCAGGACGGGGAGCACGACGCCGTCGGTCTTGGGGTTGATGAACTTGTTGCCGTGCCAGCCGGTGGCCAGCGGGCCGGTCTCTGCCTCGCCGTCACCGACGACGGTGAATGTGATCTGGGTTGGGCTGTTGAACACCGAGCCGTAGGCGTGCGAAAGCGAGTAGCCCAGCTCGCCGCCCTCGTGAATAGACCCGGGGCATTCCGGCGACACGTGGGAGGGGATGCCGCCGGGGAAGGAGAACTGCTTGAACAGCCGGCCCATGCCCGCCTCGTCGCGAGTGATGCTCGGGTAGATCTCGGTGTAGGTGTCGTCGAGGTAGGCGTTGGCCACCAGCCCGGGACCGCCGTGGCCGGGGCCGGCGATGTAGATGGCGTTCAGCTGGCGCTCGACGATCGCCCGGTTGAAGTGGGCGTAGAGGAAGTTCAGGCCGGGCGTGGTGCCCCAATGGCCCAGCAGGCGGCGTTTCACGTCGTCGCGGGTCAGTGGCCGGCGGAGCAGCGGGTTGTCGAGCAGGTAGATCTGGCCCACCGAGAGGTAGTTGGCTGCCCGCCACCAGCCCTCGATCAGTTCTGCGGTCTCGTCGCTGATCGTCTCCGGGGCATCCTGCGGCCGGGTGCGCCAGGCGGTTGCTGCTGCAGGCGTGTTCGACATCGTTCTCCTCTGTGCAAGGTGGCTGTCTCGCTCATTCATACTCCACGGTACGAGTGGCCGCGGAACAACCGATGAAAGGCAGCGGGACGAACCTAGGAGGGCAACTCCCAGGTGTGCACCGGCTCGTTGCCGTGCATGTTGACGGCGTAGGCGGCCACCATCTGGTGCAGCGCGTCCTGCCGTGACATCCCGCGACCCTCAAGGCGTCGCACCGTCGCCACCTGCCAGTCGGCACCGTTCTGGCCAGTCAGGCAGCGGCCCTCGATGACGCCGAGCAGGCGGTTGCGCACGTCGGCATCCACGCCCCAGGCGGTCAGCCCCTCGTGCGCCATCGGCAACAGCACGCGCAGCACCAGTTCGCTCGCCGGCGTCTCGCCCTGGCCGGGCCAGAACAGCTGCGCGTCGATGCCGTTGCGGGCACCGCTGGCAAAGTTCTGCGACGCCGTTCGGAAGGACATACGCGACCACACCGGGCGATCGTCGATCACCATCGCACGCAGGGCCCCGTAGTAGAACGCCGCGTTGGCAAGGGTGTCCACGATCGTGGGTCCGGCGGGAAGCACCCGGTTCTCCACCCGAAGGTGCGGCTGGCCGTCGACGATGTCGTAGATCGGCCGGTTCCAGCGGTAGATGGTGCCGTTGTGCAGTCGCATCTCGGCCAGCTGCGGTGTCCTTCCGGAGAAGAAGGTGGCCTGCGGGTCCTCGTCGTCGAGCTCCGGCAGCATCGCAGGGAAGTAGAGGGTGTTCTCCTCGAACAGGTCGAAGATCGAGTTGATCCAGTGGTCGCCGAAGAACACCCGCGGCCGCACCCCCTGGTTCTTGAGTTCGATCGGACGGGTGTCGGCGGCCTGGGTGAACAGCTCGATGCGGGTCTCGGCCCACAGTTCCCTGCCCATGAAGTAGGGACTGTTCGCCCCCAGCGCCAGCTGCGGGCCGGCGAGCACCTGGGCGGCGTTCCAGTGGGCAGCGAACTCCTGCGGGCGCACCTGCAGGTGCAGTTGCATCGAGGTGCACGCCGATTCCGGGGCCAGCGAGTCGGCATACCGCAACAGCCGCTCCCCCGAAGGGCCCGTGATGTCGAGGTGGATGTCCTCCCCCCGCGCAGCAAGGACGGCGTCGTTGAGCGCCTGATAGCGCGCATTGGCGCTCATCCAGTCGCCTTCGTAGGTTTCGGGCGTCACGGTCGGAAGGATGCCGATCATCATGATGTGGGCGCCGAGCTGGGCAGAACGCCGCTCGGCCTCGTTCAGTGATTCCCGCAGGTTGCGCTCCAGGTTCACGGCATTGCCGCCACTGAGCGTGCCGGGTGGGACGTTGAACTCGATGTTGAACCGCGCCAGTTCGGTCTGGTACTCCGGGTTGGCGATCGCGGCGAGCACGTCGTCGTTCTGGAGGCGTGGACGGTACTGGGAATCGACGAGGTTGAGCTCGATCTCCATACCGATCTTGGGCTCATCGAAGGCGAACGAACTGGTGGCCAGCATCTGCTCGAACACGTCAAGGCAGAGCTTCACCTTGTCCCGATACCGCTGGCGCTGCTCGCGGGTGTAGCTGACCGCCTCGATATCGCGTCCCATGTAAGTGGAGTATGCCCCGGCCGCGTTGACGAGGGAAATGTCCACGAGCGCACCCACCTAAACTCGCCGTCATGCCTTCGTTCCGCCTCGAGCTCGAGATCGGCCAACTGCGGCCCGGGCGCAACGCGAACGAAGTGATGGACTCCGCGATCGCGTCGCTGGACAGCTTCCACGTCGACGCCACTGACATCGCGGTTACCGCCGGCACGCCCCGCATCCTGCTGAGGTTCAGCGTCGCCGACTCCAGCGAGGCGGAGGAGAACCAGGCTGCCCGTCTCGCCGCGGTGGGAACACGCGACGCCGTGGACCTCGTGGCAAGCACCGGCCAACTGTGGGTGCTGCGGCGAAGGGGCGGACGGTGGCTTCCGCTCGGTTGATATCCCAGGCGGACGTGGCCGGGCCTGTGCGGCAGGTGGGAGATTTGTTAGGCCGGGGTCAAGGGGGGTCCTAGCTGACCCCGGCCATTTGCGATCTACCGCGGGGGGAATGCGGTGATCTGCGAGATCCACCGGGGGGGAATCCGGCGATCAGGTTCTCTCGTCCGAGGGTCACTGGCGGGTGCCCCTGCCGGCTGCTGACTGTGGGGGGATGCAGCCGGTTTTCCTGACGATCGGGATCTGGTTCCCTGCGGTGGGTACCTCGTCCGTAAAGAAAGTCTTACATGCACGTCTGCTCAGTACATATACGCCAGGGCCGCTTTGGTACCAGAGTTGGTCAATTCCTCGCACCGGTTTGGTACAAGAAGCCCCGCCGAGTGCAGGGCAGCGTTAGCGCTGCGATGCCGGTTGCGCGGGCAGGCTCAGCAGACCGAGTTCGTGGGCCCGCCGGATGAGGTCGCCACGGGAGGAAACACCGAGCTTCTCCCGCATCGACACCACCTGCTTGCGCACGGTGTTGACCGAAACGAACTGCTGGTCGGCGATCTCCTGCACGGTGGCTGAGGTCGCCATCAGCGGCAGCAGCACCTCTTCCCGCCGCGTTAGCTTGACCGCCACCGCTACCGGTGCCGTCGTACCGCACTCCTGAAGCCCGGCGAAGGCACCACGCGCGCGGGCGGCGGCAAGGAAGCACTCATCTAAGGCGTGGTGGTGATGATGGTTCCCGACAAGGACCGACCGCACACTCGAGGGCAGCATGGCGAACGGCACAAGGGTGTCGGCCTGCTCGCAGACGACGCACGCCGCAGCGGCCGCGCGGCCCACCTGGTCGGAGGGGGCTCCAGCCAACTGGAGGGCCGCAGCCTTCAGCGCGTACAGGTGTGCGCGGTCGGCGAGGGAGAGTTGCAGGGAGAAGATCCCTTCGTCCGCCTTTGCCACGGCGCGCTCGAAGTCCGAGGAGCACAGGGCGAACCGGGCGGCCGGAACGGCGGACACCGAGGCGTCGCCGTGGGCGAGCAATTCGTTCACCAGGGGCTCGGCCTTGCTGAGCGCGCCGAGGTTGACCAGGAGTTCGGCCCGGGAACGCATCAGCAACGGCCCCCAGGGGGTGTCGAGGTTCGCTTCGAACCCGGCGTCGGCGATCGAGTCGAATTGGGCCAGCGCCTGCTCCGGGTCTGACCAGATGATCGCTGCGGACGTCAGGATCCGGGCGTTCATCGGCTGGATGTTGAACCAACTCGTGGCGGCACCCTCCAGTTCGTGCAGCTCCAGGTGGTGCCGGGCCCGCTCGTGGTCCAGCCGTCGGGTAGCTGCGTCTGCCCAGCACAGGTGCATCCCAGGCTCGATCCAGTTGATCACCGGACAGTTGTGTGCGGCGTGCCGGGCCAGGAACTTCTCGGCCATGGCGGCGTACTGGGTGTTGCCGGAGGCGCTGCTCGAACTGCCAACGACCATGGCGGCCAGGAATCCGGCGGATCCGCAGCTGTCTGTGAGGATCATGCCGAGTTCGCCTTCGCGGCGCGCGCGCGCCCAGTCGGCCCGCATGAACGCCATCAGCGACGCGGTGGCATGGAAGAAGGTCAGGGACCGAGCACTCACTGCGCAGCCGCCGAGGGAGGACTCGCGGATGACGTGGGTCAACTCGAGATAGGTCTTCATGGCGCCGTCGAGCATCGGGTCCTCAAGCGACTCGGGAATCGTCGCCTGGGCCAGCATCCACAACGTTCCGGCGGCGACCTTCGCGTCGGCCGGTTCCTTGTCGATCCACTTGGCGTGCAGCGTGCGCCCGTCCCGAATCAGCCCGGCGATCAGCTCGTCGAGGTCCAACTGTCCCGATGCCGGGTCGAAGGCGGCGCATAGCCCAGACCCGTAGCTCAGGCCGGGCCATTTGGCTCGCTCCTCTGCCGGGGCCTCGACGTATGCCGAACGCGATCGCGGGTTGGACATCAGTTCGGCGGGTGAGTAGGTGATCCAGAGAGCTTCGAGGCTCTGCCAGTCGCGGCCCTCGAAGGCCCAGTTGGCCAGCTGCGCGGCGATGCCCGCCGGGACGATCCGGATGCCGGTGTGCACCAGTTCCGCGCGGATGTTGGCGAAGCCCGGGTCCTCGTGCTCGAGTTCGGCCAGCATCGTCCGTCGCACCTCGGGGTGCAGGACGTACCGTCCCGGGGCCGCGCCGGCATCGTGTTCGAGGAAGAAGCCGACCCGGTCGAGGGTGGCCAGGAGTCCCCGGCAGCCCCCGGGCAGACAGATGGATCCGGTGCTCTCCTCCGCGAGGATCAGCAGTTCGCGGCAGACGCTCTCGGCGAGAGCGATGCGCGGCACCCAGTGCGGGAGGTCGCCGGCCCGTCGGCAGAGCTCCGACCAGGAGGTGGCGGCGGGGAACGCGCCACCCGTGATCGGTTCCAGTTCAGTGACACTAACCATCGAAGAGGGCCTCGGAGTTGGGGTACGGATGATCCATGGCGGTGGATGTTGCAACCGCTTCGCGTCGAAATGGGGACGCCAAACGACTCAGGACATGCAGCGGCGAACCCCAGGGGGCGGCCCTCCAGCCCGGAAGACGAAGGCGGCGACGCTCGTCAGGCACCTCCGGAAGGCCCTCGCGGGCACCCCGGACTACCCCGGACACGGCACAGGCTAGCTGCAAGATGCCGCATGACCATGGTGACGCGCCCGCGCTGGAATGGCATCCCCCCTGCGGGTGACCGCCCACAGGGGTCCACGAGCGTTGGGGGACGGTTCGGTCCTACAGCCCTGCGATCGGGACGGTCGGCTCCGAGCTGGTGCGCAGAACCTGCTTGAGCAGACCGTAGAAGGCTCCCGCGTCCACCGCCTCCACCACAGTGGCGTTGGGCGTCAGGCCGAACTTGTCCCAAGCCATCGCCGAGTAGCCGCGGGTCAGGTCTGAGGCCGTCTCCACGTCCACCCGGTATTGGGCCTCAGCGAGCACGAGGTCCGGGTGCAGCAGCACGGCGATCGTCAGGGAATCGGGATGGGTTGAGCCGTCGATGCCGACCGATTCGTCGTAGTCGATGGTTGCCGCACACATGCGATGGAAGAACCGTGCCAGCGGGGTGCCGATTGCCCCGAGTCGGTCAAAGTCTGCCCGCGCGATCGTCGCATCCCGCAATGTCAGCGGATCCCAGGTGATGATGTGCAAGTCGCCGAAGCCAGCCTCCATCACGATCTGGGCGGCCTCGGGGTCGACGTAGAAGTTGTATTCGGCGCTGGCGGTGGTGTTGCCCCGGCCGTTGTTCGAGCCGCCCATCACGTACAGGCTCTTCACCCGGCCGGCGAAGCCCCGATCCTTCACGACAGCCGTCGCGATGTTTGTCAGCGGACCGATGGCCACGATGCTCACCTCGCCAGGGCGTTCGCCGGTGAGCCTCAGCAGCGCGTCCACTCCGTGCTCGTCGTCCACAACCGCGACCGATGATTCCATCGACAACCCGCCCGAGCCGTCACCGTGGACGTCGGTCGCAGACACCCATTCGCGCAACAGCGGACGACGGCACCCGGCGTGCACCGGCACCCGTCCGAGACTGCCGGCGACGTTGAGCGTGAGCTGGGCATTGGCCACCTGCTGCTCGAAGCCGACGTTGCCGGCCACCATGGTGACGGCGAGGAGGTCGGCAGCAGGATCCAGCAGTCCCACAAGAATGGCGATGCAGTCGTCCTGGGCTGTGTCGGTGTCGATGATGACCGGGACGCGGGCGACCGGTGAGATCACTTGATCTGTGCGATGACCTGCGCCACCAGGTCGGTGGCCTGCTTGAACACGTCGCCGGCGTCGCAGCCGTTCGCCTCGAAGCTCTGCTTGGCCGTCCCGGCGGCCGACGCCGTGATGATGATCGAGCCCTTGCCGCTGCAGGCGGTGCCCTTGCGGTCGCCAAGAGCCCGGACGCCGGTGGACAGTGCCGTCCAGGCGCCGTCCGGGAGCTTGTCGGTCTTCTGGTCGCCATTGAGGGTGTAGGTGGCATCGGTCGGCGTCACGACGAGGGTGTAGTCACCCATGGGAGGGTCGGTGGCGCCCTCCGGGCTCGTGTAGGTCACTTCGATCTTGTCCCAGTCCGCTGTGCCGAGCACTTGCGAACACCCTGCAAGGGCCAGTAGGAGCACCAGGACACTGACAACAACTCGCCTCATGACCAAGAGGGTAGCCGCAGGACACCGTCCAGCGCTGGGCGCAGAATCCGCACCTGGGTTTTCGGTGCCGTGACTCGGTCCCCCGCCGCGCGCTGATGCACCACAATCACAGACGTGCCTGCAGTGATCGATTCCCCCAACCCGGGCTGGACTGGCACCGTGTGGACGGGCCACGTCGCCGGGTCGGCCACCTACCGCCGCATCGTCGTCGCGCTCATGGCCGGCGGCCTGGCCAACTTCTCGCTGATGTACTTCGTGCAGCCGCTCCTGCCGCTGCTGGCCGCCCACTACGGCGTCAGCGCTGCCGAATCTGCGCATGCGCTGTCGGCGACAACGCTGGCGATCATCGTCGGCCTCGTCGTCGCCGGGCCGCTCGCCGACCGGGTGGGACGGGTCGCCGTGATGCGCTGGTCGCTGCTGGCTTCCGGGGTGCTCGGGTTGGTCTCTGCGTTCACCCCGAACTGGGCGAGCCTCGTCACCGTCCGCGGGTTGCTGGGACTCTCGCTCGCCGGACTGCCGGTCGCCGCGCTGGCCTACCTGCGCGAGGAGGTTGACACCGCCTCGCACCCACGGGCCAACGCCACCTACATCGCAGGCACGGCTGTCGGCGGTGCCGTCGGGCGGCTGTTGCCCGGTCCCCTGGCACTGCTGGGCGGCTGGCAGCTTGCAGCGGTCGCGCTGAGCCTCGTGACGCTTGCCGCCGGGGCAGCCCTGTTCGTCCTGCTGCCGCCGGCCGGGGGGTTCCGCCCGCACGCGGTCGGGCTGCGTCACGTTCTGCTCGGCGCCGTCGGCGCAGCGCGTGACCGGGTCGTGCTCATGCTCTGCCTTGCCGGTTTCACCGCCATGGGTGCCTTCGTCGGCATCTACAACGCGATCGGGTTCCGCTTGGCTGCCCCGCCCCTGCTCCTCGGCGCTTCGGCGGCTCTGGTGTACCTGGCCTACCCGGTTGGGATCGCAGCCCCGGGCCTCATCCGCAGGCTCAGTGACCAGATCGGGCGTGGGCTGGCCACCGTCGCGGCCGTGGGGCTTCTCGCTCTCGCTGTGGTGGTGGTGTCGCTGCCATCGCTGGTAGCCGTGGTGATCGGGCTCGGGATGCTGACCTTCGCGTTCCTCGGCGCGCATTCCCTGCTGAGTGGCTGGGTGGTCGATCGGGCGCGACGCGCGGGCATCGGCACGGCGCAGGCGTCCAGCGCCTACCTGAGCACCTACTACCTGGGCAGCACCGTCGCCGGCGCGCTGGCGACCTGGCAGTGGCAGGCCGGCGGCTGGGCGGGCGTGGAGACGCTTTCGCTCGCCCTCACCGGTGCGGCGCTGGTGGTCACAGCGCTGGCAACGGCGGCCGACCGCAACCCCAAGGTGGCAGACGACGGGGACGCCGTCCTCGACTGATCCTCGGGCCGCTGACGCGTCCCTGACCAAGACTCCTCCCTTCTCAGCGCTGACGCGCTGTGGCGGTCGTCGTCTGATCAGTCCTGGAACGCACGCCACACCGCGGCGATGTCGGCGTGCGCGGCGCCGCCGTCGGCGGCGGTCGCGTACAACTCGTCCAGGGCGGCCAACAGCTGCTGCGGCATGCCCGGCGTTGCCTCCCTTGCGAGCCTGACGTCCTTGAGCAGCCCCACCACCTCGAACTGGGCCTCGAAGCCATGCTTCAGCATCGCGTCGCCCTTGAGCTGTGCGTAGGGGCTGTCGGCTGCGGCGCCATGCAGCGCCTCGAGCACAAGGGCGGGATCGAGCCCGAGTCGGTCGGCGATCGTCAGCGACTGTGCAATGCCTGCGGTGATGGTGGCGATCCAGGCATTCATGGCGAGCTTCAGCGCGGACGCGGCCGGAGCTGCCTGCCCCGCCCGGACGGTCTTCGTCGCGATCGCTGCGATCACCGGTTCCACTGCGGCCAGATCCTCGTCGCTGCCGGCGAGCAGGGCGGTCAGCGTCCCTGCCTCCGCCGGCGCCTTCGTGCCGAGGACGGGCGCGTCGACGAAGCCGATGCCGGCCGCCGCAGCCGCGGTCGCGAACCGGTTGGCGGCCTCCACACCCACGGTGGAGCACTGCAGCCAGATGGCGTGGCTCTCCATTGCGGGCAACGCCTCAGCGAAGACCGCCTCGACAGCGTCGGCGTCGAACAGCATGGTGAGCACCACGTCGGCCCCTGCCACCGCGCCTGTCACATTGCCGGCCACGTGCGCGGGCCCGTCCACGAAAGACGCTGCCCGGCCGGCGGAGCGGTTCCAGACCGTTGTCGCCATGCCTGCACCGCTGATCCGTCGCGCCATCGCCGCGCCCATCGTGCCCAGTCCCAGCACTGCAACCTTGGGTGTCGCGCTCATCTGCCTGCCCATCCTCTCGTCGGAGTCCAACATAGAATCCCCTCGACCGTTGCCACCAGCCAGATCGGGGCGTCGCCATCCTCATCGACCTGCCCACCACCCTGTTCCCGGAAGGGCTCACCTGGGGCCTGCTGGGGCTCCTTGCCCTCGTGGCCTTCGCCGCCGGCTGGGTGGACGCTGTCGTCGGCGGCGGCGGGCTGCTGCAGCTGCCGGCACTGCTGCTGGTGCCGGGCATCACGCCGGTGCATGCGCTGGCAACGAACAAGTTCGCCTCGATCTTCGGCACGGCAACCAGCAGCATCACCTACTACCGTCGCACCCATCCCGACCTGCGCACAGCGTTGCCGATGGCAGGGTTCGCACTCGCCGGCAGTTTCGGCGGCGCCAGCGTTGCCGCGCTGCTCCCGGTTGCCGTGTTCAAGCCGATCATCGTGATTGCCCTGCTGGGCGTGGCGATCTTCACCGCCACGCGGCCGGCGATGGGAGCAGAGACCCGGCTGCGGTTCTCCGACCGCCGCCGCCACCACGGCAGCGCTGCCCTGATCGGCGCGGGTATCGGGTTCTACGACGGCATGCTCGGCCCGGGCACCGGCACGTTCCTTGTGATCTCGCTGGTCAGCGCCCTCGGCTACAACTTCCTCGAGGCGAGCGCGAAGGCAAAGATCGTCAATTTCGCCACAAATCTTGGAGCCCTTCTGCTGTTCGTCCCCCACGGTGCTGTGCTGTGGGGCCTCGGCGCCGTCCTCGCAGTTGCCAACATGGCCGGCGGCTACCTGGGCTCCAGGACGGCGATCGCCCGCGGCACCGGCTTCGTGCGCGTCGCGTTCCTGGCTGTCGTCGGCGTCCTCATCGTGCGGCTCGGCTTCGACGTCTGGAACGAGAGCCTGCGCGGCTGGCTCGCGACGCGCTGAGCCGTTGTCGGGCGGTAGGCTTCGAGCCACCCCGAATCGTCGCGGACGCGACGCAGCTGAAGTGAGGTATTACGGTGCCGGTCGCCCTGGAGGCCCGAGGGTTGGTCAAGGTCTTCGGTGACAAGCACGCTGTCGACGGTGTCGACCTCACCATCCCCAAAGGCACGTTCTACGGCATCGCCGGCCCGAACGGCGCCGGCAAGTCCACGACGCTGCGCATGCTCAGCGGCCTGCTGCGTCCCGACGCGGGCACGGCGACCATCGCCGGCGTGCCGGTCTGGCCGAACCCTCTCGAGGCCAAGTCGCGGGTCGGGTTCGTGCCCGACAACCCGGTGCTGTTCGACCGACTCACCGCTGCGGAGATGCTGGAGTACGCCGGCATGCTGCGCAAGATGGACCCCGCCGTGGTGGCGTTGCGGTCTGCGGAGTTGCTGCGCGTGCTCGATCTCGCAGACGAGCCGGAGAAGCTGATCGCCGACTTCTCCCTCGGGATGATCAAGCGCATCGGCCTGGGCGTTGCGCTGCTGCACAGCCCGCGGGTGCTCATCCTCGACGAGCCGTTCGGCGCCCTCGACCCGGTGAACACCCAGGTGATGGAGGAAATGCTGCAGCTGTACCGCCGCGGCGGCGGGACGGTGGTGTTCGCCAGTCATGTCATGGACGTGGTGCAGCGGCTGTGCGACCGACTGGTCGTCATCGGCGCCGGTCGGGTGCTTGCTGAGGGCAGCGTCGCGGAGGTGTCCAGCGGCAGGAACCTGCAGGACGCCTTCGTGGAGCTCGTCGGTGGCCGGGACCTCGGGGAAGGCGAGCTCGCGTGGCTCTCATCCTCCTCCGGCTGAGACTGGTGATTGCCGGGCGCTCCCGCGGACAGAGCGACGGTGCCCGGCTGTACTTCGCCACGACCTGGGTGGTGGGCAGCGTCGGCGGGTTGCTGGCCTGCATGTCCGTTGCGACCCTTATCTCCGGGGGCGGCGTGGGCGACCTGCTCCTGATGGCCCTGTTCGCCTCGATCTTCATCCCGTGGGTGGTCGGCCCCATCGTCGAACCCACGCTGGCCGACGGCGTGGTCGACCCGCAACGGCTCGAGCAGTTCCCGCTCACCGGCTGGCAGCAGGTCAGCGGCCTGCTGGCCGGGGCGATGATTTCCCCGACCACGACCTTCACGTTCCTCTTCGCGGCCGGTGGCACGATCGCGCTCGGCCAGTCGCTGCCCGCGCGGCTCGCCTCGCTGGTGGTCGCCGTGGCCTTCACGGTGATGTGTGTCGCCGTCTCGCGGGCCGCGCAGGCCGTGCTCGCCGGTGCCCTGCGCTCACGCCGTGGCGCCGATATCGCCGCGTTCTCCGCCAGCCTGATGGTGCTGGGCATCTACCTGTTCGCCCAGCAGGCACGCTCGGCCACCGTCGCTTTCGGTGGCCAGAGGGCGTCCGGCCCGCTGGGCACCTTCCTCAGCTGGACGCCGTCCGGGGCCGCCGGCGAGGCGATCACCAGCGCCAGGGACGGGAACTGGCTGGGTTTCGCGCTGCGGCTTGCCGTGATCCTGCTCACGGTTGGCCTTGCCCTGAGCGGGTGGGTCTGGGCTCTCGGCCGACGTGTGGACGGCATCACTTCGTCCCACCGCACGCCCAGCCGGCACCCCATCGTCGCCGCCCTGCCGCTCTCCCCCACGCTCTTGCGGCGCCTGCCACCCGGCCCGACGTCGGCAGCGGCAGCCCAACAGCTGCGTTACTACTTCTTCCGCTCCCCACGCGCCATCCAGACCCTGATCATCCCGCCGGTGATGGGCGTTGTGGTCGCCCACGCCAGCTTCGCCGACTACGGGCTCGCAGCCCAGTCGGCAGCCTTCGCGGCGATGTCGGTGGTTGCCGGCAGCTTCAACCTGTTCGGCTACGACGGTCCCGGCTTCAGCTACCTGCTGCTCGGCGGTGCCCCGCTTCCCCGCGTCCTCGTCGGCAAGGCGATGGCGCCGATGCTGTACCTGGTGCCGATGGTGGTCGTGTTCAACCTCACCGAGGCCCTCATCCGCGGCACCCAGGGGCTGGTCTTGCCCGCCATCCTCGCAGGCACCTCGGTTGTGGCCCTCGGCGTCGGCGTCGGCTCGCTGTCCAGCGTGTTCAACCCCAGCGACCAATCCCGCGTGGGGCAACGGCACGGGTCGTTCCTCAAGGTGTTCGCCTGGTTCATGGGGTTCTTCGCGTTCACGGGCGTCGGCGCGCTGATCTGGGTGCTCGTCGCCTGGTTCGCCGGCCCGTTCACAGCTGCGGCGGTCATGACCGCCGCAGCGATCGGCATCAGCGCCCTGCTCCTGCGCTGGGCCGGACGCCGGCTCGAGCGCGATCCCTATCGGGTGCTGGCCAAGCTCGACCCGCGGGTGGCCTGAGCGGCCGGTTTGATTCCCGAGATCGTGCTCACCGTGCCGTCGGTCCCCACCAGGATGCCGGCGTGGTCGGGAAGGGTGGCGATCCACGGGAGCGCCGCCACCCCCTTCACGAACGCCGCCGTCGCGTAGACGTCCGCCCAGGTGAGCTTCGGCCCGATCACGGTGGCCGACAGCAGCCCGTCCGCCGCAGTCCCGGTGGCCGGGTCGACGATGTGCGTGCCCCGGGCAGCCGTGCCGGAGGTGGCGACGGCGCCGGTGCGCAGCTCAAGGGAGCGCAAGGTATGCGACCGGTCGCGCGGATCCTCCACCGCCACCACCCAGCTGGGGGTGTCAGTGCGGTGGCACGCCACGGCGATGTCCCCGCCGGCACAGACAAGGGCGTCGTGGGGGCCGAGCTTGCGCAGGTCGGCGAGCAGAGCAGTGAACGCCTGCTCGACCGCCCAGCCCTTCACGAGCCCCGTCGGGTCGAAGCGCTGCCGCCCGTCGGGGCCTGGCAGCCAGGCGGCGAACGACCCACCGGTGCGGTGACCGGCCAGCTCACACAGCGCTGCGACGCGGCGGATGCGGGGGTGGGCGTCGACCAGCCGGTCGCGTCCGTCGGAGATCCGGCTCACCGGGCTGTCGGGCAGCCAGGTGCTGAACATCGCCTCGTCGGCGTGGAGTTGTGAGAAGGCCGCCTCCACAGCCGCGGCAACGTCGGGCCGGAGAGCCTGCGGACCGCGGACGTGGATGCTCATCGGGAGCCCCATGATCTGGGCGACGAACGCGCGGCGCGGCACGTCCTGCTGGCGGTCGGTGACGACGGTGACCTGGGTCGGCATGGCGCTCATCCCAGGTGGGCGGCGTCGATCGCCGACTGTAGAGACTCCAGGTAGCCGTTGCTGGTGACCGTGGCGCCGGAGACCGCGTCGATGGAGGCGCTTTGCGCCTTGACGACCTCGGCGTTCAGTGCCGGCACGGCGTAGGCATTGATCTGCTGGTCCCTGGGGTTCTCGTTCGGGAACTGGACGGCGTCGGCGCTGGTGATCTTGCCGTTCTCGACGGTGATCTCGACCTGCACGGTGCCCCAGCGGGTTTCGACGGCGTCGCCGGTATAGGTGCCGTCGCCGCCAGAACTGGATGCCGATCCCGTTGAACTGGCCGAAGCCGTCGCGCTCGGTGCGGTCGTCGTGGTGCCCGCATCGGACTGGGCGCTGCCTGAGTCGGTCTCCTCCGGGGTGGTGACAGCGACGTTCTGGGTGCTGGTGTGATAGCTGAACAGCATCACCAGGCCGCTGATCGTCGTCATGACCGCAAGGACGATCTTCTTCATTGTTGGTGTCTCCCTCTCGGTGGTGCTGGTTACCAGCTGAAGCGTTCGTCGTGGATGTTGGCTGCGGGCACCCCGCACTCGATGGCCGCCTGCCGGGCGGCGTCCATCCATGCGTTGGCACCGCAGAGGAACACGTCGTTCGTGGCGATGTCGGGCACCAGCTGGGCAAGCGCGGCGGCGTCGGTTAGTGAGCCGGCCGATTGGGGCAGCCAGGACGGACGTCCGGGCCGCCGGCGTCCCACGAGGTAGTACACGCGAGCGCCGGTGTGGGTGGCGATCGCCTCGAGTTCGTCGCGCAGCACCAGGTCGGCCTGGCTGTGTGCTCGGTAGAGCAGGGTCACGTCGCCAGGCTCGGCGGGCAGTTCCTCGAGAAGGGCACGCAGCGGGCTGATCCCGATGCCGCTGGCCATAAGGGTGACCTTGCCCCGGGTGCGGACTCCGGTGTGCAGCCGTCCGTAGGGACCTTCGATCACCACCCGGCTGCCGGGCTTGACGCCGGCCAGCGCATGGCTGCCGTCGCCGAGGTCCTTGACCGTGATCCGCAGCGTGTTGTTGGTGGGGGCCGCCGACAGCGAGTACGGGTGCGACCGCGACCAGCCGGGGCCGGAGACGAAGCGCCAGTTGAAGAACTGGCCGGCTGCTACCGGCATGTCGAGAAGGTTCCTGCCGCGCATCCACACCGAGACCACGTCGGGGCTCTCCCGCACAACGGCGGTGACCCGCAGGTCGTGGGCGAAGGTGCGGTACAGCGGCATGCCGACCCGCCAGATTCCGATGGCGGCGACGGCTGCGATCCACAGCCCCCACCAGTAGATGGTCGCGAACGCACTCGTTAGGAACTCCTGACCGGTCCACAACTGGTGCGGGATGGCCAGGCCGACGCCGAGGTAGGCGTACAGGTGCAGCAGGTGCCAGGACTCGTAGCGCAGCTTCTTGCGCGCCTTGCGGATGCTGGTGACGGTCACCAGCACCAGCAGCAGCGTGCCGGCAAGGGCGAGCAGCATGCCCGGGTAGTCGACGGTCATCTCCCAGAACTGCACGAACGGGTTCAGGTTCGCGGCCAGCGCGTAGCCGATGACGATGGCGACAAGATGGGCCAGCATCAGGCTGAACGACCAGAAACCCACCAGACGGTGCCGTCGGGCCAGAACGTCCTGGCCGTAGACCCGCTCCACCATCGGGATGCGCGCGATCAGTAGCACCTGGATCAGGAGGAGGTCGGCAGAGACCAGGCCGGTCAGCCGGCCAAGGCTGGTGAACGCGCCAGCGACGGTGCTCATCGCCTGGATGCCACCACCGGCGATCCACAGCGCTACGACGACCAGCATGCTGAGCCACGCAGCGACGCCGACGGCGTCCCGCCACCAGCCCGGTACGCGGGCGGGTACACCCTGCGGCATGGCCTGCACGGGACGGTGCGGGGACGCAGTATGGGCCTCGCGCGCCCCAGTGATGGTTGCCATGTCGACTCCTGATCGGCTGGGTACAACCAAGAGACTGTCCGACCCCGCTGGCAGAACCGTGGCTGCCGCCTTTGCGTTCCCTGTGAACTCCGGGCTCAGCCCGCCAAGGGGCTGTCCGCCAGGGGGTCCATCGGCCCAGCCAGTGTTCGCAGCGCTGCCAGCCCGCGGGATTCCAGCCGGCGCACCGTGCTGGTGCTCAGGCCCAGCCGGGCAGCGATGTCGGCGACGTCGACGGGTTCGCCGGTGGCCAGGCCGTACCGCAGCGCGACCACCTGGGCCTGGTCGGGGTCGATGCGCCGCAACACCCGCCGCACCTGGCGGGCATAGATGGCCCGATCGGGGTCGGGGCCGGACGCGATCGCCAGCGCCGGCCCTTCCTCGGCCGGGTCGAGGGCGACGGGGGCGCGGTGCCCGAGCAGTTGCCGCGTCCAGTCGACCGGACGGCCGAGCGCTACAGCCAGTTCGACGGCTTCGACGCTGCGGCCGTGCTCCTGCACCAGCGCACCCTCCACGCCGCGGGCCTGTCGCAGGCGCATCGCCCGGCTGTCCGGCAGAGCAAGCGCACCGAGCCGACCTGCCGTCACCTCTGCCAGCCGCTGGCGGATGCGCACGGTGGCGAAGGTGGAGAACCGGCCTCGCCCAGGGTCGAAGCGCTGCAGCGCGCCGGCGAGGGCGACGAAGCCTTCCTGGAACAGGTCGTCGATCGGCAGCCCCGCGCGGCCAGGTTCGCGTCCCACCAGCTTCCACACGAGCCGCAGGTTGGCCAGCAGGAAGTCCTGCCAGGCCTGGCGGCCGGCATCGACGAGGAGGGCCAGTTCCTCGACGGTTGCGGCAACCGGACGGTCGCCGCTGGCCAGTAGCTCAGCGGCGAGGACGCCGGCTTCGATGCGTCGGGCGAGCAACTGCTCCTGCGCCGGCGTCAACAACGGGGCGGATTGTGGCTTCTTCATTTCCCCACCCTGCGGGGTGTTCGCAGGAGTTGGCGACGCCCAATTCCGGCGCCTGTGGAGCAACACCTCGACAACACTTGTTCCTGTGGGGCCCCAACACCCCTGCTGAACAGCCCGACTGGCTAGATGGCCGGACCGGTGGCGAGGGTCAGCAGTTCCTTGCGCCGCGTTTCCAGGTTCACGAGCTTGGCGAACATGCGGTCATAGGCGGGCCGGTCGTCCAGCGGATTGGTGCGCTGCAGCTTCGACTTCAGGTCCGCGATCTGGCGCGACACCGTGAGTACCCGTAGCTGTGAGCTGTACTCCCGGGAGTAGCCCTCAGTGGCATCGCGCATCCCGGGCTCGACAGCGAGGCTCACCAGCAACTGCTCGAGTACCGGGTCGGGGTTGGCGTGCAGGATTCGCTGCGTCCAGTTGCCCGGGCCCTCGCCGGCGGCGAGCACCGACTCGAACAGTGCCCGGTAGGTGGGGTGGACGAAATCGTCGGTTGTGAGCCCGTTCCAGCCCTCGCTGAAGGTCTCCGGAGCGCGGACCAGCAGCCTCAGCGTGCCGCGTTCCGCCTCGAGCCGACGGTCGCGCGGGTCGGGCACCGGCAGGGATTCCTTCGGCTCCGGCATTCCCGGCAGCGCCTCGTCGGAGTCGTGCTCGTGCTTGCGCTCGACCTGACGGCCACGGCGTTGCACGGTGACCTTCACCTCGCGGCGGACTTCGTCGGGGTCCATGCCAAGCCACTTGGAGAGCTCGCGAATGTAGCCGAGTACGAGGCTCTCGTCCCGGATGCTGCTGACCAGCGGCGACGCGGCGCGCAGGGCGGCCAGTCGCCCGTCCACCCGGTCGAGGTCGTAGCCGGCGAGCACGTTGCGCATCACGAACTGGTACAGCGGCACCCGCCGTCCCACGAGCTCGCGCAGCGCGGCCTCGCCCTGCTGGATGCGAAGGTCGCACGGGTCAAGGCCGGTGGGCTCGATCGCGACGTAGGTCTGGGACAGGAAGTTCTGGTCGCCCTTGAACACCTTCAGTGCCGCGGCCTGGCCGGCGGCGTCGCCGTCGAACGTGAAGATCACTTCTCCCCCGGCCACGTCACCGGTGCCCAGCATCCGCTGCAGGAGCCGGGCATGCTCGTCGCCGAAGGCCGTGCCACAGGAAGCCACGGCGGTGTCCACCCCTGACAGGTGGCAGGCCATCACGTCGGTGTAGCCCTCGACCACGACGGCCTGGCTCTTCTTGGCGATGTTCTGCCGGGCGAGGTCGAGGCCGTAGAGGACGTTCGACTTCTTGTAGACGATCGTCTCCGGCGTGTTCAGGTACTTGGCGGGCATGCGGTCGTCGTCGAAGATCTTGCGGGCGCCGAAGCCCAACACCGAGCGGCCTGCATCCCGAATCGGCCACAGCACCCGGCCCTGGAAGAAGTCCCAGCCGTTCTCCCGGATCAGGCCGGCCTTGACCAGCTCCGCGTCGGTGAAACCGCGGGCCTTCAGGTGCTGGCCAAGCTCATGGCCACCAGTCGGGGCGAAGCCGATCCCGAACAGCTCTGCCGCCACCTTGTCGAAGCCACGCGAGTCGAGGAATTGGCGTCCGGGCAACGCACCGGAGCCGGTCAGCTGGCCTGCGAAGTACTCCGCGGCCTGCTGGTTGGCCTCGAGGACGCGCAGGCGCAGGCCCGGTTCCATCCGCTGCCCGCCGCCGTCGGAGTAACGCAACTGGACGCCGACGCGGTCGGCGAGGAACTCGACGGCCTCGCTGAAGCTGACGTTGTTGATCTTCTGGACGAAGGCGATCACATCGCCGCCCTCGCCGCAGCCGAAGCAGTGGTAGAAGCCGCGGGCGGGGTTGACGTTGAACGAAGGGGTCTTCTCGTCATGGAAAGGGCACAACCCGGAGAGCGACCCGCCACCGGCACGGCGAAGGGTCACGTACGACCCGACGACCTCATCGATGCGCGAGCGTTCCCGCACGGTCGCCAGATCCTCTTCGTTGATCAGCCCGGCCACGGCCGCAGTCTAGGGCGTCCCGCGTGCTAGGCCCCCCGCCTGACCCGCATCCGCATCGCGAGGTGGAGCAGCCCGCCGACGACCGCGAGGCCGGTGACGGCCGGGGCGAAGGCCAGCACCGAGCGGTCCATCGCCAGCCCGATCAGCAAGGGGAACACCGCTGCCCCCACCGACGAGGCTCCCGCCTGGTAGCCGACCACGGCATCGGCGCCGGCGGCAGAGGTGCGCTCCGCTGTGGTCAGGATCAGCAGCGGATAGACCGGTGCCGCGGCGAACCCGAACAGCAGCACCGCACCCATGGCACCCGGCGGACCGCCCAGCCAGGCCAGCAGCCCGGCGGCGACCAGGCCGGTCGCGGCCCAGCCGAGCACCGGCCACGGCCCGACCCGCTCGGCCAGCGACCCCAGTCCCACGCGTCCGGCGAACATCACCAGCCAGTAGCCGGACGCCAGCAGGCCGGCGGCCACCGGATCCACCCCGATCCCAACGGTGAGGAAGGTGAACGCCCACAGCGCGACGCCGGACTCGATCCCGGTCTGCACGGCCACCGCCGTCAGCCCGATCGCGACGTCGGCCCGCCGCGCCCGCGTCCGCGGTGCCTGGTCCTTGCCGTCCCCACCCGGCACCGGCGCCGTCCACCGAGCGTGGGTGAGCCAGAACAGCAGCCCGAGCGCCAACTGGACAACAGCGATCACCACATAGGGCCAGCGCCACCCGAGGCCGGTCTGCACGAAGGCGGTGACCAGCAGTGGCGAGAGCGCTGCCCCGAACACGAAGGAGGCGTGCAGGTGATTGATGCGGCGTGGTCCGAAGGCGCGCGCGGCGTGGGCGTTGAGGGTGGCGTCGATCGCCCCGCCGGCGAAGCCGCCCAGCGCGACGCTGACCAGGAACTGCACGAAGCCGGCGCTGGTAGCGGACACCACGAGCGCCCCCGCGGAGAGCCAGGTGCTGGCTGCCAGCAGTCGGCCCACGCCGAACCGGCGGGCCAGGCGGCTGGCGAAGGCTGTCGAGACCAGGGTGGCGAGCACGCCGACGGGCGGCACCAGGCCGGCGGCAGCCACGGTCAAGCCGAAGTCGAGGCGCATCGACGGCCACGCGACGCCGAGCGTGTTGTCGGGCAGGGCGATGCTGAAGAACGCCAGGTAGGCGAGGACGACGAGGAACAGGCTGGGTACTCCCACAGATCGGACGTGGATGGTGGCGATCTGCGCGGACCGTCAGCGGAGCGCGACTTCAGGTACGGGGCCGGCACGCGTCTGCGGTCAGCGCGTGCCTCCCACGCCGGGAGATCCAGACATGCCCGGAAGCGTACTCCACCCGTGGGCTAGGGCGTGTCGCATAACTGGTCGCGTAGGTGGGTGATGATGCCGGCCAGGACGATGCCGGCTCGGTAGTTGCGGGCGTGTTTGTCGTAGCGGGTGGCGACAGCTCGGAACTCCTTGATGCGGTTGAAGAATCGTTCGACGACGTTGCGGCCCTTGTAGATGGCCGGATCGAAGGCCGGAGGCCGCCCGCCGGACCGGCCCTTGGCTTGACGTCTGGCGATCTGGTCGTCGCGTTCAGGGATCGTCACCCGGACCCGGCGGCGGCGCAGCGCCTGCCTGGTGGAGGGATGGGAGTACGCCTTGTCCGCGACCACCCTGCACACGGTCGTGCCGGTCAGGTCGAGCACGTCGAGCAGTCGCGGGTTCTCACCGGCCTGGCCCGGGGTGACCACCACCGAACGTAGGTGACCGGCCGCGTCGACCGCGACGTGGGACTTGGTCGACCAGCCCCCACGGGAGTGCCCCAGCCCGTGATCGGCCGGCTCAACCCGGGGGTTCTTGTAGTTCGGTTCAGCCCCCTTTTCGGGCACCGGCAGCGTGCTTGTGAGCCCGCACGATCGTGCCGTCCACCACCGCGACAAGGCCTTCCGCACCAGGATCGACCGCGATCACGGCCAGCACCCGGTCCCAGGTGCCGTCCTTGGCCCACGTATCGAAACGGCGCCACAGCGAGGGCCACGGGCCGAAGTCGGCCGGCACATCCCGCCATGGCGAACCGGTCCGCAATCGCCAGCAGATCCCCTCGACCGTCGAGCGGTGATCATTCCACGGCCTGCCACCCTTGCTTCCCGACCGCGGCATCAACGGCTCAACCCGGGCCCACATCTCGTCACTGAACTGAGGACTCCTCGCCATAACCAGCAGCCTGAGCCACAACCCTCCACGAAGTTATGCGACACGCCCTAGAGGGCGATGCCCTGGTGCAGCTGGTGCAGGGTGCTCTTGCCGAACAGCGACTCGACAAGGTCGACGGCCAGTTCCGCTGTGGCATTGCGGACGTC
>Ga0209745_1000142_pt1 | contig 39447 bp, 30 predicted proteins | sample BarGraNGADG00312_FD_184495 | JGI IMG/M metagenome (GOLD analysis project Ga0209745, IMG submission 184495) | Arctic peat soil microbial communities from Barrow, Alaska - Barrow Graham LP Ref core NGADG0004-312 (SPAdes) (version 2) | ecosystem: Environmental > Terrestrial > Soil > Wetlands > Peat... | reverse complement strand
TGAAGATTTTTGCCGGATAACGAATTCCGGTTCACAAAGGATTGTAATAAATAATGAAAATTACAATGATCAGCCCCCTATCATAAGAGTATCCGCCAACTTTTTCAACTTCTTTTCATATAGATTACTTACAAATAACCCCTCTACTGTTTTAGAATCCAAAAACAACATTGTAATTTCAGAAGATCTGGCAAAAAAATATTTTGGATCAGAAGAACCTTTGGGTAAAATCATCGAAATTGTAAACAGTGCCAAAACCGACAAATTGATCGTGTCAGGGGTATTTAAAAAGCCTCTGCAAAATTCCCAACTTGTATTCGATATGGTCCGGCTTATAGAAGAAACCGACAGCAGATGTTACGTACGACTCTCTAAAAAGACAAATCAGGAAGAAACCGAAAAGCTGTTTTTAGAAAACAAGGCTTCTATACCAGTTATCAATGTTGGTACGCCTGTCCCCTATTTTCTTGAACCGCTAAGAAAAACCTACTTCGATACTTCCCGTGGTTCTACAGTTGAGATAAGCAGAAACAAAACTGACCTCTGGATTGCATTGATAATAGGAATTTTAATACTTGCGATTGCAGCATTTAATTATCTTGGAATCCTTGCAAATAAATTCCTCATTAAGATGAAGGAGTTTAAAATAAGAATAATAAATGGTGGTTCCAGATCGGGGATCATCTTCCGTTTTATGTTGGAACATTCAATTCTTATGGGCTTCTCCTTTCTTGCAGGTCTTTATTTAATGAGTGAGTTGATTCCATTTTTCAATCAATTGACAGGTAGTAAGATTTTAGCAAACTTTATTCTTCAACCCGGTCAATTATGGCTCCTATTATGTTTACCGGCATTTCTATTATTAATAACACTCCTTTTCGTTACATACCTTATTTATACTGAATCAAATAACGATTTTTTAAAGGAGGGAACCCCAACAAAGATCAGAATTGCTCAGATTCCTGCATTGAACATCATTCAGATTTCCGGTTCAATAGCTCTGATAATCTGCTCAATAATTATCATAAGACAAATGCAGTTTATTACAAACAGACCGATTGGTCTTGACAAAAGTGTAATTGAAATTAAGCTTCCGGGTCAGTATGCTGATAAAGCATTGGTATTCAAAGATGAGTTAATTAAAAACCAATCAATCAATTCTATTTCTGTTGTAACTGCATCACCGGTCCTGGAGCATTTTTTGGTATCATTGAAATATCAGCAGGACGGATTTGAAAAACAGTACGCGTTAGCTGGCTTCAGCGGGGATGATAATTATCTTAAAGTTTTGGGTATTCAGTTACTTGAAGGAAGCGATTTTTCAGGAACTGAATCGGTTATCGGAAAGAAATGTCTCATAAATCAGTCTCTGGCAAAACTTTTCCTTGAACAGGATTTAGTAGGTAAAAGTGTTCCGGGTATGGAGGATATGACAATTGTCGGGATTGTAAAGGATTTTAACTATTTCAGTCTTAAGACATATGTAGAACCATCATTTATATCATATAGTAAAAAAGGATCTCATCTTCTTGTCAAACCGTCAGATAACCAGATCCTTCAGGCCAGAAAAACTATCGAACAGGTTTGGCATGAAATGATTCCCGACTTTCCCTTGGATATAGAATCGGTAGGTGATCGTTATGAATGGTTTCACAGAGAAAACAAGAATTATATAAAATTAATTATATCATGTTCAATGATAAGTCTTTTCCTTTCAATGATAGGGCTGTTCACAATCTCATTTCAGAGGACTCGATCAAGGACAAAAGAAACAGGAATTCGTAGAATCAACGGAGCAAGTGTTACGGACATTCTTCTTATTTTGAACAAAGATCTTGGAAGATGGATTCTTTATGCTTGCATCTTCGCCATTCCTGTAGCATGGTATGCTATGAGAAAATGGCTCCAGAATTATGCATACAAAACTGAAATAAGCTGGTGGATTTTTGCACTTGCTGCTATTATTGTCTTTGGGATCGCATTAATTACTGTAAGCTGGCAAACCTGGAAGGCTGCAACAAGAAATCCGGTCGAGGCATTGCGATATGAATAATTATTATCTTAGCAGTACTTAAATAGTTATGCTACAAGATAAAAATCCTGATAATGTTCAAAATTCATTTACTGTCAGCAGTTCGCACTCTTCTTAAAAACAGGGGGGTCTCCATTATCAATATCTGTGGTCTAACAATGGGACTGACCGCTTTTTTGTTTATAGTGCATTATCTTTTTTACGAAATCTCATTCGACTCATTTTTCCCTGGTTCTGGTTCCGTTTACCGTATTAACATGGACATCATGAATGCTAGCGAAAATTTCTATCATGGAACTAAAACCTCAAGAGGACTGTTTTTCTCTCTCAAAAAAGATGTGCCGGGTATTGAAGCTAACGGAGATGCATACTTTGAAAGCTGTTTAATACGATATAATGATTCTAAGCTTGCACAACAACGAGTTCTGTGGGTAGATGAAGGTTTTGAAAAAGTATTCCCGTTCAAAATGATTAAAGGCAATATAGACTTTACCAGAACTTTAACCGGGATAATTGCAAAGTCGAAGGTTACTGCCGTGTTTGGCAATGAAGAACCGATAGGCAAAATAATGAAGGTAAACGAAGGTATGCCTGTAGAGATAACAGGAGTTTATGAGGACCTTCCGTCTAACACCCACCTTACAGCAGATTATTTTATTTCGGTGAAGACCTGGGAACAATATGGTTGGTTGAGCAGAAGTCCGGACTGGAATTATAACGGCTTCTGGAACTACATTAAACTGAATCCGGGGGTAGATCCGAAAAACATGGAAGAGACACTTACCAACCTTGTCAATACTAATACAAACCGCAGAAACAACCAGCGTACATCAAAAATATTTCTGCAACCGCTATCCGATCTTCATTATCTTCGGGGACTTGAGGGTGAAATGGGTTCTCAAACAAATCAGAAGTCATTAGTTTTCGTGTTTGTTATTGCCCTCCTGACCATTATTATGGCCTGGATAAATTATGTAAATCTTTCAACAGCATTATCAGTAAAAAGAACAGATGAGATCGGCATGAGGAAGTTGATCGGAGCATCAGGATTTCATATCTGGATACAGTCTTTTATTGAGACAATAATTTTAAACCTCATTTCTATAATTCTTTCATTCATTTTGTACCGTTCACTTCTGAATGCTTTTGGGGGATACTTCGAGATTCCACTAATACAGGCAGTCTTTCCCGGTAAATATATTGCGTGGTCCTTATTTATTATCGCAATCGCAGGCGTATTCTTTTCCAGCATCTATAATACAGTTAAACTTGCAGGACTAAATCCATTCAGCGGGAAACGTAATATCAGGCAGAACAGGAGTTTTCAAAAAGGAATGGTGGTATCCCAGATGGCTTTGTCGATTATCTTCATAACTGCCACGCTGGTGGTTTTTAAACAAATATCATTTATGAAGAATTCAGATCTGGGTATTAACTTCGACCGGGTAATAACATTGAATGCACCCGCCTCGCTAAACACAGATACAGCCAAGAGAACCAAATACCTTTCATTCAGGCAGGAACTGATGGAATACCCCGAATTTAAATCCGTAACTGCAAACTCATTTACTCCAGGCCAGTCACCAAGATACGGATATGTAGAATATGTAAGGCCCGCGGCCGGTATTCATCCGAATACTTTGTTCTTCGAAAATACCGGTGATGACGGACTTATTGAGACTTTCGAACTAAAGCTTATTGCCGGCAGAAATTTTTCAGCTACTCCATTACGGAACAGACGAAAGGTTATCCTGAATGAGAGAAGTATTAATGAATTAGGGTTTAAGAGCGCTGAAGAGGCAGTAGGCAATTTTATATACCGTGCGAACAGGGATACCATTCCAATAGAAGTCATCGGAGTTGTGGCAGATTTTCATAACGAAGGACTTCAAAAACCGCTTTATCCTATGGTCTATAATAATGGCCACCCCAACGAATTTGGCTATTATTCTGTGAAACTCAATACTCCTGATTATATTAAAGCAGTGGGTGTGTTAAAGAATATTTGGGCAAAACACTACTCTTCCGATCCTATGGATTATTTCTTAGCTGATGAATATTTCTTCAGACAATACCAATCTGAAACCAGGTTTGGCAAGTTCTATTCATTGCTTACAATTCTTTCAATCTCAATTGCGTGTCTGGGATTATACGGGCTCATAATGTTTTACCTTAACCAGAAGCGTCAGGAAATTGGCCTGCGTAAAATTAATGGGGCCACAGTATCTGAGGTAATGATTTTACTAAATACGGATTTTGTAAAATGGGTAGCAATTGCTTTTCTGATAGCTGCCCCGGTTTCCTGGTACATAATGCATAACTGGCTTCAGAACTTTGCCTACCAGACAGCCTTGAGCTGGTGGATATTTGTACTGGCAGGTGCAGTTGCCCTGGGGATAGCATTAATTACAGTAACATGGCAAACGTGGAAAGCTGCGACAAGAAATCCGGTGGAGGCGTTGAGATATGAATAACCCCCCATCCCCAAGGGGGGCTTTACCCTCCTTAATGTAGTCTCTTAAGTCCCTAGATGGGGGGTTTGAGGGTTGAAAAATAGCGGATTGTGATTAAAAAAATGATCATGCAAAACTTTGTCAATAAATTAAAAACAGAACTCCGGAAACCTTTGCCCGGAACTGAAATTCAATGGCAAATGGCTTCATCTGACCGTATGATTAGAAACTTCCCCAGATCTCCCGGGAGTGATGCACGAGTTGCCGCTGTACTTATTTTGCTCTATCCTTACAACGGTTCAATCCATACAGTTTTTATGCAACGGCATAATTATGAAGGTGTTCATGGTGGACAAATAAGTTTTCCGGGAGGGAAAAAAGAGGAAACAGATGAAACTTTAATTCAGACCGCACTTCGTGAGGCGAACGAGGAGACAGGCGTTGATCCGAATACTATCAGGATAATTGGGAAACTAACCCCGCTATTTATACCGGTAAGCAATATGTTAGTTACTCCAGTGGTTGGATGGACAAATCAAAAACCTGTATATATTGAACAACCTGAAGAGGTGGTTTTTCTTTTTGATGCCAACCTAAAGACACTACTTGATCCGGGAATAGTTAAAAGTAAACCTATGCTAATAAGAGGCGAGTCGATTAATGTAAAATATTTTGATATTGATGGAAATGTTATCTGGGGGGCAACAGCTATGATACTGCATGAATTACTTTCTGTAATCATAAGAGGAGATATTAAGGTTGAGGCTTAAGTATTGAATTAGTCCCAACTCTAATTTTCATTTCTAAACGCAGACAACCGCAGAAGTAAAATGCAGAGGACCGCTGAGGAAAATCCTATGAACAATACATAAATTACCGTTGGCTTCAGCCAACGGTTAAGAGATTCAGGGTTCAGCGGGCTTTAGCCCAAATCATTTTGGACTAAAGTCCTTCCTTGGAGAGGATCGCATAAACCGTCGGTTGAAACCGACGGTAATTAATGCTCTCGACTATTAAAACCATAACGGATTCCTATTTAGTCTTTTCGCCAGGGATGATGTTTTTATAGTGCTCGTACCTGTTAAGTATCTCCGAGACAAAGGCAACTGACTCTGTTCCCCTGAAATAACCGTTTTTGACTACAGCATCATTAAAGTATTTTGGCTGAGACTTCTTTGTCAACCAGATGGCAACATTACCTTCCCACTTCTGGGGATCCATACCATTTTTTTCTGCAAGTTTCATTGCATCAAGCACATGACCGGGACCAGCATTGTAAGATGCCAGAATAAACCTGAGCCTTTCATTCTCATCCTTGATCTTCGAATCGAAGATTGTATGAAGCCAGTTAATGTAGCGAATACCAGCTATAATGTTTTTCTTTGGAGATGCTGTAGAATCGATTCCAAAATTCCTCCCTGTTTCAGGCATGATCTGCATTAACCCAAATGCACCGGCAAGCGATCGTACGTTAGGGTCGAATCGCGATTCCTGACAAATAAGCGATGCAAGTAATCTCCAGTCCCAATTAATAGTGGTACTTGACTCTTTTATTAAATCATCATATTGTGATACTTTCCCTGTATTCAGAGCATAATAATCGCTTTTGACAATACTACTCGATCTGGAGTTTCTGAAATACTTTGCATATAATAAAGAATAAGAGCCGGATTTCTTATATGTATTAATCCATTTATTCAATTCGGTTTGAAGGGCACTGGAATTGTTTATTCTTATTCCCCAGGCCTGACTCTGAGGAAAGCTCACTGGTGTACTTACATCAATATCCGGATAATAGGTTGCATTAACCAAAGCGACATTTTCATCACAGACAGTATACTCAATCTCACCTGTGGCAACATGCTTTATCAATTTCTCCGATTCGTAAGGAACTTCAATAATATTAATTGAATCGCCTATTTCGTTTGCTAAAGAAACAAGCCGTTCAACATCTGATGATCCTTTCTGAACGTAAATAGTTTTTTTAGCCAGACCCGTCTGGTTTCTTATAAGCCTTTTATCAACTGCTTCAGCCGTTAATGATCTCCAGTTTCGGGGTTTTCTCTGAACAAGTACTTGCCGTGTTTCATCAAATGGCTCAGAGAAAAGAATTTCTTTCTTGCCTGAGGTATTAACAGTAAGGCCAATAGCCAGGAGATCTGCTTCACCTGATTTAAGCATTGAATATGCATTTTCCAGGTTGTTTTCAGATATGATCTCAAGATCAATTCCTATATAATCGGAAAATGATTTGAGAAGTTCATAGTGAAACCCCATTGGCTCTCCTTTGTAAATAAAATAATTAGTTGAATTAAAGTCAGTTACTGCAATTAGTTTTCCTCTTGCCCTGATAGAATCAAGGTCAAAAGTGACAGAATTACTTAAATTGCGGGGGAAAGGGTGATTATCAGAACAGGAAATTAAAACTGTTCCCAGAAATGTTAATAGAAATATGACCTTTTTTACCAAAAGTAATTTATTAGTGTAACATATGTTTTGAAAACGGGTGCAAAGATACGATAATATTCCTAATTATAAAATGTCCAGGCCAGACCATAACGTAACATCCTAAGAGTCATAGGATAAAGAGGTATCATATCATAGTTATTTCCCATCATTCCTGCATTAACATGGTCAAACATAATGAAGGCCCTGGTCCTTTTCACCTTAAAATTCAGAAAAACATTTACAAATGGATAGTTTCCTGTGCTTATTTCTTGTCTGTAAAACCTGCCGGTTGCCGGCATATAATTGTATGGGTGATAAGCTGTATTAAAATTTACATCAAATCCGATTTGTGTATTTAACTTACCGCCGGTCTGTTTGAATCTGAAAAGATGTTCAAAGTATCCGGCCGAACGAATCGCTGCTACAGGCAAATCCAGAACATCCATATTGCTGCTTTTCTGTATAAGCACATCAGTGTCGAGATGAAATTTCCACGCCCTCATCCCCTTTCTTAAAGTGATGGCTGCTACAGACAAGCCTCCTGTATGCTGTGAAGGCATTGCATCAAGTCCGAAATCAGTGTAATTATCTATAATAGCGTAATTGAATTTGAGCTCGAAAGTTCTGGCCGGATATGAAATTGATGTGCCTACATCTAACCTTAATTCCTTGTTCAGATTGTTATGCCATTCAAAATTGTTGCTACCCCATTGTTCATACCAGAATGATGGTTGTCTGTTAGCCAGGGCCCCTGTTATCAGCCATGAAGCCCTGCCCTTTTTAAAATCGAAAGATTTTGAGATCTCACCGTTAAGATTAAAGTCGCCAACTCTGTACCCGGTTAAAAATAATTCTCCGGTTGCCAACCAACGAAATTTATCGCCAATGTTGTTATATAATCTGCCAAGAATTATAATATTACTCTTATTCCACGTAACGGTGTCGGCATAAGTCGTATCATGGGTTGGTATTATCTGGCTATAGCGGAATAATTCATTTCGTATACCTACTCCCCCTCCAAGCCTGAACTTTCTTGACTCATCTGTCGTAAAATCGAATCTCAATGTATTTTTAATACTCCGTGAATAGAGAGAGTCGTAAGTGACTATTCTGTTTATCAGGATATGGGCGGTATCATAGAAACCGGAAAGAGGGTAAGCATCAGAGTAGGTTCTGGTGTTACTTTCAATTATAAAAATATGCGAGAAGGTACCACTTAATCCCAGAAATCCGGGTCGTTTTTGTGATACACTGTCTGATTTCCCCGGAACATTACCATTCAGAGTGTACCTTTGTATAATCAACAAATTGCGGTTATGAAGGTAACTATTTGCCTTGTCAAGACCTCCAAGCCTAACAGGAATATCACGGGCATTTAGCTGAATAAGCTGATCTTTGGAATCTATACCTCCATTTTCATAGGATAGCATCTTATTCAAACCCGCCGAAAAGTAAAGTTTGTATTTTGAACCTGTATATGAAGAAAATAAAGTAAATGCCTTATCTTCTGCTCTCTGATAGTTATACTTACCAAGGCTGTAAACAATATCATAGATAAGTCCGAAGTTGAGAAACCTGTTTACATTTTGTGAATGTTTCACCCTGAAAGTTTGCTCTGAAGTCTCTGTAGGGCCTGCAAAAGACCAAACAAGTTCCGTAAAAGGAACCTGTGTATTCATAAACAGGGCTTTATCGGGGACATGCATGTACGGATAATAGTAGTCGTAGAGAAATTTATCGGGATCCGTAATCCTGTCAAAGAAATTGAGCCGATAGAATGGAAGACCGTAATTGCCAAGTGATGTATTAAACGAGGAATACCTGTCCACAATCTTAAACCTGTTGAACAATGAAAAGACTGTATCAAAAGGAATATTTACCTCCTCAGTAAAATCCGGGGAGAGATTCCATTGCTTAATGATTTTGGGAATTAATACAGAATCTGTCTTCTGTGTTTTAAGTAAATTTGTCCCTGACTCAGGCTTCTTTAAGACCCGCTGTACTTTTGCTGCGTCAGGTTTCTGGGCAAATAAGCCTATAGAAAGAAGAAGAAGTAATGCTATTGAAATATTTCTGATCATCAACGGCAAAGATAGAAAATAAGGAGAGGGCATTTCAATAATCCAAAGTAAAAATTAACCGACTACTTCACATATTTAATCAACATTATCATTCAGGTAAGCATTGTTTTCCCGTAACACCGGTTCATTATTCTCGCCTGAAGTCAATGTAAATTTCGACAATTTGCTATCTGAACCTTTTTCAGCGGCACCTATTGATAAATTTCTTCTGACATATGCAGGAACGTCTTCGAAGGTATCAATATTCTCTTTCATCGTTTTATTCGACAGGCCACCCTTCTTAATAATATTCTGCATGTGTTTCACCTTCCTCAATGTACCCTGAGGGTTTTCATCAGGTTCACAATCTTCACGACTTCGTCTGTTTTTGATTTCATTCATTTCCTCTGCACGTTCCAGGTTGAAATCAATTACTCCCTGACATTCTTCTTCAAAGTCAGTAATAATTGACCTTTTCCCCTTTTCATGAACAGAAAAGACGTCAACTCCTGTTTCAGGAATTATCCGGTTAGGTATTGCATTTTTATTACCCATTAATTCCACTTTCTCCGGGTTTCTGGTTTTATATGGTTGAAAAATGCTATTAGATTCAAAACCAGTTGCAATAACAGTAACGCAAACTTCCTCATTAAGATTTTCATCCTTCGATAATCCTCTTATTATCAAAGCATCGTCGGAAGCAGATTCATACATATAATCCGTAATTTCTCCCAATTCATCCATTGTTATTTCGTGCTCCCCTGTGCCCGAAGAAATATTTATCAGGATACTGTTAGCCCCGGTTATATCGTTAGAATTTAATAAAGGTGATGCAAGTGCATTTTCTATTGCCTTTATTGCTCTGTTTTCTCCTGATGCTTTTCCCATACCCATTATTGATACACCGGAATTTCTCAAAACTGTTTCAACATCAGCAAAATCAACATTTATATATCCAGTTACAGTTATGATTTCAGCAATACCTTTTACTGCAGTAGCCAGGATATCGTCTGCTTTTGCAAAGGCCGTTGATACAGGTTGATTTCCATATATCTCTCTTAGTTTTTCATTATTTATAACAAGTAATGAGTCAACATGATTTTTAAGTTCTGTAACTCCGTCAATAGCTTGTCTTATGCGTACTTTACCTTCTGATTTAAAAGGAATAGTAACTACAGCAATAGTTAGCATGCCTGCATCCTTACAGGCTTTTGCAATTACCGGTGTTGCTCCGGTACCGGTACCTCCTCCCATACCGGTAGTAATAAAAACCATTTTTGTATTACCCGACAATGCATCCATAACATCATCAATGTTTTCGATAGCAGCCTGCCTTCCCACTTCTGGTTTACTTCCGGCACCCCTTCCCTCGGTAAGAGCTTCACCTATCTGAACTTTAATTGGGACGGGGCTCTGTGTGAGAGCCTGATGGTCGGTATTACAGACAACAAAGTTCACATCTCTGATTCCTTTCTCAAACATGTGGTTAACAGCGTTGTTCCCGCCACCGCCTATTCCCAGGACCTTAATTATCGACGATCTCTCTACCGGCAGATCAAAATTCATTATATCGTCTGTCATAGTGTTGTATTTTAATTATTTAATTGACTGATCTTCAACCTCAAACATTCTCGACAGCATGCTCTTTATCTTTTCGGTAAGAGGTACTTTTTCCTCTTCCTGTACCGGTGGAATAAAGACATCAGTTGTTCCGGCTGCCTCTGGTATTACTTCCGCATATTGAGGCACTACAGGTTTTGGTTTAACAAATTCATCTTTACTGCCTGCATTAAACGATTTTTTGTACATCTCAAGATACTCGAATCCCCGCATTATCAATCCAACGCTTGTTGCATACATTGGCTGGTTAATTTCATTTTTTGCCGATCCCGCCAGATGTTCGTTTGGCAAACCAATTCTTACATCCATAGCTGTTTTGAACTTCATAAGCTGGGTGAGGTGTTTCAACATTGCTCCGCCACCTGTTATCACAACTCCTGCTGCCAGTTTATCTGCATAACCTGAATTCTGTATTTCGAAATTCACAGCGTCTATAATCTCCTCCATTCTTGACTGGATTATATAGGCAAGGCTCTTAAATGAAATTTCTTTTGGCTCTCTTCCGCTAATCCCCGGAATAGAAACTACCTTATCTTCAGGCGCCATATCGCCTAAAGCTGAGCCATATTGAATTTTGAGTTGTTCGGCATGTCTCTGAAGTATCGCACAACCCTCCTTAATGTCTTTCGTAACAACATTCCCACCAAAAGGAATCACTGCGGTATGACGAATAATGTTATCGTAATACACTGCAACATCAGTTGTTCCTCCACCAATATCGACCAATACTACGCCTGCCTCTTTTTCATCTTCGGTAAGTACCGCATCGGATGAAGCAAGCGGCTCCAAAATCATATCTTTAACTGTAAGATTTGCTTTTCGGATACATTTTTCAATATTTTTTGCCGCCGCAACTTGTCCGATAACAATATGAAAATTAGCCTCCAATCGCCTGCCGCACATACCAATAGGACTCTTTACCCCTGTCTCATTGTCGACTATAAAATTCTGTGGTATGACATGAATAATTTCCTCTCCGATATCGATATGTATTTTATGCATGTCCTCGATAAGCCTGAAGACTTCCTCCTTCTGAATCTCATCATCATAGGCGTCGCGCATAATGTATCCGCGACTCTTCATGCTTTTTATATGCTGACCGGCAATCCCGACAAAAACTTCGGTAAATAGAATGCCTGATCTTTTCTGCACATCCTCCACGGTAGTCTGAATGGCGGTAACTGTCTCTTCAATATTCAGAACCACACCTCTCTTAACGCCTTTTGAAGGAGTTTTACTAAGTCCGAGAATCTCAATTTTCCCATTCTCGTTTTTCTTACCGACAATTGCCACAATTTTTGTGGTTCCGATGTCGATGGCTGCTACATACTGCTCTTTCTTGCTCATAATTAAATATGGTTGTTTATGATTATCTCTTTTTACAAACTATCTGATCTTTATATTCAAGGTTTATTAAAGAATACTTATTCCATCCAACCTCTGGTAACACTTTATCGTAGAAAGCTTCAAGGTTTCTCAGTTTTCCTTCAAAATTTTCGGCTGTACCCAAATGGACAAGCTGATTGCCAACACGCGGAATAAGGTCAATTTCATCATTGTTGTCAACCGAGATCTGGTCAATCTGCGCCGACCAGAAATTGTCATCATTTATATAATTTACCAGATAAAAGATGTCTTTAAGTATGGAGTTTTTAATGCTTGTGTCAAGTACGCTTACGCCATCGAGCATTGCCGAACTTATATTTATGTTACCTTCCACGATATGTAATCGCGGGTTATAAAGATTTCTCCTTCTCACCACAATGCCTTGTTCATCAATAAAATAATCTCCACCATTATCCGGCATTACTCTCATAACCGGATTGCGCTGGTCAGCATAAACATGCATCTTCCCATCTATTGTCATATAAACTTCAGCAACTTTTAATTCTCTAAGGGCTTTAATTTTGTTTTCAACATCAGAAACAGGTACATCTTTAACGGGTCTGCCAACTATTTTTCCTCCATTTCCATAAACAAGATTTAATAATTGTCGCTCGGTAACAAAATGAAAATCTGTAGAATCTTTTATATCAATTACAATTCCACTGCACAGCTTATCATTTGACGATCTGAAAAGGTAAACCGGTAATAGAATAAGGTATAGCATCGGAATAACCAATAACATTTTAGATAATATCTTAAATACTCTCTTCATTCCACTCTCTCCTTCCTCAACCTTTCTTCAATCGGCCCAACAAGTGAATCAATATCGCCAGCTCCAATCGTAATCAGAACATCAAGAGCATTTATATCCAACTTGCCGGGAATGTCTGATTTATTCAAAAGTCTTTTTTTTCCTGATTTCATTTTATTAAAAATCAGCTCAGATGTAACCCCATCAATGGGCTTTTCCCTTGCAGGATAAATCGGAAGAAGTATCACCTCATCAAGTTCATCAAGAATTGCGGCAAAACCATCGGCATGATCGCGTGTTCTTGAGAACAAGTGTGGCTGAAAAATCCCTGTAATCTTCCTTCCCCTGAAAAACTCTTTTATTGATATTATGCATGCCTTTATCTCTTCCGGATGATGCGCATAATCGTCGATGTAAGTAAGCCCCGGCTGATTTATCCGGATATCAAACCTGCGTCTGACACCCTGAAACAGGATGATCGCTTTTCTAATTTCCTGTGCTGTAACGCCACACATTGAAGCAATGGCAAATGCCGCAGTAAAATTTTCAATATTGATAATGCCCGGGTATGCAAGATGAAGATCGTCAACTACTGATGTCGGAGTTTTAATATTAAACCTGTAATACTCATTCCCCAGCTCTATGTTGAAAGCTCTGTAATCTGCATTTTCATCGAGTCCATAAGTAAAACAGGTCACATCTGAAGGAACGGTTATTTCACTTCGGATTTTACTGTTTACTACCATTGTACCTCCTGATCTGATTTTACTGCAGAATTCATTGTATGCTTCGATCATTGTCCTTTGATTGCCGTAAATATCAAGATGGTCGGCATCGAGCGACGTAATAACTGCCATCAGAGGTTTAAGCCGATGGAAAGACCGGTCGAATTCATCGGCTTCCATAACCGTGTACTTACTTTCTCCTATAAGCAGATTTGTATCATAGTTTTTTGAGATACCACCAAGAAATGCGGAACAGTCAACGGTTGACTGTTTCAATAAATGAGCTATCATCGTTGAAACAGTCGTTTTGCCATGAGTCCCGGCAACAGCAAGTGTGTCTGTATGTGCTGATATTTCACCAAGTATTTCAGACCGTTTGTAAAGTTTGTATCCATTGTCGCGAAAATAAGACAGAATCTTATTCTCCGTTGGAATGGCAGGAGTATAAACTATAATGACCTTATCGGTTTCAGAAAGGTTTCCAAAGAGTTCAGGAATATTTAACACATCATCTTCATATGTAACAGTGCAACCTGAATCGATAAGTAAATGCGTTATTCTGCTTTCAGTTCTGTCGTATCCTGCAATGGTAAAACCGCCTTTGGCAAAATAAAGAGCCAGGGCACTCATGCCGATACCGCCTATTCCGACAAAATAAATTCCTTCTGTATTTTTGATATCAATCATTTTCCTGCCAGCTTAAAAACTTCATTTGCAATTCTTACATCTGCATCCCTGTCAGCCATTTTTAATATATTTTCTGAAAGAATATTTCTTTTATTCTTATCCGATATCAGGCTAACTACCTCATCTACAAGCGTTTTTACTGCCTCATTATCAGCAATATACACGGCTGACTGCCTGTCTGATAATGCTTTTGCATTTTTAGTCTGATGGTCTTCTGCCACATTCGGAGAAGGAATAAGTATTACAGGTTTCCCCACCAGGCATAGTTCTGATATGGTTCCCGCGCCAGCTCTGGAAACAATAATATCGGCTGCTGCATAAGCTAAGTCCATCCTGTTGATGAACCCGTGGACTGAAATATTTTCGTTGAATGAAACAGAAACCAACGCGTTGACATTTTCATAGTAATATTTCCCTGTCTGCCATAACCATTGACATTCCGAATCTTTGAGCTTATTCATATTCTCTGAAAGACTATTGTTAATTGTACCTGCACCGAGCGATCCTCCGAGAACAAGTACAACTGGTAAATCTTTTTTCAGATTGAAAAACGTAATGGCTTCGCTTTTAAGGCTTTCAATATTGTCGAAATTCTGACGTACAGGGTTTCCTGTTTTAATTATCTTTTCTGCCGGGAAGTACTTTTCCATGCCATCGTATGCAACACAAATCACAGCGGCTTTTTTAGCCAGCAACTTATTTGTTATACCTGCATAACTGTTTTGTTCCTGGATAAGTGTTGGAATACCAATATTCCCTGCCTGCCTGAGAACTGGTCCGCTTGCATAACCTCCTACTCCAACCACTACATCGGGTTTAAATTCCTTTAAAACTTTCCGTGCCAGGCGAAGGCTTCTGAAAAGGTTTATCAGGACTTTAATATTTTTCAAAGTCAGTCTTCTTTGTAACCCGCTAACCGGCAATCCGATGATTTTGTATCCTGCTGCAGGAATTTTTTCCATCTCCATCCGACCCTCAGCACCAACAAAGAGGATTTCTACTTCAGGATCAATTGCCCTGAGAGCATTGGCAATAGAAATAGCCGGAAAGATATGACCTCCGGTGCCTCCACCGCTAATTATTACACTCTTATGTCTTTGCTGGTTCATATATTTTTTCTCCTTCATCAGAAACTTCCTCTACAGGCAGTTCTTCTTTTTTTATCCTGGCATTTACTACCCGGCTAACGCTAAGGATAGCTCCGATTGAAAAACTCATTACCAGAACAGATGTTCTTCCCCAGCTAACCATTGGCAGCGTCTGTCCGGTTACCGGAAACAGCCCGACAGCAACCATCATATTTAGCATAGCCTGCACAACAATCATTACAATTAAACCCAAAACCAGAAAGGCAGGGAAGGCTGTCTCGCATTTCTTGGCTATAGTAATCCCCCTGAACAGCAATATCATGTATGCGAGTATCAGAGGAATGGCGCCCAGTAGCAGTCCATATTCTTCTATTATTATTGCGAAAATGAAATCAGAATTTGACTGGGGCAGCATGTTTCTTTGAGTGCTGTGGCCGGGTGCTTTCCCAAATAATCCTCCTGTTGAAATTGCGATCTTTGCCTGGTTTGATTGGTAATCTCCGTCCTCATCTGCTTTTCCTGAGGCAAAATGTTCGATCCTGTTTTTCCATACCTGCACTCTGTTACTTTTTGTGACCATTGTTAGCACCATTGCAAATAAGACAACTCCTACCACTGCCATACCGATATAGGCGAGAAGGAATTTGAACGGGACTCTGCCGATGAACATTATTACCATGGCTATGCCAAACACCATAAGTGCAGTAGAGAGATTTTCCGGCAATATAAGACCGCAGACAATGCCTATAGGAATAATAAAATACTTTGTAACAAGCATAAAATTATTCAATTCGTTCTGATATTTGGCAAGCGTTCTGGCCAGATACAAGACAAGTGCAACTTTAGCAACATCTGATGTCTGAAGCCGGAATCCGGTTCCCGGTATAACCAGCCACCTTGTTGCCTCGTTGACTCTCGAACCAAAAGCAAATGTAAGTATCAGCAATCCTATGGCGCCAATCAAAACCAGTCCTGCCACTGAAAAATATATTCTGTAGGGTAAATAATGGACAACTACAATAATTACGAGGCTTAATACAAGCATAATAAATTGACTTCTGAGAAAATATGTGGTATTGCCGCCATATTTCATATAAGCCACACTCACTGAAGAGCTATAAACTGCAAGCAGGGAGTACACCATAAAAAGGGCTACAAGACCCCAAATAGCCTTGTCGCCTTTAAATGTTTTTGTAAGCCAGCCCTGTTCCATTTTATCCCGTCGATTATAAATTTCTTACTTCCTCTTTAAACTGACGGCCTCTGTCTTCATAATTCCTGAAAAGATCAAAACTTGCACATGCAGGCGATAATAAAACTGTTTCACCCGTCTTCGCCAGGTAATATGACGACCTTACAGCTTCTTCCATAGAGGTTGCTTCCACAATTGTTGGTACAATACCTTTAAAAGCCTCCATAATCTTCTTGTTATCCTTTCCAAGGCAAACAATAGCTTTGACCTTCTTCCTGACCAGCGGATAAAGCTCCGAGTAGTCATTTCCCTTATCAATTCCGCCAACTATCCAGATAATATCATTTTGCATACATTCAAGGGCATACCATGTTGAATTAACATTGGTAGCTTTTGAATCATTTATGAAGTCAATACCGCATACTGTTATAACCGGCTCCAGTCGATGTTCAACTCCCTGAAAATCTGCGAGACTTTCTCTTATTACATCCTTCCGGATATTGAGGACTTTACCTGCAATAGCGGCAGCCATTGAGTTGTAGATGTTGTGGCGTCCTTTTAGGGCTAAATCGTGAATGGTCATAAGGTTGGTTTTATTTGGATAATCAATAATCAATTCGTCTTTTTCAATATAGGCTGCCATCCCTTTCGATATTTCATCAGAGAAAGGAAGAAGTGTAGCTCCAAATTGTTTCTTAGATAATTCTGCTTTTACGATAGGATCACCTTCCCAGAAAATAAGGAAATCAGCTTTGGTCTGGTTTTGGGTTATCCTGAATTTGGAATCAATATAATTCTGTAGTTTATATTCGTATCTGTCGAGATGATCAGGCGTAATGTTCATCAGAACTGCAATATCAGCCTTAAAGTCGTACATCCCATCCAGCTGAAAACTGCTCAGTTCAATAACATAATAGTCATACGAACCTTCAGCAACAGCCATTGCAAAACTATTTCCGACGTTCCCTGTCATCGCAGCATTCTTTCCTGCCTTCTTCAGAATATGATAAATAAGGTTTGTAACAGTAGTTTTCCCATTACTTCCCGTTATACAGATTTTAATTCCGGTTGCATATCTGCCTGCGAATTCTATCTCTGATATTACCGGAATACCCTTTTCATGCAACTTAATGATTATGGGTGCTTTTTCGGGTATCCCCGGACTCTTAATAACTTCATCTGCAGAAAGGATCAGGCTTTCGGTATGGGAATTTTCTTCCCAGCTGATCTTATGGTTATTGAGAACTTCCTTATAATTTTCATTTATCAGACCCATATCTGATACAAATACTTCAAACCCCTGCTTTTTTGCAAGTACTGCCGAACCTGTGCCGCTCTCTCCAGCTCCTACTATTACGATCTTCTTCATTTCATTATCTGATCTTGAGAGTTACTATACTTATTACTGCTAATATTATCGCTACAATCCAGAATCGGGTTACGATTTTAGGTTCCGGGAAACCCTTTTTCTGATAATGGTGATGAAGAGGGGCCATCAGGAAAATTCTCCTTCCCACGCCATACTTTCTTTTTGTTCTTTTGAACCATGCAACCTGCATTACCACTGAAAGATTTTCAACCAGGAATATCCCGCAAAGGACAGGGATCAAAAGCTCCTTCCTGATAATAAATGCAAACACTGCTATTATACCACCAAGCGCCAGGCTCCCTGTATCGCCCATGAAAACCTGTGCAGGAAATGAATTGTACCACAGAAAACCAATAGTGGCACCAATAAAAGCGCTTGCGAAAATAACAAGCTCCTCCGACCCGGGAATAAACATAATGTTGAGATAGCTGGCATAAATTATATTACTTGATACATAGGCAAGAATTGCCAGTGCTGTCCCAATAATTGCTGACGTCCCGGTTGCGAGACCGTCAAGTCCGTCCGTAAGGTTAGCGCCATTTGAGACTGAAGTAACTATGAATATTACAATTATCACAAATACAATCCATGTGTAAGGCCGTCTGTGATCTTCCTTAATAAATGAAACCAGCCAGGCATAGTCGAACTCATTATTTTTTACAAACGGGATAGTGGTTTTTGTTGACTTCTTTTCCAATGTTATAACACCCTTAACCGGCAGCGGCTTTGAAGTATCGAGTATCTCACTTCTTTCCCTTAAAGTGAGATTTGAAACATCAACCTTTTCGGCAATTTTTACTTCGCTGCTGAAAAACAATGTTAAGCCTACAATAATTCCGAGGACTATCTGACCTGCAATCTTGAATCTGCCGGCAAGGCCCTCTTTGTTCTTTTTAAAAATCTTAATATAATCATCCAGAAATCCGATCAGCCCAAGCCAGATTGTCGTTATCAGCATCAGGATGATGTAAACGTTCTCAAGTTTTGCAAAAAGAAGAGTCGGGATAATTATTGAGGCAATAATTATTATCCCACCCATTGAAGGCGTGCCTTTTTTCTGATATTGTCCTTCAAGACCAAGATCCCTTACTACTTCTCCAACCTGTTTGAACTGCAGGTAATTGATAATGCGTTTGCCAATAAGAAGTGAGATAAAAAGCGAAGTAATGACTGCAGCAGCCGATCTGAAAGAGATGTAATTAAAAACTCCTGCCCCGGGGAAGCCAAGTTTATGAAGATATTCAAATAAATAGTACAGCATGATATCTCAATATTACCTGTTTAATAAGGCATTTTTCAATTCTTCTCTATCGTCGAAATGATGTTTTACTCCCATTACATCCTGGTAGGTCTCATGACCCTTCCCGGCAATAAGTATCACATCTCCCTTATTTGCAAGCATAACAGCTGTTTTTATTGCTTCATGCCTGTCAGCTATCCTTAGAGTTTTTCTCTTTAGGTCAGGTGTAATACCCGCCTCCATTTCATCAAGAATTCTTTCAGGATCTTCAGTTCTGGGATTATCTGAGGTAAGAATGACCTTAGTGCTTCCCTCTGCAGATATTGCTGCCATCTTCGGCCGTTTAGTACGGTCTCTGTCACCACCTGCACCAACAACAGTTATTAGCTGCATCCCTCCCTCTCTAATCTTATTAAGGGTATCTATCACATTCAGAAGAGCATCGGGGGTATGTGCATAATCCACAATCCCTGAGATGCCGCTGTCGGTTTTTACAACCTCAAGTCTTCCGGCCACAGAATGAAGATCGCTCAGGATTGTTAAAATCTCTTTTTTTGTTGCACCAAGCAGTTCGGATGCTGCATAAACAGCCAGCAGATTTGAGGCATTAAAATCACCAATAAATCTTGTCCAGACCTCCTCGCCCTGAATTTTTAAACCCATCCCCTCAAAACTCTGTTCTATTATTCCACATCTGTAATCTGCCATACCCCTTACCGAAAAGGTGAATTGTCTGGCCCTGGTATTCTGTAGCATAACCCGGCCGTTTTTGTCATCGGCATTTACGAGGGCAAAAGAACCAGCCGGCAGGCCGTCAAAAAAACGCTTCTTTGCTTTCAGGTAATTATCAAAAGTCTTATGATAATCGAGGTGATCGTGCGTAAGGTTTGTAAAAATCCCTCCCTCAAATTTCAATCCTGCAATACGCTGCTGATCTGCTGAATGCGAGCTAACCTCCATAAAAGCATAGTCGCAACCTGCCTTAACCATCTCAGATAAAAGACTATTAAGCTGAACAGGGTCGGGAGTTGTATGTGTTGCCGGCAACTCTTTCCCGTTTATATAATTGCAAACAGTTGAAAATAATCCGCATTTGTAACCCAACTTTATAAACATATTATAAAGTAGAGTTGCTATCGTTGTTTTACCGTTTGTACCCGTTACGCCTACCAGTTTTAAGGAAGATGAAGGGTTCCCAAAATAGTTTGAAGCTGCAAGTCCGAGAGCTTTGGCGCTATCATTTGTTTTTATCCAACATACATTTTTATCAGGATTCTGCGGAAGAATTTCACAAAGAATTGCTTTAGCGCCTGAGGAAACAGCAGAAGGAATAAAATCATGGCCATCAGACGTATATCCTTTTACTGCAACAAAAAGTGATCCTTTAGTTACATTCCGCGAATCGAATGCAACATTGGAAATAACCACATTTTTTTCTCCCGTAAGAGAAACAACATCAATCCCGTTTAATAATTTTTCTATCTTCATCATTCTACATATTCATCTCAAGTGAAACCACCGTTCCATCAAAGTACCTGGCCCCATGCTCGGGCGACTGTCGCAAAACACGCCCTTTCCCATTATATCTTACTCTTATACCTGAATTTTCAAGAAGGAACATTGCATCCCTGAGGCTCATCCCTCTTACATCCGGAACGAGACCATTCTGTATTTTCACTCCTGCCAGTCTTATAGTATCTCCACTTTCCCGGGTAGCTACCCAGTTATCATCAGCAGTTCTTTTATATTCTACATTAAGATTTTTTAGTACTTCGTTTATATCGGACCGATAACCGTTTCCGGCCTCCGGAGCAGATGGCTTTATGTCTCCGGCATTTACAGGTTTATAGTCGCGAAAAAAACTTGTTGCATAAACTTTATCAGAAATTTCTTTAAATACCGTTCCTGCAACCACGTTACCATAATACACTCCGTTTGAGGGAGCATTTACGACAACAATGCATGAGTATAAAGGATTCTCAGCAGGAAAATATCCGACAAAGGATGCCTGGTAAGATATTGCTGCACCTTTTCTGTAACCGTATTTATCCTTTGCTATCTGAGCTGTTCCGGTCTTTCCTGCTATTTTGTAATTGGCATTTTTCAGATTAGTTGCTGTACCACGTTCAACAACCCCCTCCATCATCTTCCTCACCTTTCGGATTGTAGAACGGGAAGCAATTGAATTAATAATCACTTTCGATTCAAAACTTTTTGTAACAGTTCCGTTGCGAAGTACTGCCGTAACAAACTGCGGGCGCATCATTTTCCCGTTGTTAGCTATCGCATTATAAAATGTAAGTATCTGTAATGGAGTCAATTGTACTTCGTAGCCATACGCCATCATCGGCAGGGATACTCCGGACCATAGTTTATCGCCGGGGTATCTTATCAAAGGTTCTCCCTCGCCTTTTATCTGAAGATTGAGCTTCTGATTAAGCCTCATTGCATAGAGCCTGTTCACAAAATCCTTGGGATTATCTTTATAGTGTTCGTAGATGAGCTTGGCAGTTCCAACATTTGACGATTTTTCAAAGACCTCCATGACAGATATTTTGCCATTCCCACCTTCCTTTGTATCGTGTATAGTATTGTTATAATATTTGACAGTACCGGTTCCGGTATCAACAATATCACCTGTATCGATTACCCCGTCTTCTATTGCAGCCAAAAGTGAGGCCATCTTAAATGTCGATCCGGGTTCAGTACTTTCCCCCACAGCATAATTGTATGCTTCATGATAATCGCCATCACTCTGAAGCCCCAGATTAGCTATCGCTTTTATATTACCTGTTGAAACCTCCATGAGCACTGCGCAGCCATGATCAGCGTTATTTTTCCGAAGCTGATTCAGAAGAGCAGTTGTTGCTACATCCTGCAGATCAATATCCAAAGTAGTAACGACATCATTTCCATCTTTCGACTCTACGCTATTGGCACCCTCAACAGTTATCCAGTCGCCACCCGTTAACCTTTGCATCACTGCCACTCCGTTTTTCCCGCCGAGATCTTTATCAAAAGCGCCTTCAATCCCAACCTCATTGCCTTCGCTGCCAAGGTTAAGGTAGCCAATGGTACGTGATGCCATATCGCTGTTGGGAAGTATTCTTCTGTTCTCGACCTGAGCGACCATTCCTCCTTTATACTGCCCCTCTCTGAATATCGGCAGTCCCTTTAGTCTTTTAAGTGTCTGATAATCAACTTTTCGTTCAATTAGGAAATAGCGATCGCCCTTCCTTCTGGCATCTGTAATAACAGTTTTCCAAGCCGAAGCCGATCTGACTCCCAGTATCTGTGAAAGGCCTGTCGACAAACCGCTGATACCACTGGACCATGTTTCTGCTGACATACCAGAGCTTCGTGTATCCATATAAATAGTGTAATATGGCACCGAGCTTGCGAGAAGCCTTCCGTCACTGGTTAGTATATCTCCTCTGCTTGCAGGCATCTCGGCTGTCTTAAAAACAAATTTTTCGCTCATATCAGACCATTTCCCACGCTGAACATATTGAAGGATCAGAATACGGATAAGCAGAGCTGAAGCCAATAAGGCAACACCAAAATACACAATACCGCTTTTCCATACTATCTCATCCCTTACTGCCATTGGATTCACTTTTTATTTACCAATAGTTTATATGGCGGGGATTTAAGCTCTTCAAGACTAAGCCCTTTTTCCCTTACCAGTCTGAATACTTCCGATTGTTTGCTGACAGACATCAGATCGGCGGAGGTAGAAAGTGATTCTGATCTCAGATCTCTTACTTCCCGATTAAGTTTTGTTGTTTCTCTTGTTATTTTTTCAGCATGAAACCTGTTTCCGATGTATAATGCTGCCAGAAATGTTAATAATGAAACGTATCCAAGATTTCTGAGTATGAGCTTTTCAGAGACCATAGATCCACTAAGAAGCTCCTTCATGAAACTTCCTGCTTTTAAAGGTTTTTTTATATTCTCCTTACTCTCGCTCATTGATTAAATCTTTTCTGCTATCCGTAGCCTTGCACTTCTGGATCTATTATTATTCGCTATTTCCTCATCACCAGGGGTTGTTCCTTTCCTGTTTATCAGTCTGAAAGGAGTTTCAATATTCCCATAGAAATCCTTTTTCTCTTCACCTTCAAAATCGCCGGTCTTCATAAAGTTTTTTACCACCCTGTCTTCGAGAGAGTGATAGGTTATGACTACAAGTCTTCCTCCGGAATTAAGAACTGACAGCGACTGTTCGAGCATCTCCTTCAGATAGTCTATTTCATGATTGACAGCAATTCTTAATGCCTGAAATACTTTTGCATAGAACTTATGTTCCTGCCTGTATGGTGCCAGTTTCCCGATAGCGTCAATTATATCGTTTACTGATGTGAGTGGTTTTGAGCTGCGTGCCGCAACAATTTCTCTTGCAATCCGTCTTGAATTTGTGAGTTCTCCAAAATTGTAGAAGATATCTGCAAGATCAGATTCATTCATTGTATTCAGAAGGTTTGCAGCCGTTTCGGTGCTACTCTTGTTCATCCTCATATCAAGCGGGGCATCCTGTCTGAAAGTAAATCCTCTCTCAGGCTCATCAAACTGGTGAAAAGAGACACCCAGATCAGCTATAAGTCCATCAATAAATTCTATGTTATTGAATCTTAAATTATTTTTAAGAAACCTGAAATTCTGGTCCAGAAACAGAAACCGTTCATCAGCCGGTGCATTAAGTCTGGCGTCATCATCCTGATCAAAAGCGATAAGTTTTCCGGATGTAAGCTGTTTCAGTATTTCCATTGAGTGCCCTCCTCCACCGAATGTTACGTCGACGTAAATCCCTTCAGGCCGGATATTTAGCCCTTCAATACTCTCTTTGAGCAGTGCGGGGATATGGTAAACCATTATATTTCAGGCTCATTTAAACTTCCACCCATCAATTTTTCCGCCAGATTGGCAAAATCGTCAGCTTTCATATCTATTTTGTCGTAGATATTTGCAGCCCAAATCTCAATACGTCCATCCTGTCCTGCCAGAACCACATCTCTGTCCGCACCAATCAAGTCCATTAATCTTTTCGGAACCAGCAGACGGTTATTGCTATCGAGTGAAAGATCTGCCGTTCCCTTAAAGAAGTTTCTGATGAACATATTATGCTCGCGATTATAGGGATTTATCTTTTTCCTGAACTTATCTAGTTGTCTGTTCCAGTCTTCGATAGAATAGAGCACCAGACAATTCTCGAATATATCTTTCCGTACCACAAAATGATCCTGTGCATCAGCAGGCATCTGCTTTTTGAATGCCGAAGGAAGTATGATCCTCCCTTTGACATCAACTTTGCACGCGTAATCACCTATGAATGTGGCCATCCTCTCTTTTTCTATATTAAAGGGCAAAATACGTAAATAATATCCACTTTACCCCACTTTACCCCACTAATTTACATTGTTGTTGATAACTTTTTGGGGCATAAAGTGAAAACTCATTCCATCAATATGAATAAACTCGCCATATTTTGCTCCCACGATTTTGTCCCCCACCCCCTCCTCGCCAAACTCGGAGCAGGCTCTAAAGGGGGGTTAACTCCGTTTAAAGTAAGTATTGTAATGCTCATATATTTAATGAATTAACCCCCCTTTAGGGGGGCAGGGGGGCAATTCTATTTAGGGGGATTGGGGGGCAAATGTAGCAGGGGGCAATAGTAGCATGGAGACCGTACTACCTGTACGCACTCGATTATTTCTTCGAACAGAACCTATACAATCTTCTGATTATTCGGTAAATTTGCTTCTTCGTTAATATTAAAAATTATTCCTGCAGTGGACAATGTTCCTGAAATACATTCAGTTCAAAAAATAGATGTAGAAAAAGTTCTATATTCTAAAAATCCTGCTATTAAAAAGATAGTCCCGGCATTTCTGGTAAACTACCTGAAAAAGATTGTACATCAGGACGATATTAATACTTTTTTGAAGAACTGGGGGCATCTGAAAGATGCTGAATTGGTTGATGCTTTTCTCAGGCACGTTGGTGTTAAATATGAGGTTATCGGAAGTGAAAATATTCCCAAAACCGGGCGATATATTTTTGTTTCAAACCATCCTTTGGGAGGACTTGACGGAGTGGTATTTATCGATGAGTTATCCAAACATTTTTCTGATATAAAATTTCCTGTAAACGATATCCTTACAAACATCGAAAACCTTTCAGGTATTTTTTTACCAATAAATAAGCACGGATCACAGGGAAAAGATGCTGCCAGAAAAATGGAGGAGGCATACTCCTCAGATGGTCAGATTCTATATTTTCCTGCAGGTTTATGTTCAAGAAAGAAGAAAAATGTGATATGTGATCTTCAATGGCATAAAAGCTTCATTACAAAAGCAATCGAACACAAAAGAGATGTTGTGCCTGCATATTTTTCCGGAAGAAATTCCAACTTTTTCTATAATCTGGCCAATTTCAGGAAACTCTTAAATATTAAAACCAACATTGAAATGCTCTATCTTGCCGATGAGATGTTCAAACAGAAAGACAAAGCGATCAGTCTGGTTTTCGGTAAACCGATCCCCTGGAAAACTTTTGATAAATCAAAATCTCCTCCTGAATGGGCAGAGTGGGTTAAGTCAAAATCATATGAACTCAAATCATTTATTCATGAAGAATCGGGGAATTAAAAAAAAGATTAAATTGCATCTGAATTGAAAAAATGATCTGCGGAAAAACATTATCTCTATATTAATATTCAATGAAACCAGTTGTTGCCCAATTACCAAAAGATCAGATAATTGCTGAATTAACAAGCGATAAACTTCTTCGCAAGACCAATAATGGCAATAATGAGGTTTATATATTTGACAATAACAACTCGCCTTCCCTGATGCATGAAGTGGGTCGGATAAGGGAGCTTACTTTCCGGCATGCTGGTGGCGGAACAGGGAAAGAGATAGATATAGATGATTTTGATACGGCCCTAATTGATCCGCAAAAACAATTAATTGTATGGGATCCTGAATATCGCGAAATAATAGGTGGATACCGTTATTATTTTCCGGAAAAAGGTTGCATAGATTGTGATATTACCAAACTCGCATCCTCATCTTATTTCCATTTTTCCGAGAAATTCCTGAAAAAGTATTATCCGCATCTGATGGAACTTGGCAGGTCATTTGTTCACCCCGATTATCAATCGCGTACAATGGGAAGAAAAAGCCTATATGCCCTCGACAATCTCTGGGATGGTCTTGGTGCGGTAATAATTGATAATCACCACCTTAAATATCTTTTCGGAAAGGTAACAATGTATCCTCATTTCAATCCGAAAGCAAGAAATATGATACTTTATTTTCTTAAGAGACACTTCAACGATCCCGATAATCTTGTTACTCCACTTGAACCAATTAATATTGATGTACATAAGGAGGAAATGAGGAAACTTTTCAAGAGATGGAGAAGGTATAAAGAGAATTATAAGGTCCTTTCCAGAGAGGTTAGGAATCTTAATGAGAATATACCTCCTCTCATTAACGCCTATATGAACCTGTCACCAACGATGAGGACCTTTGGCACTTTTATAAATCATAAGTTCGGTGACGTTGAAGAGACCGGGATAATGATAACTCTGCGGGATATTTATGTTGAAAAAATTAACCGGCATCTCGCTTCTTATAAAAAAGACTTCGAGATTACATGGTTCTCACATCAGAATCAATAAGCTCTCACATCTCTGCCTTCCACATAGTTAACAAAAGATTGGTTGACTACTTTATTGCCTCCCGGTGTTGGATAGTTACCGGTAAAATACCAATCTCCAAGGTGTCCCGGACAAGCTTCATGCAAACCTTCAATAGACTGAAAAACTATTTCAACCTCTGATTTTATCTCGGTCGATTTAAGCATGGATGAAATTTTCTTTGATATCTCGTCGGGGGTGAAAGGTTTGTAAATATTTCTGACAATATTCTTCATCTCTTCAACAGGTTTCTTAAGCTCTGATTGAGCCTCCAAATATACTTTTTGAATCAATGACTCCCCGCCAGTGTCCTTCAGAAGTTCAATGGCAGCTTTGAATGCTATAAAGTCACCAAGTTTTGCCATATCTATTCCATAACAATCGGGGTATCGTAGTTGCGGGGATGAAGATACTACGATAATTCTTTTCGGGTCCAGTTTATCGAGAATCCGTATTATGCTTTTCTTTAACGTAGTCCCTCTCACAATTGAGTCATCGATAACGACAAGATTGTCTATGCCTCGTCTTATAACTCCATAGGTAACATCGTAAATATGTCCGACAAGATCATCGCGGCCCTTATCTTCAGTAATAAAGGTTCTCAGTTTTGCATCCTTGACAGCTATTTTTTCAATCCTTGGCCGCTGCTGAATAATTTTCTCAAGTTCATCTCTGGTAAGGTATTTACCCCTGCTTAAAATATGATCAATTTTTACCTGGTTGAGGTAATCTTCCACACCCTTTATCAGACCATAAAATGCAGTTTCTGCTGTATTGGGGATATAAGAAAAAACTGTATGGTCGAGGTCATAATCTACAGCTTTCAGAACCGGATCAGTAAGTAGTTCTCCAAGTTTCTTTCTCTCTTTGTAAATAGACTTATCGGTCCCTCTTGAGAAATAAATTCTTTCAAATGAGCATTTTCTTTGTTCCGTTTCTTCTCTTATTTTTTCAATTGTGGCTTCGCCTGTTGCCTTAACAATTAGCGCGCAGGCAGACGGCAGTTCCATTACGTTATCAGTTCTTACATTAAAAATTGTCTGAATCACCGGTCTTTCTGATGCAACCACAACCACCTCATCGTCAATATAATAGTACGCCGGTCTTATTCCAGCAGGATCTCTCATCACGAATGCATCACCATGGCCAACCATACCTGCCATTGCATACCCGCCATCCCAGTTACGGCTTGCTTTTGTAAGAATTGAAGTTACATCAAGATTTTTTTCAATTAGCGGGGATATCTCTTTTTTCGAATAACCTTCATCTTTGAATTTGCGAAACAATCGCTCATTTTCCTCATCAAGACGATGTCCTACATTTTCAAGAATAGTAACCGTATCCGAAAAATCGACAGGTGTTTGTCCAAGCTCGACAAGACTGCTGAATACTTCTCCTACATTTGTAAGGTTGAAGTTGCCGGCCATAACAAGGTTTTTTGACCGCCAGTTATTTTCGCGGCTTACAGGGTGGACGTAATCGATATTATAATTGCCGTATGTTCCGTAGCGCACGTGACCCAGATAAATATCACAGGCGAAAGGTACGTTTTCCTTAATAAATGCCGGATTTTTGAAATCTTCCTTGTTGGAGCGGGTCAAATCATCGATATCTTCATAGATAAGTCCGAAAATCTCTTTTATCGGGTTTGCCTGGTTTGATCTCTGTCTGAAAATATATCTGTTCCCCGGTGGAACTTCCAGTTTTATTCCTGCAATACCGGCGCCATCCTGTCCCCTGTTATGTTGCTTTTCCATCATCAGGTACATCTTCTGCAATCCATAGCTCCAGGTACCGTATTTTTCAATGTAAAATTCCATCGGCTTACGCAATCTTAACATTGCAATGCCGCATTCGTGTTTGATATTATCGCTCATAATTATTTAATATTCAGTTCGGGGAATTTTATGAAATCTGGCACTATATATGCATCAGGAAACTCCTTACTGATTAATAAAAACAACTTCGTGGCTTCGGTTTTTGATCTGAAGTCACCTACCCTGACTTTGAAATATCCTGGATTTTCAAATATAATATCGGAGGTTATTTCCAGGTCTGGGAACTTCGTCATGAATTCAGCTTTTACTTTAGCCGATTCTTCACGGGCATTCCTTGTTGAACTATTGAAGATTTGAATCCTCCATCCGTACATTCCGGCATAAGTATACTTCTCTCTCAGATTTCTATTGGCAAGTATATATCTGCTTAACAGCGTGTCCAGAGCTGGATCCTGAATTATGTTAAGACTACCCCCACTATTATTAACATCAGTTTTTTTGAAAAGTTCTGTTGTTTTGACAAAAGACTGTGTATGGGAAATTCCGGTGGAAAAACCCAGAATAATTAGTATTAAAATAAGTTTTCTAATCATGGTGCAAAATTAGCATTTCGCTGACACAATAAAAATACAATTCTCTAATTTATTATTTTTCTGAGCCGAAGGTTGCTACAGATGAGATTTTAAGGCCAGGAAAAAATTGCCTCCAAGGGAACCCGCTACATAAATATTATTATCATAATTAATACCAAGATCTGATCCATAGGCATCAGTATTAGCTGAAACGCACTCGCTAAACATCTGTAGCCTTCCAATATCGCTTCCATCAGAAAGCTGCGCGATATTGATAATGAAGCAATTCTTATTCATCATCATCAGATTTCCTGAGTAATCAAAAATAAGAGATAACCCAATATTAGAAATTTCAAAGTATTTCTTCCATCTTATCGATCCGCTATTTGTGAGGGAAGCAATAAATGAATTATTCAATTTTCCATCTTTTGTTGCTGCTTCTGTCTTTCCCCCAATGTAGAGATTCCCCGAACCATCGGATTTAATTGCAAGACTGCCAGCTCCAAACTCTGGATTATTATAAAGTTCCGTCTCCCATAACTTCTGAAAAGAATAATTATATTTTGCAACACTTGCTTTTGGGTTTGCGGAGTTTGTTTTTCTGGTTAGAGCCAGAAATATATTACCATCATTATCAACAACTGCCTCATTGGCCGAGACAAAAGTAGTTTCTGCAATTTTGTTTTGAAGAGTTATATGTCCCGTTTTATCGAACCTTACAAAGAGGAGCCCGGTAGCCCCTGATGCAGAAGAATCGGGACTAGCTGTTCCAATTGCCAGAAAACTGCCATTCCCGGTGTAAAACAAATTTGTATAATCAATCTTAAACCCTCCATCCACCAATGTTTCCCATAATACATCTCCTTCCGGGCTATAGCCCATTAACAACATTTTTCCTTCGGAATTTCCGCCAATTATATAACCGGTAGTATCGAACCATGCTGAACTGAATAGTCCGGTCTTATCTGCTTTAAAGTCAACAATTAAACTTCTGCTTTTATTTAGCCTTACGAAATATGGGTTGCCGTTAAGTTCTCCGCAAGCTATAAAACCGGAGTCAGATGAAGCTTGAATAAATAAAGCCTGCCCCTTTCCATACGATTTTTCCCAAACAAAATCACTTTCGCTTTTTTTGCAAGAGAATAAAAGAAAAAGAATAAAGAAAACAGGAATCATTCTTTGCATAAGAAAAAGGTTTTTAATCTATGTAAGGAATTCTATCCCAGCTCAGCTGCCAGCTCGTCGGTCATCTCAAGATTATGATATACAAACTGAATATCATCATCATCTTCAAGAATATCTACTAGTTTAAGTACTTTTCTTGCAGAGTCAAGATCAAGTTTTTTGGTATCATTTGGAATTCTTTTGAGTCCGGCTTCTTCAGGTTCAATGCCAAGTTGATTAAGTTTCCTGTTTACACTTCCAAAATCCTCCATAGCGCATGTAACAGTAATCCTGTCTCCATCTACATCAAAATCTTCAGCGCCGGCATCAATCATCTCAAGTTCTACATCTTCAAGCGATAATCCCTCGTTTTTCAGAGTAAAAATGCCCTTCCGGTCGAAGATGAAGCTTAGTGATCCGTTCGTACCCAGGTTTCCTCCATGTTTATTGAATGCTGCCCTCACAGAAGCCACTGTTCTGTTGTTGTTATCTGTAAGACACTCAACAAATACGGCAACACCGCATGGTGCATAACCTTCGAATGTGGTCTCAGTAAAACTCTCCGCATCTGCTGCACTTGCCTTCTTGATTGCCCTTTCAATGTTATCTTTGGGCATATTGGCACCCTTTGCATTCTGGACAGCAAGCCGTAGCCTTGCATTGGATTCCGGATCGCTGCCTCCTTCTTTTGCAGCAATTATTATCTCTTTTATAATTTTGGTAAATTTCTTTCCTCTTTTGGCATCTATAGCACCTTTTTTCCTTTTAATGGTTGACCATTTACTATGACCTGACATATAATAAAGATTAGTTTTCTCAATGCAAATTTAAATAATTCTTTCATACCTCATTCATAGTTCATAGATTTGTGCGGAAAATGAATAAAGGCTCAAGGGCTCAAAGGCACAAAGGCGCAAGGGTGTAAAGAAAAGAACTGAATTTTCCATTGAGCCGTTGCGCCATTGTGCCGTTGCGCCATTTTATAATTAACCAGAGGTAAATGACCAAAAAAGTATACATAGAAACGTACGGTTGCCAGATGAATGTTGCAGACAGTGAGGTTGTTGTATCGATTCTTACTGAAGCTGGCTACGTGTCAACTGATGTTATAAACGATGCTGAATTAATTCTGATAAATACTTGTTCAATCCGCGATAATGCAGAACAACGTATCTGGGGACGCCTGAAAGCAATAAGTTATCTGAAAAAACGAAGGAAAGATCTGAAAGTAGGAATAATCGGATGTATGGCTGAACGGCTGAAAGAGAAACTGATTGAAACAGACCAGCTTGTTGATATTGTTGTTGGTCCTGATGCATACAGGGAGCTTCCTCTTTTGGTAGCCGAAGCCGAGTCTGGTCATAAAGCGGTTAATGTTCTCCTCTCAAGGGAGGAAACATATGCTGATATATCTCCTGTCAGAATGGATAAAAACGGTGTGTCATCTTTTGTTTCAATAATGAGAGGTTGTAATAACATGTGTTCTTACTGTGTTGTTCCATACGTACGAGGGGCAGAAAGAAGCCGAAATCCAGAATCAATTAAGAGGGAAGTAAGAGAGCTTTTTGAGAAAGGTTACAAAGAGGTAACCCTGCTTGGACAAAATGTTGATTCTTATAAATGGATTGAAAGTAACACGATTTTTAACTTTCCTGAACTCCTTGAAAATGTTGCCATTGAGAATCCCTTAATGCGTATAAGGTTTTCTACATCTCATCCGAAAGACATTTCAGATGATCTCTTACAAACAATAGCACGGCATGAAAATATATGTAAACATATCCATCTTCCGGCACAGAGCGGCAGCAGTCGCATTCTTAAACTTATGAATCGTGAATACTCGAGAGAATGGTATATGGATCGGGTTGATACAATACGTAAGACTATTCCTGATTGTGCTCTCTCTACTGATATGATTACAGGCTTTTGCACCGAAACAGAAGAGGATCACAAGGAATCATTATCTCTCATGGAATGGGTAAATTTTGATTTTGCTTATATGTTCAAGTATAGTGAAAGACCTGGTACAAAGGCTGCAAGAAAATATAAAGACGATGTCGCGGAGAACATAAAATCAGAGAGATTAAGTGAGATGATAGCACTTCAGGGCAAACTTTCAGCAAAATCTAAAAGAAATGATATCGGAAAAGTTTTTGAGATTCTTATCGAAGGGGCGTCGAAAAGATCCTCTGAACATATGTACGGACGGACATCTCAGAATAAAGTAGTGGTATTTCCCAAGGGGACTCTGACTAAAGGCGAATATGTGAAAGTCTATATAGAAAGAAGCACCTCGGCAACTCTTTTTGGATCAGTTATAATTTGTTAAAAATTTGTTCTTTACCCATTATCAGCTTAACTTGCAGAAAATTAATATTTAAAAAGATGAGATACAGGATTTTATTTATTTTTCTTTTATCAGCGTTGCTGTCATCTTTTGCATTAGGGCAAAAGGCCAATCCCGTTTCAAAAAAGAAGTTAACAATTTCCGGGTTTGTTACGGATGCTAGCAAGAAGCCTGTTGAAGGCGCTATAATACTAATTGATAAGGAGACTACGAATAGCTCTACTAACAGCAAAGGGTTTTACAAGATAAAGGTTCGACCTGATGCCCAACTGATTACTGTCTTCTCCATAAAAAATTCTTTAAAAGAAGAGCTTATTGAAGGACGTACTACTATCGATTTTACCCTTAGCGATCAGACTTCCTCACAAAAGACAAATCCTTCTGAATCTGTGCCCGAGGAGACTGTAAATGTGGGATATGGTTCAGTTGATAAAAAGAATCTGACTACGCAGGTAAATTCACTAAATATGGGGAATATGAAAAATCAATCATATTCAGATATCTATGAAATGTTATCCGGAAAGATTCCAGGCGTACAGGTAAACGGAAAAAGTATCCGAATTCAGGGGGCTTCCTCTTTTATGCTAAGCACTGAACCACTTTTTGTTGTTGACGGTGTTATTGTACCCTCAATCGAGTTTGTTTCTCCTTCCGAGGTTAATTCCATTGAAGTACTTAAAGGAGCATCGGCTGGTATTTATGGATCAAGAGGTGCAAACGGAGTCATTCTGATTCGTCTTAAAAGCGCTTCTGATAAAAAATAGGAATCAGATTTATTTTATTTTTTTTATATCTATCATCAATTCGAGAAGTTGCTGATTGGAAATTGTAGAAGGAGTATCGAGCATTACATCCCTGCCTGAGTTATTCTTTGGAAATGCAATAAAATCCCTGATTGAATCCTGTCCTCCGAACATAGCTACCCACCTGTCGAATCCGAAAGCAACTCCTCCATGTGGCGGAGCTCCGAACTTGAAGGCGTTAAGCAGAAATCCAAATTGCTCAGTTGCCGCTTCATCGCTGAATCCGAGAACTTTGAACATAAGTTTCTGTACATCTGCCTCATGAATTCTTATAGAACCGCCGCCGATCTCTACACCATTGATTACAAGATCATACGCATTTGCCCTGACCTTCCCCGGCTCGGTTTCCATCAAATGTAAATCTTCCGGGATAGGAGATGTGAAAGGGTGATGCATTGCATAAAATCTTTTTGACTCTTCATCCCATTCGAGAAGCGGAAAATCAACTACCCATAATGGAACAAACCTGTCTTTCATCCTTAATCCTAATCTGGTACCCATTTCAAGTCGTAATTCTGAAAGAGCAGTTAATGTTTTCTTCTTATCGCCGGACAGGATCAGAATAAGGTCACCTGTTTTTGCATCCACCGCATCAACCCATTTCTCCAGCTCCTTAGGCGAATAGAACTTATCAACTGACGACTTAAGGGTTCCGTCAGAATTATATCTTAAGTAAACCAGCCCTTTTGCTCCTATCTGAGGTTTCCTTACAAACTCAGTCAGTTCATCAATTTGTTTTCTTGTATACTCTGAACACCCCAGGGCACAAATTGCTCCAACATATTCAGAAGAGTCAAAAACCGCAAAATCATGTCCTTTAACAATAGAAGTCATTTCCTTGAATTTCATTCCAAAACGAAGGTCAGGCTTATCTGATCCATAAAATTCCATTGCTTCACTATAAGGCATTCTTAAAAATGGTTCATTGAATTCAATACCCTTTATCTGTTTAAAAAGATATTTTGCCAGTCCCTCAAATGTTTCCAGAATATCATCTCTTTCAACAAACGACATCTCACAATCTATCTGTGAAAACTCAGGCTGCCTGTCGGCCCTCAGGTCTTCGTCCCTGAAGCATTTAACTATCTGAAAATACTTATCAAACCCGGCTACCATCAACAATTGTTTCAAAGTTTGTGGCGATTGCGGCAGCGCATAAAATGTACCCGGATGCATCCTTGAAGGAACCACAAAATCGCGTGCACCCTCGGGAGTTGATTTTATAAGTACCGGCGTTTCAACCTCAACAAACCCTATAGAATCCATGTACTTCCGCACTTCCTGTGCGAATCGGTGACGAAGAATAATGTTGTTTTTAACCGATGTTCTCCGCAGATCCAGATAGCGATATTTCATTCTTAACTCCTCTCCTCCGTCAGTATCTTCTTCTATTGTAAATGGGGGAATTTCACTCTTGTTAAGAATATTAAGTTCAACGACATCTATTTCAATATCGCCAGTCGAAATTTTTAGATTTTTATTACTTCGTTCCCTTACTTTCCCTTTGGCCTGAATAACAAACTCACGTCCAAGTTTTCGGGCTTTTTCACACAGACCTGAGTTTGTTTCCATGTTAAATACCAGCTGAGTCAGACCGTATCGGTCGCGAAGGTCAACAAAAGTCATTCCTCCCAGATCTCTCGATTTCTGAACCCAACCACACAGAATAACCGACTTCCCGGTAAATTCCATGTTCAACTCGCCGCATGTGTGTGTTCTGTACATTTTCCTTCTTTTAATTTCAACAAAAATAAGAAAAATATCAGATTGCAGCCAGAAAGATAAATTCCAATATTCTTTCTACTTTTAGAGTTCAAATCTAAAGGTTATGGTCGGGAACAAAGAAGAACACTACATGAGAGTTGCCCTCGCTGAAGCGAAAAAAGCTTTTGACAGACAGGAAGTTCCGATTGGAGCTGTGGTGGTTTGTAATGATGTTATAATCGCACGTGCTCATAATCTTACTGAAACATTAAAAGATCCTACAGCACATGCTGAAATGCAGGCAATTACGGCCGCCACAAACTGGCTTGGAGGCAAATATCTTACAGCTTGTACGATTTATGTTACTCTTGAACCATGCGCAATGTGCGCAGGAGCTATCGGCTGGAGCCAGGCACCTGCTTTAGTCTATGGAGCAGGAGATGAAAAGAAAGGATTCAGTTCAATATCTGGTTCGCTCCTGCACTCAAAAACGAAAGTCAAATCAGGAGTACTGGAAGAAGAGTGCAAAGAATTACTGATTAAATTCTTTAAAACAAAGAGATAAGGAAAAACCCTATTTCATCCCTTATTTTTTGCCCCCCAACCCCCCTAAAGGGGGGCTAAGTATCTTGAATCCAGAGTAAAATCACATTGCATGTTAAAATCCTGATTTAGAACCCCCTTTAGGGGGCAGGGGGCTAAAAATTAGCAGGCGAGAAGTATCTCTTATAAAAAAAGACTAATTTTACATAAATTATTCATCCATGACCTTCGACAACAGCCTTACCATTAAAATTCAAAGACTTACTTTGTTTGGAGCCTCCATTCTCATACTTGGATACTTTGCTCTGACCTATTTTGAAAGGCTCATAAAATATCCCTTGCTTGGAATGAGTGAGACTTCATGGACTATAATGCTGATAATAGTTTATCTTATTATTGTTTTTCTACCATGGATCCGCAAATATCAATTCGTATATTTTTCTGATGAAGGTGATTGTATAATTTTCAGATATTTTGAATCGGGGATTTTTGGAGGCAAAAAAAATTCAGTTGAAATAAATAAAAAAACATTTTCAGGATTTAAAACTGAATCCCGCTTTTTAGGTCTTATTCAAAGCATAACGCTTTTTCAGCAGTATAAGGAAGGAGTTGCAAAGTATCCTGTTATATACATCAGCGCCCTATCGAAAAGGGAAAGAGAAAAAGTTATAAAATCTCTGAAACAATTTGCACCGCCATTGTGAAGGTTATCATCTGACAACATGAGTTTTATCATTATTAATTATTTTTAACAATCTCAACTTTGAGGAGTTTATTTTAAAGGATCGGTTAATAATTAAAATCAAAAATATGAACGTAGATAAAATCATGAACAACCTCGAAAAGAAACATCCCGGAGAGGTTGAGTATTTACAAGCCGTAAGAGAGGTTCTGGAATCAATTGAAGAAGTTTACAATGAAAACCCACAGTTTGAATCCGCCAATATTGTGGAACGACTAATTGAACCTGATCGCGCCATCACATTTAAAGTTCCCTGGGTAGATGATGAAGGAAATGTAAAAGTAAATCTTGGATACCGCATCCAATTCAATAATGCAATTGGTCCATATAAAGGAGGCCTTCGGTTACACCCAAGCGTAAATCTTTCAATCCTTAAATTTCTCGGATTTGAGCAGATCTTTAAGAACGCGCTTACCACTCTTCCAATGGGTGGAGCAAAAGGCGGATCAGATTTTGATCCAAAAGGAAAATCAAATGCTGAAGTAATGAGGTTCTGTCAATCGTTTATGCTTGAATTATGGAAGTATATTGGACCAGAAACGGATGTTCCTGCAGGTGATATAGGAGTTGGAGGACGTGAAATAGGATACCTGTATGGGATGTATAAAAGATTAAAGGGTGATCATACGGGTGTTCTTACCGGCAAAGGAAGCAACTGGGGCGGTTCACTCATTCGTCCGGAAGCTACTGGTTTTGGAGGTATATATTTTGCCAAAGAAATGCTGGCTACGAAAAATGAAACATTAAAGGGGAAAACTATTTCAATATCAGGATTTGGTAACGTAGCCTGGGGAGCTGCTTTGAAAGCAACAGAACTAGGTGGCAAGGTTGTTACTATCTCAGGTCCTGATGGTTATGTTTACGATCCTGAAGGAATATCCGGTAAGAAAATTGATTATATGCTTGAACTTCGTGCTTCGAATGAAGATATTGTTAAACCTTATTCATATACATTCGAAGGTGTGGAATTTCATGAAGGGAAACGCCCATGGGATGTTAAAGTTGACATTGCCCTGCCTTGTGCAACCCAGAATGAACTTACGGGTGAGGATGCAAAAAAACTAATCAGCAACGGTGTTATGCTTGTTGCTGAGGTATCTAATATGGGATGTACTCCTGAAGCGGTTGAAGAATTTCACAAAAATAAAATTCTGTTTGCTCCCGGTAAAGCAGTTAATGCCGGCGGTGTTGCAACATCGGGACTTGAAATGACCCAGAACTCAATGAAGCTCCGCTGGGGCAGCCAGGAAGTCGATGACCGACTCCACGAGATCATGAAAAATATACATGGCCAATGTGTTAAGCATGGCAAAAGGGAAGATGGCTATGTCGATTATGTGAAAGGTGCAAATATTGCCGGATTCCTGAAAGTCGCTAATTCAATGCTGGATATGGGGGTTATTTAAAACCATGGTGCATGGTGCAAGGTATATGGTAATTATATTGATCATCCTGCAACCCGCACCCTGCAACACCTGATAATTTTAGGAATATTCTAATTAAAACATAGTAGAGACGCAAGATTTTGCGTCTCTACGTTTTTTATCACATTGCGTCTCTATTATTTTTGAATTACGTATCTGATTTTCTATATTTACGTGTCTCAAATTTCTTGTGCTATGTCAGAAGTATCACTTAAGCATAAAATTGCTTTAGGTCTTATTCCGCGCATTGGTGACATTAATGCGCGAAAACTTGTTTCGCACTTCGGAAGCGTGGAAGCTATTTTTCGTGAACCCTACGGAAATCTAATTAAAATACCCGGAATAGGCTCGGGTATCGCTAAATATATCAGCGACAGATCGTATCTCGATAGTGCAGAAAAAGAAGCTGAATATGTCACTAAAAACAACATCCGGACATACTTCTATCTCGATAACGATTATCCGTTCAGGCTACGCCAATGCGATGATTCTCCGGTAGTCTTTTTCTATATGGGAACCAGCAACCTCGACAGCGCAAAGATTTTGAGTGTGGTGGGTACACGTAATGCAACAACCCGGGGAAGGGAATTATGCGATAAGATTATTGGAGGACTGGCTATAGGACATCCCGATCTTATAATTGTAAGCGGTTTAGCTTATGGTATAGATATAGCAGCCCACAAGTCTGCACTTGCCAGAAATCTGCAAACAATAGGAGTTTTAGCTCACGGCTTTAAGACAACCTACCCATCAATGCACGCTTCGACTGCAAAAACAATGATTAAAAACGGTGGATTAATAACTGACTTTCTTTCAGATGCTCTGCCGGAGCGCAATAATTTCATAAAAAGAAACCGGATAATAGCAGGGTTATCCGATGCAACTCTAGTGGTGGAATCGGGAACCAAGGGTGGTGCACTCATCACTGCCGATATTGCAAATTCATATAACCGCGATGTATTTGCTGTTCCGGGAAGACCTGAAGACCAATGGTCGTCCGGCTGCAACAGCCTTATCAGAAATAATAAGGCTTTCCTGGCAGAGTGTTCTGACGATATTGAATACTTTCTAAACTGGAAACCTGAAAAGACCAAACCACCAATACAGAGAACTTTGTTTTCAGACCTTGATGAATCTGAAAAAGTAATCTTTGAATTACTCTTAAAGCAGGGAGAACTGAGTATTGATACAATTTGCCGTTCACTGGAAATCCCCGTATATAAATTATCATCAATGCTTCTTCAGATGGAGTTTAAAGGTTTATTGAAGTGCTCACCGGGGAATATGTACAGGGCTGTTTAAGAAGTAGGAAGAATGTAGTAAGTAGTAATTGTAATCAGTAATCGGTGATCGGTAATCGGTAGCTTTCGGTAATATGTAAACAGTCGTGTGAGTCTGGGAAGAACTCTTTTTTTTGTTTAAAACAGTTGCTGGTTAGGATTGTTTTCAACGAGCAACCACAGCAACTAGCAACAAGCAACATTTACCGGTTACCGATTACCGTTTACTGATTACTGATTACTGATTACCGATTACTGATTACCGATTACCGTCTCCCACAGATATTACAAAGTAAAATGAAGGATTATTCCTTTAGTTTTTCTAATTTTATGCCTC
>Ga0209745_1000141_pt1 | contig 39468 bp, 28 predicted proteins | sample BarGraNGADG00312_FD_184495 | JGI IMG/M metagenome (GOLD analysis project Ga0209745, IMG submission 184495) | Arctic peat soil microbial communities from Barrow, Alaska - Barrow Graham LP Ref core NGADG0004-312 (SPAdes) (version 2) | ecosystem: Environmental > Terrestrial > Soil > Wetlands > Peat... | reverse complement strand
GTTAGAAGTCCTTCGATGATCAAGCGGCCCGTGCCTCTTACGTTGACGACGCGCCGAACCCCGTCAAAGCTCACCTATTGGCGCACTCTCTAAGTCCCGCCCAGGCCCGCGAACTCGCGGCCGTGCTACTCCACATGGCTGGCGAGGCCGAGCATGCAGCGGACTAGACACGACTGCGCAGACGGTACCCCCCACGAGTTAGGTTGCGCAGAAGCGGCCGCCGGCCCCTCTGGCGTCCAGCGCGCTGGTGGACAAGTCTGGAGCCGTGGCTGATCCGCGTCCCGTCGACCTCTCCCCGGCGGAAACCCCAGTGGCGCCCGGCACGGTCCGGCTACGCGTCGACCCCGCCCTGTGCTTCCTTCTGCCGCGCCGTGCTCGAGACGGCGGCGAGCTCGACCTACCGCACGACCCAACTGCCACGGTCGGGCATCTCGTCCAGAGTGCAGGCGTGCCACTGACCGAGGTCGGGGACCTGCTCGTGGCCGAGGTGTCGGTGTCCTGGCGTAGTCGGCTGCAGGAGCAGGACCGGCTCGACGTCGCCGGTCGAGCCCGACCGCAACGCCTGGAGGGGCCGGCGCTCTTTCTGTTGGACGTGCACCTCGGCGCGCTGACCCGCAGGCTTCGGCTCCTGGGTGTCAACGCGGCATACGACAAGGATGCTGACGATGACCATCTCGTCGAGCAGGCCGAACGCGAGGACCGTGTGCTGCTCAGCCGAGACCGGGGCCTGTTGATGCGCCGGGCGCTACGCCGTGCCGCTTTCGTGCGCGGGCAGGACCCAGACGACCAGCTGGCGGACGTCATCGAGCGGTTCCGGCCGCCCCTGAAGCCGTGGAGCCTGTGCCCGGTCTGCGGAGGCATGCTGACCCCGGTCTCGAAGGCTCAGGTGGCAAACCAGCTTCAACCCGGGACGTTGCGCACGCAGGAGCGATTCTCCCGGTGCCGGTCCTGCGGACACGTCTATTGGCACGGAGCGCACGACGCGAGGCTGCAGCAAGTGGTCCGGCGCCACACCTGAGACCGTGGCTCATCCATGCGTCGTTCACAAACCTCGGCGTACTCAACCAGTCAACGCGCTAGAAGCTAAGGCTAGAAGCCGCGCCGCACTCCCCCCGAGTTCGTCGGGTGGAACCGCGCAACTGTGTACCGTCACCAGCAGCCTCAGCGCACCGTGATCGACGGCATGCGCAACGCAGCCGTGGTGGGCATCCCTAGCGCGGCAGCGATGTCGGCGAGTCCCGGTAGCGTCGCGCTCATCACAGCGCGCGGGTCATCGGTGTTCTTCGCGCGTCCCAACCGGGCCAGTGGGGCGACATGAAGAGCGTGGCGCACCGGGGCATCGGCCGGCAGGCCCGCGCGCGAGCGGGCGATGCGCACGGCGTCGCGCAGCCCGCCGAGCTCATCGACCAGGCCGATTCCGAGCGCGTCGCTGCCCGTCCACACCCGACCACGGGCGATCCTTTCGATCTCGGCGACCGGGCGGCCGCGGCCGCGTGCCACCTTGGCCACGAAATCGTCGTAGATCGCGTCGATGGTCGCGGCCAGCCGTTCACGTTCTTCGTCGCTGAAGCCGCGGCGCGGCGAGAACATCAGCGACCGGGCTCCGTGCGACACCGTCCCCGTGGTCAGCCCCAGGCGATCAAGCAGCTCGCGCACGACCATCTTGCCGCCGTAGACACCGATGGATCCGGTGAGCGTCGAGGGCAGCGCAACGATGACGTCGGCCGGACAGGCAATGTAGTAACCGCCCGAGGCCGCCGCCTCACCCATCGACACGACCACCGGCTTGCCCGCGTCGCGCACACGGCACACCTCGCGCCAGATCGTGTCGGACGCGACGGCCGACCCCCCGGGGGAGTCGACGTGCAGGACGACCGCGCGGACGTTCTCGTCGTTGGTCGCGGCGCGCAGGGCTGCCCCGACCGAATCGCTGCCCACCTGGCGTCCCATCGGAGCGCGGCGCGTGCGCCCGGACACGATCACGCCGCGCACCTCGACGAGTGCGACATGGCCCTTGCGGCGCGTCGGCAGATGCGGACGGCGCTGCGGGCGCCACCGATCGGCGAACAGCAACGTGGCATCGCTGCCAACCCGCGAGCGCATCGCGGCGTACGCCTGGTCGCGGTAGCCGAGTGTGTCGACCAGCCCGACGTCGCGCGCCTGCGGAGCGGTGCGAGGCCCGGTGTCAGCGAGCTCGCGCACGCGTACGGCCTCCATCCCACGACCATTGGCAATCGCGGCCACTGCTTCGGTGAAAACTGACTCGGCAAGGCGGTCGAGCGCGGCGCGGTGCGCCTCGGTGAACTCGGTGCGCATGACGCGGTCGGCGGCGTTCTTGAACTCGTAGCGCTGCTCGAGCTGCGGCTCGATGCCCAGCTTGTCGAGCGCACCGCGGACGAACGTCGCCTCCACCCCGACGCCCAGAAGTCCGAGTCCCCCACCGGGCTGCAACCAGATCTTGTCGAACCCGGTGGCCAGCACATATGCCGCCATTTCGCCGGTGCCGTCGCCGAAGCTCTCCGCCCACGCGAGCGTCGGCTTGCCACTCGCGGCGAAGGCGCGCACACCGATGCGCAGCTCCTGCATGGCCGCCCACGGCAGCACGCCGCCGACCTTGGCGATCAGCCCGACAACGTGGGGGTCGGCCGCGGCGTCGTGCAGCGCGCGCAGGAGCGGGCGGAGCTGCGGGCGGCCCCGAGCGCGCAGCCGGGCCAGCGGATCGTCCGCATCCGGCGCGGCGGGAAGCTCGGCAAGGTCCAGCTCCAGCAAGAGGGACGGTCGGTGACCAGGCAGCGCGGGCATGCACTCCACCCTAGGACGCGGCTGCCCGTGCTGACAGTGCTGCGATTGGTCAGCCCGATAGGTCTACTCTGCCGAGTTCGCCCAGTTCGCCGCGAGCTCCTGGATCTTGGCGGCAGCCTCGTTCACATCCATTCCGCCCGCGACGGCGCTGCCGAGGAGGAAGGTGGTGATCGGCGCCGCCGGCCGCTCGACAATATGCGCAGTCACACGGGCCACGTCCAAGATCACGTCGACGTTGACGTCAGCCGGCAGGTTCAGCTCCGCGCATACGGCGTTGATCCAGGTACTCATCATGGGTTTGGCTCCTTGTTCACGGATGGTGGACTCGTCGGTCCCGGGTAAGGGTGCCGCCACCCTAGACGGGGCCCGCGTCAATCGTGCCTTGCGCAGGTCGTCAGGGGTGTCAATGTCATCGACCCAGCGCATCTCGGCCTCACTGAGAGGGCGCTCGCGAACGTCGATAAGTGACATCAGATCCCGCATGGACCGTCCATGGGGGTCGCCGAGCTCGCCCAAGGCCCTACGCAACGCTTCGGTGCGGACAACCGTGCACAACGGCTGCCTGTATCCCGACCCGTCCACCGGCACCAGTGCAGCCGCATCACATGACGCGAACTCGGCGATCAGATGCTCCATGAGTTCACCGGCCCACGGCATGTCCACCGCCAACAACGCGGTGACCGGAGTACTCACGGCTTCCAGCCCTGAGGCGATGCCGGCGACCGGTCCACCATGGATGGGCCACTCCCGCCGGAAAGTGACCGGACGCTGTGTTGGACGTTCGGGACCTGCGACCACGATCGGGACACGTTCGGGAAGCGAGGAAAGGAGCTGATCCAACGCGGACGTGCCGCCGATGGTGATCGCGGCCTTGTCATCGTTGCCGAGTCGGGAACCACGTCCCCCTGCGAGCACGAGCGCGGTCCACCCGATCGTCGACCAAGCGGAAGTCATGGTTGGTAGCGTCCCATGCCTCCAGGCATCGCCCCGACGAAGCCCAGATCCCGCGGGACGAGAGGAACCTGCAGATGGGCGTCACCCGGCTCAACAAGCTGACGGCAGTCCTTCGCAGCCAGACAGATCAGGACTCGACGTGGTCGCGAGGCATCAGGCTGTACAACGGGTTTGCGATGGCAAGGTGTCCCTTGTAGGTGCCGATGCGACCCTCGGCACGTAGTTGCACGCCGGGCTCGATACCGGCGATCGATCGTCGGCCATAGAACAGAAGCGTCACCCCACCGGTGTCGTCGACCAGCTCGCAACGCAGGGCAGGGCTGCCCGAGATGGGAGAGACCTCAACGGAACGAATGCGACCCTGGACGACTGCGCTCTGACGGTGCGTGGCGTTCTGAATGGCCACCCGGTGCCCCCGGTCCAACACGTCGACCGGAGATGCCACGATCGTGTCGCCATCCGCACTCTCCTGGCTGAGCGACAGGCCGCCCTGTCCCGATCCCTGTACCGGGCCACGCCCGGATCCGATGCGTCGCAACGATCGGGTGGGTTTGGTGGCGTCGTAGGGGACGATGGTGGCCACTGCACCGGGCACGTTCGAGACAGCCGAGGCGATGTCATCCGCGGTCCGGTCGTGCAGCATGCGGCCCAGGAAGGCGCCGTAGGAGCGCCGGGGCAACAGCATGGTCACCTGGGTGGAGGCGCCATCGGCGACCAGCCGCTCGGTGAGCTCGAGGGCGGCTCGCGGAAGCCGACGGTCCGGACAGTCCACGAGCTCCAGCGACAGGTCGAGACCGGGCTGAGCGTCCCAAGCCCCGAGCAGATCGGCGGCGTGGCTCGAGTCGATGACGAAGTGCACGACGTGCAGCTCGCTCGGCCGCAGGGTGTGGGCATATCGGATGGCGCGGATGACCGCGAGGTCGACCGCGTCGACCAGCACGACAACGTAGCTGCGGGCCGCGCGGACCACCGGTTCGCCGCTCGGCACGGCCTCGAGCAACGCGGCCTCCCGGTCGTAGGCGCGGTGCAGTCGTATCAGGACGATGACCATGATCGGGAAGATCAGGACAACCAGCCAGGCGCCCTCGGTGAACTTGGTGACGGCGAAGATGAGGACGACCAGGCCCGAGACTGCACCCACCAGGTTGTTGATCGCCACCTTGGCCTTCCAATTCGAACCCCGGAAGGTCCTGAAGTGCTTGGCCATCCCGAAGCCGGCCAACGTGAAGCCGGTAAAGACGCCGATTGCGTAGAACGCCACCAGCCGGTCGACGTGCGCACCTGTCCCCAGGAGCAGGGCGAGCGACGCGACCGTCAGGACGACGATCCCGTTGGAGAAGGCCAGACGGTGACCGCGTTTGGTCAGCCAGCGAGGCAAGAAGCCGTCCGCGGCAACGAAGTTCGCAAGGAAGGGAAACCCGTTGAAGGGCGTGTTGGCTCCTGTGTAGAGGATCAGCATGGTGGCGAGCTGCACCAGCAGGAAGCCGACGTGCCCGGCCGCGCTGTCCCCCAGCACCGCCTTGGCGACCTGCGAGATGACCGTGGGCGAGCCGGCCACGTACGCCACCGCGTGTGTCTCGTGGGCCAGCCACGAAACTCCGGCGACGAGGGTGCCCAGGATGCAGCTCATCACCACCAGTGTCTTTCGCGCGTTCCTTCCTCGTGGGTTCCTGAAGGTGCTGACCCCGTTGGAGATCGCCTCGAGCCCGGTCAGTGACGACCCCCCGTTGGCGAAGGACTTCAGCAGGATGTAGATGGCGCCGAAGCTCAGCAACGCGGTGCCGTGGCCCATCGGGAAAGCACCAGGTGCGTGGGCCGGGTCGTAGTGCGGCAAATCTCCGAGCACCTCTCGCACCAAGCCACCGATGATCACCACCGCCATCGAAACGGCGAAGAAGTACGTCGGAAAGGCGAACGTTCGACCTGCCTCGCGCAGCCCACGAAGGTTACCGAAGAAGAGGATCAGCACCACCCCGACGGTGATCTCAAGGGTGTATGGCGCCAACCCCGGAATCGCAGAGGTTACCGCGTTCGTCCCGGCGGCGGACTGAACGGCCACGGTGACGATGTAGTCGACCATGAGTGCGACCGCAGCCACCTGCGCGACAATTGGGCCGAAGTTCTCCCGCGCCACAACGTACGAACCACCAGCCTTGGTGTACAGCATGACGACCTGCCGGTAACACAGGGTGACCAACACCAAGACGACAAGAACGACCAGTGTCATCGGCAACAGCAGGGTGTATGCCGCGAGCCCGAACATCGGCAGCAGGATGAGCAGGATCTCCTCTGACCCGTATGCCGACGAGGAGATGCAGTCGCTCGAGAGAACTCCAAGCGCGAGCTTCTTTGACAACGTCTCGTGTTCGAGCTGGTCCGTTGTCAGCGGCGGACCCAGCGCACGCCGCTTGAGCCGATACCCAAGACGCTCGGGCAGCTCTGCCGAACCTGCCAATGCCGCCGGCACGCTGGGCACCCCGTTGATCTCTGCCGCACGGGTCGCCATTTCTTGAGCGTAGGCCGTGGCTGACATCCATCCGGCCTTCCGGCGTTAAGGACTCGTCAAGGTTTTTGACACCAAGACACCACCGCCTGATGCGCGGGAGCCCGCGGGCGGCCATGCTGGGTGGTCCCGAGACACGACGTCTACCCAAGGAGCCCAGCATGAGCACCCACCAGATCACTGAGGGCAGTGTCGTCGTCGGCGTGGACGGTTCTCCCTCCAGCGAGTTCGCTCTGCGTTGGGCTGTGAATGATGCCCGACGAACGCGACGACCACTGCATCTGGTGCATGCCCTGGAGAACGAAGTAGTGCTCAGCGACAAACACCAGCTCGGCACCAAAGAGGCCCCGGCGAGCAGCGACCCGGTCGTCACCGCAGCCATGGACATCGTCCGGACGATAGCGCCAGAGGTGCAGACAACTCCCCATAGCGTCACCGGTTTCGCCCCAACCACGCTGATTGCGGCCTCCAAGATCGCTGGCACCGTCGTTGTGGGGTCCCATGGCCGCAGCGCCATACCCACCGTTCTTCTTGGCTCCATCTCCCAGCAGGTGGCCATTCACTCCAGCTGCCCCGTGGTGGTGGTGCGGGAGAACGGCACGCAAGGCGACGTCGGACCAGGACACATCGTGGTGGGGGTGGACGGCTCCGAGGCCTCCAAGCCCGCTATCAGCTATGCGTTCGCCTACGCGGCATCGACGGGGAGCAGCCTCACCGCCGTCCACACCTGGTGGTGGGAGCCACTGGAAGGGGTCAGCTTGGGCGAGCCCTGGATCGGCGACTGGACCCAGATCGCCAGCCAGGAGGCGACCCTGGTCTCCGAGCTGTTGGCCGGCTGGACGGAGAAGTACCCCGATGTTCCTGTCCGCCGCCACGTCGTCCGTGGTGACCCTCTCGTCGAGCTCCTCGAGCAGTCCCATGGCGCCACCCTGCTCGTCGTGGGATCACGCGGACGTGGCGGGTTCGCCGGCCTGCTGCTGGGGTCGGTCAGCCGCCGCATCCTGAAACGCTCCACCTGCCCGGTTGCTGTGGTGCGGTCGGTTGGCGGTGACCAGCCAGCCACGTGAGCCTGCGAGAATGCGTCTCATGACATACGCCGCCGCGCAAGACCGTTATGAGTCGATGACCTACCGCAGGGTGGGACGAAGCGGAGTCAAGCTTCCCCTTATCTCATTGGGGCTCTGGCACAACTTCGGGGACGAACGACCGCTGGACACCCAGCGGGCGATCCTGCGCCGCGCCTTCGACCTCGGTGTCTGTCACATCGACCTGGCCAACAACTACGGTCCGCCCTACGGCTCAGCCGAGGCCAACTTCGGCACGATCCTGCGACAGGACTTCCTGCCGTACCGCGATGAGCTCTTTCTGTCCACCAAGGCTGGCTGGGACATGTGGCCAGGCCCCTACGGGGACTTCGGGTCGCGCAAGTATCTGCTGGCGAGCCTGGACCAGTCACTGAAGCGGATGGGTGTCGACTACGTCGACGTCTTCTACTCGCACCGACCCGACCCGGAGACCCCCCTCGAAGAGACCATGGGAGCGCTGGACGCAGCCGTCCGCTCGGGCAAAGCCTTGTACGCAGGGATCTCGTCCTACTCTCCGGAACGGACGGCCGAAGCCGCCCGGATCCTGGCCGAGCTCGGCACTCCGCTGTTCATCCACCAACCGTCCTACTCGATGCTCAACCGCTGGGTCGAGGGTGGCCTGCTCGACACCCTGGAACAGGTCGGCGCCGGGTGCATCGCGTTCTCGCCGCTGGCGCAGGGAATGTTGACCGACAAGTACCTCAACGGTATTCCGTCCGGCTCACGGATGGCCGAGGACTCGTCCCTGTCCAAGGACTTGCTGACCGAGCAGAACCTCACACACATCCGCGCCCTGAACGAGATAGCCCAACGCCGTGGCCAGTCGCTGGCCCAGCTGGCGCTGGCCTGGATCGCCCGGGACGAGCGAGTCACCTCGGTCCTGGTCGGTGCTTCATCGGTCAAGCAGCTGGAACAGAACATCGCCGCGCTGAACAACCTCGAGTTCAGCGCCCAGGAGCTGGCCGAGATCGACAACCACGCTGTCGAGGGTGGCATCGACCTCTGGCGTGGTCAGGCCATGAGCTGACTCCCTGACGGAGCGAAGCCCACAATACGGAGCTCATTCCGCGATGAAAGCGCTCAGTAGCTCAGCGAACCGCTCAGGCTCCTCCAGGTGTGGAAAGTGTCCTGCGCCCTCGAACAACACCACCCGGCTGTCGGCCATCACCTCGTGTGCTGTGGTTGCGTGCCAGGCGGGAATCATCCGATCCCGCGTGCCCCAGACAACCAGGGTGGGGATCTCGATGGCATTCGGCAGGCGATCATGGGCGGTCACGGTCTGTCCGCCCGGATCTATGACGGAGCGGGTCGTAGCGAGAAAAGCTCGTCGGGTGTCAGCGTCAGCGAGGGAGGTGAACCCACGCCAGACCTCGGTCACGTCCGCGCTCGCCTGCCAGCCCCCACTGGTAAGAACCCGTCCGACGGCTTCGGCTCGTCCGCGCACCCACTTGGATGCGATCAGCGGCAGTACCCATTCGGAGCCGGGCAACGTGGCCGCGCGAAGGATCGGATTCACGGACCTTCCCAGGCCACCGCTGGCGACCAGGACAAGACGCTCCACCCGCCCCGGAAACAGGTAACAGAACTGCATCGCGATGCCGCCACCAAAGGAATGCCCCACCAGGGTCACCTGATCGATTCCGAGCCGATCGAGCAGATCCCGCAGGGTGGCTGCGTGCGCCCCCAGCGAGTAGTCCCCCATCGGCTTCGCCGACGCGCCGTGACCGAACAGGTCCGGTACCAACACTCGATGGTCAGTGTCCAGCTTCTCGACCAGATGCGCCCAGTTGCGATGCGAGCCAGTCAGTCCGTGAATGAACAGAACCGCCGGGCCATCGCCGCTGTCCAGGTAACAGAACTCGTGCCCGTTCAGCATCACCGTGCGTGCACGCGCTCTCGTCACGGTGTCTCCTTACTCTACCGGCCAGTAACCTACGCAAGCGTAGTTTATGCGAGCGCTCTTTGGGCAGCTCTGGCGAAGGCGCATGATGAGGAAGTGACCCACAGCAACGAGTATCTGCTCGACAACCAGCAGGTGGAAGCCGGGCAGCGGTTCGACGCGCTGTCGGTGTTGTTCAACCCCTCGACGTTCCGGCACGCGCAAGCGCTCGGCATCAAGGCGGGATGGCGGGTGTGGGAGGTCGGCGCCGGAAGCCCGAGCGTGCCGGCCTACCTCGCAGCGCAAGTCGGCCGCGAGGGACACGTTCTGGCGACTGACATCGACACCTCATGGCTGGGCAGCGGGGATACCACCTACGAGGTCCGACGTCACGACGTCGGCTCGGAGCCGCCTCCGGTGGGTCTCTTTGATCTGGTGCACGCCCGGCTGGTACTGGTGCACGTGGCACGGCGCGGGCAGGCACTGGCCGCGATGGTGGCCGCCCTGAAACCCGGCGGCTGGTTGCTGCTGGAGGAGGCCGACCCTGAGTTGCAGCCGCTGGTCTGCCCGGACGATGCGGGCGCCGAGCAGAAGCTGGCCAACACACTGAAACGCGGCTTCCGCACACTGCTCGCAGAACGCGGCGTCGACCTGGCGTACGGGAGGACGCTGCCACGCCTGCTGCGAGACGCCGGACTCAGCGAGGTGCAGTCCGACGCATACTTCCCGATGGGGGGGCCGGCCTGCACCGAGCTTGAACGGGCTACGGTCGAGCAGATCCGCGACGCTCTGATCGCAGCAGGGATCGCCACCGGCGCTGAGCTCGAGCAGCACCTGTCCAATGTGAGGACTGGCCGTCTCGACCTTGCCACCTCCCCAATGGTCTCGGCGTGGGGCCGAAAGCCGATGACGGCATGAAGCTGAAGCTTGACCTGCACGACATCTACAACCGCGGCGGGGACTTCGACCACGCACTGCGCGCAATCATCGACGAGGCAGTCCTCAAGAAGGCACCGCTGGTCGAGATCATTCCTGGCAAGGGCTCGGGCGCCCTGAAGAAGCACATGCTGCGCTTTCTGGACCAGAAGGAGATCAAGGCTCTGTACCACCGGGTGGAAAAGGACTCGAACAACTTCGGCCGCGTCTTCGTGCACTTCCGCTGGAAATAAGGCAGCACAGTCGCTGGGAATAAGGCAGCACAGTCGCTGGAAATTGGGCAGCACACGGGTCACCTGAAGCACATAGAACTGACAGGGTGCGCCAAGGCTGGCGGCGTATGATTCTCGGCATGCCCAAGCCGGAGCGCACTTCCCGGACCTGGCCGAGCCGCCCTGGGCTCAAGGCCGCCGGAGTCTTCGCCGCGCTGCTCGCGATCATAGTTGTCGTGGCACTGACCGCTTTCGCGCAGACAACTCCCGGTGGGTCACGAAGCAAGATCATGGCAGCCAAGACGGCCTCACCCCCCTCCCCCGCTATCACGCGGACCAGTCCCTCGGCGGGCGTCAACCGGGAGATCACGGTGGTCGGTATCGGCGATTCGGTGACCTCAGGTAACAGCTGCAACTGCGAGACCTTCGTCCAGCTGTATGCGGCGGGCCTGGCCTCCAGAAGCGGTCTGAAGACCTCTTCAGTGAACCTGGGCGTGGGTGGCTGGACCAGTTCTCAGTTGTTGCAGAGCCTGACCCGGCCTGGGGCATTCCGCGATCAAGTCGCCAAGGCCGACATCCTGCTGGTGACGATCGGAGCAAACGACCTCACCCCGCTGGAAACGAAGCAGCCCAGCGGCTGCACGACGACCTGCTACTCGCCGTTCGTCAAGAGCGTCGGACACAACGTGGAGCTGATCGTGGCGGCTGCGCGAGCTGCCCACCCGAATCATCCCCCGACGATTCTGGTGACCAACTACTGGAACGTCTTCCAGGACGGGGACGTCGGCACCGCCGAGAACGGCGCGCCCTTCCAGAGCTGGAGCGACCTACTCACGCGCGCGGAGAGCGCCCAGGTCTGCGCCGCTGCACGACGGACTGGCGCCACCTGCGTTGATCTGTACGCGCCTTTCAAGGGAGACGGCTCCAAGAACCCAACCTCCCTGCTGGCCTCTGACGGTGACCACCCCAACTCTGCGGGTCACCGACTGATCGCCTCGACACTCTTGGCCAACACACCTCTGCCGATCGCGTGAGTCACACTTTGTTGTATCGAATGCACCCAGACAGCGAGCGGTTTGATCACACCCGAAAGGTGTGTCAGGTTTGGTCCTCATGAACGGCCTGATCGTCGCCGTCGCCCAATACCTTCTCTTCCTCATCCTTTTCACGGCGGCGGTCATCTGGCTCTACCTCCCCCGGCAGGACAAGGTGGGCATGGCCGTGCAGGCGATCGTGTCGTTGGTCATCGCCGTCATCCTGATCAAGTTGGCCGGAGCCATCCACACAGACCCCCGACCCTTTGCCGTGGACCCGTCGATCAAGCCGTTGTTCCCCCACCCTGCCGACAACGGGTTCCCCTCCGACCACACCGCGTTGGCTGTGACGGTCTCCCTCCTGGTGATGATCCACCGCCGATGGCTGGGGGCGGTACTGCTGGCCGCGAGCATCATGCTCGGGGCTGCCCGTATGGCCGCGCACGTGCACCACGCTCAGGACATAGTTGCCGGGCTGCTGATCGCCGCCTTGGCCGTGGGGATTGCTTCCGCCACCTGGCGGTGGGTTCGGCCCCAGCTGCCGCAGCGGCCGACCGAGCCCGCCTCGGTATGAGCTTCAACCTCGTCCTGGTATCGCACCCGGGCATCCCGTCGCGCGAGAGCCCTGACAGTCTGACCGCATGAGGAGTATCGCTTTTCCGCAGGTTGGCGCCGAGCGCGAGGGCGCCCCGCCACGGTTGACCAAGTTCGCGTGGCTGTCGATAGCGGCTGCGCTTTTGACGATCGGGCTGAAATCCGGTGCTTACCTCCTGACCGGATCGGTCGGCCTCTTGTCGGACGCCGCCGAGTCGGGGGTGAACCTGGTTGCAGCTGTGGTCGCACTGGTCGCCCTGCACGTTGCCGCGCGACCCGCTGACGAGAACCACAACTTCGGCCACGGCAAGGCGGAGTACTTCTCGGCCGGGATCGAAGGACTGATGATCTTCGTCGCGGCGGGGTTCATCCTGGTCAGCTCGGTGCAGCGTTTTCTCCATCCGGCAGCGCTGGAGAGCGTCGGGCTGGGGCTGGCGATCTCGACCCTGGCCACCGCAGTGAACGGGACCGTGGGCATGCTCCTGCTGCGGGCTGGGGCGTCGCACCGCTCGGTCACGTTGACCGCTGACGGCAAGCACCTGCTCACCGATGTCTGGACGTCGTTTGGCGTCATCGTGGGGGTGCTCCTGGTGGGACTTACCGGATGGGAGCGGCTGGACCCCATCGTGGCCGCGCTGGTAGGTGTGAACATCCTCGTGACCGGGTTCCGGCTGGTGTCCCAGTCCGTGACCTCTCTGCTCGACGCCGCAATGCCGGCTGAAGACCTCGCGCGCGTGAACGCCGTGCTCGACCGCATGCGAACGGTGGACCTCGACTTCACCAACGTTCGCACCCGGGAGTCAGGCCGGCACCGTTTCATTTCGCTTACCGTCCTCGTTCCTGCCGACTGGACGGTCGAGCGAGGCCATACTCTGGCCGATGACGTCGAGGTGACAATCGCGAAGGATCTGCCCGACACCGAAGTCCAGACGCACCTCGAACCACGACGAGCGCTCTGAGACGAGCGCGCTGATGCGCAATTTCACTGCGTCACCTGGTTCTGCAAAGGAGTGTCCCTGATGGACATCAGCGTGATGGACATCGGCGTGGTGGACATCAGGGACGAGGCGCGGGCCGTCTTCCCTCCGGCGCTGTTGCAGGCTTCACGACGTCCGGCGCTGCCTGCTTCACGACGTCCGGCGCTGCAGGCTCCACGACGTCAGGTACGTGCTCCGCGACGTCAGGTGCAGGCTTCACGACGTCAGGTACGTGCTCCGCGAGGAGGGCCGCAACCAGCTGGCTCAAAAATGCGCGGACGGTAGCCTCCGCAAGCTGATGCAGCAGCAGCCGATCCAGCTGCCTGCCGACAGGTCCCAGCGGCGGGTCATAGCTGCCCGAGATCCTCAGTTGCGACTCATCTGCCCCCAGCGGTGCGATCTCGAGATCGGCCTCCATCACCGGGAACAGCTCGGTAGGCCCGGTCGCCGACCACCGGAGCGGCATGACGAACCCTTCGCCACGATCTCTGACCTTGCCCACCTGCACGCTGACGGCCTTCGACAGTCCGGGGACCGGCCCGAAGGGGCCCACCCGGCTGAGCAGTTCCTCACCTTCGTCATAGGCGGCCTCTGCTACCTGCTGCCACAACCCACTCACTGCAACGAACAGGCGATGACGGACCTGTGCGACCGGCAAGGAGATGCGGATGAAGTCATAGACGAGCATGTCCCTAGCAAATGAAGCGCGCTCCATTTGCGCCAGAGCCAAAGGTCCCGAAGACCTTCATTTGTGGCGAGGATCGCCCGACGAATAGCCATCTCTTCCTTCCACGTTGGCCCTTGCATTCCTCTATCGTCGGATCCCTAATGCCGGTACGCTCCCCACCGAGACCACGGGCCAATGACTACCGCGGGCCAATGACGCATTCCGCTTCTTATGGGCACGTGCGCTCGACGCCTGTAGCCGACTCTGAAGGCGGGTGTCGATGTCAGATAGACCAGCTGGCGACGGTTCGGTAGGTCACGGCATGGCTGCCCACTGCAGCAACTGTGGGGAGCAGTTCCTGCCGCAGGCTTCGTTCTGCAGTTCCTGCGGGGCCGCCCGGACGGCCCCCATCAATGCACCGCAGGAGGCACAGCCGGCTGATGGCGCTCATACCGGGCCCAAGCACGTTGTTGCGATCGCCGCCGTGATTGCTCTTGCTGTGGTCGGCGGTGCCGCCGGCGCCGTCCTCTGGAGCCGCCAGCAAGCGACTACCCCATCGCCACCGGCGCTCAACTCGGCGACCGTCGCCACAACGAATGCGGTCACTGCCACCGCTGCGTCGAGGCCCTCGCCCACCTCGACCGCACAGACCTTTGCCGACCTCTACCGAAACGTCAACAGCGGCGTCGTCCGCATCCAGGCAACCACCTGTGACGGTGGCGGCGTCGGCACAGGGTTCCTGATCGCACCAGACCTGGTGGCCACCGTGGCCCACGTGGTCAACGAATCGGCCGCCCTGAATCTCACCGTCGGCGAGAAGGGCGCTGGAGGTACGACCTCGGGCGTGGTGGTAGGCATCGACCCCTCGGTCGACGTCGCTCTGGTGCGGTTGGACCGCCCGATTCGGGGACACGTGTTCACCATGACCGCCGCTGCCCCCAGCGTCGGTCAGGAAGTCGCCGCCATCGGTTTCCCGGTGGGCGACCCCATGACTTTCACCCGCGGAACAGTGTCCGGCCTGGACAGGACCATCCCCATCGAGAACATCCTGCGCAGTGGACTGATCGAGACCGACACCGCTCTCAACCCGGGCAACTCCGGTGGGCCGCTATTGAGCGCCGATGGCCAGGTGATCGGACTCGTCGATGCCAAGAACATGGGCGCCGAGGGGATCGCCTACGCCGTCACGCCCACCATCGCCACCCCCTGCTGGAGAGTTGGGTAGACAACACCGCCTCTGCGGTCTCCGCGCCATGCGCCTACCCGGCGGGTCCACAGCTGGGACGGGATCTGACTCCTACCCTGCCCGGATCCCCCGACGCCACCACGCAGGCGGTCGGACAGGTATTCAAAACCTACTTCGATGGCATCAACTCTGCGGACTACGAGCAGGCATGGTTGATGCTGAGCCCGAAGCTGCGAGGGCCCTCCTGGTCATCCTTTGCCGAGGGAACGTCCACCTCGTATGACGATCAGGTCACCCTGCTGTCAGTGACCCCTGGAGCCGGCCAGTCGGTGATCGCGCATGTTACGTTCACCAGTGTGCAGGCATCCGACAAGGGTCCAGACGGAGATACGTGCGACAACTGGGACTTGAACTACACCCTCATCCCCTCTGGTGACAGCTGGCTCATCGACAAGGTGCTCGGTCACAACGGTGGTCGAACGCACACCCGCTGTTGACCCCGCATGAGCCGACAGTCACCCTCAGTCTTCACGCCTCGACGCCGCCTTCTCGCCGCGGTGTGCCTGGCAGTTCTCGCCGTCGCGATGGCTGCCGGGGCGGGGGCAGCCCGCTTGTTCGGGTCGGACAAGCACCCGGACCCAGTGGCAACCGCACAGCCCGGCAAGCACAGTACGGCCCAGAGGACTCCGCCAGCCTCTCCCTCCGCCACTGCGTCAGCCTCGAGCTCGAATGCCTTCCCCGGGCGGGCAGGGTTGCTCCCGGTGCCGACTGCGCGAGTGTCGACGCCAGCCACCGAACAGCCGGATCCCGCGAGCTGGTCGAACACGCAACTGGCTGCGGTCCTGGTCATGACCGGCGCAAAGATGGGCGATGCTGCCGCCATCCAGCATGCCGCAACCAATGGCCTCGGCGGTGTCGTCCTCTTTGGTCCATCCTCGCCGAATCTGGCCGAGACGCTGGACAAGGCCAGGGCGGCCGCGCCCAGGGGCAACCCTCTCCTGATCGCCTCCGATGAGGAGGGCGGCCAGGTCCAACGTCTGAGCTCCCTGATCTACCCCCTCCCCTCGGCTGAGGCGATGGGCGGCTGGAGCCCCGCAAAGATCACCGCAACGGCCCGCGACTACGCGCTCCGGATGAGGGCTTTGGGGGTGACCGTGGCACTCGGCCCGGACACCGACATCGCTGTGCCCGGCTACTTCATCGCGGCCGCTCACCGCAGCTTCTCCGTTGACCCGCGGCAAGTCGGAGTCGACGTGAACGCCTGGAACGACGGCCTTGACGCCGCCGGTGTTCTCGGTGTCATCAAGCACTGGCCGGGGCATGGTCAGGCCAGCGATACCCATAAGGGCGGCTCAATTGTTCCACCCTGGTCCGTACTGCTGCGTCGCGACCTGATCCCGTTCAAGGCTGCCTTCGCCCATCACGTGGACGCGGTGATGATCGGGCACCTGCGCGTGCCGGGACTGACCGAAGGTTTGATGCCGGCGAGCGAATCGCCCACAGCCCTGAGGACCCTGCGCGCCCAGGCCGGTGCCGGCGTTCTCATCGTGACCGACGACCTGTCGATGGCCGCGGCCACTACCACGGTGGGTATCTCTCCGGCGCAGGCGGCCGTTCGCTCTCTCGTGGCCGGCACCGACGTCGCCATAGTCTGTTGGGCCCCAGTTGATGGGGTCACATCCGCCGTGACGCAAGCTATCAACGACGGTCGGCTCCCCCGCAACCAAGCGGTTGTCTCAGCACGACGAGTTCTCCGAACCAAGATGCGTGTGGCAGCGCAACCCTGACCCGCCGGCTCTCGCTGAACGCCCAGATCCGTTCCCAACAGGGAGGCTGCATGGAGCCGCTCACCGATTCCGACGTACCTGCGTGGTGGCAGCGACTCGGGTTGCCAGGGCTGGTCGACATCCACACCCACTTCCTGCCCGAGCGGATGATGCGGCGGGTTTGGGCGCACTTCGACGAAGCGGGGCCACTGATCGGACGTCCCTGGCCGATCGAGTATCGCTGGGACCAGGACAGGCGGCTGGCTCACCTGCGGCAGATGGGGGTACGCCGCTTCACCGCGCTGACCTACGCGCACCGGCCCGGCATGGCGGGCGACCTCACCGACTTCGCCCTGGATCTGTCGACGACCGAGCCGGACTGTGTCCCCAGCGCGACGTTCTTCCCCGAGGACGGCGCCCTCTCCCAGGTGCGTTCGGCGCTCGATCGAGGCGCGCGGGTGTTCAAGATCCACGCGCAGGTGGGCGCTTTCGACCTGCGGGAGCCTGTGCTGGACGACGTGTGGGGACTCCTGTCGGACGCTGCGGTTCCGGTTGTCGTGCACGTGGGTAGTGGCCCCGTCCCGCGGGCGGGTTTCACCGGACCTGACAAGCTTGAAGGCGTACTACGTCGCCATCCGCAGCTGACCGCCGTGGTCGCTCATCTGGGTGCACCGGAGTACGCCGAGTTCCTGACCCTGGCCGAGCGGTACCCGCGGGTGCACCTGGATACGACGATGGCGTTCACGGACTTCTTCGAGGAAGGCGCGCCCTTCCCTGCGGAGCTGTTGCCGCGGTTGGCGGCCATGCCTGACCGGGTCGTCCTGGGTAGTGACTTCCCGAACATCCCCTACCCATACGTCCGTCAGCTCGAGGCGCTCGAGCGGCTGTGTGAAAGGGAGCCCCTCTTCGACGACGACTGGCTGCGCGCCGTCTGCTGGTTCAACGGCCAGAGGCTGATTGGCCACTGAACGACGGTCGTGCAAAACCGCCGGAATGACAGGCACGTCGTGGGCTGGTCTACTTGGTGCTCTCTGACCCAGCCCCTCGCTCTATTGACCTTCGCCCTATGGTCAGGGACCCGCCGAACGTCTGGGAGTCGCCGCACATGATCAAGCGCATCGCCATCGTCAATCGTGGAGAGGCCGCAATCCGGCTGATCCACGCCGTACGCGAGCTGAATGCACAGGGCGCGGAGCAGATCGAGACCGTCGCGCTGTACACCGATGGCGAGCGGTCGGCCATGTTCGTGCGAGAGGCGGACTCGGCGTACGCCCTGGGCCCGGCCTTGGACCGCCCCTACCTTGACCTCGCCGTCCTGGAACGGGCGCTCACCGAGACCGGTTCGGACGCCGCGTGGGTGGGCTGGGGCTTTGTCGCAGAGGACCCGAACTTCGCCGAGATGTGCGACCGGATCGGCGTCACGTTCATCGGTCCGAGCGCAGCCGCCATGCGCCGGCTGGGCGACAAGATCGGCTCGAAGCTGCTGGCCGAGGAGGTCGGCGTGCCGGTCGCCCCGTGGAGCCGGGGTGCGGTCGACGACATCGATGCGGCGCATGCAGCAGCCCGCGAGATCGGCTACCCGTTGATGCTCAAGGCAACCGCCGGTGGCGGCGGGCGCGGCATCCGGATGGTCGCCTCCGACGACGAGCTGACCGATGCGTTCGAACGCACCCGCGACGAGGCGGCCCGCGCCTTCGGCAATGGCGCAGTCTTCCTCGAGCGCCTTGTCTCCGGTGCGCGTCACGTCGAGGTACAGGTGATCGCCGATGGCCAGGGAACGGCGTGGGCGCTCGGCGTGCGCGACTGCTCGGTGCAGCGACGCAACCAGAAGGTCATCGAGGAGTCCGCTTCTCCCGTGCTGGACGAAGAACAGGTGGACGACCTCAAGATGTCGGCCGAGCGGCTGGCCCTGGCGGTCGACTACTGCGGCGCGGCGACTGTCGAGTTCTTGTACCACCCGGGTGAACGCACCTTTGCCTTCCTGGAGGTGAACACCCGGCTCCAGGTCGAGCACTCGATCACCGAGCTGACCACGGACTTCGACCTGGTCAAGGGGCAGCTGCATGTCGCGGCCGGCGGCCGGCTCAAGGGCGAACGCCCGACCGAGATGGGGCACGCCGTCGAGGCCCGGCTGAACGCCGAGGACCCTGACCGTGACTTCGCCCCCTCTCCCGGACGCATCGTGTTGCTCAACCTGCCCTCCGGCCCTGGCATCCGGGTGGACACCGGCGTAGGCCCGGGTGACCTCATACCGGCGGACTTCGACTCGATGATCGCCAAGGTCATCGCCTACGGGCGCACGCGCGCGGAGGCCTGCGCTCGGCTGAGGCGAGCGCTCGCCGACACCACCGTCATCATCGAGGGCGGCACGACGAACAAGAGCTTCCTGCTCGACCTTCTCGACCAGCCCGAGATCATCGACGGCAGCGCCGACACCGGATGGATCGACCGGGTCCGCGGCCTGGGCCGGCTCCAACCAGAACGGTACGCAGGAGTCGCACTGGTCGCTGCGGCGATCGAGGCGTACGAGGAGCAGGAACAGGCCGAGCGGCTGCACTTCCTCGCCACCTCGCACGGAGGTCGGCCCCAGGCCCAGCACGAAATCGGCCGCGCCATCGACCTGAAGCTACGTGGCACCTCACACCGGGTCACTGTCGCGCAAGTCGGCCCCACTCGCTTTCGGGTCGGATTCGGAGCCAGACAACGGGACCGCCAGGTAGAGGCCGAGCTCGAGCAGCTCGACGAGTATGTCGGCCGCCTGATCATCGGGGACCGCCGGTTCCGGCTGGTCAGCGCAACCCACGGCCCTGTCCACCTGATCGAGGTCAACTCAACCACCCACAGGGTCACTCGCGACGAGGGCGGCGTGATGCGTTCACCTGCGCCGGCTCTGGTGATCGCGGTGCCAGTGGCGGTCGGTGACCACGTCGAGGCGGGCGTGCCGGTGCTGGTGCTGGAGTCGATGAAGATGGAGACGGTGTTGCGTGCCCCGTATGCCGCGCGGGTGCGCGAGGTGATGGTGACCACCGGAGGTCAGGTCGAGACGGGCACCCCCGTCGTCCGGCTGGAGCCGGTCGCTGACAACGAGATCGACACGCCCGGAGCACCCGTCCTTGCCGCCCCGCTCCAGCTTCTGGACCTCCCCACGCTGCCGGAGACGACCGCGACCACCCGCGCCGCGCGCAGCCTCGATGACCTCCGCAGCCTGCTCCTCGGGTTCGACCTCTCACCAAGGGACGCCAAGCGCACCCTGGCCAGCTACCAGCGCGCACGCGCCGAGCTGACCTCGACTGGCAAGCAGCCGCCGCTGCAGCGCGAGATCGAAGTGTTCAGCACCTACGCCGACCTGGCCGAGCTCGCCCGCAACAGGCCAGCAGCCGAAGAAGAGGCCGACGAGCTGGTGCACAGCCCCCGAGAACACTTCCACGCCTACCTGCACAGCCTGGACGTCGACCGCGAGCACCTGCCCGACGGGTTCCGCCGGCGCCTGGCCCGAGCCCTGGCGCAGTACGACGTCATCGATCTGGAGCGCGGTCCCGCGCTCGAAGAGGCAGTCTTCCGGATCTTCCTGGCTCAGCGGACGGCGTCCGACCTGGTCGTCATACCCCTCCTGCAACACTGGATGGCTGAACCGCCCCCGGTGGGCGACGCTGCACACCAGGCGCACGAGGTTCTGGACCGGCTCGTGCTGGCCACCCAGCTGCGCCACCCCATGGTGGGCGACCTGGCCCGCAGCGCCCGGTTCCGCTGGTTCGACCAGCCGGTGGTCGACGCTGAGCGCAGGGCCGTGCTGGCCGGTGTCGGCGACGAGCTCATCTATCTGAGCGACCACCCGGATGCTGCCGACTACCGAACCCGTCTGGACGCGCTGGCCGCGATCCCGGAACAGATCGTGGGGTTCCTGGCCGGGCGGATCGAGCACACGCTGCCCCAGCGAGAGCCGATGCTCGAGGTGCTGGTCCGCCGGCACTACCGCGAGTACGAGCTTCACGGCCTGCGCGGGCTGACCGCTGCGGCCAGGCCCTTCGTCGCGGCGGACTATGCCCTGGACGAACGTCCGACCCGGCTGGTCACGACGATCGCCGAGTCGTCCGAGCTGGTCGCGTCGTCCGACCTGGTCACGGCGATCGACGCCCAGCTCGAGGGCGCGCCAGCGGGCCACGCGGTCGTCGTCGACCTTTACCTGTCCTGGCCCGGCGCCCCGGACTCGGTGACCGAAATGTCCGGTGAGCTACAGCGCGTGCTGAGAGCGCTCCCCTTCACCCAGAAGGTTCGACGCACCGCTGTCGGGGTTTGTCCTGGTGGCGGGCGCCCGGTGCGGTACTTCACCTTTCGCCCTGGCCCCGACGGGGTGGCCGAGGACGACCTGGTGCGCGGAGTCCACCCGATGGTGGGCCGCCGGCTCAACCTGTGGCGTCTGCGCGACTTCAACGTCACCCGGTTGGACGCGCCGCAGGACGTGTTCCTGTACCACTGCATCGCACCGGACAACTCGGCCGACCAGCGGCTCGTCGCGATGGCGCAGATCCGCCAGATGGCCGTCGTACGGAACGCCGAAGGGCACGTGACGTCGTTGCCGCACGCAGAGCGCGCGGTCGCCAGCTGCCTTGAGGCAATCCGGCGTGAGCGCGCCGCGCGCGGCGCAGCAGGCCTGAAGCTCGACATGAACCACGTGTTCCTGCACATCTGGCCGGCTATCGACGCACCCCTTGATGAGCTCACCGCGATGCAGGCCACCATGGCTCCGCTGACCCGGGGCGCCGGAGTCGAGGAAGTGCTCGTGCAGGGCAAGATCGCGGCCCCCGACGGACGAGTGCACTCCGCCGCCGTCCGCTTCTCCTACCAGCCGGGCGCCGGTGTCGTCACCGCGGTGACCGGCGCTCCGACCGAGCGACTGCATCCGCTGGACGACTACGCACAGAAGGTCATCCGCTCCCGCCGGCGCGGCACCGTCTACCCGTACGAGCTGGTGAGCCTGATCACCAGGGAGTACGGCAGCTTCGTCGAGCACGACCTGAACGACGACGGAGCGCTCGTGCCGGTCAAGCGCGCGCCGGGCGGCAACCGCGCCGGACTGGTGGTCGGGCTGGCCCGGACGCTGACCGTGCGCCACCCCGAAGGCGTCACCCGGGTCGTTCTGTTGGGTGACCCCACCCGCGCGCTGGGTGCCGTGGCCGAGGCCGAGTGCGCGAGAGTCATCGCTGCGCTCGATCTGGCCGAACAGCTTGGCATACCGGTGGAGTGGTTCGCGCTGTCGGCGGGCGCGAGGATCTCGATGGACTCGGGCACCGAGAACATGGACTGGGTGGCACTGGCGTTGCGCCGCATCGTGACCTTCACCCAGGGCGGCGGCGAGATCAACGTGGTCGTGGCCGGGATCAACGTCGGAGCCCAGCCGTACTGGAACGCCGAAGCCACGATGTTGATGCACACCAAGGGCATCCTGGTGATGACACCGGACAGTGCGATGGTGCTGACCGGCAAGCACTCGCTCGACTTCTCGGGTGGGGTCTCGGCCGAGGACAACTTCGGCATCGGCGGCTACGACCGTGTCATGGGTCCGAACGGCCAGGCGCAGTACTGGGCACCCGACCTGGCCGGTGCCTGCGACGTGCTGCTCGCGCACTACGACCACACCTACGTCGTGCCGGGAGAAGGCGCACCCCGGCGGGCCGCCAGCAGCGACCCCGTGGACCGGGACGTGTGCAGCTATCCGCACGAAGTCACTGACAACGAGTTCCGCACCGTCGGCGACATCTTCTCGTCGGCGACCAACCCCGACCGCAAGAAGCCGTTCGACATCCGCACGTTGATGCACGCGGTAGCCGACCAGGACCACAAGGTGCTCGAGCGCTGGGCCGGTATGGCCGGCGCTGAGACCTCAGTCGTCTTCGACGCACACCTCGGCGGGTGGCCGGTGTCGTTGATCGGGATCGAGTCCCGGCCTCAGCCGCGGCGCGGGTTCCCACCGAGCGACGGGCCCGACACCTGGACGGCCGGAACGCTGTTCCCGCGCTCGTCGAAGAAGACCGCCCGGGCGATCAACGCCGCGAGCGGGAACCGGCCGGTCGTCGTCCTGGCCAACCTGTCGGGCTTCGACGGGTCGCCGGACTCGATGCGGCACCTGCAGCTCGAGTACGGCGCCGAGATCGGCCGGGCGATCGTCAACTTCCAGGGACCGATCGTGTTCTGCGTCGTATCGCGGTATCACGGCGGCGCGTTCGTAGTGTTCTCCAAGGCGCTCAATGCCGGGCTGACGGTGCTGGCTGTCGAGGGGTCTTTCGCGTCGGTCATCGGAGGAGCACCGGCAGCGGCAGTCGTCTTCGCCGGTGAGGTGGACTCACGAACCGCGGCCGACCCGCGGGTCGTCGATCTCGAGGCGGCGATCTCCAGCGCGGAGGGCGCACAAAGGGCTGCTCTAGTCACAGACCTGGCGCAGCTGCGCTCCAGTGTTCGCTCCCAGAAGCTCGGCGAGGTCGCTGCGGAGTTCGACGGCATCCACAGCATCGAACGGGCTGTGCAGGTGGGCTCGGTCGACGCGGTGATCAGTGCGCGCGAGCTGCGTCCACGGCTTGTTGAGTCCGTCGAACACGGTCTTACTCATCCACACAACGAAGAAACGCCGCTCCGTAGAAGTACCCGAAGACCGGTTGGTAACGGCAGTATGAGGGAGTGAACCAGACCCCGCTCGCGCATGTCGACGGGAACAGGGTCGAAGTCATCGAACCGACCACCGGACGCGTCCGACGTCCCAGAGACCTTTTCGCCCTGCTGTTCGCCGTCGTGGTGTTGTCTGCCGCAGTGGCCCTCGGCACCCTCGCCGTCGGAACTGCCAGTGGCCTCGAGCAGGATCTCGTCGGTGTCGGCGGCGCGTTGCCCAGAGTTCTGCTGCAGCTCATCGGCTGGGCCGGCGGAATCGGGCTCCTGGTCCTCTTGGTGGTCAAAGGCGTCGATCTGGTGGTGCGCTCGCGATCCTGGCAGCTCTTCGAGGCAGTTACCGCAGCCGGGGTGGGTGCCTTGCTGGCGTTGCTGTTGCAGAGGCTGGTTCTGGATGGGCACCTCGGCGACGTGCTGGCCGCGTTGACCAAAGAGCTGCCCAATGGCGGCCGCACGGAACCACTCGACGGGCTGATCGTGGCCAGCGTCGCGTTCTTCACCGTGTCAGGGCTCGGCGGACAGTCAATCCTGCGCAGGGCGGCTGTCGTTGTCATCGGATCGGCGATCCTGTCCGGGTTCCTCTCCGGTGGGGTCACGGCCATGGCGCTGTTCGCCAGCGCCATCCTCGGCTGGGTCGTGGGCCTGATATCCCACGTCGCGTGGGGCGTCGCCTCGAACCGCCCGCCTGGGACAGCAGTCGCCGCCGCCCTCATCGGTTGCGGGCTGGACATCACCCGACTGGAGCTGCTCGCGTCGGCACCCAGCACAGGACGGCGGTATGCCGGGTCGGGACCAACGGGGCTCCTGGACGTTCGCGTCCTGGACCGCGACACCTTCGGCACGGCCGCGAGCCGACGCCTGCTGCGCCGGATGCGGCTGCGTGGGCCGTCCACCCGCGGTCCATCCCTCACCGTCCGAGGCGCGGTCGAGCGCCATGCCTTGATGGCGATGGCAGTGGCCAGGGCGGGTGTGCGGGCGCCAGAGCTCCTCGCAGCCGCTGAGGTGGGGCCCTTTGCGGCGGTCCTGGCCTACCGTCCGATCGAAGGCTCGGCCCTTGACCAGGCAGGGTCGAGGGACCTGAGCGACGCCGACCTGGCCGCCCTATGGCAGTTGCTCATTCTCCTGCAACGGGCCCAGATCGCCCATCGTGGGCTGAGCCTGGACAATCTCCTGCTCGACGAGCGTGGGGGTGCCGGCCTGAGCGAGACGGGAACCGGCGACATCGCGGCGGCGGATCTCTCGCTGCGCATCGACGTAGCCCAGCTCCTCACAACGTTGGCACTGCTCGTGGGGCCGCAGAGAGCTGTGGCCAGCGGTGTGTCATCCCTCGGCAGCAAGGCCATCGTGAAGGCCCTGCCGCTTGTCCAGAAAGTCGCAATGGGCACCTCGACGCGGTCGGCCCTGCGAGCTCACAAGGGCCTGTTGCGGCGCGTCCGCGAGCTGGTGCTCGAGCTGGCCCCCGAAGGAGAGCCGAGCGAGCCGATCGAGCTGCGACGCCTGACCCCCCGCACACTGGTGACGGTGCTGGGTGGCGGCCTCGCGGCCTACCTGCTCCTGACCCAGCTGGCGCAGGTGAACGTCGGGCAGGTCCTGGCCGCCGCCCAGTGGGGCTGGGCTCTGGCAGTACTCGGCTTCACCGCTCTGACCATCACGGGGGCCTCGCTGGTGATCACCGGGGCGGTCACCGCAAGACTGCACTTCGTCCGGACCTATCTGACCCAGCTCGCGGTAGCTTTCACCGGACTCGTCGCGCCGTCGGCCATCGGCAACATCGCACTCAACCTGCGTTATCTGCAGCGGGCAGGGGTCGACCCCGCTGTCGCCGGCGGCAGCGTCGGACTGGCTCAGCTCGCTCAGTTCTGCAGCTACTTCGTCCTGCTCCTGCTCTCCAGCGTCCTGGCCGGCACCGGGCCACGGGCGTCGTTCACACCTCCGCTGCCAGCCGTCATAGGGCTGATCGTCGGCGTGGCCCTGCTGCTTCTGGCCCTCGCCGTGCCGGCCAGTCGCAGACTGGTCATCGGACGGTTCCTGCCGCTGGTGCGCCGCGTCGTCCCCCGGGTCGTCGCCATCTTCCAGGATCCGCGCAAGGTGGTGACCTTGTTCGCCGGAGCGCTGCTGCTGGACATGTCGTTCGTGGCCGCCCTGACCTGCGCGACACGTGCCTTCGGGGCTACGCCCCCCATCGCCGCCGTCGGGGTGGTGTACTTCGCGGGCGCCATCATCGGCTCCGCGGTGCCGACGCCCGGCGGACTCGGCGGAGTCGAGGCAACGCTCTCGGCCGGGCTGGTCGCGGTGGGCCTGAGCCCCGGCATCGCCGTCTCGTCCGTTCTGTTGTTCCGGTTGTGCACCTACTGGCTGCCCATCCCGTTCGGCTGGGCGTCGCTGAACTACCTCCAACGGGTCGCCGCGATCTGACGTCACCTGTATCTGGCGACACCCAGATCTGTGGCGAGGTGCGCCCGTCGCCCACCCCGCCACAAGACCTTCCCGCAGTAGCCCTACCCCACGTAGGCCTACCCGAACGCCAGCTGAGTGTCGTCCGGGGACGGCTCGGGAAGCGGTTGCGCACTCACCGAGGAGGAGGGGTCATACCCTGCCGGCACCTCAGTTGAGATTGCCACGACGGTCGGATCGACGCGCATCACGCAGTACCCGGCCACCGCGCCGGCACCGAAGCCGGGAGCGAAGATCCGCGTGGGCTCCTTGATGACACCGCCGCGGACCGCGTCGTGGATCGCCAGCGGGATGCTTGCCGCCGAGGCGTTGCCGACCGTCTCAACGTTGAAGTAGAGACTGTCTTCGGTCAGCCCCGCCCGCAAGGCGAGGTCGATCACCATCGTCTTGTTGGCCTGGTGGGGAACGATCAGGTCGATGCTCTCCAGCAGCGATGCCTTCACCCCATCGGGGTCGGGCAGCACCTTCAGCTCTTCGATCATCTGCTCGAGGTAGCGGCCGGCCAGCTTCTTGACGTCCGGTCCGTACACGGTGATGTTGTTGTCGAACGCGAGGTTGGGCCAGATGATCGAGTTCACCTGGGCCGCCGGACCGCTGGCGTAGGTCTGCATGAACTCGATGTCCGGAGCCTCGCCGGCCGGGGCAACCCCGACCACGAAGGCGGCCGCCCCGTCACCGAAGATCATCCGCGATGGCCGGACGTTGCCGATCTTGTCCGAGAACTTCTCCACGCACACGACGAGCACCGGACGCTGCACCTCTTGAAGGATGCGAGTGGCATCGGACAGGCCGTAGGCCATCCCGGCGCACGCTGCGATGAGGTCGCAGGACGCATGCGTCTGGTAGATGCCCAGCTGACCGGAGATCCAGGTCGCTATCGAGGGAATGATCCGGGTGCTCGTGCAGGTGCAGACCAGCACCGCCCCGATCTCCTCGGGACCACGACCCGAGTGGGCTAGAGCAGCCTTGGCCGCTTGCAGCGCGATCTCCTCGATGCTGTGCGAGGTGTAGCGCCGTGACGCGATGCCGGTCTTCTGGAGGATCTCGTCGGCGGTCATCGGCGACCAGTTGTAGGCGGAGTTGCGGATCAGGTCATCATTGCTGCAGACCAGCTCGCCGTGAACCACGGCCAGCGCCTCGATCTTGGGCATCACCGTGAACTGGTCCCGCACGTTCACTGCCGGGTAGGGCCGCACGGGCTGCACTGCCTCCGGGGCCTTCGACCCGGCTGCGGGCACTACGCCGGCCTGCAGGCGTCGCAGGAAGTGCCGCACCTCCTGGTCTCTCGGGTGCATGACTACGACGTAGTCGTCGTCGCGCAGCTGGCCGACCTCGGCGAGCTCTGCCTCGGAGCGCTCCCACGGGTACTGGTTGTGCAACACCTTGGCCCAGCGGCTCAGTGCCTCAAGCTCGGGGATCTCCTCGGCGGAGTCGACGATGTCGGCGAAGTCATACATCGGGAAGTCCGGGTCGTAGCTGGGCAGCCGGAAGGTCAGGTTCCTCGGATCGGACAGGATCTGCGCCACGGTGGGCTTGATCGGCTGCAGACCGGTGGCGTCGTGCTTGCGGTGCCCGAACACGTCGAAGAGAGTCGCGAAGATGCGATCCTCCACCTCGGCGTTCCAGGTCGGCGACAGCGTCTCGTAGGCACCCAGCACAGCAGCGACCTTGCGGTCACCGTCCTGCCACGGGGTCACGATCGGCAAGAAGACGTCGCTGCGGGCGCGCGGAACGTCAGCCCAGCGCGTGGGCCGCTTCTCCCAGAGCGTCATGGCAAATCGGTTGGTCCAGAAGAGGTTCAATGCGAGGTCGCGCATCAGCTCATAGCGGCTGGTGTAGGCACCCTCCTCCACCCGGTGCAAGATATCCGTGCCCGACGGCGACTTCACCTCGAAGTCGCGTCTGATCACGCTGTCGAGCTGTTCGAGGCTGTTCATGACAGACAGGTCCAGCTCGGGGATGAAGTTGGAGGGGAACACGATCCGGTCATGACGGTTCACAACAAATGGCTGCATGTGCCACATCCTTTGAGGGGTCTTCAGTCTCGATGGGGCTGTTGCCCAAACATCAGCTATCTCCCGGCTGGGGCGCAGGCGCACGTCAACATTAGCCGGGGCGGGTCTGATGCGCGCGCTCAAGAAGAGGCCCTAGCCACGGGTCGACTATCGAGACATACTTCACGCATCTGCCACGAATCGGCGATCTACGTCACATGACCAGATGTGTGACCGTGCCCACCATGATTCAGTGGCATGCGCTGAGCTCGGCGACTTGCCAGGGTTCTTCGGCAACGCCCTGGGAGGCGCCCAATGAACGACATCAGCTCGACCATTATCGAACCATCCACGGGAGTAATCGGCGAGAAGCTCGCCGGGCGAGTCGCACTTGTCACCGGAGGAACCCGAGGTATCGGCGCCGCGATCTGCAGGAGCCTGGCCAGCCAAGGTGCTTCGGTTGCCGCGGGATACAGCGGAGACCGGGACAACGCAAAGCAGTTCGTCAAGGAGTTCGAGCGCGACTTCGACGGCCCCGGGCGCGTGACCATTCACCAGGGCAACGTCTCCCACCCCGAAGACTGCCGTCGGGTGGTTCAGGAGGTGCTCGACCAGCACGGCAGGATCGACATCCTGGTCAACAACGCCGGAATCACCATGGACAAGATGGCCATGAAGATGTCCATCGAGGACTGGAACACGGTTCTTGCCGTGAACCTGTCGGGTTCTTTCTACATGGCTCAGCCGGCGTTGGAGCACATGGTCGAACGCGGGTCCGGTCGCATCATCTTCGTCTCCTCGGTCATCGGCGAGACCGGCAACATCGGTCAGGCAAACTACGCCGCGTCCAAGGCCGGCATGCTCGGACTCACCAAGACCCTCGCAAAGGAAGCGGCCTTCATCCTCGCGCGGTCAGGCAGGCTTGAAGAAAACGGCGTCGGCATCACCGTGAACACCGTGACACCCGGCTTCGTGGCGACCGAGATGCTCGAGAACATCCCGGAAAAGGTACTGGACAGGATCCGGTCGACGATTCCGGTCGGCCGGTTGTGCCATCCCGAAGAGATCGCACGCGTGGTCCACTTCCTGGCCGCAGACGCCTCCGCGTACATCACCGGCCAGGTCTGGGGTGTCAACGGCGGCCTGGACATGTAAGTGCCGGGCATGAAGCACGAACGGCATATATACGACAGATGAACATACTTACCGAGTGCTTGACATACCAAGCACTCGGTAAGTATGTTTCTTGTGTGTCGGCGACGCCGAGCACCTTCCAAGACTCTTAAGGAGTTCACAGTGGCAACACCGAACACCAAGACCACGACCGATACCATGACCGACATGGCCCAGAAGTTCCGTGAGCAGCTGGTCTCCACCGTCCAGCAGGGTCAGAAAATGTCCATCGACGCTGCCCAGACCTGGGTCAAGGCCGTGTCGGTGCTTCCCGCCATGGACCTGCCCACGATTCCTGGCATCCCCGCCACGCCTGGCATGGAAGCCGCAACCAAGTACACCTTCGATGTTGCCACTGACCTGCTCAACGCGCAGCGCGACTTCGCGTTGCAGATGACGAACGTGCTCGTGTCCGCGCAGACAGCCTGATCCGGATCACGGCTTCCGCTTCGCAGCACACAGACTCAACGCCGCGCACAGATCCGACGCAGGAAAAAGAAGAGTCAATGGCAACAGCAGAGGATGACGCCCGGCGCATGCTGGGAGGCTTCATCCGGGCGCAGCGACAGATGGCCAATCTGTCGCTGCGCCAGCTATCTGCGCTCGCCAAGGTCTCCAACCCCTACCTGAGCCAGGTCGAGCGCGGGCTGCACGAGCCGTCTGTGCGTGTGCTCAAGTCGATCGGGGAGGCGCTGAACGTGTCCGCGGAGACGCTGTTCGAGCAGGCCGGCCTGATCAGTCCCGCTGAGAGTCTGGACGATGAGGCGACCGAGCTCGCGATCCGGGCCGACCGGCGGCTCACAGAAGCGCAACGCCACGCACTGCTCGGTGTCTACCGAAGCTATGTTGGGGACACCGACACAGAAGCCTGATTCCACCCGCCGGTGAGGCACTGAAGTCCTTTGCTCATAGGCCTATAAGGAGATTCGACACCATGAGTCCAGTGAATAGCTTCGAGTCCGCAGTGAACAGCTTCGGGTCAACGGGGCGATCAGTTCTCGACCGTCTGGGCGTTGCCGAAGACCCGCTGATCGGCGCCGATCCGGTGGCGTTCCTGCGCTCACTCGTTGCAGCGGGTGGGGCTCTGGCCAAGAACCCGGCGGGGACGGCCGCCGCCAGTGGCCGACTGGCGATCGGCCTGGCCTCAGCAGTGCGCGCAGCAGGAGCGCGCGCGGTGGGCGGCGACGAGTCCGGTCCCGTGTCTCCTGCGCCGTCTGACAAACGGTTCGTCGATCCCGCATACGCCGACAACGCGCTGTACTACCTGTTGGAGCAGCAGTACCTGCTGACTCGCCAACTCGTGGACGAGCTGCTGGATGCGGCCGAGCTGGATGCCACCGAAGAGATCAAGGCGCGGTTCGCTGCCACGTTCATCGTCGACGCCCTCTCGCCCACCAACACGCTGCCCGGCAACCCGGCGGCGCTCCGGCGAGCGTTCGACACCGGTGGCCTGAGCGTGGTCCGGGGTGCGAAGAACATGCTGAACGACATCCTTCACAACGGAGGATGGCCCGCCCAGGTCGACAGCTCAAGGTTCGAGGTCGGCGTCAACATGGCCGCGACGCCCGGCGCAGTGGTCTACCGCAGCGACCTGATCGAGCTGATTCAGTACGAGCCGGCGGACAAGCAGGTCCACGCGGTGCCACTGCTCTTCTGCCCGCCATGGATCAACAAGTACTACATCATGGACCTGGCTCCGGGCAGGAGCCTGATCGAGTGGGCGGTCCAGCACGGACACACCTGCTTCGCGATCAGCTACCGCAACCCTGACGCGACCATGCGCGACCTGAACTTCGCGGACTACCTGCACCAGGGCGTCCTGGACGCTGTCCGGGTCGTGCGTGAGATCACCGGCGCACCCGAGGTCAACACCCTCTCGGTCTGTCTCGGGGGGACACTGACGGCGATGGCGCTGGCTCACAACGCCGCCAGCGGTGATCACTCAATCAAGTCCGCGACGTTCCTGAACACCCTCACCGACTTCTCGACCCCGGGCGTGCTTGGCGTCTTCACCGACGAGCCCACGATCGCCGGTCTGGAAAAGCAGATGGCCAAGGACGGCTTCCTCGATTCCGGCAAGATGGCGCACACCTTTGACGCCTTGCGGGCCAACGACCTGATCTTCAGCTACGTCGTCAACAACTGGCTGCTAGGCAACAAGCCGCCGGGCTTCGACCTGCTGGTGTGGAACAAGGACAGCACCCGGATGCCGGCCAGGATGCATTCGCAATACCTGAGGTCGTGCTACCTGCACAACGAGTTTGCGCGGGGAGAGTTCGAGGTCGACGGACAGAAGCTCAATCCGGCCAAGATCGACATCGACACCTACGTGCTGGCCGCGGTGGACGACCACATCGTCCCGTGGGTATCGGGCTACAAGACCACTCAGCTGTTCGGCGGTGACAACCGGTTCGTGCTGAGCACGTCAGGGCACATCGCCGGCATCGTCAACCCACCCGGCCCCAAGGCCAAGTACTGGACCAACGACACCCACCCGACCGATCCGCAGGAGTGGAAAGAGAACGCCACGCTCCAGACCGGCACCTGGTGGGAGGACTGGACCACGTGGATCGCCGGGCAAGGCGGTCCCAAGGTCGCCGCCCCCCGCAAGCTGGGTAGCAGAGCCCACCCGGTGATCGAAAGCGCCCCCGGCAGTTACGTGCGCACTCGCGCATGAGCTCAGTTCGATCGATCTTCGTCGACTCACATTTGCCCTGCTTGTCCGGGCTGCAGATCGCCATGTCTGTTCAGGGCAAGGGCGATCCGCTGTTGCTGATCAACGGGTTGACCCGCCCGCTGCAGAGCTGGGACTCCTTCGCCAAGGAGCTGCACGGGCGAACCGTGGTCAGTTTCGATGCACCCGGCGTCGGTGGCAGTCCGACGCCGCTCAGGCCCCTATCCATCGCTGAGATCGCCACACTCGCGGTGGCGGTGCTCGACGCTGCCGACGTGACTGATGCGGACGTTCTCGGGTACTCACTCGGTGGGGCCGTGGCCCAGCAGCTTGCCCACGACGCCCCGCAGCGGGTGAATGGGTTGATCCTCGCCGCCACCTCGTGCGGCATGGGGGCAACACCCGGTAACAGGGCAGACATCCTTCGCAGCCTTGGCAAGTCCCTTGACGGCAAGCCCTGGCCGCTACCCGACCCGTTGGGCCTGTTGTGGCAGTCACTGGCCGTGTCGAACTGGTCGAGCATCCCGTTCCTTGGCTCGATCCAGGCTCCCACGCTGGTCGTCTGCGGGAGCCGGGACAGTGTCGTGCCCCCCTCCAACGGCCGGGTTCTGGCCGGACGTATCCCGAACGCATCCCTGTTCATGCTGCCTGGCAGAGGTCACGACCTGCAGCGAGGGGATTCGGCGAAAGCGTTGGCACGCCTCGTCGAGGACTTCTCACCGACCAGGCGTGCCGCCGAACGAGTCGCCTCCTAAGCCAGACCGGTGTGACGCGCTCTCTACGCGGCGCTCACGGTTGACGCCAACCACGTTGAACGCAGCCGCCATGGCAGCCACCCATGCCGCACCAAGGACAAAGCCACCCACGACGTCAGACACGTAATGGACGCCAAGAGCGATTCGGGAGAAACCGATCGCCAAGACCATGACCGCGGCGAACGTGACGGCGCTTCTGCGAAACGCTCCATACAGGATGGGCAGGAAGACGAGCAGAAGCACCGCATACCCGACTATCGCCGACTGGGCGTGACCACTGGGAAAGCTCAGCCCATGCGCATGGGCGACCGGGTGGGACAGAACCGGACGGACCCGATGGACGGCCGTCTTGACCAGTGCGTTCAGCAGCGATGATCCGACCACCGTGACCAGCACGAACAGGGCGAGCCAGGGCAGCCGACGCCAGAACAACCAGCCGACGACCACGGCAAACACCGCAATCCACAAAGGAGTCGACCCCAGGTCGCTGATCAGCTGCATCGCGGTGACGAACCCCGGGTGGGTCTCCGCAAAAGCATACAAGCCATCGCGCGCGCCACGATCCGCTCTCAACAGCGGCGGCCACCTGTCCTCGATCAGCTCCAGCAGCAGAGCAAAGGGCACGGCCACCAGAACCAGTGATGCGGCGGCCAGGATGACCCGGGCACCCAATCGGACTGTCGGCTCGGCCGGTGACGGGGCAGGCGCCTCAGATGCGTTGGGCATGAGGGTCATCCTGCCTCCCTCTGAAGAAGCGATCCACCCACGACGGAGAACCGGACGACCGGTCGCTCACGGACGACGGTGGACCAACAATGGCAGCACCATCGACGCCTTGGCCTGGCGCAGATGCGCCGCAGCCACGGTGATCGGCCACTGCGAGGACGATGCATCGACCACGAGCAGCACCACCTTGTCGGCGACCGCCGACGCCAGCTCGTCGTTGACGCAGATGGCGTCCCGCCACAGCGCCGCCTCCTGCGACGAGGACAGGTCCGCAGGTCTGCCGGGATCGATGGCGACGGGCAGGTCGGCACGACACAGCTGGCCCACCGCAGCCAGATGGTCGGCCAGCCCACCCGTCATCAGGGGAAAGCCGGCCGCTGACATCGAGACAACGACCTCCGGACGCGACGGCCATGAGTCACGCCAGCCACCCATCGCGGCCACCGCCGCGTCGCACAGCTCGCGGGTCGGTGGGCTGTCCCGGGCGAATGTCGACGCCACCAGCTCGCGCCATTCGGGTGCGTCCGCGTAGACGATGGCCCGACCAGCACGGGCCATCAGCCCCGGCGGTATCCGGCCTCTGGTGCCGAATGCTCCCCCGGGCCACATCTTGCGTGGCTCCAGGACGGTGACCTCACCCCTCAGCCGACGGGTCACCGCCTCGACGGTGCCAGGCTCGGGTCGGCCGCGCAGCGGAACCGGCAGATGTCCAAGACAGACCGAGCACCGTCCGCACTGCTGGGCGCTGGTGTCGTCCAGGGACTCCTGCAACAGCTGCATCAGACACCTCTGGCCGCGCGTGTAGGCACGCATGATGTCCGCTTCACGACGTCGGGTGGCGATGATGCCGTCGTAATGCTCCTGGTCATAAACCCACTCCGCCCCGGTCGGGCGCCAGCCGCCCTCGACCCGCTCGACGGCGCCGTCCACGGCAAGCTGCTTCAGCATCAGCTCGACGCGTCCGCGTCGGAGCCCGGTCTCAGCCTCAAGCGCCAGCACGTTCGCCGGCCGGTCGCCGGCATACGCCGAGAGTCCCGCGAGCAAGCGCTCGACCTTCTCCCGCTGCGGGATCGTTGCCGTCGCGAAGTAGTCCCACACGCCCGCGTCCGCATCCGAGGGCAGCAGAGTCACCAGGGCGTGGTCGATGCCCCGGCCGGCGCGTCCCACCTGTTGGTAGTACGAGACCGGCGACGGTGGGGAGCCGACGTGAACAACGAAACCCAGGTCAGGCTTGTCGTAACCCATACCCAGTGCGGAGGTGGCGATCAGCGCCTTGAGCCTGTTGGCGTGCAACGCGTCCTCGAGCCGCTCGCGCTCACTGGACTCCAGAGCGCCGGTGTATGCCGCGACCCGGCAGCTGTCCCCGTGGACGAACTGCACTGCGGCGGCTAGGCGTTCGGCATCGGCCACGGTCAGGGTATAGACGATCCCGGAGCCTTGGAGCCGCGGCAGGTGATCGACCACCCAGGCAAACCGTTCGATCGGCGAGAGCGCATCCACGACAGTCAGCTGAAGGCTGCGGCGTGCCAGCGGACCACGCAGGACCAGAGTCGCCTCGCCGAGCTGGGCAGCGACATCCAGCGTCACCCTCGCATTGGCGGTTGCCGTGGTGGCCAGCACCGGCGTCTGCGGGTTGAGGGTCTGCAGGACGTCGGCCACCCGCCGGTAGTCGGGCCGGAAGTCATGCCCCCAGTCGGACACGGCATGGGCTTCGTCGATGACGAGCAGCCCGAGCCGGCCGGCCAGCTCATCGAGCACCCGCCGGCCGAACCCCGGGTTGGCCAACCTCTCCGGCGAGACCAACAGGACGTCAAGCTCGTCAGCGCGCAGGGCAGCCTCGACCTGGGACCAGGCATCCACGTTGGACGAGTTCAGCGTTGCCGCCCGAAGTCCAGCCCGACCCGCTGCGACAACCTGGTCACGCATCAGTGACAGCAACGGGGAGACGACCAGTGCCGGGCCTGAACCTTCGCGGCGCCGGATGGCCGTGGCGGCCCAGTAGACGGCCGACTTGCCCCAGCCGGTGGCCTGGACCACGAGAACCCTGGCTGCGGGCTCGCACAGAGCCGCCACTGCAACGGCCTGGTCCTCGCGCAGGACAGCACCGTCACCGGCAATCGCGGCGATCACAGCGGCGGCAATAGCCGACCGTTCGGGAGTCAGGGTTGAGTGCATAGCATCGACCCTAGGCGCCGCGGGCGCTCACCCTCGTCCGTCGTCCACAGGACACCGTCCAGGCCGGTGCCGCCTCACAGGACCGGGGCCGCCTCGAGCTCCTCGTCCGTGATGGCACCACTGAACTGCGCGGCATACAGCCTCTGGTAGGCACCCCCGGCGGCAAGCAGCTGCGCATGTGTGCCCTGCTCGACGATTCCGCCGTCGACCATGACGACGATCCGGTGGGCGTCGCGAATGGTGGACAGCCGGTGAGCGATCACGAAGCTGGTGCGACCGGCACGTAGCGCCTCCATGGCCTGCTGCACGAGAGCCTCGGTCCTGGTGTCCACCGAGCTCGTCGCCTCGTCCAGGATCAGGATCGCCGGATCGGCCAGGAAGGCCCGCGCGATCGTCAGCAGCTGGCGCTGGCCCGCGCTGACGCTGGCACCGTCGTCATCGATCTGTGTGCCGTAGCCCTGCGGCAGGGTCCGGACGAAGTGATCGGCGTATGCCGCCTCGGATGCCGCACTGATCTGTGCCTCGGACGCACCCACAGCGCCATAGGCGATGTTCTCGTGAATGGACCCGCCGAAGAGCCAGGTGTCCTGCAGGACCATTCCGAACTCCGCACGCAGGTCCTCGCGGCGCATGTCGCGGACGTCGACACCATCGAGGGTGATCCGTCCACCGTCCACCTCGTAGAAACGCAGCAGAAGATTGGCCAGCGTGGTCTTGCCGGCACCGGTGGGCCCGACGATGGCGATGGTCTGCCCCGGCTCTGCCACCAAGTCCAGGTGCTCTATCAGCGGCCGAGTGGGGTCGTAGGAGAACGACACGTCCTCGAACGCGACACGACCGCGCACCTCTTTCGGGGCCACCGCCGGACTGGCATCAGCCGACTGCTCCGGGGCGTCGAGCACCTCGAAGACCCGCTCGGCAGAGGCGACCCCACTCTGCAGCAGGTTGGCCATCGAGGCGACCTGCGTCAGCGGCTGGGTGAACTGTCTGGAGTACTGGATGAACGCCTGGACGTCGCCGAGGCTGATCGCGCCGGAAGCCACCCGCAAGCCTCCGACGACTGCGATGGCAACGTAGTTGAGATTGGCGACGAACATCATGGCCGGCTGGATCAGGCCCGAGATGAACTGCGCCTTGAAGCTCGAGATGTACAGCTGCTCGTTGAGCTCGCGAAATGCCGTCACCGTCTCGTCCGTGCGGCCGAAGACCTTGACCAGCTCATGGCCGGTGTAGGCCTCCTCGACGTGACCGTTGAGCTGGCCCGTGGTCTTCCACTGGCTGACGAACTGGGGCTGGGAGCGCTTGGCGATGGTCATCGTGATGAGGGCGGACAGGGGCACGGTTATCAGGGCCACCAGGGCCAGGAGCGGCGAGATGTAGATCATCATCGCGATGACGCCGATGACCGTGAGCAGGGAGGTGAGTAGCTGGCTCATCGTCTGCTGCAGGGACTGGGCGATGTTGTCGATGTCGTTGGTCACCCTGCTGAGCAGCTCGCCGCGCGGCGTGGAGTCGAAGTAGGACAGCGGCATACGACCGAACTTCGCCTCGACGTCGGCCCTCATCCGGTAGACCGTGCGCTGCACGATGACCGTCACGACCCGGCCCTGGAACCAGGACAGGAAAAAGGCCGCGACATAGATCACGAGGACGCCCAGCAGAACTGTGCCGACCACGGCGAAGTCGACACCGCGCCCCGGCACCACGTCCATGGCCGAGACCATGTCGGCGATGCGACCCTGCCCGGTGGCCCGCAGCTGGGCGACGGCCTGGGCCTTGGTCGCGCCGGCCGGCAGACGTCCACCGATCAGTCCCTCAAAGATCAGGTTGGTGGCGTTACCCATGATCTTGGGCGCGATGACCGACAGTGTCACGCTGACGACCGCGAGCGCGCCCGCGGTGGCGACCAGCCGGCGGTCGCCGCGCAACCTGGCGACCAGCCGGCGCAGCGACCCCTCGAAGTTGAGGGCCTTGGTGGGTGGCCCGCCCATCATGTGACCCATCGGACCCCGGGGGGCCGGGGTGGGCCGCGATTCGGTGGACGTCGAGTCGGCGGGCCTAGAGGTGGAGGTGCTCATGCCGCCTCCTCCTCGCTCAGCTGCGACAGCACGATCTCCCGGTAGGTCTCGCACGACGACATCAGCGCGGTGTGAGTGCCTGTTCCAACGACCGCACCCTGGTCCAGGACGACGATGCGGTGGGCGCAACGGATGGTGCTGATCCGCTGCGCCACGATGATGACTGCGCTGTGGGCGGTGATGGTCGACAACGCCGCCCTCAGCCGCGCGTCCGTGTCGTAGTCGAGCGCCGAGAACACGTCGTCGAACAAGTAGATGTCAGGAGCCTTGACCACGGCACGGGCAATGGCCAGTCGCTGTCTCTGCCCACCTGACACGTTGGTGCCGCCCTGGGAGATGACGGAGTCCAGTCCCTCCGGCATCGCCTCGACGAACCCGCGCGCCTGGGCGATCTCCAGTGCGGCCCACAGCTCGTCGTCGGTGGCATCGGCCTTGCCGTAGCGAAGGTTGGTCGCGACCGTGCCTCCAAAGAGGTAGGGACGTTGCGGGACCAGACCGATGGACGACCGCAGATCCTCCGGGTCCAGGGAGCGGACGTCATGGTCATCGACCAGCACCATCCCACCAGTGACGTCCACCAGTCGTGGGATGAGGTTGAGCAGCGTCGACTTCCCGCTGCCGGTCGATCCCACGATCGCGGTCGTCTCCCCCGGCCGGGCCACCAGGCTCACTCCGTGCAGAACCGCTTCCTGGGCCCCGGGATAGCTGAATGACGCCTCACGCAGCTCCACGAGACCGCTGCAAAGGGTACGCACCTGCGGTGCCTCTGGCGCCCGCACACTCGGGACCGTGTCGAGCACTTCTTTGATCCGTTCGGCGCTGACCTCTGCCCGAGGCAACATCACGAACATGAAGGTCGCCATCATCACCGACATCAGGATCTGCATGAGATAGCTCAGGAAGGCCGTCAGCGTGCCGACCTGCATCTGGCCGCTGGCAATTCGATGACCACCCACCCACATCACGGCGACGCTGGAGACATTCATGACCAGCATCACGGTGGGGAACATCAGCGCCATCAGGCGGCCCACCCGAACCGAGACGTCCATCAGATCGGTGCTGGCACCGTCGAAGCGCGCCCGTTCGTGGGTGTCCTTGACGAAGGCCCGGATAACGCGAACGCCCCCGATCTGCTCGCGCAGGATCCGGTTGATCAGGTCGATCTTCTTCTGCATCGACCTGAACAACGGCCGCATCCGCGAGATGATCAGGATGACGCATACCAAGAGGACCGGCACGATCACCAACAGCAGGGACGACAGGTAGACGTCCTGGCGCAGGGCCATGATGATGCCGCCGAAGCACATGATCGGTGCGGCAATCATCATCGTGAAGGTCAGCAGCACCATCATCTGGACCTGCTGGATGTCGTTGGTGGATCTGGTGATCAGGGATGGGGCGCCGAACCGGCCGACCTCTTGCGCCGCGAAGGACTCGACCGTGACAAAGACCGACTCGCGCAGGTCCCTGCCCAGCGCCATCGCCGTGCGCGCGCCAAAATAGACCGCCGCGACGGAGCACAGGATCTGCAGCAGGGTCACGGCCAGCATCACGACACCGGTACGGACGATGTATCCCGTGTCCCCCGTGACCACTCCCTGGTCGATGATCTGTGCGTTCAGACCGGGCAGATAGAGACTTGCGATCGTCGAGATGAGCTGGAACAAGACGATGAGCGCGATCGGCTGTTGGTAGGGACGCAGATGCGACCTCAGGAGCGAGACGAGCACAGAAGATCAGCCCGCCGATCCGCGGCGGGCTGCACGGGCTGCGGCCTCTTCTTCGTCCAGGGCGGTCGCCTGTTCGAGCGTCGGTGCAGAACCGCCAAGACGGGCCGGCAGGTACTTCAGCTCGCCGGCCGGAACGGCTGGGTAAGCCTCCTGTGCGGCATGCAGCAGATCGTTCATCCGGGCGCGCAGCTCCCGGTTGATGTCATCGGCGCTGTCCTGGCGCCGGGCCACGATCAGCTCGCCGACGCTGAGCGTGATCGGCACGTTCGTGCGGCCCAGCCGCTTGGGGTGACCCTTGGTCCACACCCGCTGAGAGCCCCAGATGATCATCGGCAGCACCGGCACCCCGGCCGCCTGAGCCATCCGGACCGCGCCGCTCTTGAAAGCCTTGAGCTCGAACGAACGCGAGATGGTTGCCTCGGGAAACACCCCGACGATCTCCCCTGCCTTGAGCGCA
>Ga0209745_1000140_pt1 | contig 39470 bp, 33 predicted proteins | sample BarGraNGADG00312_FD_184495 | JGI IMG/M metagenome (GOLD analysis project Ga0209745, IMG submission 184495) | Arctic peat soil microbial communities from Barrow, Alaska - Barrow Graham LP Ref core NGADG0004-312 (SPAdes) (version 2) | ecosystem: Environmental > Terrestrial > Soil > Wetlands > Peat... | reverse complement strand
TACGGTCGGGTATTCAAGAACCTTGAAGAAGTCCGGCAGGCGGTCGCTGAATTCGTAGAGCTTTACAACGAGTACTGGCTAATCGAGAAGAACGGATACAGCAGCCCGCTACAGGCCAGGGCGGTTCATTGCGAGAGGGCGGCGGCATGAGTCAGGCGTGGTGCAAAGTTGTGTTCAGGAAACCGGGTGCAGTACACTTATTTCAGTTGTTCAAGTGAATAATGAGTTGCCCATCTGACACCCTTGAAGGATGTTATCATCCAGGACAACTCTGTTCGCAGAAACTTCCAATACTGATTCTGGGCATTGTACTTGAAGTGCCCTCGCCACCTTGTTGATCATGCTGCATCTTAATTCAGTGCCAGGTGGGTCAGGGTTATTTTTCGCCGCTATTACCACGTTTGGTTACAAGAGCATAGTCGCGGTGACTGAAGAGGATGCGGTTAATCTTTCGAAAGTTGTTGTCCACCTGGTGGAAGAGCTCCTGCTCGCGCGCGTCGAGGACCGCGCCGGTCGCGACGGCGTCAATCTCCTGGAGGCCTTCCTCGGGCGGCAGCGGATTCATGAACATCACCACGGGCTCGAGGAAGCCGTACGAGAGACACAGCAGCTTGAGCGTCTCTGGGTGAAGTGGGTGTGCCCTGGATTCCTCGAGGGCGTAGCTCGAGACCGCGTACAACGAGAACGGGTTCGGCGTCTCGATGATCAGGAGGCCGTCGCTGGATAGCTTTTGCCTGCACAGCTTAAGCATCGTCACCACGCACCTTGGCGGCTGGTGGCCGGCGAACCTCGCGAGAACGATCGCGTCCAGGGATCGGTCTTCGCAGGCGGCCAGGTACTCGAGCGGGTCGGACCGTTCGACCTCCAGCCCGTGGTCCTGGCAGTAGCCGACCAGCGTCGCGTTCGTCTCGGTCCCGCGGGCGTGGATGCCTTCGGCCTCGAGCAGTTGAAGCAACTCTCCCCTGCCGCAGCCGAGCGCGAGCACCTCATTGCAATCCTTGACGTAGTCGAGGTACATCTTCTGCCGCTCCTTCACCATCCGTGGGGAGCCGTGGACCCTCTGCTCGAGGGTCAGCACGTCTAGGGAGGCGATGATGCTGTCCTGCTCGCTCTCGCCGTTATCGTCGCGCTGCGACTGCCTCGCCTTCAGAGCGTCGGGGGTCACGTCCCCCTGCTGGATTATCTCGGCCTCGAAGTCGATCATCCGCCTCTCGAGGTACCTGTTTAAAAACAGGATATTCGCCCGGAAGAGTGCGAGGTCGCGGTGGATGATGGTGTTGAGGATGTCCTCGTTTATCTGCAGGTGGTCCAAGTATCTCTTTATCTCGTTAATGGAGCGTGTCGTGTAGGCGTTAAAGTTTCGCTGGCTATCGAGGGCCGGGTTCACGTACCAGGACGTGCACCTGGTGTAGATGCGCTTGAACAGGGTTATCGCGCGGCCGAAGAAGCGTTTACGGGACACGGCGCCCCCCGGCAGGTTCTTGTCGTAGTACGCGTTGACAAGGTTCAGGTTCTCCATGAGCCAGGTATCGTCGAAGAGTTCGATCCTGTGCCCGTTCGGCGACTTCTCGCGAAGCCTCAGCGAAAGCTCCTCTATGGTGCCACCTGCGGCCTCGGCCGCTTTCAGCTGACGTTTTTTCAGCAAATACACGCTCCCGGCATGAGATTCATGGACTTCGCGCGTTCACCGGGATTATAGCGCACAGGGGTAAGGCCCATAAAGCTCGCGCCGCGGCCCCTCAGCCTTTGACCGCCACGACCGAGTAGCCGAGCACCATCGAGTTCTCGGGGCTGAGCCGGTCCAGCGCCCTGACCAGCAAAGTAAGCACGAAGGCGACGGGCACCAGCAGTCCGAGCAGGACGTATCTGGGCGTCTCACCCGATGGAGGAAGGTATCCGAGCGAGCCGCTCTCCTGGGCCACTGACTTGAGCCGGCCGGCCTTTATCAGAAGGTACCAGTTGATCGCCTGGCCGATGGATTCCCAGAACGTCCCGCGTTCCTCGATCGTCTCGGGAATGAGCCCGGCACTTGAGACCATTACCTCGAGCCCGCCGGCGGTGAACCTCCAGAAGTCGCGTGTGTCGTGGATGCGATAACAGAACGGCACCGTCGCGATCAGCCTCCCGCCGGGCCTGAGGACGCGCGCCATCTCCTCTGTGAGGCTGGCCGGAGCACGCACGTGCTCGAGCACCTGCGTGCAGAGGACCGTGTCGAAGGAGCCGTCGGGGAAGGGCAGGTGCTCGCCGTCGTAGGTCAGGTCGGCCTTGCCGGCCGCCTCGTTGAAACTACCGGTGTAAGAGGCTGAATACTCGATGCCGGTATACGAGGATACGCGCCCCGCGAAGAGCTCCTCGTACGGCTTGTCGCCGCAACCGACGTCCAGCAGGTCGCCGGCAGCGAATCGGGCCAGGCTCTCGATCGATTTGTGGAGCTCGCGCTTCTCGAAATCGAGAAAAATGCCAAGGCGCTCGGTGAGGGAGTTTAGAGTGACGTCTGGTGCCGATGGTCCGCCCTGGTCTGAAGTCATTCCTGCCCTCATCACTCCGCGATCTCGAGCAGCCTCGACTTGATGCGGGACGCGGCTTTCAGCCACGTCCAGTTCTCGCGCGCGCTGATGCTGGCCCTCAGGCCTTTGGCCCTGGCCTCGTCGTTGTTCTCGTATACGTGCCTCATAAGCGAAGCAAGGCTGTTCACGTCCGGGTCGGCCCACTCGAACCCCGCGTAGTACGGACACTTGGCGACCGCGGGTATCAGGCCCCTGAAACCGATCGGGTAGCCGACGTCCTCGTTGAAGAACTCTGACTGCGCGCTCCAGGCGGTGCTGATCACCGGCAGCCCGCATGCCATCGCTTCCAGGGTGGGCATCCCCCATCCCTCTCCGCGCGTCGGGAGCACGAAGCAGTCGCTGGAGCAGTAGAGCGAGCCCATCTGGTAGCTCGGGATGTTGTGGTTCTTGATCACGATGACCGGCGCGCTGTCCGAGCGCAGCCGCATCGCCTCGACCTGGCGCTCGATGTTCACCGCCGGGTCGGTGTTAATCACCTTGAGGAGCAGCAGGACGTCGTCGCGCGCCGAGAACTCCTGGTTGTAGGCCTGTAGGAGCACCTCGGGAGCCTTGCGTTCTCCCCACTCGAATATCGAGAGGAAGACGAAGCGGCTGTCTATGTTGTGCGAGCGTATGAACGGGTGGAAGTAGTTGACGTCGACCCCGAGCGGCATGACGTTTATCGGCCTGGTCACACCACTCGAAGAGAAAGTCTCACGGTTGAACTCCGAGGGCACCCATATCTCGTCCAGCGCGTTGGCCTGCTCGACCCAGTCCGCCGGTATGCCTGTGACCTCGAGCATCGAGTAGCCGACCCGGTACTTGCCGGAGTTCTTGAAGAACACGTCCCCCTGGCCGTAGACGACCTGGCTTATCTCGAGGTCCTTCGGCTTGCGCCTGACCTCCATGATGCGCTCGTCCTCGTTCGGGGGTTCCTCGACGCCATAGACGAAGCCGTAACGCACGTCCACGCCCAGCGACTCGAGGGCCAGCACCAGGTACTGCGACGAGACGGCGTAGCCGGTCGGCGCGTTGATCCAGGAGTGCCACATGACCTTCGTCTCGTAGTCGTCCAGCAGCTTGCGAGACCAGGCCTCCTTGAAGGATCCGTCCGGCTCAGGCCTCGCGGCCGGCGGGCTCTCGAAGAGGTTGACCCGGGCCTCGCCCGCGCAGACCACCTTGAGCCCTTTCTGCCTGATGTTCAGGCAGAAGTCGATGTCATCGTAGCCGTCGCCGTAGCCTTCGGCGAATCGGGGGCACGCCTCGAGCGCGCCCGCGGTCAGGTACATGAACGTCGAATCGACGCCCTCGACCTCCCGCGTGTAGTAGTACTGGTTTATGTCCTTCTTGCCCCTGCCCAGTGGGAACTGCTCGCAGCCCGGCTTTATGACGTGGTAGCCGGCGTTGACGATCAGGCCGGAGGAGTCGGATACCCTGCAGCCCGCGACGGCGCCGTGCGATGCCCGGATCTTCTCGACGACCCTCGGCAGGGCCTCGGCCTCAACGGCCTTTATGAGGGACGAAAACAGGAGGACGTCGCCTTCCGCGGTCGCCAGCCCGGCGTTCTTTCTCTCACCGCTTCCCGCGTCGTCATCGACGGCCACGATCTCGACGTCCTCACCGGACAGCGCGACCTTCGCCGCGGCGGCCTCGCGCTTAGGGATGACCGCGACCAGCCGGGCGCCGCTTTCCCTGGCGAGCTTGATGGCGGGCGCCAGCCGCGAGAGCGCCTCGTCGGCTCCGGGCAGGTCGTGGACGATTATCGTAAGCTCTGACATCTTTATCTCACTTGCGGCCGACCGCCGCGTAGTCCATGTAGCTGAATAGCACCGAGTTCAGCTTCTCAAGGTTTTCGTTGAGGTCCGACATCCACGGCTCGCTCTCGATCTTCTCCCCGCGGGCGATCTTCGAGAGCCGCTGGTTGCGCGGCACGGGATTGATGAACTGGACGTCGATGTCGTGGAAGCCCGCGGACACCATCAGGAATCGCATCGTCTCCGGATGGATCGGCTGCACGTGCGACAGGTCCGCGTAGAAGAAGCTCGCGAATATCAGCAGGCACTGTGGATTCGGCGTCTCCACTATCACGTGGCCGCCCGGCTTCATCTTCGCGTAGATGACGCCCACCAGGTCGATCAGCTGGCCCGGGGCGAGGTGTTCCGCGACCTGCGCGAGGAACGCGCCGTCGAGGGACTCGTCCGGCAGCGAGGCCAGGTGCTCGAGGGCTTCCTCCTGCCGCACGTCGAGCTCCAGGTCCGCGCAGTACTGCACGGCGTCGCTCTCGATATCGATCCCGTAGCTGTTGACGCCTCTCTCCCCGAGGAGCTCGAGGAACTCGCCCCTCCCGCACCCTATGTCGATGACGTTCGAGCAGCCCAGGAAGAACTGGAGGTAAGGCTGGAGCCTCTTCTTGATGACCTCGCGGTCGCCCCTGTGGATGCTCTCGAACCAGTAGTAGTCGAAGTGGAAAGGCTTGTCGGCGGAGAACATCGCCGGTGACAGCCTCTTGGCCGCGGCGGGGCCCGGCACTTCCCCGGACTGCTGTCCGGCGGGGGCCGCCTGCCTCCACGCCCGCTCCAGCCTGCCGATGCGCTCCGCGAACCTGTCGCCCTCGAGCACCCTCACGCACTCCGGCAGGTTCTCCTTCTCGAGCGCCTCCAGGCGGTCGTTTGAGCTCTTGAGCATGTCCGCCATCTCGTGCATCAGCCGGTCCGTGGCCCCGTGCATCCTGTGCAGCTGCGCGAGGATGGGGTGCACGTACCACCTGATGGCCTTCTCGATGACGCGCTTGAACAGGCCTTTAACGCCGCCGGCCGCAGGCACGCCGCCCGGCGCGTCCAGGCTCTGGTCCAGCGCCGTCAGGGAGTCCGCGATGGTCTGCCAGGTGCCGGGCATCAGGTAGATGATCTCCCCGACCTCGCGTACCTGGGAGTGGTATATCTGGCTCCGCCCGGTCTCGCGCTCCTCCAGGACGCGGGCTACGTCCTCGAGGACGTCGTCGGCGTCGACATCGAGGTGCTTCACGCTACTTTCCTCCCGGGAAGACGTTCACGTTACACGGGATGTAGAGGAGGCCTATGTCCGAGGTGTCGCTCGCGATGTCGAAGGAGGCGTGCTTGTCCAGCCAGTGGTACACAAGCTGCTCGTCCTGGGAGTGGATTGCGAGGCTCACGAAGTACTTGCCCTCCAGTATCGGCAGCGACTGAAGGTCGAACTCGACGATACCCTCGCCTTCCAGTGTTCCCAGGCTGACTCCCTTAAGTTTGGTGTTGGTGCCGAACGCCGTGAAGCCCCGGTAGTCCTCGATGCTGAAGCCGAAGACCGGGTCCTCGACAGGCACTTCCGCGTTGTAGTGAACGCGAACAATCATCTGCTGGCCGGTGTGGAAGTTCGTCGAGACGTTGCCCTTGTCGTCAAGGAAGCCGACGCCTGTCACCTGTATCTGCTTGGTGCCCCTCTCCGCGCCCTCTTGTGTCGTCTCCATCGACTGGTGGTAGTAGGCGACGACCTCGCGGGGGTTGCCCTCCTTGACGATGTTGCCGCTCTCGAGCATCACCACGCTGGTGCAGATCTCCTTGGTCAGCTCAACATTGTGCGTCACGAAGATGATGGTCTTGCCCGACGCCTGTATCTCGTCGATGCGGTCGAGGCACTTGCGCTGGAAGGCCTCGTCGCCGACGGCCAGCACCTCGTCGATCATCAGTATGTCCGGGTCCACGTTTATGGCGATGGCGAACCCGAGCCTGATGAACATCCCGCTCGAGTAGTTGCGCACGTGGTTGTCGATGAACCGCTCCAGCTCGGCGAAGCCGACGATGTCGTCGAATCTCCGGTCGACCTCTTTCTTGGAGAATCCCAGTATCGAGGCGTTGAGGTATATATTCTCGCGGCCGGTCAGGTCGGGCTGGAAGCCCGCGCCAAGCTCCAGCAGCGCTGCGATGCTCCCGTTGGTGACGATGCGGCCCTTGGTGGGGTACAGGATCTTCGTGATGCATTTCAACAATGTCGACTTGCCGGAGCCGTTCGCCCCGATGATCCCGAGCGTCTCGCCCTCTTTGACCTGTATGTTGATGTCATTGAGCGCCCAGAACTCCTCGTAGCCGCGGCGCCCGAAGAACAGCACCTTCTCCTTCAGGCTGCGCACGTTCTCGTGGTACAGCTTGAACATCTTCGATACGTCGCTTATCTCTACCGCGTAAGCCATGTCTTATCAGGGGCTCCTATATCTGCTCGGCGAAGCCGCGCTCGGTCTTCGTGAAGAACCAGTATCCCAGCACGAGTACGCCGAACGAGATCAGCGCGGTGTAAAGCATCGCCTTGTCTGAGATATATACGGCCGAACTGCCGGGCGCGCCGACATTGTGTGCGTAGTGGTAGGGGTTGTAGATGATGTACTGCCAGTACAGGATGATGTTCGCCATCGGGTTCAAGAGGTAGATGGGCATGTACTTCGGGAACTTGTCCTGCAGCAGTCCGACCGGATAGACGATGGGATTCAGCCAGAACCAGGCCATGGTCGCGAGCTCGACGAAGTGCTGGACGTCGCGCAGGTAGACGTTGGCCGCCGAGATCAGCAGAGCGAGCCCGGTGACGAACATGACCTCCAGAAGGAACACAACCGGGAACATCGCGAGCCACGGGGAGAACTGCCACTGGATGATCAGGAGGAACACGAAGAAGACCATCATCTGGAGGAAGAAGTGGAATATGTTCGCCCCGACCGCCGCGAGCGGCAGGACCTCGCGCGGGAAGTATACCTTCTTCACCAATCCGGGGTTTCCGACCACCGAGCCCACCGATTGCATCAGCGTGTTGACGAAGAAGAGCCAGGGTAGCAGGCCGCTCATGAGGTAGACCGCGAACCAGCTCATGTTGTTCTTCACGAGCAGGGCGAAGACCAGGCCGAATACGGCCAGCATTATGATCGGTGTCATGAACGACCAGACGAAGCCAAGCGCGCTTCGCTTGTACTTCACCTTGAGCTCCTTCTTGGTCATGTTGTAGAGGAGCTCACGGTGGAGCAAGAGGTCTGACAGTCTGTCTCTCATACCTTCAATCCTGATTTTGACAACCGCTAGATTCTATCAGAACCGCTATCCCGAGAACCGGTAGCGAAGCAGCGTCCAGATGGCCTCGAGCCCGTCGAAAGCGCGGATCTTCTTGCCGGCCTCCACCGTACGGGCTCTGTACGTGATGGGGATCTCCAGCAGGCGCATGTGCCGCTTGAGGGCCTTGGCTGTCACCTCGGGGCAGAACTCAAACCGCTCGCACTTGAGATCGAATGAGCGAAGGTCTTTCGTCCAGAAGACCTTGTAGCACGTGGCCTCATCGGTGACGCGCCGGAAGAACAGGAGCGTCGCGGCCAGCGAGAGGATCCTGTTCGCCAGCCTGTTTTCGAAGCGCATGTTCTCGACGGTGCCCCTGAAGCGGCTCCCGTAGACGAAGTCGGCGCGACCGGCCACGAGCGGCGCGACCAGACCGGGCAGTTCGGACGGGTCGTACTCGAGGTCGGCGTCCTGGATGACGGTCACATCGCCGGCGGCCTTCTCGAGCCCGGTGCGTATCGCGCCGCCCTTCCCCCTGTTGCGCTCGTGGGTCAGCACAGTCACGCGGGGGTTGTCCCCGTAGGCCGCGAGCTTCCGCGGGGTCGAGTCCGTGGAGGCGTCGTCTACCACGATGACCTCGAGATCACCGTCGTCCAGCTCCACGGCGAGCACCTGGGCTATGACTTCGTCGATCGTCTCTTCCTCGTTGTGAACGGGCACTATCACCGAAAGCTTCAACTGTACTCCTGTTGCGCTCCGGCTCTTCGCCGGCCGCGTATTCTTCTCAGCAGCAGGGCCGCCGCGTACACAAGCAGCAGGAACACGGCCCCGATGGATACGGCCGCGCCCGCCTTCAGCGTGCCCGGCCGGAACTTGAACTCCACGCTTGTCTGACCGCCCGGGAGCACGACCCCCCGGAACAGGTAGTCCGTCGTCAGGACTTGTTTCTTCTTCCCGTCGACGTAGACCTCCCACCCGGGATAGTCCACCTCCGAGACGACCAGCAGCCCCCTGCACGACGGCTGTGTCTCGAACTTCAGCCCGTTGGGGGACGAGCTCACAAGGGTCACTGTACCACCAGTCGACCTCACCGTGTCGCCCGCCTTGAGGGCGCCGGAGTCGTCGGCGCCCAGCAGCGTCTTCCTGTCCGAACCTTTGAGCTGCGTACGGGAAAGCTCTGAGAGCACCGCCGCCTGGTCGGGCAGCACCCTCGCGTCTGACATGTAGGCCCGCGGCATCGCGCCCAGGTTCTTATATACGTTCACGCCGGCCTTGTTTCCGAGGTAGGCGAACTTGTCTTTCGTCAGTGACGGGTTGATGAGGTCCCGCGACATGAAGTAGGTGTCGTTCATCAGGTCGAGCAGCCGGGACCGGATGTTCTCCACGTGGAACAGCCCCGGCTGGACGCCGGGCGAGATCGAGCCGACGAGTTGCTCCCGGTAATTGAAATAGGTCTCGAGGACCAGGGAGTCATCCCCCGACGCCTTCTGGAGGTTATAAAGAGCCCCGTTGTCGAGCGACGAGTACATTGTCAGCGCGTCCGGCTCGGCCCGGAAGACTCCGTTCTGCGATGCCACGAAGATCGACGCCTGACGGTCGTGGTAGAGGTCGTTCCAGTCCAGCTTCACCATCGTCCACGGGACGTTCATGGCCACCAGGTCGACCAGCACCAGCAGGACGATCGCGGCAGGAGTCCACCGCCGCCACGCCTCCGACCGGCGCGCGAGGAAAAGCAGAGCTAGCAAAGCGGCGAGCATCACCAGCGGGAATATCATCGAGCGCATCGCCGTGAAGGCGTGGGCGCGCGACTCGCCGCCCTTAGACACGAAGTAGAGCAGGACCGCAGTGGTGAGTACCGCCAGCAACACCACCAGGCCCAGCAGGACCTCGACCAGCCGCGTCGCCCCGTCCAGGCGCGGCCTCTCCCGCTTCTCCCGGACGAACTTCTCGATGGAATCGGCGCCGAAGCCGGCAAGGAGGGCGGTCGCAAGCCCGAACACTACCAGCGCGCGGGCCGGGTCGCGGAAACGGTCGAACAGCAGGTGGGACTTGAAGAGCCCGGTCCACAGGTAGCCGCCGGGACCGACGGCGAGCAGGACCGACAGCAGAAGGACTATCCAGAGGAATATCACGAAGCCCTTGCGCTTTCGCATCAGCGCGACCACGCCGAGCGCGCCGGCCACGATGCCGGTATAGCCGTACATCTCCCACATGGCGGGCTTCCATCCGCCGAAGTAGCTCGCCGGCGACGAGCCCCAGAAGTGCGGGAAGACCAGGCTCATCACCTGCCGGCGCGGGAGGCTGTAAGTCGCGGCCAGGTCGTACGGTATCCGGCTGCGGCTGGAGAGGGTGATCATCTGGTACGTCGGTATCAGCTGGGCCGCCGCCACCGCCGCCGCGACAGCAGTCATGATGACCATCGACAGCAGGCCGAAGAAGAAGCCGGCCTGCCTCGGGTCTCCCCTCCTCATGACAGCCGAGTAGATGACCAGCAGGAAGAGCACAAGGCCCATGTAGAAGAGCGGCTGCAGGTGGCCGGCCAGCAACGCGACGCCGAAGGCCAGCCCGGCCCATACCGCGTACCCGTACGAGCGCCGGTCCAGGGACCGTTTGAACAGCATGAAGACGAGCGGGATCCACGCGGCGGCGCTCAGCTGGTTGAGGTGCCCGGCGTGAGCCACCAGGTAACCGCAGAACATGAAGGCGACGGCCGCGGTGACGCAGGCCGCCCTCTTCAGCTTCAGGTCCCGGGCCAGCAGGTAGGTGAAAGCGCCGGCGAGGAAGAGGTGGAAGACGGAGAAGACGACCTGCGCCTTCAGCGACCAGGCCGCGCCCGCCGCGCCGTAAGCCCACAGCATCAGCAGGTTAACCGGGTACAGGAGCGCCGTCTGGTACGAGGCGAGGAAAGGCTGACCGGACAGCAGGTAAGGGTTCCAGAGAGGGAAGATGCCGTGGCCGAGCGAATTGGCCGCGAAATAGCGGGCCGGGTAGAACTGCCTCAGGAAGTCCACCTCGACGCCGAAGGACCAACCGTGCTGGAAGAGGACCCTGGACCAGACGATGATCGCGAGCAGCAGCAGGGCCAGCAGGGCCAGCCAGTCGAGGCGGCCCCACTTCTCCCGGAATCTCAAGGCACGCCCCGCCTCTTGAGGATCAGCACGCCGTCCTTCTCGAATATGGGGGTGAACCTTCCGTTCTCGAGCAGCCGCCTGCCGATCGCGTCATACTCGGCGAAATCGAGCGGCCACCTGTCGGTGCCGGTGTCCAGCGCCACGTACTGCACCGAAGGGATGGGCACGTCCTTGTGGAGCTTGCCCTTCTCCCGCACCTTGTAGATGTTCGGCCAGATGTACTTTCGCTGCTCGGGGTCGAGCTTGTCGAAGTAGCTCTGGTCCGCGAGCAGGACGAAGGGCTGCGGGTACATGTAGATCTTCTTGCGCTCCGAGAGGTGCGGCAGCAGGTATATCTGCGCCGACGTCGGGGCGTCCTTCGGTATCTTGCTGAGGCCTTCGTTGATGATGTCGATGTGCTTGTCGGCGCTGTACTTCTTCGCGGTGAAGCTCTCCGCTATCGGGCTCGGGCCGAGGAAGTAGTTGAACGTGAGCGTCATGACCAGGACTATCGCGGCCACCGTCGCGAGCACCTTGCCCAGCTTCATCGAACCGGTCGCCCACTTCTTGATGCGGACCAGCCCGAAGATCACGGCCACGAATATGAACGGTACGAGCGCGGCGGTGTAGTGGTAAGAGATCGTATGCTGCGGCGCAAAGTCGGACGCTATGTTGATCAGGAAAGCGGGGATCGCGGGCAGCAGGAAGACGGGCGCGAGAAGACAGAGAAATGCCACGGGCGCCAGTAGCTGCAGCGTGTAAGTGATGTTCAACTTCGTGACCAGCACCCTGAAGGTGTTCCTCGGGTGCCGGACGATGTTGTAGAGCGCCTGTTTCAGGGTCGGGCCGAAAAGCTTGAGCCTGCCAGAATACTGGAACCCCTCTACTCCGAACCGCGGTATCACAAGGAGCACCATCGCAATGAAGTAGACGAACGCGCCGATAGCCACGTTGCGCCCGGTCTTCTTGTCGTACATGAAGTAGACGACCAGTGCAAGCACCAGCACGGCCAGCGCCATGTCCTCCTTGGTGATGGCCGCCCCCGCGCAACAGATATAGAACCACGCGAACCGTTTTCGCTCGACCGCGAGTACCGCGAACAGCAGTAACGGCACCGCCAGCGTCTCGGGGTGGAAGTCGAACAGGTTCATGTACTGCAGCGCCGGGTACGAGAGGTACGCGAGCGCGAGCCCAAGCGCCGGCCAGCGCAGGCCCAGGCGGTCGCGAGCTATCAGGTAGATCGGGAGAGCCCCGAGGGCGAGGGCGATGGTCTGGACCATCAGGAGCCCGATGACGTTGGCCTTCACCCAGTAGAGAGGGACGAGGAAGAAGAGGATCGGGGCCATATGGTCCCCGAAGAGGTTCATCCCCCTGATGGTGCTGGTGCTCCCCTTGAACTTCGACATCAGCCAGATCGTCTGGTCGAAGATGCCTATGTCCAGCCCGGAAGCGCGGTAGTTAGTGAAGCGGAGGATCGAGAGGGTGCCGAACACCGCCACATAGATCGCGATCGCCAGCAGGACAAGCCCGAGGAAGATACGGTTGCGGTCGCGCACGCTCACGGACGAAAGCCGCGCTCGCCACGACGCAGTGCGCGCGCGCCAGCCCCCACCTTTCGCGGGCTCCTCGATTTTGCCTTCTTCAGGCTCTTTTTCGGGCTCGTCGCTCAAGTTCTCCTCCGACATATCATTCACCGGAAGGGCCCTTGTGACCTCGACAGCCCACATGATGGGACAGCCGGGGCGGGAGTCACTTCGGCGGCAGTACGCGGTAGACGACGGTCGTCAGGTGCGGATGGTCCTTGCCGACGGTGTAGCCGTTCTCGAACTTCGCTACTTCACTCAGGCGCGAAAGCTCCTCGGGCCGGATAGACAGAGTGGTGAGCTCCGCGGCCACCCCGTTCTCCGTCTGGCCGACGACCATGTACTCCGCGCCGCGCTCCCAGAGCATCTCGACCGGGTGCGGGCCGTCCACGTCCCTGTCCTCGACGGGCAGGTCCCACGGCACCGGACGGGTGTACAGGACGCCGCCGCCGTACAGCCAGTCGAAGTACGGGCCCGCGTCCACGCCTACTATCGCGCCGGGTGCGTGCGCGTGCAGCCAGTCCGAGGCCTGCTTCATGCCTTTGCCGCCGTGGTCGTCGGCGAAGGCCTGTGCGTCGGTGGTGATGGTGCGGCTGGCCGCGAACATGCCGACGACAAGGAGCACCCCCAGCAATGCGACGGCGACCGTGCAGCCGACCCAGCGGATCGCTTTGCCGGCCGAGGCGAGGCTCTTCTTCCCATCTTTCGCGCGACGCTTCAGGATCTCGGGCGCCTTGTAGCTGTAACGGAAGACCGCGACGATGAGCAGCGCGCAGAACAGCGCCACGGCCGGAACGGCCGGGGCCATGAAGCGCTCGTAGGTGTAGTACCACGCCATGTGGAAGACGACGTACAGCGCGAACCAGCCGCCGACGATGAAGAAGGCCTTCCACTTGCGGAGCAGCAGGCATACCAGTGCGCCGAGATAGAAGAAGACGCTGAAGATCAGCGACGACATGCTGAGGAACCCGTACACCTTGAACCGGTGAGCCAGCTCTCTTATCGTCACGCTGGCGTGGCCGCGGTACTCGACCTCGTAGGCGGTTATCTTGCCGGTCGCGATGAGGTTGCGGACCGCATACAACCCGATGGGGCCGGCGAAGAGGACGATCATCAGCGGCGCCTCCCACCATCGGAACTTCGACTCCTTGAAGTAGACGATGATGAGCAGGATGGCGAGCGGCAGGAACAGCACGCCCTCCCACCTGACGAGCAGGCAGTATCCGCCGCAAGCGACGCCGAGGAGGCGGAGCGCGACCGACCCTCGCTTGACGCCTATCAGCAGCAGGTAGACGCCGAGGGCGAAGAACAGCGTGAAGACGCCCTCCGTCATCGGGAGGCTGGTCCACTTGAGGAAGGTCGGCTGCAGGGCCACTATCAGGGCCGCGATGACGCCGACGTACTTGTCGAAGAGCTCTTTGCCTATCCCGTAGGTGACCCAGGCGGTCAGCGCGCCGCCCGTTATGGCCAGTATGTTCGCGGAGTTCTGGATGCCGCCGAAGACGTAGGAGCCGAGCCAGATCGCGCCGGGGTAGCCGGGCAGGTACTTCGTGTGCGCCGCGCCGCGTACCGTGTAGGTGAAGGTCGTCTTGATTGAGCGGGCCAGCAGCATGAAGTAGTAGCTGTCCGCCGTGTACTCGGTGTACCGGTGCAGGTAATAGAGCCTGACCAGGAAACCGATAACGACTATCGCGACGAGGGCGATTATCTGCCAGTGGGCCGCCAGCCAGGGGATGAACGACCCGCGCCGTTCGGCACTGGACCGCCGGGCCGATCGTTCTTCCGTCGCCTCCAGGGGCTCGTTCTCAGCGGAGGACATCCAGCCTCGCGACCATCTTCGACGCTATCGCCTTCCAGGAGCGCTCAGAGCGCACCTGCTCGCCCATTGTGAGCGCTGCGGCGCGCCGGTCCTCCGCGTTCGCAAGCGCGGCTCTTAGAACGGCCCTGAGAGAGTCTGCGGACGGCTCAGCCCAGCCGGGCCCCTCCGGTGACGGGACCAGGTCGCATTCGTAGCCCGTAACCGCCGTATCGCGCACCAGGTCGAGCGCGGAACCCCAGGAGGGCGTCACGACCGGCAAGCCGCAGGCCAGCGCCTCCAGCGCCCGGTGATCGTTGTCGGCTCCCCTTTCCGCGACTACCAGGCAGTCGGCCGAGCGGTAGAGGCAGCCGTACTGGTAATGCGGGACCTCGTGGTCCACCACAAAGACGACCGGCGCCCGGTCCATGCCAAGGTTCATCGCCTCGACTTCCTCCTCGGCCTGACCGCCCGGCTCGCTCTGCTTGGTCACGACGACGAGCACCACTTTGTCTTTGCTCGAAAACTCAGCGGTGTAGGCCCTCAAGAGTGTCTCGTGCGCCGAACCGGCACCCCAGTCTGCGAACGTAAGGAAAGTGAAGCGGTCCGAAAGCGGGTAGCCCTCGATACCCGGGTGGAAGTACTCGGGGTCCACCCCGAAAGGCACGAGCTCGATCTTCGCCTTCACGCCGGACGCCAGCGCCGCCTCCCTCTGGAACCCGCTCGGCACCCATACCTCGTCCAGCCTGTTGAGCTCTTTGGCCCACTCCTGCTTGAAAGTCTCGTACGGCGTCGCGACCCAGCCGACGTTCTTTCTCCCGTCCGCGTCCGCGGCCCTCGCCGGCGGCCCGAACATCACCTGCGGCCGGTCGCGGTCGGACCCGCGGTTCTTCATGTCGTTGACCCTGAAGTCGGTGAGTTCGGCCCTGTCGGCGCCCTCGAGGAACGCGAGGTTCGCCTCGACCCCGGCCTCGTCCAGCGCCCACAGCAGCTTCTCGCTCGCCCGCGCGAAATCGTTCTCGCCCGAGATGAATGACCGCCAGGTCAGTTTGCTCGTATAGCGGGACTCGATCGCAGTCTTCCACTTCCCCATGAAAGTCTCGCGCGACTTCCTGAAAGTGCCGGAGAAGTCCATCCGGTTGACGGCGGTCGACGCGTTCTCGAGGTGCATCACCGTGGTCCTCGAGCAGAAGACCCGATAGCCGCTCTCGCGCGCCCTGATGCAGTAGTCGGTGTCCTCGTAGTAGGAGAAGTACGCGGTGTCCAGCCCGCCGATCTTGTCGATGAGCTCGCGCTTGATGTAGACGCATGCCGCGATGACTCCTTCGACCTCACGATCATCGCAGTATTGGCCGATGTCCTTCTCGTCCCCTGGGTACTCCTGCCCCCAGAAGCTCGGCACCGGCATGTAGGTGCCTGCGTGCACCAGCCTGCCCTCGTCGTTGACCAGCCGGCACCCGACGACCCCGATGTCGTCTTCGCTGTATGCCAGCTCCTGCATCAGGGCGAGCCAGTCGCCCTGGATCATCTCGGTATCGTTGTTGAGCAGGACGACGTCCGTGGTCGTCGCCTCGATGCCCGCGTTGTTGCCGCCGACGAACCCCAGGTTCTCTCCGTTCTCGAGCAGCTCGACGCCCTCGAGCGAACGGACGTAGTCGGGAGTGCCGTCGGTGCTGCCATTGTCAACGAGCATCACCTTGAAGTCGGGGTGGTTCGTCTCGCGGAGAAGGCTGTCGAGGCATTTCTTCGTGACTTCGAGCCCGTTCCATGCGAGCACCAGGACCGTCACCGGCCGGGGTTCGAACGCCACGTGCTATCCCCCGCCCTCTTTGTCGCTGTCCCTCTGCGTTTCCTCGAGCCTCTTCACGCGGTCCTCCAGCGACTCGAGGTTGTTGCCTATGTCGTGGAGAGTGCGTGTGACCAGCATGTTGAACTTCCTGACCTGGTGCACGATGGGGTTGATGTACCAGCGGAGCATCTTCCTCTCGAAGCCCTTGAAAGCGACCGCCGCCGAGCCCGTGATCTTCCGGCTGGAGCCCAGCTCGAACTCGGGATCGACTTCCCAGTTGCGGCTCACCAGGTCGAGGTTGACGCGAAGGCTCTTCGAGTGAGGCGGATACAGGAAGGCGAGGTTCGGCGCCTGAGGCCGCTCCTCTTTCCAGAGGTCGGCGAGAAGCGTCTCCGGCGCCGCGACGGCCCGGTTGACCTCTTCCATCACCTGCTCGACGTCTAAGCCTTTTTTCATCCGGCCGTCTTCCTTGTCAGGTCCTCGTACAGCTTCTTGACCACGGCGTATTTCTCGTCCCAGGTGAACTCGGCCAGCACGCGGTCGTGCCCGGCGTTGCCCAGCTCCTTCGCGTAGTCCGCGTGTTTAAGGATTTTCTGTATCGCTACCGCCAGCTCCTTGACGTCGCCGAACGGCACCAGCAGCCCGTCAACGCCGTCCCTGACCAGGCCGGGAATCCCGCCCGCGTTCGCCCCGACGACCGGCTTGCCGTAGTACCACGCCTCCAGGAAGACGATGCCGAACGAGTCCGAGCGGGACGGCAGCACCAGCAGGTCGGAGGCGTCCAGCATGTCCAGCTTGTCGTTTTCGTCGACGTAGTCGAGCATCAGGCAGTTGTCCTTCACCTTGGCCGGCAGCCTCTCCAGGTAGCGTGTGAAGTCCTCTATATTCGTGCCCGCCATCACCAGCGTCGACGGGTCCCCCTGCGCCCATAGTTTCTGCATCGCCTGGACCAGGTGGAACGTCCCCTTGTCATACGTCTTCGGGCCTATGTAGCAGACAATCGGGCCCAGAAGGCCGTGCTTCTCGCGGAAGCGCTCGCCCACACCGCCGATCAGCTCCGACGGGTTGATCCCCATCCCCAGCTTCATCATCTTCGCGGGGTCCATGCCGTTCGTGAGCAGGAAGTCGCGCTCGATGTCGGTCTGCACGGTGACCATGTCCGCGCCCCTGATCATCTTCATCTGGTTCGGCCGCGTGTAATGCTTGCGCACGTCCTCGTTGCCGGCCTCTCCAAGGTGGAAGAACGGTGAATAGACCAGCGGTATCTCGCGCCTCTTCGCGGCGACGTTCGCGCAGTAAAGGATCGCGTCGTACGGGAGTGCCGTCGCGTGCACGATGTCGAAGGGCTCATCGGATCGCGCCGCCCTCAGCATGTCGGGCACCATCGGCGACGGGAACGAGAAGAAGCTCTTCGGCAGGCTGCCCGGCACCTTGCCGAGGACACGCATCGCCTGCGGGTGCTTCGGGAGCTTCCTGACCTTGAACCGCCTTACGTCCACGCCGTTGTGCGTCTCGCGCCTGACGTCGTTCATCTCTTTCTCGGGCAGCCAGTAGTGCTGTATGTCGATGGCCTCGGTGGTGAAGACGCTCACGTCGTTGCCGTCGGCCGCCAGCCGCTCGCTGATCTCCTCGAAGAACTTCTCGGAGCCGCCCCGGGCGGGCCAATAGCGGTGGATGAAGTGTGCGCACTTCAAAGCCCGAGCTCCCCTTGCTTCGATTCCCAGTCAGGGAGGTCGCGCTTGATGTAGTCGTCGAGAGCCTCGTGGTAGTCGCGCATCGGCTCGATGCCTTGCAGCTCGAGCGCCAGCCCCCTCATCACCGAGTAGGCGGGCCTCGGAGCCGGGCGTCCCAGCTCTTCAGTCGTGGTCGGCTTCACCTGCGCGTCTATCCCCGCGGACGCGAAAATGTCTTTAGTGAACTGGTTCCATGAGCACCAGCCCGCGTTGCACGTATGGTAGTACCCAAACGCGTTGGTCTCGATGATGTCGAGGATCTTGCGCGCGAGGTCGCGTGAATATGTGGGCGAGCCGACCTGGTCGGTCACGACCGCCACCTCTCCCTTCTCCTTGCCGACCCTCATCATCGTCTTGACGAAGTTGCCGCCGCCCACCCCGAACAGCCACGAGGTGCGGCAGATGTAGAAGCGGTCCATCGTCCACTCCACGTACAACTCCCCCGCCCGCTTGCTCTTGCCGTAGACTCCACGCGGGTCGGGCAGGTCGAACTCGGTATATGGCTCGGAGGCTTCGCCTCTGAAGACGAAATCTGTGGAGACCTGGACCAGCGGGATGCCCGCGTCCCGGCACGCCATGGCCAGGTTGTGCGGCCCGAGGGCGTTCACCTTGTAGGCGTTCAGTTCGTCGGCCTCGGCGCCGTCCACGTTCGTGAAAGCGGCGGCATTCACCAGCAGGTCCGGCTCAACCTCGCGGACCTTCGCGGCAACCGCTTTTCGGTCGGTGATGTCCAGGTCGAGGTCGAACGCCACAACGTCGTGCAGCCCCGCCGAAACCAGCTGGAAATCGGTGCCCAGCTGGCCGTTGCTCCCGGTAAGAAGGATCCTCATAAACGCTTTCCCCTGGGGTCAGGTCTTGAATCTTGAATCTGTCACATAAGGCCGGCTATTTCGCCCTCTCAGGCTCGAATTCGTGCTCCCCAGCCTGGCTCCAGAAAGTCTAACATAACGATTCCTTCCCCACGCCTCTCCCCGTGCCCTTCCGGGCAGCCCGCTCCCGTGCCCGGATGTGCCGCAAGAACGACCCAGAAGATTGAGCAGCGACTTCAGTCGCGGCGGGCGCCCGGCGCGGTTGAAACCGCGACTCAATCCATAATGGAATTCCGCGAAGGCGCTCAACTCGCCGAGGTGTCGCCCCCATGTTTAAAGCGGTGGACTCCCGGTCCGCCGCTGCATCTGCGCTATTCGCATGACTGTAGCGTCGCGCCAATCACTTGCCAAGAAAGTCACAATTCAAGACCTGAAACTCTCAAGCCTACCTTCTTTATCCCTCTGGAATAATCGACTTGCAGTGAAGCAGTAGCTTGTCGACTAAAGGAATTTGAATGACTTCAAAATTTCCCTGTATGTCTTGGCGGCTGATTGTTCATATTCCATGAAACTCATTCTTGTAGAGTATCTTTCGCTATATCCAAAGCTGAAATCAATTTCATACAAATAAGGCTTCCTATAGACGTAGATCGGCTTACGAAATCTTGTGCGTCGATGGTCTGTAATTCTAAAAAACGGCGAGACGTATTCTTGGGGATAATGCTCATCCGGGTTCTGGAAATCTGCGTAGAATGAAACGGAATCAACACCATCTACCTTTAATCTCGGAGACTCAATAATAACCGCGCCGGAATGTTTAGGTAATTGCGCTTCGAATGCTTGTCTGAGAGCTTTATAGACCGCCTCGCTGGAAGTTAAACTTGAGACCGGAATATCTGTGTAGGGTATCTTGTCGTACACGTCGATGTAGGCATCCGCATCATTGCCATACCCACCAATGATCGTTCCACTCAGTTCAAGCCCAAATATTGATCCCATTTCCTTCTGTTCATCGTTGTTGGGATTCTCCGAACTGTATTTGTACCAGCCGGCAGGCTCGGTGACAAAGAAATGGTACTTGGGAAAGGAGAGAGTCTCGGCACTGGAGGTGTGCATCCATTTAAGAACCGGCACCCCGCCGAGTGACATAGCGAGAGTGACGCAGATGATTGGAAGATAGAAAGTATACCAGTGATCTACATGCATCAGCTTGCCCGATCGTCGTCTCAAGAATAACGTTCCGAGGCCCGCGGCCACGGCCGCCGCCGGAATTGCAATGGCTATCCAGATATATGGCTTATTGACGTTGTTCCCGGCAGTCCAGAGGTAAGCGTTGATATTCGGATACGCTTCCCAGGGAAGCTCGACGAAAAGCCATAGTAAGGCAAGGCATGCGCCCAATATCCACCCGTGGCGGTCTACCAGAAAGCCCAGGGCAAATGGAATGAGAAGCCCGATCAGAGCTAAAGCGACAAGAGCGAAGTTTGTCTTTGGACGGAGTAAGAAGGCCATGGCAAACGGTGCAACGGCAATCCAGAAAGCAACCGCCATGGACGAAAATATAAGGAGTTGCTTGAGCCACCATTTGCCGTCACCGATCGCTGTCCGGACCGGCCGGCTGCTTACGGGGTATGTGGCTTCAGATTCCATGCTATGCACTTTCCTCTATCGGCTCGCGGAGCCATCTGCGTGGAACTTCAAGAAGCTCGATGAGATCAGTGTCAGATCTTGAATAACTAATAATACCGATCTCTACCTGCCTGTATCCGTAGCCTACTTGTGCCACGCATGCCCCCCATCCCGTGTCGCCGTTTCGTAATCTACATCGAACGGATGCTTTGAATATCGTTGCCAGTTGCTGGCTTGTTAGTCAGTGGAATGAACTTGAATGAGCTAACTACCTCCCGGTATTGCTTCGTTGCTTCCTCAGGTGATGGATGGATTATCTCTGTGGGTTCTGTGAAGAAGAAATGGATCGAATAGACACCGGCAGGCGTCCAGATGTATATCGTACCGTTGTAGGGAGAAGGCAAGCCTTTCGTCCAGACGTGTAATCCTCTTCGACCGTCAACCGTCACATATTCATACTTCAGTATCTTGTCCTTCTCACGCGACACCAGTTCATCGTAGTATGCCTGTGCCGTTGAGCACGCTGATTCAGGTAGTTTATCGTCTTGCATGAGTGATTCTTTTGTTCTGTACGCAATGGTTATCTCGCTTTGTTGGTACCCGGACGACCAATTCCCCATCCGCATGACCGTTCCCGGAATTGATTCTTGAAGAACACCAGGCTGTTTGAATCCCCTCGGGATTTTCACCTGGAACCCGCCTTTTTTCGACGTGACAAGCCCTCCCGTAGTGCCGGATGAGATCTCCAGCATATAGGGGGTGGATATCGCGAGAGCCAGGCTGATTACCGCTATCGGGGCGAGGCTTATGTACATGTTCTTGAAGCGGAAGCGGCGCCTGCTCTTCCTGGCCAGGAGCGATCCGGCATAACCTAGAACCGGGCACAGAATTAGGACGAACACCCCGGCCACATATCCCTGCTCGAAGTCCCGCCCCATGGTCCAGATGTAGTCGTTGAACTTTCCGTGCAGAAGCCAGGGAAGGGCGACGAACAGAAACGTGATTGCTAGACAGATACCAAAGAGCCACCCCCCGTTCTCGAAAAAGCGTCCCAGGACGTAGTTCAGAGCCAGGGCGACCATTGCTATAAGGACAGGTCCCGTCCAGCCGGTGGTGCCCCAGAAATACAGCCCCAGGAACGGGAGAAAGAGCAGACCGGCGGCTATCCACGTTAGCAGGAAGAAAAGGGACGCCGTGAAAGCTCCGGAGACCGCGCGGAGTTCCCTCGGCGGGATCACGGTCTCCTGCTGGGTGTCAGATCTCGAATTTGACTGCATGATATCCCACCTGCCGTGTTGCGGTTCGATCTTACATGACCGATTCTGCCTCTGTACAGGCGGCCTTAACATTCCGCGCGCGAGGTATTTGTGGGGGTGATGAGGGGGCTAGAGAACCATACGTTTCCCCCCTCTTGTGAGGGATACAGGCGCGGAAATACCGAGCCCTCAATCTCCGGGGTGGCTGGCGACAAACTCGGTGCCAAGCGCGTCGGGGCAGGCTTTTCTGCATTCGGAGCACTTGTAGGTCTTGAAGCCTCTCTCGTTCACGTGATTGGAGAGCGGCCTGCACAGCGACTGGTTGACTGTCTCGCCGTCGAGGGCCTGTGCCGGACAGGCGTCAAGGCAGATCCTGCAGTCGGGCGGGCAGGCCTCTGAAGTATCTACGGGATCCGCGTCCAGTTCCGTGTCGAGCAGCACGGCGCCGATCAGTATCATGTTGCCGAAGCGGGGGTTCTTGAGAAGGGTGTTCCGTCCTAGGACGCCGAGCCCCGCCAGGCGGCCCGCGTGCCTCATCGAGAGGATGCCTCTCGCATACTGGCGGTCAGCCTCCCAGTATTCCAGCGGGTCGTCCGCGGGAACACCGACTGCTCTCAGCCGGCCTTCTCGAGCTCGAGCGACGCGGCATAGCCGATGCGGTCAAGCTCATCCTTCAGCAAGTTGTTCACGCGGGTATATGGCACGGCACTTGAGGCGAATAGAGGGCCGATCGGAAGCCTCTTCGCGAAGACCAGTACGCTCTCGCAATCCTCGTAGACGTCGCGCGGGTAGAAGCCGGCAGGAGCGTCAGTGAACCTGTCGGCGGGCGCGATGCCGCACAGATCGGCGCCGAGGTCGAGGACTATCATTTTTGCCTCATGTGCTTCCAGCATCGAGTGCGTCTCCTGAGTCGAAGCCGTTGGATCTATCGAGATCATCTTATTACGAAGGAGATTCCGCAGGTGGCGGCTCGGCGGAACCTGTGTCGTCAGGAATCTCTCCCGCGCGCTTCTTCTTTCCCCGGCGGAAGGCGAGAAATGCGAACAGGACCGAGCCGAGCAGCAGCACCGGCCCGGCGAGCCAGTAGTGACCGGCGGTCCAGGCGTAGATGTAGACCCACGGCTCCTCGAGGTACTGGTAGGCGAAGTGCAGGCCGTTCTGGTTTATCGGCTCCAGTTCGAATGAGCCCTGCCCGCCCTTGATGGTCACCTTGATGTAGTGGTACATGCCCCTGAACGCCTCGACGTCCCAGAGCCTTCCGCCACCGCCGCCGGTCACCACGTAGTGGACGTCGCTCGGCCAGATGTCGTAGTCGAAGGTGTGGCAGTGGGCACTGAAGACGATGCTGATCTTGTTGTCTATGCAGAGCTGCTTGAACTCCTCGGCTGCCTTCCTGTCCTTCAGGAACTTGTTCATCGGCAGGTTCAGGTCCCTCTTGCCCCTGAAGGTGGGCACGTGCATGAACACAAACGAGTTCGGGTACTTCCTGCTCTCTGCGAGCTGCTGTTTGAACCATTTCATCTGTTCGGCGTCGATGCTGTTCCCGTCCGCGTCGTCCAGCATGATGAACATGCATTTTCCGACCGTGAACGAGTAGTACCTCGGGCCGTATATCTTCTCGTAGTTCTTGTATCCGGTCACCGCGATGTCGTGGTTCCCCACAACGGTCACGATCGGGGTCTTCATGCTCTTGATCTGGTTGATGAAGTAGCGCTCTTTGACCACGCCGCCGTCGATGGCCATGTCTCCCACGTCGATCGCGAACAGGTAGTCACCTTTGTTGAGCTCTTTCTGGATGCGGCCGAACGCCTGGGAAGAGTCGTGCGTGTCGCCGAACACGGCGAAAGTGAAGTTCTCCTTACCGCGGTCTATCTTCGAGAGCTGCTTCGCGTTCCAGCCAGTGGGAGCCTGGGCGAGGAAAAAGGCTTCGTGCACTTTGACGACCGTGAGGAAAAGGAAGGCAAGCGCAAGGACTATCGCCACCGCGGCAAGCGGCCTGGAGACGCGGCGCTTCCCGGGCTCCTGGTGCTCCGGTCCTCTTTTCCTTATTCGCATGTCGACTAAAATTACCATGACTGGATGACTTTTTTAAGAGTTTCCCGCAATGGAGGTCGAAGTGAAGAGGTCGGTCCCACTGGCCGTCACGATCGCCGCGCTTATCGCCCTCACAGTCCTCGGGGGCTGCGGTGAGGGTGGCGACGTCACGGGGGCATCGAAGCTGGTCAAGAGCGGCAACGCGACATACAAAGCGCAATCAGAGAAGTTCGCCGACCTCGTGGACCTGGTGGAGAAGTTCTTCGCCGGGTACGCGGCCGGGACCGTCGATGACGATGTCGCTACACAGCAGATGGCAGGCTTCCGGGCGCGCATGAAGGCTCTTCTGAACCAGGTGGTTGACGCCGAGGTTTTCTACCAGAAGGTGCTGGCCATGGACGGCCTCAAGACTCACAAGGAGTACGCTCAGCTCAGGCTGGACATGTTGAGCCAGATCGTCGTTGCCGGCGGCATCATCAACCAGACCTTCCCGCTCATCGAGAAGGAGATACAGACCGGAAAGCCCCCCGACGCCGCCGCGATCGAGGGCGCCAAGCGGGCGCTCATCGGCACCGAGATGGAGCTCTCCTTCAAAGAGGTGCAGGCCAACGAACTGGCAAAGGACGCCGGCCTGAAGCTGTAGGGAACGCAATACGCGGCACAGGACCGGTTGAAACTGGTACTGCTGTTGATTGTCCCGACTGTTCTTGATATTTTCACGTAACTCCTGCTTCGAAAGGTCCCAATCGATCGGAGGTTCGAGGATGAACAGACGGCCACGAAACCACAACTCTCGTCCCCGTCCAAGGCTTTCCCGCCGCGTCCGGTCTTCCAGGCTGATACTCGCGGTACTGCTGGCGTTGCTGGCTGTTTCCCTCGTAGCCTCACCTGGGTTCGCCAGGCCCTACTACCAGACTGAGGTAAGCAACCTCGGGTTCAAGCCCGACCCTAACGGTTTCAGCTTCGAGAACTACGGGTCCGACTCGGGTGCTGAGAACCTCACGCCGGCCGACGTCCGCGCGCTCTTCGGCGACGGAGCGTGCGCCCAGATAAACGGTGACGAGATCGTGCTGACCCCTCCCGCCCAGCAGTGGATGGAGCAGGAAAACAGCTCGATGGGGAACGGCCACTGCGAGGGCATGGCGGCCCTGAGCCTGATGTTCTACACGGGCAAGGAGAACGTGGCGGACTACGGGGCGGATACGACCTACGGCCTGAAACTCGAAGACAACGCTCAGCTGCAGAGCGACATCGCAAAGTGGTTTGCGACTCAATCGCTCGACCCGACCGAGTCCAGCGTCATCAAGAAGGCCCCGAACGAGATACTGCAGACACTCCAGAACGGTATGTCCAAGGACGGCGAGACGTATACCCTGGGCATCTATAAGAGCGACGGCAGCGGCGGTCACGCCATAACCGCCGTACGCGATCGTGGACGATGGTGGCGGGAAGTTCAAGATAATGGTCTACGACAACAACTACCCGGGCGCTGAGCGTTCCGTCGCAGTCGATACCAACACGGACACCTGGAGCTACGAGGCCGCGACGAACCCGCAGGAAGAGTCCGAGCTGTACGAAGGGGACGCGGAGACGAAGACGCTGGAGCTCACTCCCACCTCTAAGAGACTCGAGCAGCAGGCTGCCCCGTTCGCCCGCGCTGACAGCGGCCCGGCGATAGCGAGCCTCTCGGGTCGCGCGCCCGCGGCAAAGCAGTACAACCAGATCTTCACTGAGGGGAAGGCTCATCTCCTGATCACCGACGAAGGGGGCCAGCAGCTCGGCTACGCAGGCGGGAAGCTTGTGAACACTATTCCTGGAGCCAGGTACACCAGGCTCAAGACAGCCATGCCGGCCGGGTCCCCGGAGCCACTGTACTGGCTGCCGGACACAATGCCCGTCAGCGTCGAGATACAGGGGAACGAGAACACCGGCAAGACGCCCACAGACCTGATGATGATCGGCCCCGGCTATGCTGTCGGCGTCGAGGAGATCACTCTCGAGGCGGGGCAGAACGACACCGCCGCTTTCGTCCCCGAGGACCAGGCGGTCACCTACGAGACAGACAAGTCAGAGTCCCCGACCTTCGTCATCGCCGTGCAGGAGCCGGGTGATGTGGGTTACTACTTCGGCATACAGGGCACGCAGATGGAGGGCGGCGGACAGATCACGGCGATGCTCGATACCAAGTCCAAAGACCTGCTCCTCAACACCGAGAAGCTGAAGAACACAGGTACCTTCAGCCTGGCAATATCCAGGGTCACCAAGACCGCCGAGGAAGACCTGCAGGCCGACGATATCAAGCTCCCGGCGGGCGGCATCATCTACATGAACTACGGCGAATGGAAAGGTCCCGGCAGCACCGTGCAGTTCGGGGTAGATACCAACGGGGACGGCAACATCGACGACGTCTACGAGGTCGCGGGCGAATCGACGGGCATGCCCGTCTGGGTCTGGATAATCATCGGCGTCGGGATTGCCATACTGGTGGCAGCCGTCGTGGTCTTCGTCATCGTGCGCCCCCGGAGGAAGGGCGCGGCGGCAATAGCGGCTTAGCCTGCCCAACACCATTGAGCGGCGATTTCAATCGCCGACAGGGTTTGGATTGATACGCGGTTGAAACCGCGGCTCCCGTCATGCGCGGCTAAAGCCGCGCCTCAATACACCTCCCAGCATTGAGCAGCGACTTCAGTCGCGGTGTCCGGCTGCGCGGCTAAAGCCGCGCCTCAATAAAAAGAACTGAATGGTTGTTATAATCGGGATGCCTGAACTAAGGCATTTTTCGATACTGCTGGGGGAGGCACTTTGAGCGGGTTCAATATCGAGGGTGACGCCGCGGGCGAAGAGCTCGAAGAGCGCGTCGAAGAGCTCGTCGAGGAACGCAAGGCCGCCGGCGTTTATTCGCCGGAAGTCGAGGCCGCCCTGAAGGACCGGCTTCCGGACGAGGCGCTCGCCGGCACGCTACCCCCTATCGCCGAACTGGACTGCCAGGCGACGCTTGCGGGCTCAACATGGGAAGTAACCCCCGACTACGTAATCACGACCGACAAAGGCCTGTTGAAACCGCTGGTGCTGTTCGTGAAGCGCTTCGCGCGGCTGTGGGCCCGCGTCGCGGTCGGGCCGATCCAGCGGGACCAGTCGACTTTCAACCGCCACACGGCGGCGGCGCTCGAGGCGCTGCGTCGCGAGGCGATCGAAGAGAGGGCACAGGAGCTCGCTGCCGAGCGGGACCTCGCCGAGCTGGCGGGCTCGCTGATGGACGATTCAAGCGCGGGCGATATCGCAAAGCTCTGCGCGGAAGCCCTGAGCGGCGTGAAGCGCGTGACCCTGGTGGGGCCCGCTCCCGACAGCCTCAGAAAAGGCCTTCAGTCTGGCGATTTCGAGGTGGCCGTCGTTTCCACCGGCACAGCCTGGGAGGCGGGCGGAGACGAAGTGCTCGTCGAGCGAGAGGCGCCCCTCCTTTTCCTGAACCAGCTGTCCGAGGGCTCGGTCGATGCCATCGTCGTCGCGGAGCTGGTCTTCTGGCTGAGGCCGGAACGGCTGGTGGCGACCTGCAGGAGCGCCTACCTGGCCCTGTCAGAGTACGGCCGGCTGGTCGTAGCCGTTCATCCTTTCGCGCAGGGGGCGCCGGCTCCCGCATGGTGCGACAGGCTGGCGGTCTCGAAGGCCATGGTGATGGCCGGCTTCACTCACGTCGATGTCTCTGATGCCGGAGGCGGCGGATACGTCGCCAAGGCGCGCAAATAAGGAACACACCGTGGTTCAAGAACCCCTGGCCGAAGAGCCCCCCGAGCTACACGTCGCCTTCGTCACGCCGCGCTACGGCGAAGATGTCGTCGGCGGCGCGGAGGACCTGGCGCGACGGACCGCCGAGGAGCTCGCCTCCCGGGGGATCGAGGTGACGGCGCTCTCGACGTGCGCAGTCGACCATCACACCTGGAAAGACCATTACCCGCCGGGCGTAACGATGCTCAACGGTGTGGAGGTCGTCAGGTTCCCGGCGGAGACGAGGCTGGGAGAGCCGAAGGTCCGGAAGGCCGTCCAGGTCGTAGCGTCCGGCGAGCCCGCGAAGAAGAAAGAGCAGGAGCTCTGGCTCTCGGGGGTGGTGACGAGCCCGAAGCTCTTCGAGCACCTGCGACTGGATTCCACTTACACGCACGTCATCTTCCTCCCCTACCTGTTCGGCACGACCTATTACGGCTCGCGTATAAACCCCGAGCGCTCGTATATCATCCCGTGCCTGCACGACGAGCCGTACGCCCACCAGCCTCTCATCCTCGAGATGCTCCGGAGCGTCAAGGGACTGATGTTCAACAGCGCCGGCGAGCGGCGCCTCGCAGCCCGGCTGCTCGATGAGAAGAACCCCGGCCCTGTGGTCGGCATGGGCTTCGTACAGCACGGCTTTGACGCGGCGGCCTTCAGGGACCGCTTCCCGGTCCGCGGAGACTTCCTGCTGTATGCCGGCCGGCGCGAGGAAGGCAAGAACACGCCTCTGCTGGTCGACTACTTCAGGCGCTTCAGCGCCCGGAAGCCCGGCCAGCTGTCGCTGGTCCTGCTGGGAGCCGGAGACGTCGAGGTGCCCTGCGACTGCAACAGCATCATCTTCGACCTGGGGCGCGTCGATGAGCAGGTGAAGTGGGACGCTTACGGCGCCGCTTACGCCTTCTGTCAGCCGTCCTATAACGAGAGCCTCTCGATCGTCCTGCTCGAGTCCTGGCTGGCCGGGAGGCCCGCTCTGGTGAACTCAGGGTGCGACGTGACCCGCAAACACGCCGAATTGAGCGGCGGCGGGCTCTGCTTCTCCGATTACGAGAGCTTCGAGGCGATGCTGGTGATGCTGCTGGACGACCGCGACCGCGCCGACCGCATCGGGCTGGCGGGCCGGGAATACGTGCTCTCAGAGTATAATTGGGACTCGGTCGTCGCCCGGCTCCTCGAGGCGCTCGGCCCGGCGGGCGGCGGTGAAGAGGCATCCGAAGACGAGGCCGCGAGCGGCGAGGAGGCGCCTTGAGGATAAGCCAGCTCTGCGCCCGGATCGAGTTCGGGGACGCCGTGTCCAACCACGTCCTCGAGATCGACAAGGCGCTAAGGTCGTGGGGCCACGAGACGGCCATATACGCGAACACGCTCGACGAGTTCGGGCGCCAGGTGGCGCTGCCGGACTCGGCCTACTCCGAGCGGATGGGCTCATCTGACGACCTCCTCATCTACCATTACTCGCTCCACTGCCCTAACTACACCCAATATCTCGAGACGAAGAACAAGCGCATCCTCATCTATCACAACATCACGCCGCCCGAGTTCTTCGAGGGCTACGACAAGGGGGTCGCGGAGTTCTGCCGGCAGGGGCGCGACATGCTGGCGGGGCTGAAGGGATGCGACCTGGCGCTGGGCGACTCTGAGTACAACCGGCTCGAGCTGGTCGAGGCGGGCTTCGACGAGGACAGGACCGGGGTGCTGCCGATATTCGTCGACTACGCGAAGCTGCTGTCGCTCAAGGGCCGCGCGGACGTGGCCGCCGATCCAGGCGACCTCAACGTGATATTCGTAGGGCGCGCGGTGCCGAACAAGCGCATCGAGGACCTGGTGCGCGCCTTCTACTACCTGAACCGTTGCGTCACTTCCTCGTCGCGCCTGGTCCTGGTCGGCTCGTCGTGGGTGGACCGATACGACGCGCAGATCCGCTGGCTGATCGACTCGTACGGCCTTTTCGACCGCGTGACCGTGACAGGGCGCGTGACCGACGCCGAGCTCGCCGCCTGTTACGACGCGGCGGACGTCTTCCTCTCGATGAGCGAACACGAGGGCTTCAGCGTCCCGCTGGTCGAGTGCATGGCCTTCGACGTGCCGATCGTGGCGTACCGCTCGACGGCGATACCTTTCACGCTCCAGGGCGCCGGCCTGATGTTCGACGACAAAGACTTCGCGAAGGTCGGCGAGCTGCTGGCGCTGGTCCGCGGCGACGCGGAACTGCGGGAGCGCGTTCTCGCGGGACAGCGCGAGCGGCTGAAGGCTTTCTCGCCGGAGTCGGTAAGAGCCGTGCTGCGGGAGGCGGTCGAGCGGGTGGCCGGCAGTTGACAGCGGCGGGCGGGCTGGTCGCGAACGGCGAGGTGAGCGAGCTCGAGGTGCTCGTCCCGGACGGGGCGGAGAGCCTCGAGGTCGTCATCGAGGCTCAGTCGGTCAAAGAGGACATGGAGAAGGGGTTCGGCACCTGGTCCTTCGAAGGCCTCCGCGCAGGGCCCGGCCTGCTGAGGATAGCCTGGCTCGAGCCCGGCGCCGCCACCGTTTCGCTTACCGTCGACGGCGAGCGCTTTGACCCTATAACATTCTCGCGACCCGAGCAGCTCATCCTGAGGCCGACAATGGCGCTCACGATCAGCGCAGGCGATCAGGTCTCGCTGGTGCCCGTCACAGTCGTTGATCCCGGCTTGCTCGAGAAATACTACGAAGTCGAGGGCCAGGACAGGTACGTCGAGCAGCAGACGTTCTATGAGACTTTTCACGAGGCGCGAGTGCGCGTCCTCGGACGAGTGTTCAGGAAATACATCCCGCCAGGCTCGCGCGTCATAGACGTCGGCTCGGGCTACAGCATGTTCTACATGGTCTCCCGCGACTGGCCGCACGACATGACCTGCTGCGACGTCGACACTGCCGCGATGGAGAAGATGCGCGGCCTCAAGCCTGAGTGGAACTGGGTGATCGCCAACGCGCTCGAGCTGCCCTTCGAGGACGCCTCCTTCGACGCGGTCTTCGCTGGTGAGATAATCGAGCACGTGCCCGATCCGCGGGCGGCGCTCCGCGAGTGGGGCAGGCTCCTCTCCCCCGGCGGGGTGCTGATCCTCTCGACTCCCAACCGGGACAGGCTCATCGCGAGAGCCAACCGCGAGGACATGCCCGTCCACTACGAGCACATAAACGAGATGGGTCTCCCCGCCTTGCGGGAAGCGATCCGGATGTCGTCGTTCCACGTCGAGGCCGTTACCGGCATCTACGTGGAAGTGCTGCTCAACTGGTGGCGTCCGGCCGGCGCCCGGGTCGACATGCTGCGGGCGAAGTTCGATGACGCGAGGTACCGGCCCATATACGAGATCATGATGCGCCTCGGCGGGCTCGCGCCCTCCCTCTCCTTCGACCTGGTGCTGGTATGCAGAAAAGACTGAAGCAGATCCTCAAGAAGATCGGCTCCCGCTGGATGAGCATCCCGGCCAGGAGCAGGGCCTCGATCATCCTGGCGGTGCTCGTCCTGACGGCGTACCTGCTCCTCCTGCTGCTGATCCCCCACTACAAGGGGACGCCGACGACCGACGGCGACGAGCCCCATTACCTGGTCATCACCCAGAGCCTCATCCGCGACGGCGACTTCGCGGTCAAGGACGAGTACCAGGACAAGACGTACCACGCCTTCTACGAGGGCAACATCCCGCTGCCCCACATCGTGAAGGGGCGCAGCGGGCAGTGGGTCTCGACCCACCCGCCTTTCATATCGATGGTCGTACTCCCGGGCTTCCGGCTCTTCGGCCAGCGCGGCGCCGCTTTGACCATGATCCTGATGACCGTTCTAGCGGCCATGCTGACTTTCGCGCTCGCAGACCGCTTCGTCGACAGGCGGCTCGCGTTCCTGCTGACGCTTTTCTTCTTCCTGTCGTACCCGTTGCTCTTCTACTCGAGACTCGTCTATCCCGAGACGGCGGCGCTGATGCTGCTCATCGTCGGGGCGTGGTCGGCGTGGCGCTTGAAGGAGACGATGAAGCCAAGGTTCGCCGCGCTGAACGGGCTGGCCGCGGGGTTGCTCCTGCTCTTCCACCCGAAGTTCATCGCGCTTGCCGCCGCGCTCCTGTTCGTCACATGGCTGGTCGCGAGGCCCGACTTGAAGCTCCTCTGGTGGTGGGCCCTGCCCGCCGCCATATGCGTGGTCGGCCTGCTGGTACTAACCGGCTACGTCTACGGGGCCAACCTGATCAGGGGCCTCAGCGCGTCAGGGGGCAGCAAGGTTATGGGCGGCTACCTGGGGACGAACTCGGTCTGGGGAGTCTTCGGCCTGTTCCTCGACCGGGCCTGGGGGCTGCTCATATTCGCGCCGCTGTTCGCACTGTTCCCCATCGGCCTGTCGCTGCAGAACACCAAGCTCGACTGGACCCGCTGGTGGATATTCTTCCCGGTGGCACTGGTAATACACGCCCTCGCCCTGGGGATCTTCCAGTCGTGGAACGGGGGTGCCGCGCCGGTGCAGAGATACCTGGTCCCGGTCGCGGCGTTGATGGTCGTCTGCGTGGCCCTCTACTTCGAGCGCTGCCGATCGCAGGTGGCGAGGGGGTTCGGGGTGCTGCTCGCCATCGCCCAGGTCGTGACGACCGTGTGGGCTTTCCGCTTCATGATCGGGACTTACGGGATGGCCGGGACCGACAACACGTCCCTGGCGCACTTCCTCGGAGCGAACAACCCGATAACGAAGTTCCTGCTTTGGGTGTTCCCGCTCTATCACCCTGCCGGGGTCAAGTCGGTCTTCCTGACCGTCGCCTGGCTCGTCCTGCTGGCGCTGCTCATCATCGCCGCCCGCCGCTCCTTCATGAAGCGCGGCGGATGGAAGATCAGCGGGATAGTGGGGATCGAGCCCTTCAAGCGCTAGCGGGGTCAGGTCCCAAATCTTCACTTTTTGGAATTCGGGGCCAGGTCTCTTAACGCATTAAAGCCGCGGACTCTCAGTCCGCGGTGCGGGCTGCGCAAACACGAGTCCTGATTAACCCCCGGCCTCTCGCATTCGCCTTCGGCGAACGTCATATCGCTTCAAATGCAAACAGGGGTCAAACCTGAAAGTTTGCATTTTTCATGAACCTGGCTGGAATGCAAAGATGTAGGTTTGACCCCTGTTTGCATTTTCGCTCATTCAAAATACCGGCGATTAAAGTTAGACCGGGTGTAAACCCAGTGTGCGATTTCTTGCACCGAGTCCCATGAGAATAGACCGGGTCCGAGCCCAGACTGATGAGCGTGGGTGTGAATCGATACAAAGAGGGCACATACTCGAAAAGCGTTAAGAGTTCCTCCCAGCCTCCGCCCCGGGAATATTGGCCGCTTCTCGACGCTTCGCGCGATCAGCGGCCGGTGTACCCTTCGGCGAAGAACCAGTGCTTTGAGGGGCCGGGTACTCCCACCACGTCGTGGCCGCCGGTCCAGTTGTTGGTGCCCGGCTTGTAGTTGAAGTACATCGGGCGCTCGACGATGATGGGCGTGTCCGAGTTGACCTTCGCCGACAGTGACATGTTCCTGCCCGCGTCCTCGTTCACGAAGACCGTCGCGCGGCTGCGCGGCCCGACGACGTGGCCCTTCTTGATGACCTGTCCACTCTCGGGGCAGTACGTGATTACCACGTTCGCCGCCGTGCCGTTCGGGTTCTGCAGGCAGAGCCACTCGTCGAACCCCGGGCCGGTGTAGCCCTCCGCGAAATTGAACTCGGTGCTCGGCCGCACGGCCCCTATCACGTCATGCCCGCCGGTATATGACACGTTGCTCTTGCCGGTGTAGTCGAAGTACATCGGCCTCTCCGCGACGAACTGGCCTTCGGAGCCAAGTGCCACGGAGACTTCATGGTTCAGGCCGATCTCGGCAGTCACCGACACCGTCTTCCGCTGCTTCGCCGGCACGATGTAAGACTTGTTGATGTTCTGCCCGCTCCCCAGCATGTATGTCGCGTCGACGATGATGTCGTTATCGTTTGGGTTCTGGAGGCAGAGCCACTCTTCGAAGTTGCGATAGGTTGCGCCCTCCGCGAAGAAGAAGGTGCTCGAAGGCTTGTTCAGGCCCATCACGTCGCTCCCGCCGGTCCAGCTGCCATGGTAGTTGAAGTAGATCGGCCGCTCGACCACTATCGGGGCATCGCAAGACACCTTGACCGAGAAGTCTTTGTCTCCGCCTATCATGTCTGAGACCCTGACTGTGGTGCGCGCCATCGGGGCCAGCGTCGCGTAGCAGGTCTTGAGCCCCTGCCCCTCGATCATGAAATCGAGCGTCGCGGTCGCGGCGTCGCCGCCTGGGTTCTGCATCGTCAGGTAGGAGACGAAGTTCGCGCGGGTCGTCCCCTCCGCGAAGTACCAGTTCTTGTCCGGGGCCACCGCTCCGACCGCGTCGGTACCCCCGTTCCAGGTGCCGTTGTAGTTGAAGTACATCGCCCGCTCGGCCGTCACCGGCACGTCGCTCGACACCTTGGCCGAGACAGAGCTCATCGGCATGATGTCGTTGACGAACATCGTGTAGCGGGACTGCGGGTTGACCGTCACCTGCTTTGTCGTGGTCTCGCCCTTGTCGTTCATGAAATCGACTGTAACGCCCGCCGGGGTCGCCTCCTGGTTCATCAGCAGGATGTACTCGTGGAAGTTCGCCGCAGGCGCCGGCGGCGGAGGCTCGGCTCCGCTCGGGATCACCGCCGTGTGGGCAGCGTTCCGCCTGAACATCGGCCACGGGTTAACCACACCCGCTTCGGCGGCCGCGGTCTTGCATGTCTCGAAGATGTAGAAGTCCCCGCCCTGTATGCCACCACCCAGCGCGTCACCAGTCCCGACGGCCACCTCGGTTTTCCCGTCAGCGTCGAAGTCGCCCACGCACGGGCTGGTCACGACATAGTTGTGCAGGTTCTGGCTTCATAGCAGCGTGCCGCCCGCGTTCCAGGCGCACATCTGCACGCCTGACCCGATTATGACGTCCGCCAGGCCGTCCCCGGTGATGTCGCCAAGGGCTGGCGATCCCATCATCGGGCCGCCGAACCCCTTGATGTCCCACATGAACTGGCCGTTCGGCCTGTAGACCATGATGTGCTCTCCGCCGGTGCCCGCCACCACGTTGCAGGCGATTGCGATCTCTCGCTGGCCGTCGCCGTCGACGTCAGCGATCGCGGGTGAAGAGAAAGTCGACCCGGCGGCCGGGACAGGCCATCCGGGCAGGGTTACCCCGTCGTGAGTGTAGCCGTAGACGGTGTGACCCTGGCTCGAAAGCCGGCCCGTCGCCTTGTAGAAGTGCCCGGTGCCGACGAATATCTCGTCCCAGCCGTCACCGTTGACGTCGGCGATGGCCGGCGAAGACCAGGTGACCTCAGGGGTTATCTTCGGCCAGTTGGGCAGAATCGAGCCCGCGAAGTTGAAAGCGTAGAGGAGCCCGCCCGGCGGATACGGCCAGGTCGGGTTGCCTGTCGAGTCGGCGCCGATAATTATCTCTTTGTAGCCGTCGCGGTTTATGTCTGCGACGGCCGGCGACGACCAGATCGTGTCCTTGTTGTCGAAGGGCCACCCCGGCAGCTCGGCGCCGAAGTAGGTCCATACGTGGATGAAGTGTCCGTAGGTGCCGACGATGACCTCGTCCGCCCCGTCGTTGTTCACGTCGGCGATGGCCGCAGAAGAGAATATCCCGCAGAAGCCGCCCACGTTCTCGGTCTGCTTCGGCCAGCCCCACTCGGAGATGACCCTGCCCGTGGAATCGAACGCCCACATGCGCCCGTTCAGGTCGCCGACGAATATCTCCATCTTGCCGTCATTGTTGACGTCCTTCGCCGCGGGAGCCGCCTGGATGCTCGCCCCGAGGCGGGCGATCCACTTGGGTTTTGCCTCCGAGTTGAAGCAGTAGAGACATCCGTTCATGTTGCCGACGAGGATCTCCTGCTGCCCGTCGCCGTCTACGTCGGCCGCCGTCAGCGAAGCCTGGTAGAAGCTCGAGCCCGCATCGAACTGATCCTTCATCTGCTTGTCGATAGTGCCGTCCGGGTTGGCCGCGTGTCCCAGCCCGGGCACCACTGCCACGGACAGCGAGACGAGCAGGATCATCGCAGTGATGATCGCCGGAAGCCTGAACCTCTTCATATGACCGAATATCGCCATCCCTGAATCCTTCTCCTTGTCTCTTCCTGGCTTTCACGAGCGCGCCCGGGGGGGGGGGCGCCAGGCCTCTCATCTCTAATATCGAACGGCGCACCGGATTTTGTTACCAGTGGGAGCCGAATCACACCTCCGTCGGCCGACTTATCACGAGCGACGAACGGAATAATCGGCCAAATGGCCCAGTCGCACGCGACCTCAACTCATATAACGCCGACAGCTAAGAAAATTGTGCCCGAAGAGGCAGGAAACGCGAATGATATCCGTTTACCGGCTTCAGCCTTCGCCTACCCCGTCAGGGCATGGACGCCTTGAGTGGCTCCCACCACGCGACCTTGTCCACGTACCATTTGACGGTCTCGGCGAGCATTTCGTCGAAATCTTTTCGCGGCGCGAAGCCCAGGCCGCCCGCCTTTGCGAAGTCGAGCGAGTAGCGCCTGTCGTGGCCCGGCCTGTCCTTCACGTAGGTGATGAGAGATTCGGGCTTGTCGAGGAGCCTCAGAATCTCTTTCGTGATCTCGATGTTGGTTCGCTCGCTCCCGCCGCCGATGTTATACACCTGGCCCGGCTCGCCCTTCTCCAGCACCAGGTCGATCCCTGAGCAGTTGTCGTTGACGAAAAGCCAGTCGCGCACGTTGAGCCCGTCGCCGTAGACCGGCAGCGACCTGTCCTCCATCGCATTGGTGATGAAGAGAGGTATCAGCTTCTCGGGGTACTGATACGGGCCGAAGTTGTTGCTCGAGCGGGTGATGAGAACCGGCATGCCGTAGGTCTTGAAGTAGGAGCGGACCAGCATGTCGCCGCCCGCTTTGCTGGCCGAGTACGGGCTGTTGGGCGCCAACGGCGACAGCTCGGTGAAGCTGCCGTCCTCGACGCTCCCGTACACCTCGTCCGTCGAGACCTGGAGGTATCGGCCGACCCCGTGCTTCCTGCACGCCTCGAGCAGGGTGAAGGTGCCGAAGACGTCGGTCTCTATAAACTCCCTTGGCCCGGTGATCGACCGGTCGACGTGGCTCTCGGCCGCGAAGTTGACGACCCGGTCGAAGCCGCCGGAGATGAGCTGGTCGACGAGCTTCGGGTCGCAGATGTCGCCTTTAACGAAGCGGTACTCCGCCCTGCTCTCCACGTCTTTCAGGTTCTCCGGGTTGCCGGCGTAGGTGAGCTTGTCCAGGTTTGTTATCTCTATGCCCTCATGGGCCGAGAACATGTACCTGATGAAGTTCGAGCCTATGAAGCCGCAGCCACCGGTGACCAGTATCTTCAAAGCCATCCACCTTCCTGTGACGCGCCGGGAAGCCCGGCCCGCCGCTTACATCATCTTGAGGGACCAGTCGTAAGGGATCTTGTCCGTGTCGAACGGGAGCCTGTGCTCGTCGGGATCCTTGTAGTCGTACAGCTCGGTCGAGACGTTCACGATGTACGCCTCGGACTCGCTGACGCACTTCCAGCCGTGGTAGACCTCTTTCGGAATCTTCACCCGGACCGGTTTGTGCTCGCCCAGGTAGATATCCTGCGCCTCGCCCTTCGTGGGCGAGCCGTCGCGGTCGTCGTAGAGGCCCAGCTTTATCATGCCCTTCACGCAGATGATGTTGTCGTTCTGCTTCTTGTGCATGTGCCACGCCTTTACGACGTTCGGGTAAGTCGTCGTCACGTAGCACTGCCCGAAGCGCTCGAAGGTCTCTTCGTCGCTGCGGAACATCTCCATCAGGTGCCCCCGCTCGTCGGGTATCACCCGCAGCTGAGTAACGATCACACCGTCTATCACAAGCGCTCACCCCCGCCGGCCGCCGCCGGGCTAAAGTATTCCGACCCTGCTGTTGTCGCCGAGCATCAGCCGGTAGGCGGTCGGCCGCGCCTGCGACCGCTCGACCACCACGTTCTGCCCAACGAGGCTGTCCTCGATGCGCCCCGGGATGTCCGTTATCCGGCTCTTCTCGAGGACGATTGAATGCTCGATCTCTGAGCTCTCTATCTCTACGTCGTAGTAGATCGAAGTGAACGGGCCCACGAAGGAGTTCACGATCTTCGTGCGCTCGCCGATGATGGCGGGCCCCCTCACCGTCGAGTTGACTATCTGCGCGTCCTTCTCGATCACAACGCGGCCGTCGATGCTCGACTCCGCGTCGACGCTGCCGGAGTTTGACGGCTCCATCATCTCGAGCATGATGCGGTTCGCCTCGAGCATGTCCTCCAGGCGGCCGGTGTCCTTCCACCAGCCGTCGATGACGTGCGGGTCGACGCTGAAGCCGTTGTCGATCAGCCACTGGATCGCGTCCGTTATCTCGAGTTCGCCGCGGCTCGACGGCTTGATGGCTTTGACCGCCGTCATGATGTTCTCGTCGAACATGTAGACGCCCACGAGCGCCAGGTCGCTGGCCGGCTCCTTCGGCTTCTCGACCAGCCTCTTCACCCGGCCGTCCTCGAGCTCCGCGACGCCGAACCGCTCCGGCTCCTCGACGCGCGCCAGCAGGATCTCGCAGTTCGGGCCGTTCTCGCGGAACGTGTCGACGCAGCCGATGATCCCGTCCTTGATCAGGTTGTCCCCCAGGTACATCACGAAGTCATCCTTGCCCAGGAAATCCTCGGCAACCAGAACCGCGTGAGCGAGCCCCAGGGGCTCGTCCTGCGGGATGTAGGTGACGTCGATGCCCCAGGTGGACCCGTCGCCCACCGCCGCGATGATCTCCTTGCGCGTGTCCCCGACGATGATGCCCACGTCGGTCACGCCCGCCCTCTTGATCGCTTCGAGCCCGTAGTAAAGCACGGGCTTGTTCGCCACCGGAACGAGCTGCTTGGCCATCGTATGGGTTATGGGGCGCAGCCTGGTGCCGCTGCCACCGCAAAGGACCAGTGCCTTCATATCTCCTCCCTTTCGGGGGCCTCCAAACTCGAAAATACTATCACTGGGGACGAGGGCCGCTCAAGGAAGCCCCGCCCGCGCCTCCACGTCAGTGGCAGCTGAGCGGGCTGAAACCGGGGATCGCCGAGTTCTTTCGCCCGTGCCTGAGGCCGTCGACCAGCAGGGCAAGAGTCCGCTGCGGCCCCAGTATCCGCACGACGTCCTCGAGGATATCCACCCGCTCCCGCAGCGGGTACCAGACCTCGCGCTTCCAGGTGAGCACCCGCGCGAAGTTCTTGTTGAACCGCTCGAACTCGCGCTCGCCCTCCTCCGGGTCGCTGACGGCGATGGCCGCCACCTTCCCGCTGATGAGCGCGCCGGAGATGCCGAACCCCATGAACGGGTCGATCATCCCGGAGATGGTGCCGCACATGACGAGCGGGCCGCGGAACAGGCTCGGGTTGTCAGGGGTGACGACCGGGCAGACGCCCCGCACGTACTCCCACTCCTCGTCGTCCATGTTCTCGCAGCGCCGCATCCAATCGCGGTACTTCACGAGCGCCTCGGGGGGTACCTCGCGGCCGTACGAGAAAAGCAGGTTGTAGTGGATGCCGTTGCAGAAGGACGCGTAGCCGTACTCGTTGATGCACTCGTCCATCCAGATCCAGGCGTACCCGTCGCGCTCCGGCTCCGCGCCGCCGGTCGCCATCCAGGCGTACCACGGGGTGAACGGGACGCCGACGAACTCGTAGGCTTCCGGGTTCAGCCCGCAGGCGATGACCGTGCGCTCCGGCAGCTTCTCGATCTCGTCCTTCTTCAGCTCGGTCGAGAACTCGAACTCAACGCCGGCATCGAGGCATTTCTGATACAGGAGCGCGTCGAGCGACTCGGGCCTTCCGCTCCGCTCGACGTGGTAGGAGGCCACGGCCGGAGCGTCTATCTTCAGGTCGTGCAGGTAGACCGACAGGGCCGAAACGGGGTGGAACGCCGGCGAGATGTCTATGCCGATGTACTCGGAAGTCGCGGCGGGATCGAGGGGCGTCGTGTGGGTGGACGGGTTGAAGACGGGCGAGCCGCCGAACGAAGGCTCCCTCTCCCGGACGACCACGTTGTAGCCGTCGGCGGCCAGGTTGCACGCGGCCACCATCCCCGACATCCCGGCGCCGTATACGAGCACGTCTTTCTTCGCCACTTCGACTCCTCTCCGGCCGTCATCCGAACCCTTGCTCAGCCCAGGAAGTAATTCTCCATCTGCGCGCGTGTGTACGCCACCCCTGCCGGGAAATTACGACGATATTTCCGCCGTTCGAGGGCGGCCGCCCACTGGTGCTCCGTCCCACAGATAGCCTGACGCACCGAGAGCGTCGGGGCGCCGCGCCTGCAAGGCGCGCGACCGAGTCGTACTCACTGAGTACTCCGAGGGAGTGGAACGACGCAGGCGTGGATG